>Ga0335077_10005872_pt1 | contig 15118 bp, 12 predicted proteins | sample Lox_Sample_31_FD_207151 | JGI IMG/M metagenome (GOLD analysis project Ga0335077, IMG submission 207151) | Soil microbial communities from Loxahatchee National Wildlife Refuge, Florida, United States - Lox_Sample_3.1 | ecosystem: Environmental > Terrestrial > Soil > Wetlands | place: USA... | reverse complement strand
CAAAGACGCTCGAATGACCGGATTGCGGCTGTCCAGAGAAGCTGCCTTGCGCAGCGCTTCGAGCCCCTCGCCGAACTCGCGGTCGAAACACAACTTCTGCCCGCGGGTGAGCCACTCTTCCGCTTCCTCGCTCCGCTTGAGAGCGCTTGCGACCATCTGTTCGAGACCTTCCAGCTCGCCATCGCCCGGAAACTCGGACAAAGCCGTGCGCACCAAATCTCGCGCACGTGCGTAGTCGCCTTGCGCGATGTGCCGGTCGATCTGCTCCACCCAACGCCCTTTGCTTTCGTCCCGCACCTGGTCGTCGCGGCGGCGCTTCAGCCTTTCGGTTTCGAAATCGATACCGGGATATTGGGCGTAGATGTTGCGCAGGATATCGAGCTGGCTGAGCGCTTCGTTGAGCTGTCCCCGCTCCTCGTACTGCTGCGCCTTGGCCACAATCGAGTTCACCAAGTCGCGGCGCTCCCGCACCAGCCGTAGCGATTGCTGCAAGTGAGGATCGTTGGGGTAGCGGTCGACAGCCTCTTTGAGGATGTTCACCCGCCGGTCGAGGTCGGGCTCGGCATCCACACGGCGTGAAACTTCTGCGATGAAGCCGCTCTGCTCCTGCCGCCGTTGTTCCTCCACTTCCAGTTTGAGCGCCTGGAACATGGGATCTTCCGGGTTCCTGTTGAGAAAGTCGTTGCAGATCTCGAGGGCCCGGGCCAGATTGCGGTCGGCCAGGCAGCGTCTGCCTTCGGCGTACGCGCTGCGGGCTGCTTCCCTTTCGGAACGCACCTGGTTGTAGAGGCTTTGGTATTGCGCGTCGCGGTCGGGAATCGCAGCGTCCGGAGACTGCTGCGCCATTTCGAGAATTCGTTCCAGCCGGGTCAGCGCCGAGCTGACCTCACCGCGGTTGTAGCAATTAATGGCCGCCTGGTAGAGCTCCTCTTTTTCCCTGCGCAGCCGGGTGGCTTCCTGCTCTCTACGTCCGACGTCCACCAGCATTTCCCGCGCCCGGCTGTCGTTCGGATGCAGTTTCAGGATCTCCTCCAGCCCTTGCCGCGCCTGGGAAAAGGCACGGTTCTGCAAGTGCTGCTCCACCAGCCGGAACCAGTTCTCGGCCTGCTGCTGGCTGCGCTGCTTCTCGATACTTTTTCTCAAGATGACGGCGTCGGCGTTATCCGGATCGATATCGAGAACTTCCTGAATCTTCTGCTGCGCCAGCGGGAACTCGCCTTCTTCGAGCCGCGTGCGGGCGCTGTCCAGAAGTTGGCGAATCGATTTCTGCCGGACCGCATTGTCCAATTGAATCCGCAGGACGCTCATGTCCGGATCGATGTTGCCCTCCGCCTCCAGCTCGCCCAGAATCTCGGACGCGAACTGGTGGTCGCCTTCGGCATGCGCCTTTTTGGCGCGTTCGATTCGCGGCTGAATTTTCGAGCGATCGAAGCGCTCGATCGTCTCTCCGTTCAGAGCCTTTTGCAACGAGTCTCCGAACTCGCGGGCGGTGGAGAAACGATGGTAGGGGTCCTTCGCCATCGCTTTGTGTATGACCCGGCTGACCAGTTGGCTCACCAAGGGATTCAGGTCGCAGATCGGCGCTGGGATTTGTCGCCGGATGGCGTTGGCTGTCTCTACCTCGGAGCGTCGTTCGAACGGCTTTCGCCCGGTCAGCGCTTCGTAGCAGACCACACCCAGGCTGAAGATGTCGGATGCAGGCGAGGCCGGTTTCAAATCGATCTGCTCCGGAGCCATGTACTGAAGAGTACCCTTGAGCCCGGCAATCGAATCGGCGCCAGCCAGGTGCACGATACCGAAATCGATAATCTTCACGGCGTCGTCATCCATGACGAAGATGTTGCTGGGCTTCAGATCGCGGTGAATCAGGCCGCGCTCGTGGGCCGCTTGCAGGCCGCGGCAAGTCTGGCCGATGATGCCGACGGTCCGTTCCAGCGTGAGCCGCGCGCTGGAATTCTGCATGAGCTGATCGAGCGTCGCTCCCGGCAGAAACGGCATCACGAAGAACGGACGGGATTGGCCGTCCTGTTCGAATTCGCCGGTGTCCAAAACGTCAACAATATTGGGATGGCTCAGTTGAGCGAGGACACTCCACTCCTTAGTGAAGAGGAGTAGGGCCGACGAACTGGGCGATCCGCGCAGGGTCTTGAGGGCAACGTGGCGTTTGGTGACAATGTCATACGCCTTGAAGACCACCCCCATCCCGCCCTGCCCAATGGGCTTTCCGGTTAGTTGGTAGCGGGCATGAATCGTCGTAGCCGGGCTCGCCATTATCGGTCATTAGCATAGCAAGACTGCCCTAAAATGCAAGACCGCGGAGCACCTGCCGGTACTGCGGATATGCGGTGGTAAAGACGGGCTAAAGTGGTGCTGGGAACGCCGGGAGAGCCGGGGCAGCAAAGGTATTGGAAACGCGTCTCGCGCTTTGCCGATGCCCAAGAAAGTCGCCCGCCAGAATAGTATCGTCGGTTATTAAAAAGCCATTCGGCAAATGACAGAGTCGGATGGGCGGCGCACGAAACAACGCTTGCGCAATATACGGGGGTGGCGCGACCGTTTCGGGCAAATCCGGACCAGTTCTGAGCTCGCCGCGGACTGCTATTTCCTTCCCCCGGTATTTTTGAAGTTGCTGCAAAAGTTCGCAGACAGTGAGAACCTTGGTTTCGTTTCGCTGCGCGAGCAGTAGCAGCGAAAGGAGCAATAGACTGGCTAACAACCGCATATTTTCCAGCCGCCCTCGGCGGACGTGTTAGGCTTCTGGATTTGTGATCGCCAAACCCTCTTCTGCGCCGACCGTGCAGACGACGTTATCGGCCGCTACCAAAGCGTCCAGAGAAACGCGGCTGTGTACATCCAAGGCCACAGCCAATTGCACAGCATCGAGGGTAAGACGATGCGTCGTGCCATAATCCCGGAGAAGCCGTTCGGCCTCGGCATAATGATGATCTGCAATCGCTACTACGAGCAGCACGCCGACTGCCACATCATTTCAAAAAATGGCTTCTCAGAGCGTCAGCATCGCTAGAGCTCAGAATTCCCAATCTGATCCTGCCGGCAAACACCGAATGCATCTCGACGGCAGTCAACCGGGAGATGATGATTCGGCGCTCGGGTTCGTGGAAGATCGCTTCAACTCGATCGGAACCCTTTTCCGATTGGTATAGTTTGGCAAGGGCGCTCGAATCGAAAAAGTAACTGCCCACTCAGAAGCGGTCCTTCCGCCCGGCTTTCAGATCATCCGCTAAAGAGCCTGGAGACCGGGAGAGAATCTTCCGAACCTCGTCAAGGCTTGGGATACCTGCTAATCCCTGAACTTCCCTCCGAACGCTCTCGATGAAACCGTAATCCATCATGGAAGCCAGCGGGTCTTTCGCATCTGACACCGTCACGCTGACCTTCTGGTGCTCCTTCAAAGGTAGAGGTTCCAAAGGCCGAAGCACGCCGTTTTCATATACCGCTTCGATTTGACGAATCATTTCCAATATCATTCTACGCCGCCGCTGGAGCCGGCATCGAAGCTGGGCTGTGAAACATGCCCTTTACGGCGCCGGCGGCACCGCTGGAATTGACTGAAACACGCTCCGGAACCAAGCCGCTAGCGGCGTAGGCTGGCCTTGGAGATTGTAGAGTCCGAATTGGTTCTGGGCATCGGTATCATACAGGTTCCACTGAATGATGTAGGCAACACCCCAGCCGAGCGCAGCGGAAATCACATCACTGGTGCGTGTCACATCCTGCTCGGGCCAAGCGGTGCGCCTGAAGCCGGTTTCCCCGATAATGATCTGGTTGGCGCCGGTCACGTTTCGGATGGTGTCGAGATCGACGCGCAGCGTGCCCGCGGGGTCCGCTGTATTGATGCTCTCCCAAGCGGAGTAGGAAACGTAATCGAACTCGGCCCAAGGCAGGACATCGTATAACACACTCTCGAAGCCGTTATCATTGAGTGCCCGCACAATATTGAATTCCGGCGCATGATAAACACGCGCCCCTCGAATGCCCTCGGCACGTGCGCGAGCACGCCCGTCGCGAATTCCCTGCGCACGCGCATCGAGCCAGAGTCGCAGACCCTCGAACGCTTGTGCCGGTGAAGCGACTCCATACTGCGACCGGTATTGAGCCAGGCACAAACTGCGGAATTGATCCACCAGTGCGAAGTTGTACGCATTGCCGCAGTAGATGGCGTTGTCACTCTCCCAATCCGAGATGATGAACCGCTTACGCGTGCGGCGATATTTGCGGTAGAGGTAGAGCGTCAGATCGGCGTACTCCTTCCGCAGGGCCGCGGTGTTCAGCGGTGTAAAGAATTCGGGGTCGAGGAAGCGCGTGTGCTGGCAGTCGCCGTAGCTCGTGCCGTCAAATGCAGTGATCATGACGGCGTCGATGGCTGGATCCGCAAGCGCACGGACCACATCCGGATCTTGCGCGCCGCCCGTCAGGGTAAAACCGGGCAGGCAATCCGTTCCCATGTTGTAATCGCGATAAAAGCGAGCCGAGAGGCTGATGCGTACCACTTGACCGCCCAAGGCCGAGACTGCCGCTACGCCCTGGCTAACGGACTGCGCATACTGGCCGCCCCAGTGATAGATCCCGATTTGGCCATTGCCCGAGCCGGCCGCGAGCCCGGTCGAGAGCACGAAGCCGAGCGGAACGAGGAGCGCCAGATAGATCGTCTTTCGCATGTCGGCCAGCGTCCAAATATGCGGACTTCCCGCGAGGAATTGGGTGTAATTAACAACTTGGAAAAGCCCGGACCGGATTACTATATCCCGGCAGGCCGCGAGCGCAGCCACGGTAGTTTCCCAGGTTGTTGCGCAAAACGTACTGCAACGGCAGTACTTTTCGAACCAAACTCATAGGTCCTGTTATGATGGGTGCTTGGTCATGCGAGTGGCGATGGAAGCCGCTTCGCTGGGCCTGTCGAGCGGCGGATTAGCACGATACACCAGCGAATTGAGCCTGGCTCTGGCGCGGTGCTTTCCGCAAGATGAATTTCTTCTGCTCTCCGATCAGCCGTTTTCGATGCCGCCGGAAGCCCCGCCGAATCTGAAACATGGCGGAGGCCCGCGCACGGCTGCCGAGCGCCGCTGGTGGCTTTGGGGGTTCGGCCGGGAAGCCCGCCGGTGGCAAGCCGACCTGGTTCATGGACCGGATTTCGCCGTGCCCTATTTGCCGCAGCTCGCCAGCGTTATGACCCTGCACGATCTTTCCCCCTGGATGGAATCGGGCTGGCATCACGCGGCGCAACGGGTGAGACGGCGGTGCCGTGTGCTGCTGAATCTAGGAATTCCGACGATGGTCGTAACTCACACCGAGGCCGTCCGGAAGCAGGCGATCGAGCGATTCCGTATTTCTCCGGAGCGCATCGTGGCGGTGCCTTCCGCCGCCGCTTCGTGGATACGCCCGGTCGAAACTTCGCCGCCGCGTCCCTACTTTCTTTACGTCGGGACGCTGGAGCCCCGCAAGAATCTACCCATGCTGGTGGACGCCTGGCGGGAGGTGCGGCGGGATTATGAAATCGACCTCGTCCTGGCGGGCCGGCGCCGCTCCGACGGACCGCAATTTGCCCAAGAGGCGGGGCTGCGGCTGGCGGGCGAAGTGCCCGATCGGCAGCTGGCCGAACTCTATTCCGGAGCGCTGGCCTTTGTCTATCCCTCGCTCTACGAGGGCTTCGGCTTGCCCATCGTGGAAGCGATGCAGTGCGGCGCGTGTGTGATCACTTCGTCGGCGTGCCGGGAAGCCGGCGGCGGCGCCGCGTTGTATGCCGATTCACCGGCGCAACTGGTCGGCGCCATGCGACAGGTGGCCTCCGATCCACAGTTGGTGACCGGCCGCCGCGTTCAGTCGCTGGCACGCGCGCGCGAGTTCTCGTGGGATCGATCCGCCCGCTTGACGTACGAGGTTTATGAGGAGGCTCGGAGGCGCTTTGGCCGGTAGCGTACGGCTGCGCGCCCTCATGCTGGCGCCCGAACCTCCCTATCCTTTATTAGGTGGCGGCGCCTTGCGGACCGCATCCGTCCTGCACTATCTGGCCCGGTCCTATGACGTGGACTTGATTCTTTTCCGCCAGCGAGGTGAGCCCGATCCAGCCGCGCTCGTTCCGCGCGGGTTGGCGGAGCATGTCTCGATCATTGATCTGCCTGCTCACCGCCGGAGCAGGACCAGCCGCGGGATCCGCAATGCGGTCCGGCTGGCGCGCCGCGTGCCGCCTTTAATCGATCGGCTCGCCGGATTTGAACACGAGGTGGTTCGAGCAGTCGAGAACCGGAATTATGCCGTGGCAGTGATCGAGCACTTCTGGTGCGCCCCCTACTGGGAGCAGATCGCGCCCGCCGCGCGCCGCACGGTCTTGGACCTGCATAATGTCGAATCGGTCCTGCATGAGCGTTGCGCCCAGGTGGAAGCAGGCGCAGTCGGATTCGCACATGGAATTTTTGCCCAGGCAGCCGCCAAACTGGAACGGAAATGGTTCCCTTATTTTTCGGAGATTCTGATTCCCTCTGAGTCAGATCGAGAGCAAGTCTTGAGGCTGGCGCCCGGGGCGACCACCACCGTCTACCCCAACGCGATTCCCTTGCAGCCGGTGCGTAGCGTTATTAAAGAAGATGTGGTCGTTTTTTCCGGGAACCTTGGGTATCATCCGAACATCTCGGCAGTGCGTTTCTTTCGCCAGGAAGTGTGGCCCCGGCTTCGAGAACGATGGCCGGAACTGGTCTGGCGGCTGGTGGGCATGAATCCTGATGCCGTTGCGCAATGGACGGGGGGCGATCCACGCATCCAGCTTTCGGGCCCGGTCGATGACGCGGTCGCGGAATTGGCGCGGGCCAAGGTTGCGGTGGTGCCGGTCCTGTCCGGAAGCGGCACGCGTTTGAAAATTCTGGAAGCTTGGGCAGCCGCACTGCCTGTGGTCTCCACCCGACTGGGGGCGGAGGGACTGCCCGCCGAGGACGGCCGGCAGATTCTCCTCGCCGATGACTCAGTGAAATTTGCCGACGCGGTTACGCGTCTATTGGGAAATGAAACTCTCCGTGCAGATTTGGGCCAAGCTGGCCGATGTTTGTTAGAAGCGCAGTTTACATGGGAAAAAGCTTGGGAAAATTTGCACATCTAACCAACTACAGTATTGTGTCATCTCCCTATACTGGTACCATGTTGCCGGTGCCATCCATGCGCTTCGCTATTGATGCTCATGCTGTCGGCCGTCACTTAACCGGCAACGAAGTTTATATTCGCAATCTACTGAAGGGTTTCGCGCACGAACGGGACTCCGAATTCATTGCCTATGTCTCGGAGGACGATGCTTTTTCGATGGTGCCAGCACCCGTTCGCACCCGCCGCATCTCTCGAAACCCGTTTGTTCGATTGGGCTTAGACCTCTCCGCGCGCGTCCTGGCGGATCGCCCCGATCTGCTGCACGTGCAATATACGGCGCCGCTCGGTTGCCCGGTTCCCGTGGTGGTAACGGTCCACGACGTCAGTTTTCTCGATCATCCCGAATATTTTCCCCGGAAGCGCGCCTGGCAGTTGCAGTTAACGGTTAGCCGGACGGTGAAACGAGCAGCGCGCGTCCTGACCGTCAGCGAGTTTTCGCGGTGTTCGATTTTGAAGGCTTACCCGGAATTAGATCCGGATAAAGTTGTGGTAATTCCCAACGCGGCCTCGGGATTTCGCACTATTTCCCGTGAATTAGCCAAAGATAAAGTGCAGCAGCGCTTCGCAATTTCCGCTCCTTTTCTTTTGTCCGTGGGGGATTTGCAGCCGCGCAAGAACCACATCGGATTGATTCGCGCCTTCGCTCGTTTGATTCAGCAATACCCGCAGTTTCCGCACAGCCTGGTTCTGGCCGGGCAGGAGACTTGGTTTTCGAAAAGCGTACGTGAGGCCGCCCGCGCATCGGGCGTCGCCGATCGCATTCTGTTCTGCGGTTTCGTCTCGGATGACGACCTGTTGAACCTCTATAACGCCTGCGAGCTATCGGTGTTTCCGTCGTTCTACGAAGGATTCGGCCTGCCCGTTTTGGAAGCGATGGCTTGCGGACGGGCGGTGGCTTGCTCGGGCGCATCGGCTCTGCCAGAGGTTGCCAACGGCGCCGCCATTCTGTTCGATCCCTACTCGGTGGACGAGATCGCGCGCGCCATGGCCGATCTCTTGTTAGACTCAGAGCTGAAGGCGCACATGGAGCGACTTGGGTCCCATCGAGCGGCACACTTTAGCTGGCAGAAGACGGCCAAGAAAACACTGGACGTGTTTTACGAAGTGGCCGAACTTCGACACCAGGTGGTACATCCGGCTCCAACCGCGACACCGGCACATTGAGGACGGCCTCTCAGCGGGCGCCGCTGATCTTGCTTTCCGTGGCAGCCCTGGCGTTCGCCGCCGACTCGCCTACCGGCTTCCCATTTAGCGATGAAACCCTGCGTTACCAGGTGAACTGGCCGAGCGGCCTGAGTCTGGGTGAAGTTAACCTGACGGCGCATCGTTCCGGAGACGACTGGGATCTCGGTATGTCCCTCGATGTTGCCATCCCAGGCGCTCCCTATCTCGACCGGTATCACTCCATCAACACCGCCGAGCAATGTTCGTCGGAATTTGAGCGCGCGAGCCGCCACGGGACCAGAATCACCAACGAAAAAACCACATTCGACTACGAGCAAGGCCGCGCCTCCCGCGTGACCAAGGATGGCGGCAAATCGGAAGTAACCATCCGCTCCTGTGCGCGCGATGCCCTGGCGTTTCTCTATTTCGCGCGCCGCGAGCTGGGCCAGGGCCGCGTTCCGCCACAACAGGAGGTCTTTTTCGGCGCGTCCTATTCGGTGCGTCTGGAGTACACCGGCGAGCAGACGGTCACCGTGGCGGGGAAGCCCGCAGTTTCCGACCGCGTAGTGGTGTCGTTTCGGGGCCCGGCGTCCAACGCCAGCTTCGAAATCTTTTTCGCGCGCGACGCGGCCCGCACGCCCCTCCTGGTGCGCATTCCCTCGAACCTCGGTACCATAATCATGGAGTTGGTCCGGTAGCCTTCTGCAGTTTCACCGCCGGGGAAAAAACCTTTCTTGGGTTCCTCTGCGTCTCCTGCGACTCGGCGGTGTGAAAGGTCTCTAGCGCCCGCCGAGGAACCTGCCCCGCCGTTGCCGCCCGCCTTCGAAGGTGTCATTCTGAGGTAAAACCTCGCTAGACTTAGTTCGAGCATGCGTGTTGCCTTCTTTTCTCCGCTGCCGCCGGCGCGCAGCGGCATCGCCGATTATTCTGAAGCGCTTATCGAATCGCTGAAACCCCTGGTCGACCTGGAAATTTTCTCGAGCGCGAACCAAGCCTTCGATCCGACGCGCTTCGATGTCGCCCTATACCAGGTGGGCAATAACGGCTGCCACGATTTCGCTTATGAAACTGCGCTCCAGCACCCAGGCGTGGTAGTGATGCATGAATCGAACCTGCACCACCTGATTGCCGATCTCACCATTAAGCGCGGCGATTGGGACGCTTACGTCTCCGAGTGCGAATGGAACGGCGGGGCAGCGGCGCGCGCGTTCGCCGACCGCGTGCGGAAACTGGAAGTCGGTCCGGACTACGAAGGCCTGCCCCTGACGCGCCGCATCTTGGAATCCGCACGTGGCGTGGTGGTGCATAGCCGTTTCTTGCGCGATGAAATCAGCGCCGCCGGCTTTCACGGTCCGATCGCGGTGGTGCCGCACGGCGCGTGGATTCCGGAAGGAGACCGCAATGGATATCGCCACAAACTCGGGTTGGATGAAACCAACCCCCTGGTGGGAATCTTTGGATTTCTGAAGCCTTATAAGAGAATCGCTGAATCGCTGCGCGCTTTCCGCCGCCTGGTTCGGCTGGCGCCGCAAGCCCGCATGATCCTGGTGGGCGAGCAGCATCCCGAATTTCCGATCGAGCCCATGATCCGCAGCATGGGTCTCTCGGCTGAGGTTCGTGTGCTCGGCTTCACGCCGATCGAAGAATTCGTCGGGTATCTGAGCGCCTGCGACATCGTCCTGAATTTGCGGTATCCGACTGTCGGCGAAAGCTCTGGGACGCTGCTGCGGTCGCTCGGTCTGGGTAAAGCCGTGATGGTTTCGGACATTGGATCGTTCTCGGAGTTTCCGGAAGATATCTGCCTAAAAGTGCCCGTGGGCGCGGGTGAGGAGGATCTCATCCTCGAGTACCTCAACCTTCTGGTGTCTCGCCCAGAGGTTGCCAGGGAGTTGGGAGCGCGAGCCCGGGATTACGTATCGCGGGAATGTAACTGGCCGAACGTGGCGCGCCGATACGTGCGATTCCTCGAAGCTGTGGTGACGAACGCTCCGTATCATGAAGAGCCTCCCGCTGAGCCGGAGGCGCCGCCGGCGCCGCTGCCAGCCGGAACTTCCGGATATGTCGCTGGTTGGGCAGCCAACGGCGACTCGCGCCGGTACCTGGAAACGCACCAGTCCCGCCTCCTCAAGACGCTGGAAATCACGCCGCGCGGCGGCCCGTGCGATCGCATTTTGGAAATGGGGGCTTATTTGCAGATCACTCCGTCGCTCCGCACCAGGCTGGGTTACAGCGAAGTTCGAGGCTGCTATTACGGACAACTGGGGTGCGCCGAGCGCCGTACCGTCACCTCAGAAGAAGGGGAACGCTTCGATTGCGTGGTCGATCTGTTCGATGCCGAGAAGGACCGCTTCCCGTACCCCGACGATCACTACGCAACGGTTCTTTGCGGCGAATTGATCGAGCACCTATTCGAAGACCCCATGCACATGATGGGAGAGATCAACCGGATTCTCAAGCCCGGCGGCCATCTAGTGCTCACCACGCCCAATGCCGCGGGACTGCGAGCGATCGCTGCGATTCTGGGCGGCTACCACCCTGGCTTCTTCCCGGCCTACATCCGCGCTTCCACTTCCGGGGAAGTGGAAGCGCGTCATAACCGCGAGTACACACCGCGCGAGATCCGGCAGTTGTTCGACGCCGCGGGCTTCGAAGTGACGCTTCTCGAAACTGGGGAGTTTCGAGAGGAACCGCATCCGGAATTGGGATGGATATCGCATCTTCTCAAGCGATACCAGTTGGATTCGGAGCTGCGGGGTGACGGCATCTACGCCGTGGGCCGCAAGAACGGCCCGGTCCGGGATCGCTATCCCGCATGGCTCTACTCATGAACGCCGCTTACATCACGCCAAAGCTTCAGTTCGATTCGGCCAAGCGGGAAGCGCATGTCGAATTCTCGATCCGCAACGAGTCCGCGGAAACCTGGAAGCCGGCGCAGGGCTTCGGCATCGGCTACCACCTGTTCGATGCCGATACGGGAACGTTGATCGTGGATGGCGCACGAGTGAAACCGGAAGCGGATGTGCCGCCCGGCGCGTCCACCCGCGTGCTGCTGGATTTCAAACTGCCACCCGAGGATGGGCGCTACCAGGTGTTGCTCTCGCCCATGAGCGAAGGCGAGTGCTGGTACTACGACCAAGGCTGGCCGTTCCTGGTTGTGGAGGGGGAAACGGCCGATGGCGCAGCGCACGTTCGGGGCATCCGCGTTGCCACGCAAGCGAACTTGAAGCGCGAACGGGCGGTGCGTGCGGTGGGCCGAGCCTTCACATACCCGCTGCTCAGCGTCTGGCGGAATCGCGGCTTGATCCGCACCATGGTGCGCCGCGACATTCTGGGCCGATACCGGGGATCGTTCGCGGGAGTCTTCTGGACCGTAATCAATCCCCTGCTGCTGATGCTCCTCTACTTCTTCGTGTTCGGCATTGTACTCCAGACACGCTTCGGAGCGGACCAGAGCCGTTCCGGATTCGCGCTTTACTATCTTGCGGGCATGCTGCCGTGGCTGGCGTTCAGTGAAGCCGTTGGCCGTTCCGCGAGTGTCCTCATTGAGCATCGCAATTTCATCAAGAAGCTGGTGTTTGCCGTAGAAACGCTACCGGTGAATCTGGTGGTGGCGGGATTGGTGAGCGAGTGTTTCGCCGTCATTCTCTTTTGCGTTTTTCTGCTGGCGGCGCGTGGCGCGCTGCCGCCGACGATCGCGTGGCTGCCACTGCTGCTGATTCCGCAAATTCTATTCACGGCGGGTGTGAGCTGGTTTCTCTCCGCCCTGGGAGTTTTTATGCGCGACCTGGGCCAGATGCTCGGTTTCCTGCTGACGCTTTGGTTTTTCCTCACGCCGATCTGTTATCCTGAGGCTTCTTTGCCCGCGCAATTCCTGCCGTTGTTTGCCAAGAATCCGATTTACGTTCTGGTGCGGGGATACCGCGCGATTTTCCTGGAGAACCGCGCGCCCGATCTCGGGCCTCTTTGGAAGCTGTGGATCGTCGCGGCCGCGGTCTTCGTGCTCGGGCACGCGTGGTTTTACAAGCTGCGGAAATCGTTCGCGGATATTATCTGAACCTTGCTCGCTAAAATCACAGCCGCGCTGGTGGCATATGGCCCCTGGGGTGTCTTTCTGATCGGCGTGATTGACTCGATGGGCATACCGCTTCCGGCTACCATGGACGCGTTGCTGATCCTGATCGCCGTGAAGGCTCCGGAGAGAGCCTACTTCACCGCGGCGATGGCGATTTTGGGTTCGATGGGAGGCAACTTAGGGCTCTTTCTGGCCGCCCGTTACGGCGTCCGAAGGTTCGCGCGGCGCGCCCCGGCCCCGGGCAAGCCACAGCGGTTTCGCGAGTGGTTTAGCCGCTACGGACTGCTCACGGTGTTCATTCCAGCCGTAACTCCCGTCCTACCCTTGCCGCTAAAAGTGTTCGTCATTTCGGCGGGGGTCTTGCACACCCCGCTTGTTCGGTTCACAATCGTGGTTCTGGTGGCGCGTGTGATTCGCTACTTTGGCGAGGCCTACTTGGGGATTCGCCTGGGCGCGGACGCTCAAGGCTTCTTACAACGAAACGCGTGGACGCTGGTGGGCATCGCTCTCGGAGCGGCCTTCGTGCTTTACTTCCTGGTTCGCTGGAATGACCGCCGCGCGTCCCTTCAGCCGCCGTCGTAAATCGGCAGTCGCCGCGCGGTGGCAGTGCAGGCAAAGGGTGCGCATGTTGGAGAGATCGCACTCGCCTCCGCCTTCCGCGACGGGCACGATGTGGTCCGCATCCCACAGATTGCGGCGCGAACCCCATTCCTTCTCGAAACGCTTGCGCGCGGCGTAATCCAGTTTGCGCTTGTCTTTCCGCAGGGCTTCCGTGTCCATCCCGCACTGCGCGCAGACGCCTCCGTCGCGCGCAAAGACCTGTTCCCGGAGATAGCCGGGATCGGTGCGCAGCCGCCATTCGTGCACGCACGCCAGCCCGCAAAAAGTTAGCCGGCCGCGGGGAACTTCCGCGCCGCACCATCGACACGGACTGCGCCGCCGCTTGACCCAACCTCCCGCCTTGGCGCGATTTGTGCTCACACGCGCAGTTCGTAGCCGAGTTCGCGCATGCCGTCGATGATCCGTCCGCGGATCTCGCCCACTTCCTCAGAGGAAAGCGTCCGCTCGCGCGATCCGACGGTCACGCGGTAGGAAACGCTCTTCTGGCCCTCGGCGAGCGGCGGCCCGGAGTATTGGCGCACGAATTCGATCGATTCGAGCAGCGGCCCGGCAAAGGGTGCTATCCGGCTCTCCAGTTGCCCGGCATATTCACGCACGCTCGCGATTACGGAGAGATCGAAGGCGCTCGATGGATAGCGGCGAATGGGTGTGTACTTCTTTTCGGTACCGGCGAGTTTCTGCACCTGATCCAGGCCGAGATCCAGAAATGTCGCACGCCCGGCTTCCAGCAGAGAGGGATGCAGTTCGAAGAGGCGTCCCACTCTTTCGCCGCGCCACAACACATCGGCCGCACGGGCCGGGTGCTCGAACGGGCGCGCTTCGGCGGGGCATACTTGAGCCTCAGGCATGAGACATTCTGCGGCGCGCTTGATCTCCTGAACGCCGGCGACGCCGTCGGAATGCCGATCATAAATCGCCGCTACCACGTGCGGAATCTCATCGGGCAGCCCGCTCGCGCGCTTGTGGATCTCCAGCCCGATCTCGAAAATTCCGAAATGGTCGCGGTGCTTGAGATTCTCCGCGACGTTCTTCCAAATTCCGGGAACGAGCGACGTCCGCATCAGCGCTTGATCGGACGCAATCGGATTCGTGACGCGCACGTGTGCGGCGGGATCGAACCCAAAGGCGCGAACGGTCTCTTCGCTCAGAAACGAATAGTTGTACACCTCGGAGAAGCCTTCATCGGCCAGAACGTTCCGCACTTCGTGCTGGAACTTGCGTTCCGCGTTCTGTGGCGGCACAGTGGCAGGCACCAAAGGTGCCTTGGGCTGAATGGAATCGTAGCCGACCATGCGCCCGATCTCTTCCACCAGGTCATCTTTGATGGTGATGTCCTTGGTGGCGCGCCAGGATGGCACCCTTACGGAGTACACACCCGGCTTCGCCTCCGACACCTGGAATTCGAGGCTTTCGAGCAGCTCGCGCACTTCGGAAGCCGCGATACTTCGCCCCAGCTTGCGCTGCAGCCAATCGAGGGGCAGTTCGATCGGAGCGGGCGGCGCGGACGTCTGCCTCTGGTCGGCCACTCCGCCGACCAGCCGAATGCCGGGCGAAAGCTCCTGCAACAGCTCAATCGCCCGAGCCAGGCCGCGAACGGTATTGGCAGGATCCTGCGCCTTCTCGAAACGCATGGACGCGTCGGTTCGCAGCTTAATGGCAACCGAGGTCTTGCGAATCGAGGACGCCAGAAAATTCGCGCTCTCCAGCACAACGCGCCTGGTCTTGCCGCTGATCGCGCTGTCCAAACCGCCAATCACTCCCGCGAGTCCAATCGGGCCGCCTGCGTCGGCGATGGCCAGGTTCGAAGGATCGAGTGTATACTCCTCCTCGTTCAGTGCCCGAAAACGCTCGCCGGGTTTGGCAGGACGCACGAAAATCGTATTGCCCTTCAGCAAATCCGCATCGAAGGCGTGCATCGGCTGCGCCAGTTCCGCCATGACGTAATTCGTCATATCGACGATGTTGTTGATCGAGTTCAGGCCGATGGCATTGAGACGATATTGCAGCCAAAGCGGCGACGGCTTGACCGTGACATCTTCGAACACCAGCGCGCTATATCGCGGGCACAGAACCGGGTCGTCGATTTGAATCTGAATCGCCGCCGGACCGGCG
>Ga0335077_10005871_pt1 | contig 15120 bp, 14 predicted proteins | sample Lox_Sample_31_FD_207151 | JGI IMG/M metagenome (GOLD analysis project Ga0335077, IMG submission 207151) | Soil microbial communities from Loxahatchee National Wildlife Refuge, Florida, United States - Lox_Sample_3.1 | ecosystem: Environmental > Terrestrial > Soil > Wetlands | place: USA... | reverse complement strand
CGACCAAGCAACAAGGGCCTGAGATCTGGCAGCTTGTCGAGCCGTACGCCGACGGCATCATTACGGATTTCTATCGCCGGGTGAAGACGTTCGAGATCAGCTCGCATATTACCGATCCAACCATCGGTCGGTTGATCGTCAAGCAGAAAGATCATTGGGCCGCCTTGTTCGAATCGCGCTTCGAAACGGACTATGCCAACAGCGTACGTCGCATCGGAATTCAGCACCACGACGTTTCGCTGAGCCCGATGTGGTACGTGCTCGGTTACCTGGCGTTGAAGATCGCGTTCACAGAGGTACTTGCTGCGACGGCGCTGCCGCCGATTAGAAAGGGGCGGCTCATGATGGCGCTCGAGAAATATGTCGCCTTCGACATGGCGCTTGCCATGTCGACCTATAGCGCTGTTCTGTTCGATTGAGCTGTCGCGCGCGCGAATTATTCCGCGGTCCAGCCGCCATCGAGCACCAGCGCCGCGCCGGTCATCAGCGACGAAGCATCCGAGGCGAGAAAGACGATGGCGCCGGTCAGCTCCTCGAGCTGGCCGAGGCGGCCGAGCTTGATTTTGCTTAAGACTTCGTCGCGGAACGCCTTGTTCTCGAAGAAGGGCCGCGTCATCGGCGTCTCCAGGAACGTCGGGCCGAGCGAATTGACGCGGATATTGTCGGGCGCGAGCTCGATGGCCATCGCCTTGGTGAAGCCCTCCATGGCGTGCTTGGCGGCGCAATAGACGGTGCGGCGCGCGGCGCCGACGTGGCCCATCTGCGAGGAGATATTGATGATCGAGCCGGCGAGCTTCTCCGCGCGCAGGCGCAGCGCCACCGTCTGCGCCATGAAGAAAGCGGCGCGCACGTTGAGATTCATGATGGCGTCAAAGTCGTCGACCGTGACGTCCGGGAGATATGCCGGCCGGTTCATGCCGGCATTGTTGACCAGGACCTGATAGGGCGCGCGCGCGGCCAGCGCCTTGCGCGCGGCGCCGACATCGGTGACGTCGAGCGCGAGCGCGTCGGCTTTCTGGCCGCGGGCGCGGATCGCCGCGGCTGCCTCTTCGATTTCGCTCTCTGTGCGCGCGGCGAGCGTGACATGCGCGCCGGCCTCCGCCAGCGCGGACGCTGCGGTCAGCCCGATGCCGCGGCCGCCGCCAGTCACCAACGCGCGCCGGCCGTCGAGGCGGAAGGAGGCGGTTTTGGTGAGATCAGTCATGTTCCTCCGCCATGCCCGGCCTCGTGCCGGGCATCCACGTCATTTGCCCAAGCGAGAGTGTGAAAGACGTGGATGGCCGGGACAAGCCCGGCCATGATGGTTTACTCCGCCGCTTGCGCATAAGGCACGTTGCGGCCGCCGTAGCGGCGCACGCGGATATTGGCCTGCTCGGCGTGGGCAGTGAAGCCTTCGAGAATGCACAGCCGCGAGCAGACCTCGCCGATCTTGGCGCTGGCCTCGTCGGTCAACACTTTCTGGTAGGTGCAGGTCTTGAGGAACTTGCCGACCCACAAGCCGCCGGTGAAGCGCGCGTTCTTCTTGGTCGGCAGCGTGTGGTTGGTGCCGATCACCTTGTCGCCATAGGCGACGTTGGTGCGCGGGCCCAGGAACAGCGAGCCGTAATTCTTCATGTTGTTGAGGAAGTAGTCGGGATCGCGCGTCATCACCTGCACGTGCTCGGAGGCGACGCGGTCGGCCTCGGCGACCATCTCGTCATAGCTATCGCAGACGATCACTTCGCCGTAGTCTTTCCAGGCCTGCCCGGCGAGATCGGCGCTCGGCAAGATTTTCAGCAAGCGCTCGACCTCGGCCATGGTCGCGCGCGCGAGCTTCTCGGAATTGGTGATCAGCACCGCGGGTGAGGTCGGCCCATGCTCGGCCTGGCCGAGCAGGTCGGTGGCGCAGAGCTCGCCGTCGACGCTGTCGTCGGCGATAACCAGCGTCTCGGTAGGGCCGGCGAGCAGGTCGATGCCGACGCGGCCGAACAGCTGGCGCTTGGCCTCTGCCACATAGGCATTGCCGGGGCCGACGATCATGTCGACTGGCGCGATCGACTCGGTGCCGAGCGCCATGGCGGCGACTGCCTGCACGCCGCCGAGCACATAGATGTCGTCGGCGCCGCCGAAATGCATGGCGGCGACGATCGCCGGGTGCGGGCCGCCCTTGAACGGCGGCGCGCAGGCGATGATCCGCTTCACGCCGGCGACCTTGGCGGTGACGATCGACATGTGCGCGGAGGCGACCATGGGATAGCGGCCGCCCGGCACGTAGCAGCCGATCGAATTGACCGGGATGTGGCGGTGGCCGAGGACGACGCCGGGCAGCGTCTCGACCTCGACGTCTTTCATCGAGTCGCGCTGTTTTTGCGCGAAATTGCGCACCTGTGCCTGCGCGAACTTGATGTCGTCGAGGTCGCGCTTCCTCACCTGCGCGATGGCGCGCTCGACCTCGCCCGGTGACAGGCGAAAATCCTTGGGCGACCAATTGTCGAACTTCTCGGAGAGCTCGCGGATGGCCGCGTCCTTGCGCTCGTCGACCTGCGCGAGAATGGTCTCGACCGTCGCGCGCACCTTGGCGTCGGCGGCCTTGACCGCGCCGGCATCCATTCCGCGTTTGAGGAAACGGGGCATGAGGTTCCTCCATTCACAATGCTGTTGTCCCCGCGAAAGCGGGGATCCAGTACTCACTGAGTTTCGATCCTATCGCAAGCGCCGGTATTACTGGATGCCCGCTTTCGCGGGCATGACAGCTGAATATGCGGCACGAGATCCCGGATCGCGCCTTCGGCGCGTCCGGGATGACGCCTTCGGCGTCACTTAATCGCCTGCGGATTGATCGGCGAGCCGGTGCCGCCGGTGATGATCAGCGGCGGGCCGCAGAAGAAGAATTCGTAGACGCCGTCCTCGGCGCAGTCCTCGGCCAATTCCTTGAGGTAGAAGATCTCGCCCATGCACAGGCCCATGGCCGGGATCACCACCCAATGCCAGGGCTGGTTGGCGTCGCCGGTCTCGTTCGGCCGCACTTCGACGCCCCAGGTGTCGGTGCAGATGGCGGCGACCTCTTTCTCCTGGCACCAGTAGCAGTTCTCGAACTTGACACCGGGCGCGTCGCCGCCGGCGTAGCCGCCCCATTGCTTCTCGGCGAGGCAGCGCTCCATCTGTCCGGTGCGCACGATGACAAAGTCGCCGCGGCCGATGGAGACGTTCTGGTTCTTGGCGCATTTGTCGAGCTCGTCGTTGGAAATGCTCTCGCCGTCCTGCATCCACTTCACGCCGCGGAAGCGGGCGATGTCGAGCAGCACGCCGCGGCCGACCATCTTGTTCTTCGAGTGCTCGATGCCAAGTGCGGAGAGGCCGCGCGAATCGACTTCCTTGGCCTCGTGGCCGTTGTAGCCCGTGTTCTCGTAGAAGATGTGTCCGAGCGCGTCCCAGTGGGTGGCGCCCTGGACGCAGAGCATCAGGGTGTCGTCGGCGTAGCGGATCTTGTTCCAGTCCTGGCGGCCGGCCAGCGCGTCGGTGCCGGTGGCCAGCATCTGGTGGATCGGGTTGAAGCGGCCGCCGAACAGCCCGTTCTGCGGCCCTTCGCGGTCGAGCGGAATGCCGAGGGCGAACACCTTGCCGGTGCGGATCAGGCTCGCCGCCTTGACGATGTCCTCGGGGGTGACGTGATTGAGCGTGCCGATCTGGTCGTCCTTGCCCCAGCGGCCCCAGTTGGAAAGTTTCTTGGAAGCTTCCGCGATCGCTTGTCGGCCGACCTTGATGTCCATGGCGTTCATCCCATCGTTGACTTTTTGCATGGCCGCAACTGCGATGAAAGGCCGGCCGTTGCCGCAATATTCGCCGGGTTCCGGTGTTTCAGCAAGCGGTGACTTTGACAGCGCAGGCCGATCGTCCATGATCGAAGCATAATTCGGCCGATCAGTGCCGGTCACGGAACAGGGAGAACAGTTTCATGAAACGAAATATGATCGCGATGCTCGTTGCCGCTGCAGCCTTCGGCGGAGTCGCGGCTTCCGCGCAGGCGGCCGACATCGTCGACGAGTGGGCGAGCATCAAGGCGCCGGCAGCGCCCGCGCTCAAGCCGGTGACGGTCGACCCGAAGACCACGGCGCTGTTGATGCTCGACTTCATGAATCAGAATTGCGGCAAGCGGCCCCGTTGTCTCGCCACCGTGCCGGCGATGAAGAAGCTGCTGGCCGCCGCGCGCGCAGCCAAGGTGACCGTGGTCTATTCGCTGATCGCCAAGACCACGCCGGCCGACGTGGTCGCCGATTTGGCGCCGCTGGCGAACGAGCCGCACGTGTTGTCGGGTCCCGACAAATTCCTGCACACCGATCTGGAAAAGATTCTGACCGAGAAGGGTATAAAGACGGTGATCGCGGTCGGCACCTCGTCGAATGGCGCGGTGCTCTATACGGCGAGCGAGGCGGTGTTCCGCGGCATGAAAGCGATCGTGCCGGTGGACGGCATGTCGGCGGTCGACGCTTACGCCGACTTGAGCACGGTGTTCACCTTCAGCAACGCATCGCGGCTGTCGACGGAAGCGACGCTGACGCGCAGCGACATGATCAAGTTTTGATCACACCTTCCCCAGCGCCCGCAGAATCTTGCCTGGCGTGAACGGCATGTCGGTGAGCGGGGCCGCGTGCAGCGGGCGCAGCGCGTCATTGATGGCGTTCATCACGCAGGCCGGCGCACCGGCGGTGCCGGCTTCGCCGGCGCCCTTGGCGCCCAATTCGCTGTCGGCGGTGGGCGAGACCACGTGGCCGCATTCGATGTCGGGCATCTCCGCTGCCATCGGCACCAGATAATCGGCCATGTTGCCGTTGAGCATCTGCCCGCGCTCGTCATAAAGGCACTGCTCGAACAGCGCCGCGCCGATGCCCTGCACGATGCCGCCGCGGATCTGCTCGTCGACCAACTGCGGATTGATGATGGTGCCGCAGTCCTCCACGCACCAGTGCTTGAGCAGCTTGACGAAGCCGGTGTCGGTGTCGACCTCGAGATAGGAGGCCTGCACGCCGTTGGTGAAGGCGAAAGGCCAGGCGCGCGGGACGTAGTGCCGCGTCGCCACCAGCTCGGCCTGGATGCCGGCGGGCAGCGTGTCGGGACGGAAATAGGCGACGCGCGCCAGCTCCTCCAGCGGCAGCCGTTCGGTGCCGCTTGCAGCGTCTACGACGACGCCGTTGCGGATGTCGAGCGTCTCGGGCTTCGCCTGCAACATGGCGCCGGCGACGGCGAGCACATTGGCGCGCAACGCCTTGCCCGCCTGCCACGCCGCTTCGCCGCCGATACCGGCGGCGCGCGAGGCCCAGGTGCCGCCGCCGTAAGGCGTCACGTCGGTGTCGCCGGTGATGACGCGCACGCGCTCGAGCGGCACGCCGAATGCGGTGGCCACGCATTGCGCGACCACAGCCTCGGCGCCCTGGCCCTGCTCGGTGACGCCGGTCGCCACGATCAGCGCGCCCTGCGCGTCAAGCTTCACCGTGGCGCCGTCCTGCGAAGTGATCTTGGCGCCGCCGACGCCGTAGAACGCGGCGGACGGATTGGTCACTTCGATGAAGCTCGCGAAGCCGATGCCGCGATAGATGCCTTGCTCACGCAGCTTCTTCTGCTCGGCGCGCAGGCCGGCGTAATTCATCAGCGAGTCGAGATGGGCGAGCGACTCATGGTGCGACAGCTTCTCGAATTTGAGACCAGCCGCCGATTGCGCCGGATAGGCGTCGTCGGCGATCAGATTGCGCCGGCGCAATTCGAGCGGGTCCATGCCGATCTTGGCGGCGGCAAGCTCGACCAGACCTTCGGTCACCGCCACCGCGAGCGGGTGGCCGACGGCGCGGTATTGGCACATGACGTTCTTGTTGGTGAACACCACGCGCGCCTGGGCGCGATAGTTCGGGCAAGTGTAGGGGCCGCCGACTAGGTTGACCACCTGGTTGGCCTCAATGCCCGAGGTGCGCGGGTAGACGGAGTAGGGGCCAATGCCGGTCAGGTCGTCGATCTCGAAGGCGGTGATGGTGCCGTCTTGTCTGACGCCGATCTTCGCCTTCACGCGGTGGTCGCGTGCGTGGATGTCGGTGACGAAGCTCTCGATGCGGTCGGCGACGAATTTCACCGGCCGCTTAAGCAGTTTCGACAGCGCCACCGTCGCCATCTCGTCGGCGTAAGTGTGCACCTTGATGCCGAAGGAGCCGCCGACGTCCTTGGTGATCACGCGCACCTGATGCTCGGCAAGGCCGAGGTGCTTGGCGAACAGGTTCTGCATCATGTGCGGCGCCTGCGTGCCCTGGTACACCGTCATCTTCTGCTCGCCGACGTTCCAATCGGCCACGATCGAGCGCGGCTCGGTGGTGACGCCGGTGTGGCGGCCGAACAGGAAGGTGGTCTCGACCACGGCGTCCGACGACGCTAAAGCCTCGTCGACCTTGCCGACATCGAGCTTGCGCTCGAAGCAGAGATTGTCGGCAATCGACGGATGGATCACCGGCGTTTTGGCATCGAGCGCGGTTTCCGGATCGGTCAAGGCGGGTAGCGGCTCGTAATTCACCTCGACCAGTTCGCAGGCATCTTCGGCCTGCGCGCGCGTTCGCGCGACCACGGCGGCGACCGCCTCGCCCTGCCAGCAGGCGCGCTCGACGGCGATCGGCGCCTGTGGCGCAGACTTCAAGCCTTTGAGGTGCGTGAGGACGCCGACCCAGGGCGTCATCACCTTGGCGAGCTCGGCGCCGGTGATGACGGCAATGACGCCGGGTGCTTTCTTTGCCGCGTCGACCTTAATCGATTTGATGCGCGCATGCGCGTGCGGCGAGCGCACGAAGGCGACGTGCGCCATGCGCGGTAAAGTGACGTCACTGACATATTGCCCGCGGCCTTGCGTCAGCCGCTGCAAATTCGGCCGCGGCACCGAACGGCCGATATAGGAATTCGGCCGGTCGAGGGCGGAAAGCACGGGCGGGGAGTCGTCGGTGATTTTCATCGCTTCGCTCCCGCGCGCGCTTTGTTTCTTTCTTGCGCAACAGACTCCACCGCGTCGACAATGGCGTGATAGCCGGTACAGCGGCAGTAATTGCCGGAGAGATGCTCGCGGATCTGGTCGCGCGACGGCACGCCGCCTCGGTTCAACAAATCCTGCGCCGCCGCAATCATTCCCGGCGTGCAATAGCCGCATTGCAGCGCATTGCGCTGTTCGAAGGCGGCCTGCAGGTCGGCGACCTCGCCGGAGTCGGACAGGCCCTCGATGGTCTCGATGATCGTGCCGTCGCATTGCACCGCCAGCATCAGGCAGCCGCGGACGATCGCGCCGTTGACCCGCACGGTGCAGGCGCCGCAGACGCCGTGCTCACAGCCGACATGGCTGCCGGTCAGACCCAGATCCTCCCGCAGGAAGTCGACCAGCGTCTTGCGCGCCTCGACGCGTTCGCTGATTGGCTCGCCGTTGACGGTGAGAGCAATGTCGATCTCGTTCATCGCTGCGTCTCCATCAGCTGCTTGGCTACGCGGCGCAGCAGCACGGCGGCGAGATGCTTTTTAACCGCGCCAGTCGCCTGCACGTCGTCGGGCGGATCGAGATCGAGCGCGGCGATCGCGGCATCCACATTGCCGCTGGCAAGCGCGGCTTCAGCTTTGGTCGCGCGTACCGGCGTTGCGCCGACGCCAAAATAGGCGAGTCGAACATCGGTAAGACCCTTGCCGTCGCCGCGCGCGCTCGCGGCCAAACCGACGATGGCGTAGTCGCCGTGACGCCGCGCCAATTCGGCAAAACCGGTGCGCGTTTGCGCATCGGCCGCTGGCACACGGATGGCGGTGAGCATTTCGTTCGGCGCCAGCGCGGTCTCGAACAGGCCCTTGAAGAAAACCTTCGCCTTGATGCTGCGCTTGCCTTTCGGCCCGGCCGCCTCGACCTCGCCGTCGAGCGCCAGCAGACAGGCGGGTAATTCGGCGGCCGGGTCGGCGAAGGCGATGGAGCCGCCGAGCGTGCCGCGGTTGCGGATCGCCGGATGGCCGATATGCGGCAAGGCGCGCGCGATCAGCGGCGCGTGCTGCGCAATCACGTTGGAGCGCTCGGCGGCGGCGTGGCGCGTCAGCGCGCCGATCTCGATCATGCCGTCCTTGTGCGCGGTGCCGTCCAATCCGTCGATGCGGTTGATGTCGATCAGCAGCGCCGGTGCCGATAGCCGCATGTTGAGGGTGGCAATCAGGCTCTGCCCGCCGGCGAGCAGGCGCGCGTCCTTCTCGCCGAGCAGGGCGACGGCTTCCTCGGTCGAGCGCGCGCGTTTGTAGGCGAATGGCGCCGGCTTCACGTTTCCCCCTGACGTTTTTTCTTATTGTGACCGGGAACGCGACGAGGTCAATCCACTCGCGGTCGCGCCGCAGCGGCACCCCGGGGTATTAATAGCTAGACAAGCCTCTTCACAATATCCACCGCCCTTCGCAGCAGCGTCATCGACGCTTCCAGCGTACGGAAGCCGGCGTGCGAGGTGAGCGTGACGTTAGGCAACTGCGCCAGCGGATGATCCGCTTTCAACGGCTCGTTGTGGAACACGTCGAGCCCGGCGTGGCGGATGTGGCCGCTCTTGAGCGCGGCGATCAGGGCGATTTCGTCGGCCAGCGCGCCGCGCGCGGTGTTGACGTAAATGACGCCCGGCTTCATGCGGGCGATGCGTTCGGCCGACAAAAAGCTGCGCGTCTCGTCGCCGAGCGTCAGGTTCATCGACACCACGTCGCTTTGCACCAGCAGCGTGTCGATGTCGGTGAGCGGCACGGGAAGATCGGCGTGTTGGGTGCGGTTCCAGCCGATCACCTGCATGCCCATGCCCTTGCCGATGCGCGCGACCTCGCGGCCGATGCCGCCGAGCCCGATCACGCCCAAGGTCTTGCCGAGCAACTGCACGCCTTCATGCGGCGTCCAGGTGCCGGCGCGGATCTCGCGGTCCATGCGCGCGACGTCGCGCGCGGCGGCGACCATCAGGGCAATCGTGTGTTCGGCCACCGCGGTGTCGCCGTAGCCCTTGATGATGTGCACGGTGACGCCGCGGTTGGCGAGTTCTTGGACATTCATGTAGCTCGCCGGCCCGGTGCCGAGGAAGACGATGTGCTTGAGCTCCGGGCACTGCGCCACCAGCGGCGTCGGCATGTAGGAATGGTCGTCGATTGCGATGTCGTAGCCGCCGATGACGCGCGGCAAGTCGTCGCGCGCGAAGGGCTCCCGGTTGACGTCGATCGGCGGATCGTCGGGACGTATTACGCGCGCCCACACCGGCGCCAACTGGTCGTTGCAGTCGAGAAAGATCGTTTTCATGCGGAACCCGGTTGCGGCGTCAAGCGCATATCGTCTCTCCTCCACAAGCGGGCGCGGAAGAGCGGCGCCGCCGTTGACGCCCCGGCGGGCGCAGAATACATGCTGCTCACTGTTTCGGAAATTCACATGAAACTTGCAAGCTTCAAAGTGCGCGGGCGGGAGAGTTTCGGCGCCGTGGTGGGCCAAGGCCCGAGCGAAGGCGTGGTCGATCTCAAGACGCGGCTTGCACCGCGCTTCACCAGCGTGCTCGATTTGTTGCGCGAGAACGGACTTGATATCGCGCGCGCGGTCGTGCACGGCGTGCGCGCCGATTTTCCGTTGCGCGAGCTGGAATTCCTGGCGCCGGTGGTGACGCCGGAGAAAATCATCTGCATCGGCATCAACTACGCCAGCCGCAACACTGACTACGGCGAGGCGGAAGCGCCGCAATATCCCAGCATCTTCTATCGCGCGCCCGGCTCGCTGGTCGGACATCTGCAGCCGATCGTGCGGCCGCGCGAGTCCGAGCAGCTCGATTACGAGGGCGAGATCGCGCTGGTGATCGGCCGCAGCGGCCGGCGCATCGCGCCCGAGCGCGCGCTCGATTACGTCGCCGGCGCGACGCTATGCAACGAAGGCAGCATCCGCGACTGGATGCGGCACGGCAAATTCAACGTGACGCAGGGCAAGAACTGGGATGCCAGCGGCAGCATCGGCCCCTGGCTGGTGACGTCGGATGAGATCGACTTGAGCAAGCCGCTGCGCATCGCGGCACGGGTGAACGGCGAGGTGACGCAGGACGACACCACCGCCAGCATGATCAAGTCGTTTACCGACATCCTGGTCTATGTCAGCACATTCATGACGCTCAAGCCCGGCGACGTTATCGCCACCGGCACACCGGTGAAGCTCGGCCCGCGCAGCGATCCGCCGCGCTGGCTCAAACCGGGCGACGTGGTAGAAATTGATGTGCCGCAAATCGGCGTGCTGCGGAATGAGGTAATTGCGGAAGCATGAGTGAGCAACACAGAGCCGTTTGTATCATTGCCTGGCCGGCCGGCCATTCGCGCTCGCCGCTGATCCACAACTACTGGATCAAGCAGCATGGCCTTAACGCCGAATATCGGCGCGAGGCGGTGCCGCCCGACAAGCTGAGGGAGTTCATCACCCATCTGCGCGAGCACGGCTATATCGGCGGCAACGTCACGGTGCCGCACAAGCAGGCGGTGCTGGCGCTCACCGAGCCCGACGAGCGGGCGCGCGCGGTCGGCGCCGCCAATTGCCTGTGGTACGACGACGGCAAGCTGCGCTCGACCAACACTGACGTCGACGGCTTCCTCGCCAATCTCGACGCCGCGACGCCGGGCTGGGATCGCGGGCTGGAGACCGCGGCGGTGCTCGGCGCCGGCGGCGGCGCGCGCGCCGTCGTATTCGCGCTGATCCAGCGCAACGTCGGACGAATCTATGTGATCAACCGCACGGTCGAGCACGCGGAAGCCCTGAAAAAGAAATTCGGCGCGCGGGTGCATGTCGCCAAGTGGGAGGAGAAGACCGGCCTCCTCGGCGGCGCCGGACTTTTGGTCAACACCACCACCTTGGGCATGGTTGGGCAGCCGCCGTTGGAGATCAATCTGCGCTGCCCGGCCTCGCTGGTGGTGGCCGATCTGGTCTATGCGCCGCTGGAAACCAACTTGCTGAAACTCGCGCGCGAGCGCGGCCTGCGCACGGCCGACGGGCTCGGCATGTTGTTGCACCAGGCGGTGCGCGGCTTCGAGCGCTGGTTCGGCATCCGCCCACAAGTTACGCCGGATTTACGCGCGCTGGTCGAAGCCGATCTCGGCGCCACGCCGTCGGCGGCCGCTCCGGCGCCGCAGCAAAAGGTGAAACCGCCGGCCAAGCGCGAGCGCCGGAATAAGAAGCGCGGCGCGGGGTTGTCCGCCTAAGGCTCGGCGCAACGACGCCGTGCCGCAGGGAGGACGCCATGCCGAATATCCTGATGACGCGGCGCGCGCTTGCGGCCGTTACGATTGCGTTGAGCCTGGCGGCGACTGCCGCTTTCGCACAGCAGCCGGGGCGCATCCGCGGCCAGATCGAGAAAGTCGACGGCGGCATGATGGTGCTCAAGACGCGCGAAGGCGCCATGCTGAATGTTAAAGTGGACGAGAAGTCGCGCGTGACCGCGCTGGTGAAAGCCTCGCTCGGCGACATCAAGCCCGACACCTGGATCGGCATCGCCGGCATTCCGAAGCCGGACGGAAGCATCGAGGCCTTCTCGGTCCATATTCCACCCGCGGCGCTGCGCGGTCAGGGCGAGGGCGTGCGGCCCTGGGATGCCAAGCCCGGCAGCACCATGACCAACGCCTATTTTGAATCGGCGGTCACATCTGCCGACGGCAACGTGCTGACTGTGAAGAACAAAGACGGCGAAAAGAAAGTGATCGTCACGAACTCGACGGTGATTGCCGCGGCGGCGCCGGCGGATAAAGCCGAGCTTAAACCGGGCGCGCAGATCATCATCTTCGGCCAGGAAAAACAGACAGACGGCACGGTTTTGATCAAGAGCATGTATGTCGGTCGCGGCGTTACGCCAGCGATGTAGGACGGGCACATGCGCAAACAGATCGCGCTGGCGGCGGCCTGTCTCGCGTTCGCCGCGGGCGCCTTCGCGCAGCAGCCGCCAAGCGTGCGCGTCGCCGGCACCGTCGAAAGCTTCGACGGGCATTTGCTGGCGATCAAGTCCGACAAGCTCGGCGCGGTGAAGGTCAGTCTTACCGGCGACGTTGCGGTGTTCGGCGTGAACAAGGCGACGATCGCCGACGTCAAGCCGGGCGCCTTCATCGGGGTCGGCGCCCTGCCGCAGGCGGACGGCAGCCAGCGCGCCATCCAGGTGACGGTATTTGCCGAGGTGCAGCGCGGCCTCGGCGAAGGCTTCCGGCCGTGGACGGCGCGGCCGAACAGCACCATGACCAACGGCGCCGTCGATAATACGGTGGAAGGCGTCGACGGCCGCGTGTTGATGGTCAAATACAAGGGCGGCGCGCAGAAGATCGTGGTGCCGCCCGAGGCGAGGATCCTCGCCTATTCGATCGGCGACAAGGCCGAGCTCAAGCCGGGCGCCCATATCGCCATCGTGCGCGCGCGCTGAAGAAGCCGGATGGCTCGCTCGAGGCCAATCGCGTCAATGTCGGGCGCGGCGATGTGGTACCGCAATAGTAAGACGGAACGTTCGCGACGCTGCGGCGTTCTGCCGGCGGGAGCTGGGGCTATTGTCAGGAGATAGCCATGGTTCCGCGGACTGGTTTTGTCGCGCTATGCGCGGCGTCGCTTACTCTTACTTCGGCGGTGGCGCAGCAAAAGCCCGTGCGGGTGCGCGGCAGCATCGAGCAAGTGAACGGCCCCGTTCTCACCGTCAAGTCGCGGGAAGGCGACACGCTGACGGTGAAGCTGGCGGACGATGCAAAGGTCCTTGCTTTGGTCAAGGCGTCGCCCGCCGATATCAAGCCGGGGTCCTATGTCGGTGCGACAGCGATGCCGGAAGCGAACGGCACCTGGAAAGCCGTGGAGGTGCACATTTTTCCGGAGTCGATGCGTGGCCTCGGCTTGGGCGACCGGCCTTGGGACTTGAAGCCGAAAAGCACCATGACCAACGGCACGGTGAGCAGTGCCGTTAACAATCGTGCCATGAGCGGTACGGTCGGCGGCGCGGTTGCCAAGACCGAAGGGCCGACGATTACGATCGAATATCAAAATCATGCCGAGAAAGAGATCGAGCTGATGCCCGACACGATGATCGTGAGCTACACGCCGGGCAACAAGGACGAGCTCAAGTCCGGCGCCAGGATCTTCATTCCGGCGGCGACCCGGCAGCCGGACGGCAGCCTGATCGCCGCGCGCGTCAATGTCGGCCGCGGCGTGACGCCGCCGATGTAGATCTGTCGTTCCGGGGCGCCGCGAAGCGGCAAACCCGGAACCCATAATCACAGACCGGAGTTATGGATTCCGGGCCCGCGCTTTCGGCGCGCCCCGGAATGACGCATGAGAATTCCTTGTGGGCGCGTGCGCCGAGCCGGGCGCGGGGACGTCGAGATCGGCGGCGAGCTCCGGCATTTCGCGCATCAGCCGTTCGAGGCGGCCCCTGCGGCCGCCGAGCAGGCGCGCCTCGCGTTGGTCCTCGACCGGGCGGCGCACCTCGTCGGCACGCGTCAGGCTGTCGATGTCGGCGCCCTGGTCGGCGAGCCGCGCCAGCAGAAACGTGAGATCCTCGAGCCGGTCGGCGACCACGTGGATGACGCTGCTTTCCTCCTGCACGCGGCCGGAAACCGCCACGTAACGCGCGCCGAGCACCACCGGGCGCACGCGCTCGAACACTTTCGGCCAGACGATGACATTGGCCACCGCGCTCTCGTCCTCGATGGTCATGAACACCACGCCCTTGGCCGAGCCCGGCCGCTGCCGGCAGGTGACTAGGCCGGAGATGGTCACGCGCGTATTGTTGGTGAGCCCGCGCAGCGCCTCGTTGCGCGCGATGCCGCGTGCGGCAAGGTCGGCGCGCAGGAACTGCGCCGGATGCGCGCGCAGGGAGAGACGCAGAAAGCGGTAGTCGTTCACGACTTCTTCGCCCAGCGGCATGGGGGGCAAGCGCACGTCGGGCTCGCGCGACACGATATGCGCCGCTGCATCATCTGCGCCATTTATGAAAAGCGGCAAATCATCGTCGCGGTCGCCGACGCGACCGAGCGCCTTGGCCGCCCACAGCGCTTCGCGTCGCGTCAGGCCGAGCGAAGCAAAGGCATCGGCGTCGGCCAGGCGTTCCAGCACGCGCGGGCTTAAGCCCGTGCGCAGCCAGACGTCGCGGATGGAGTCGTAACTGCCATCGCGCCGCTCCACGATCAGCTTGGCCTCCTCCTCGCCCAGACCCTTGATCTCGCGCAGGCCGAGGCGCATCGCGTGCGTGGTGCGGAGGTCGCCACGCATCTCGCGATGCAGATTGTGCAGGCGTTCGGCAGCATGCGGGCCGACCTCCAAAGTCGAATCCCAATCCGAGTGATTGACGTCGGGGCCACGCACCTCGATGCCGTGCTCGCGCGCGTCGCGCACGATCTGCGCCGGCGCGTAGAAGCCCATCGGCTGCGCGTTCAAGAGCGCGGCGGCGAAAGCGTCCGGGTAATGGCACTTCAGCCAGGCGGATGCATAGACCAAGAGGGCGAAGCTGGCGGCGTGGCTCTCGGGAAAGCCGTATTCGCCGAAGCCCTCGATCTGGTGAAAGCAGCGCTCGGCGAACTCGCGTTCGTAGCCGTTCGCCAGCATGCCGTCGATCATCTTGCGCTGGAAGGTGCCGATGGTGCCGACGCGCTTGAAGGTGGCCATGGCGCGCCGCAGCTTGTCGGCCTCCGCCGGGGTGAAGCCGGCGGCGACGATGGCGATCTTCATCGCCTGTTCCTGGAACAGCGGCACGCCGAGCGTCTTCGCCAGCACCGTTTCCAGTTCCTTCGAAGGATAAGAGACCGGCTCCTGGCCGCGCCGTCGGCGTAAATAGGGATGCACCATGTCGCCCTGGATCGGGCCCGGGCGCACGATCGCCACCTCGATCACCAGGTCGTAGAAGTTCTTCGGCTTGAGCCGCGGCAGCATGGTCATCTGCGCGCGGCTCTCGACCTGGAACACGCCGAGCGAATCGGCGCGGGAGAGCATGCGGTAGACGGCAGGGTCTTCGGCGGGGATGGTGGCGAGGGTGAGCCCTTCTCTTTCTCCACGCACAGCGTGTTTCCTCCTCCCTTGTGGGGAAGGGTTGGGGAGGGGGGTAGTTGTTGTCATCGAGGGACCCCCACCCCCACCGCGTTCGACGGTCGACCCACCCCCCA
>Ga0335077_10005870_pt1 | contig 15121 bp, 13 predicted proteins | sample Lox_Sample_31_FD_207151 | JGI IMG/M metagenome (GOLD analysis project Ga0335077, IMG submission 207151) | Soil microbial communities from Loxahatchee National Wildlife Refuge, Florida, United States - Lox_Sample_3.1 | ecosystem: Environmental > Terrestrial > Soil > Wetlands | place: USA... | reverse complement strand
CTGCTGGCGCAAAAGTTCCTGCCGACGGATTTCGACTGGCGCGTCGGCGTGTTGGCCGGGGAGCCGCTGTTCGTGTGCCAGTACCGAATGGCGCGCGGCCATTGGCAGGTGGTGAAGTACCGGCCGGACGGCTCGTCGCATGAAGGCGGCTTCCGCGCCTTCGACCTCGCACAGGCCCCCGCAGAGGTTATCGACATCGCAGTCCGCTCTGCGCGCCCGATCGGCGACGGCTTCTACGGCGTCGATCTCAAGCAGACGGCCCACGGCATCGTCGTCATGGAAGTCAACGACAACCCGAATCTCGAGCACGGCATCGAAGATTCGGTCGGCAAGGACGAGATTTGGCTTCGCCTGTTGCGCTGGTTCACCGACCGGTTCGAGCAATAGCGCACGTTACCGACACCCGCGGTCTGGCCGCCGGCGCACTCACGGTCGTTGCGCGGCTGGTCCGGGAAATGACCATTCCGGACCGACGCCTTCCTGGCTTTCCGGGGGGCTGGCCTTCGTCACCTGATCGAGCGGCCAGCGCGCGCGGGGCGCGACGTCGAGACCATCGGTGAGTCCCAGCGCTAATCGCTCGGCCCCGGCCCAGGCGATCATTGCGCCATTGTCGGTGCACAAAGCCGGCGGCGGCGCCACCAGGGTCGAGCCGAACTCGAAGGCGACGCGGTGCAGCACCTTTCGGATCGCCTGATTGGCCGCAACCCCGCCGGCACAGACCAGCGCCGACGGTTCACCGATCCGGTCGCGGAACATGCGCATGCCGGTGCGCAGCCGATCGATGACGACCTCGACGACGGCCTGCTGGAACGACGCGCAGAGATCGGCCACGTCCTGATCGCTCAGCGGCGCAATCTTTTGCGCCTCGATGCGCAGCGCAGTCTTGAGGCCCGACAGCGAGAAGTCAGCGTCGTGCCGTCCCACCATGGGCCGTGGCAGGGCAAAACGCGCAGCATCGCCGCGCGCCGCTTCTGTTTCGACAAGCGGTCCACCCGGATAGCCGAGGCCGAGCAACTTTGCCGTCTTGTCGAAGGCCTCCCCGATCGCATCATCGACGGTGCCGCCGAAGCGCACGTAATCGCCGACGCCGCGGACGCCTAAAATCTGGGTGTGGCCGCCGGAGGCGAGAAACAGGCAATAGGGAAAAGGTGTCGCATCAGTGAGCCGCGCCGTGAGCGCATGGGCCTCCAGGTGATTGACGGCCATGAGCGGCAGGCCATGCGCAAGCGCGATGGCCTTGGCCGTGGTCAGACCGACGATGACGCCGCCGATCAGGCCGGGACCGGCTGCCGCGGCGACGCCGTCGATCGCGGAGAAATCCAAACGGGCCTCCGCCATCGCCTTGGCGATGATGTGGTCGAGCGCTTCGACATGGGCGCGGGCGGCGATCTCGGGCACGACGCCGCCGAACTCGGCGTGTTCACTGACCTGCGACAGGACCACGTTGGACAGAATCTCGCCGCGGCCGTCCTCGGTCCGCCGTACCAGAGCCGCAGCCGTCTCGTCGCAGGTTGTCTCGATGCCGAGGATGACCATGTGTGTATTATAGGCGCGCCATGACCGAATCCGCGACCAAAACGGTAGTCCTGCGCATCGGTTCGCGGGGCTCCCCGCTCGCGCTGGTGCAGGCGCGGGAGGTGCGCAGCCGCCTTGCAGCGGCGCGCGGTCTCGATGAGAAGCAAATCGAGATAAAGACCATCCGCACGAGCGGCGACACCATCCAGGATCGGCCGCTCGCCGAAGCCGGCGGCAAGGGATTGTTCACCAAGGAAATCGAAGAAGCGCTGCTCGCCCGCGCCATCGACCTCGCGGTGCACTCGTCGAAGGACATGCCCACGGTGCTCCCGGCCGGGCTCATGCTTGCCGCATTTCTGCCGCGCGAAGATCCGCGCGACGCATTCGTCAGCCGCAGGGCAAAATCCTTGGCCGAATTGCCTGCCGGCGCAATTATCGGCACCGCGTCGCTGCGCCGCCAGGCGTTCGTCAAGAGATCACGGCCCGACCTCCGGGTGGTGCCGCTGCGGGGCAACGTCGAGACGCGATTGCGCAAGCTCGCGGCCGGCGAGGCCGACGCGACGCTGCTTGCGGTTGCCGGGCTCAAACGCCTCGGGCTCCTTGAAGCCGCAACCGCGCTGCTCGACGTCGACGAATTTCTCCCGGCGGTCGGCCAAGGCGCAATCGCCATCGAGACGCGCGTTGACGACGACGCGACCCGCGCGCTCGTCTCCGCCATCAACGATGTCGATGCCGCGACCGCGCTCGCCGCGGAGCGAGCCTTTCTCGCCATGCTCGACGGCTCGTGTCGCACGCCGATCGGCGGGCACGCCAAAGTGGAGCGCGACCGGGTGCGATTTCGCGGCATGATCGCCAAACCCGATGGCAGCGCAGCGTTCGAGGTGTTCCGCGAGGGTCGGTCCACCGAAGCCGCAGCGCTCGGTACCGATGCCGGGCAGGAGCTGAAAGCCCGCGCCGGCCTCGATTTCTTTTCGCGTCATTGACCGTGCGGCTTCTGCTCACCCGACCCGAGCCGGACGCCGCAAGAACCGCAGCGGGGCTTCGTGCCTTGGGCCACGAGGTGATCATCGCCCCGCTGTTGCGCATCGAACCGGTGGCCGACTTGCACATCGATGAGGGTCCATGGGCCGCAATCGTCGTGACCAGCGCCAACGTCGCGAGGGCGCCTATCGAACAATTGCGCCACATACCCGTCTTCGCGGTCGGCGGGCGCAGCGCGCAGGCTATGCGTGAGGCAGGCTTCGCCGAAGTGCGCTCCGCCGATGGTCATGTCGACGACCTCGCTCGTCTTGTCGCCAATCAGGTGCGCCCGACGGCGCCGCTCCTCTACCTCGCCGGCGAACACCGAACCGGCGATCTCGCGGGCGAGCTGCGTAAACTGGGTTTTGCGGTCGAGATCAAGGTGGTTTATTGCGCCGTTGCCGCGACGGTTTTGTCGCCTGCGGCGGCCGATGCCTTGGCAATAGGCCTCGACGCTGTGCTGCATTTTTCACGGCGCAGCGCCGAGGCCTATATCGCTGCCGCCGAGGCCGCCGGCCTGCGTCGTGAAGCGCTCCAAGGGCTTGCTCATTACTGTCTGTCGGCTCAGGTGGCAGAACCGCTCGCACACGCCGGCGCGGACCCGATCCGCATCGCAACGCGCCCCGTAGAGGCCTCTTTGCTCGACTTGATCGGGGCGGCGTGATGACCATCCGACCGCCGCGACGCTGTGTTGCCGCCGTCATTGCCCCGTACTATGCCGTGGCAAGCTCAACCGGCTCAGTCGAGTCGGCGATGTATCCTTTGGGGTCCGCATGACCAGCGAACCTGACGGCAGTCCGCGTCGACGCCCGCCGACGATCGATTTGACGGCGACCGAGGTTGAAACGGCAAAGCAGGCATCAGAGCAGGAAGCGGGCCCGAGCGATCAGAGTCATGCCGAGGCCGTCCCTGGCCGCGGCCGGCACCTGGGGCGGCACGCCATAGCGGCCACCGCCGGCGCGATTGTAATGGCGGCGATCCTTGGCGGTCTTTGGTATGCCGGCTACGTTTCTATCCGCGAGCCGAACGCGCCGCCGATCACTCAGGCAACCAAGTCGACCATCCCGGACGATGTTTTGGCCCGGCTCGACAAATTGGAAGCGTCACAACGAGTCCGGCCGCAACCGGATGCCGGGCTTGGTTCGCGCGTGGGTGCGAACGAAGCCGCCATCAAGACTCTCGAAGAATCGCTCGCCAGCGTCACGCACCGCCTCGGCGAAGCAACGAAGGCCGCACAAGGGGCCGCCACGCAGGCCAGCGCCGCGTCGAGCGCCGCCGACAATGCGCGAACCGCCGCGCAGAGCGGCACGCAAAATCTCGAAACACTGACCAGCCGCATTGCCGCACTCGATAACGCGGTCAAGGCGCTCGCCAACGACGTCGCGCGACGCACTAGTGTCGTCAACGATCGTGCGGGCCGGCTGGCGGTTGCCGCGCAAGCGCTGCGCGCTGCGGTCGAGCGCGGCGCGCCATACCAGGCGGAACTTGCGGCGGTGAAGTCCTTCGGCGTCGAGCCCAAAGATACCGCGCCGCTCGAAGCGTCGGCGGCCGCAGGATTGCCGAGCGTTGCAGCGCTGGCACAGGAGCTCAAAGATCTGACGCCGTCTCTCCTGCAGGCATCGAGCGCATCGCCCCCCGCCACGAATTTTCTCAGACGGATCGAGACCAGCGCTCAGAAGCTGGTCCGCGTCAGGCCAATCGATGCGCCTGCGGGAGATAACCCGGCAGCGATCATCGATCGGATGAACGCTGCGGCTGCCCGTGGCGATCTCGCCAGCGCGCGCGCCGAAATCAGCCGGCTCCCGGAATCCGCCAAACCGCTCGTCGAAGCCTGGGCCAAGAAGATCGACGCCCGCAATGCTGCGATTGCGGCGAGCCAGCGTATCGCCGCCGACGCCATGGCGGCGCTTGCCAAGCCGAATACGCAATGATCCGCGTCGCTATCTTTCTCATCATCGTCGGCGCACTTTCCATCGGTGCAGCCTGGCTCGCCGATCGCCCGGGCGACGTCGTTATCACTTGGCAGGGCTGGCGGATCGAGACCTCGATCATGGTCGCGGCCTTGGCCGTGCTTGCGGCGATGATTGTTCTCGGCCTCGTCCTCGCACTGCTGCGGACGTTGTTGCGAACCCCCTTCATCGTGAACAGAATGCGTCGCGCGCGACGCAGCGCACGCGCCTATCACGCGATTTCGAAAGGGCTCATTGCCGTCGGTTCCGGCGATATGAGCGGCGCGCGGAAATTCTCTGCTGAGGCCAGTCGCCTCGCGCCCAACGAGCCGCTTGCGCTGTTGCTCAATGCGCAATCGGCGCAGATCGCCGGCGACCGCGACAGCGCCGATCGAGCATTTCGTGCCCTGGCAGGTCGCCCGGACACCAAGGCGCTCGGCCTGCACGGCCTTTTCATCGAGGCGCGACGTCGCGACGATCTTGGCAGCGCGCGCGCTTACGCCGAGGAGGCGGTTCGCTCGGCGCCTTCGCTCGGCTGGGCCGGCCGCGCGGTCCTCGAATCATTGTGCAGAGACGGCGATTGGGTCGGCGCACTCGTGCTTCTCGAGCGAGGCAAGGACGGGCTCGACAAGACGGTCTATCGTCGGCAACGCGCGGTGCTTCTGACCGCGCGCGCCCTGGCGATCGAAGAATCCGATCGCGACGTCGCCAAAGCGTTGGTCCTCGAAGCGGTCAAGCTTGCGCCGACATTGGTGCCGGCGGCTGCGCTCGCCGGCCGGCTGCTCGGCGCCGGCGGCGAACTTCGCAAAGCGACCCGCATCATCGACAAGGCTTGGCGCGCCAATCCGCACCCGGAACTGGCTCAGGCATTTTCCGAGCTGCGTTCGGGCGAAGCTGCGCGCGATCGATTAAAGCGCATCACGAACGCAGCGAAGAATGTACCCGACAATATCGAGAGCAGCCTCGCGATCGCACGCGCAGCGCTTGATGCGCGGGAGTTCGCCACTTCGCGAGGCGCGCTGACGCCCTATCTGGCGGCGCCGACCAAACGCGTCGCGCTGCTGATGGCAGCGATCGAGCGCGCCGAGCACGGCGATGAAGGTCGTGCGCGCGAATGGATGGCCCGCGCCCTGCAGGCCGCGCCGGACCCGGCCTGGACGGCCGACGGCTATGTCTCGGATCGCTGGTTGCCGATCTCGCCGGTCAGCGGCCGACTCGACGCTTTCGAATGGCGGGTGCCACTGACCGGGATGCTGAGTGACGCGCGGGCGATCGAGCCGGAAGCGCCGGTCGTGCCCGTGGCCGAGGCGGTGCTCGAAGAGCCGGACAAAGGGCCGGACGCGACGCAACCTTCGGCCACGACCTTGCCGGCGTTGAGCAAAGCTCCGACGCCGGAGCCGGGTGCCGCGGCGGCCGAGCCAAAAGCCGAACCTAAGATGGCGGAAGCCTCGGCAGCCGAGGCCAAGACCGCCGAACCGAAGCCCGAACTCGAACGAAGGCCGGCACTCAAATCGGAGCCGAAGGCTGAACAAAAAGCGGAGCCGGTGATTCCACTCGTCCATGCCCCGGACGACCCTGGCCCCGAGGCGGCTGAGGAAAGCGAACCGCGCACCGTTCCGGAAGAAGCGCGCGGGTGGCGCAGCCTATTCCGCTAGAACATGATCCGGAAAAAGCCTACTCGCGTCGCGGCTGAGGTGATGCCTGCACTGCTTGTCAATTCGTGGCGCGATGTGCACTATACAGCATGAATTATAATGCATGAGCTGCTGCGTGGCGAAACCCAGCACGACGACCACGCGCACCGAAAAGCCTGCAGCGGCCCGCCAAACCGCGCCGATTTCGATTACGGCATTTCTGGCCGCAATCGGCGCCGAGGTCCGTCGCAACCGCGCCAAGCGCGGCATGACTCGACGACAGCTCGCACAGGCCTCGCAGACCTCCGAGCGCTATCTTGCGCAAATCGAGGGCGGCACCGGCAATCCCTCAGTGACAGTGCTGCGCTCGATCGCGCAGGCGCTCGACGTGCCTGCGGCTGCGCTTCTGCCCGAAGCTGGCGCACGCACCGCGGCGCTCAGTGCCATTCTCGACCTGCTGACGCAATTGCCGGCGGGTGAACTGACGGCCATTGCGAGGGAGATCGAGACCCGGGTCGCGTTGCCGGGCCACACCGATCGGGCGCGGCGCATCGCGCTGGTCGGCTTGCGCGGCGCCGGCAAGTCGACGCTCGGCCGCATGCTGGCCCAGCACCTTGGCTGGCCGTTTGTCGAACTCGACCGCCTCATCGAAGAAGATTACGGCGCCAGCATTCCCGACCTCATCGAAATGGCCGGCACCGTCACCTTCCGCCGCCACGAACGCAGCGCACTCGACCGCGTCATCACCGAGCACGATGCCGCGATCATCACCACGGCCGGCGGCATCGTTTCCAACGCCGAAACCTATGCCTTGCTGCTGCGCCGCACGCACACGATCTGGATCAAGGCACGACCCGAGGATCACATGAGCCGGGTAATGGCCCAAGGCGACTTCAGGCCGATGGCGCAAAATCGCGGCGCCATGGCCGATCTGGTTGCAATTCTCGAAGCGCGCGAAGCCGACTACGCCCGCGCCGAGGCGCAAGTCGATACGTCGGGCGAAGCGGTCGAGCAGAGTTTCGAAACCTTGCTGCGGATCGCGGGGCAGCTCGTGCCGCTGCCGCACGATCTGTCGTCGCCCTCGAAACCGAGCAAGACCGGTCAAGCGGGCGATGAGGAGGGTTGATGCCGACGACTCCGATCTCCCATGCCGACCCGCGCGCGGGGAAGAGCCAATTGCTGGCCGACGACGGCTTTCTCGACGTTGCGCCGATGCGGCTCGAATACCGCATGATCGGACCGCGCCCCGATGCCGCGCCGACCATCGTGATGTTGCACGAGGGGCTCGGTTGCGTTGGCCTGTGGGGTGAATTCCCCAAAAAGCTTGCGAACGCCACCGGCGCCGGCGTGTTCGTTTATTCCCGCGCAGGCTATGGCCGTTCAAGCCCAGGCAAGCTGCCGCGCGGTGTCGGCTTCATGCACGAAGAGGCCTGCGAAGTGCTGCCGCGCGTGCTCGATGCGATCGGCTTTCAACGCGGACTTTTGCTCGGCCATAGCGACGGCGGCTCAATCGCCACAATTTATGCGGGCAGCGTCGAGGATCACCGCGTGCGCGGACTCGTATTGATTGCGCCGCATTTCTTCACTGAGGACATGGGCATCGCCGAAATTCGTCGTGCCAATGAAGCCTTCGCTTCGGGCAACTTCCGCGAAAAACTCAAGCGCTGGCACGCCGACGTCGATTGCGCATTTCGCTCCTGGAGCGAGCCGTGGCTCGATCCGGAATTTCGCAAGTGGGACATCGCCGAAGCGCTCGGCTATATCCGTGTGCCGATTCTCATCGTCCAGGGCGATCACGACCAATACGGCACGCTCGCGCAGCTCGAAGTCGCGCAGCGGCAATGCTATTGCCCGGTCGAAACCGCAGTATTCCCGAACATTCGCCACATCCCACATCGCGACGCTCCGGAGCTCACGCTGACGGCCATCGCCGACTTCATCAATCGCCTGTTGCGCGATCACCGCGAGGCGGCGTCGCCGGCCCATTGAGGGCTTGCGGCGCCATGCACTATAGTGCATATTGATTTGGCCGCCAGCCTCGACATGCACTATAATACAGGCCAACGGAGGGAAGCGTTCTATGGCCGAGGCCGACCACGCCGCAGCGCGTCCGCTCGCCAACGGCAAGACGCGGATCGATTTCCAGACTGAGCCGGCGCGCTACCGCCACTGGAAGCTCAACGTTGAAGGCGACGTGGCGACGCTGCTCATGGACGTCGACGAGAAGGGCGCGCTGTTTGAGGGCTACGACCTCAAGCTCAACTCCTACGACCTCGGCGTCGATATCGAACTTGCCGACGCCATCGAGCGGCTGCGTTTCGAGCATCCACAGGTGCGCGTTGTCGTGCTGCGTTCGGGCAAGCCGCGCGTATTTTGCGCCGGCGCCAATATCCGCATGCTGGCCGGCGCGAGCCACGCGCACAAGGTCAACTTCTGCAAGTTCACCAACGAGACGCGCAACGGCATCGAGGATCTGAGCGAGAATTCCGGGCTCAAGACCATCTGCGCCATCAACGGCACGGCGGCGGGCGGCGGCTACGAACTGGCGCTCGCCGCCGATTACATCATGCTGGTGGATGACGGCTCTGCCGCCGTCGCGCTGCCGGAATTGCCGCTGCTTGCCGTATTGCCCGGCACCGGCGGACTGACCCGCGTCTCCGACAAACGCAAAGTCCGCCGCGACCACGCCGACGTGTTCTGCACCACCGAAGAAGGTGTCAAGGGCAAGCGCGCGGTCGAGTGGCGGCTGGTCGATGATGTCGTGCCGGGCTCCAAGTTCGAGGACGCAATTGCTGCGCGCGCCAAGGACCTCAGCGCAAGATCGCAGCGCGCCAAGGCCGCGCACGGCATCAAGCTTACGCCATTGCGGCGGACCTTTTCCGCCGACAGCATCGAATACGGCACGCTCTCGGTGCAATTCGAGCGCGGCGAGCGCATCGCAACCATTACCTTGCGCGGGCCGAATGTACTGCCACCGCAATCCGCAGACGCCATGGTGGCGCTTGGCGCGGAGTTCTGGCCACTGCAGCTCGCCCGCGAGCTCGACGATGCCATTCTGCATATCCGGCTCAACGAGCTCGAAATCGCCGCCATCGTCTTCAAATCGTCGGGCGACGCGACGGCCGTCCTTGCCTACGACCAATTCCTCGAAGCCAACAAGACGCATTGGCTGGCGCATGAGATCCGGCACTTGTGGAAGCGCGTGCTCAAGCGCGTCGATCTCACCTCGCGTTCGCTGGTGACCCTGATCGAGCCGGGCTCGTGTTTTACCGGCACGCTTGCCGAACTCGTATTCGCCAGCGACCGTTCTTACATGCTGATCGGCACGCATGGCGGCGACAACAGGCCGCCGGCGTCACTCGCGCTCAGCGACGCCAATTTCGGCACTTATCCGATGTCGAATGGGCTGACGCGGCTCGGCTGTCGCTTTCTCGCTGATCCGGCTGATCTCGAGAGGGCAAAGACTGAGCGCGGCAAGACGCTCGACGCCGCGCGGGCGGAACAGCTTGGGCTCGTCACGTTTGCGCTCGACGATATCGACTGGGACGATGAGGTGCGCGTCTTTCTCGAGGAGCGCGCCAGTTTCTCGCCCGACGCCTTGACCGGGATGGAAGCCAATCTGCGCTTCGCCGGGCCCGAAACAATGGAATCAAAAATATTCGCGCGCCTGACCGCGTGGCAGAACTGGATATTCCAGCGTCCCAACGCCATCGGCGAGGAAGGTGCGCTCAAGCGCTACGGCAGCGGTCAGAAGCCGCTGTTCGACATGCGGAGAGTGTGAAGGATTTTTCCTCCTCTGCCGAAAGGCGGAGGTGGCGTGCAATACGCGCCGCTGCGCGCGTCCCCCGCCCGCGAGAGGCGGGAGGTTGGGGAACGAGGAGCTAGAGCCATGGATATTCAAAACGTCGATTACACGACCAAGATCCCGAACAACGTCAATCTCGCCGATGATCGGCAGGTGCTGCGGGCGCTCGAGAGCTGGCATCCAGGCTATATCGATTGGTGGATGGACATGGGACCCGAGGGATTCCAGCAATCCCTGGTCTATCTGCGCACTGCGGTTTCAGTCGATCCCAAAGGCTGGGCCAAGTTCGATTACGTGAAGATGCCCGACTATCGCTGGGGCATCCTGCTGGCGCCCAAGGAAGAAGGCCGCAAAATTCCATTCGGTCGCCATTACGGCGAGCCCGTATGGCAGGAGATTCCGGGAGAATACCGCGCCATGCTGCGCCGGCTGGTGGTCATCCAAGGCGACACCGAGCCGGCGTCGGTCGAGCAGCAACGCCATCTCGGCAAGACGGCGCCCTCACTCTACGACATGCGCAACGTGTTCCAGGTCAATGTCGAGGAAGGCCGGCATCTCTGGGCCATGGTCTACATCCTGCAGAAGTATTTCGGACGCGACGGACGCGACGAAGCCGCCGAACTGCTGCAGCGCCGTTCCGGCAGCGCCGATAAGCCGCGCATGCTCGGTGCCTTCAATGAGGCGACGCCGGACTGGCTGTCGTTCCACATGTTCACGTTCTTCACCGACCGCGACGGCAAGATGCAGCTCGAAAGCCTGGCACAATCCGGCTTCGATCCGCTGTCGCGCACCTGCCGTTTCATGCTCACCGAGGAAGCGCACCATATGTTTGTCGGCGAGACCGGCGTTGGCCGCACCGTGCAACGCACCTGCGAGGCCATGAAGGCGGCCGGCATCGATGATCCGAACGACATCGCAAAAATACGCGATCTCGGCGTCATCGATCTGCCGACGATCCAGAAGAAACTCAACCTGCATTACTCGCTGTCACTCGATCTGTTCGGGTCGGAAGTGTCGACCAACGCCGCCAATGCGTTTACCGCGGGACTGAAGGGCCGCTTCCAGGAAACCAAGATCGAGGACGATCACCGACTCGAAAACGCGACCTATCCGGTGCTCAAATTCGTCGACGGCGAGATCAAGCGCGTCGACGAGCCGGCGCTGACGGCGATCAACATGCGGCTGCGCGACGACTACACCGCGGACTGCCAGCGCGGCCTCGACCGCTGGAACAAGATCATCGACAGGGTCGGCGTGCCGTTCAAACTCGAACTGCCGCATGTCGGCTTTCATCGCGACATCGGTGAGTTCAAGGACGTCCGGGTAACGCCGAGAGGTCAGATCATCAACGACACTGCATGGCAACGCGACCGCGACAATTGGCTGCCGTCGAAGGACGACGGCGACTTCGTCGCCAGCCTGATGAAGCCGGTTCTCGAGCCGGGCAAGTTCGCGAGCTGGATCGCGCCGCCGCGCGTCGGCATCGACAACAAGCCGGGCGATTTCGAATACGTGAAGATCGCGGCTTAACCGCGAACCGTTCAGCCCTTGATGAACGCCAGAAGGTCGGCGTTGATCGTTTCCGCATGCGTGGTCGGCATGCCGTGCGGGAAGTCCTTGTAGGTTTTCAGCTCGCCATTCTTCAGGAGCTTTGCCGACAACGGACCGGAATCGGCGTAGGGGACGATTTGATCGTCTTCGCTGTGCATCACCAGTACCGGCACGGTGATCTTCTTGAGGTCTTCGGTAAAATCGGTCTGTGAGAAGGCGACGATGCCGTCATAATGCGCCTTGGCGCCGCCCATCATGCCCTGGCGCCACCAGTTCTCGATGACAGCCTCCGAAGGCTTGGCGCCCGGCCGGTTGTAGCCGTAGAACGGGCCGGCCGCGAGATCCCGATAGAACTGCGAACGATTGGCCGCGAGCTGCGCCTGCAATCCGTCAAATACTTCCTTGGGAAGGCCGCCCGGATTGGCCGCCGTCTTCACCATCAGCGGCGGCACCGCGCAGAGCAAAGCCGCCTTTGCCACCCGGCTCTCGCCATGCCGCGCCAGATAGTGCACCACCTCGCCGCCGCCGGTCGAATGACCGACATGAATGGCATTCTTCAAATCCAGATGTGCGGTCACGGCCGCAAGATCGTCGGCATAGTGATCCATGTCATGGCCGTCGCCGGTCTGCGTCGATCGGCCGTGGCCGCGGCGGTCATGCGCAATCACGCGATAACCGTGACTGAGGAAGAACAGCATCTGGGCGTCCCAGTCGTCGGCCGATAGTGGCCACCCGTGGCTGAACACGATGGGCTGACCTTTGCCCCAGTCTTTGTAGAAAATTTCAACGCCGCCTTTTGTTTTAATAAACATGAAGCGTCTCCGGGGGTTGAGGCGAACCAATGAAGGTCGCGGCGGCGACAATAGCATTTTGCGAATGATAAATGACGCTTTCAGAACGCTTCGGGTTCCGCCAGCGGTCCCTCGCGCAGCCGGGCAAGATCGAAACGGTCGACTTCGCGGAGCAGCTCAACAAATGCCAGGGCCCCGTGCATCAAGGCCGCTTCACCCTTCTCTGCGGTCGCGCGCCGCGTATCGCCCACCGCGCCCGTCGGATTGAGATCCTGCGTCATCCAGGCAAACCCCGCCGGTCGATAGGCGCCGAGCCATTTGAACTCACGCGCCATCGCGATGGTGGCCGGGACCGCGTTGGGCGCTTTGTCCATGCGTACGGTTTCCGACTTTGCAGCGAGCATGAGCGAGGTCTCGATATCGCCGCCGTGAATGCCGTGCTTTTTCTCCTCGCCTGTGAAGGCGCCGTCCGGATAGCCGAAGCGATGCCAGCCGACTGTGACTGCAAGCATGCCGAGACGGCTGCGCAGGTCCCGCGCCACCAGTTCCATCGCTGCGACATTGCCGCCGTGGCTGGTGACGAGCACGAGCTTGCGCACGCCGGCCCGGGCCAAGCTTTCGCCCAGCTCGGTCCAGGAGGCGACCGCGGTTGTCGCCGAAAGCGTCAAAGTGCCCGGATAGGACAGGTGCTCGGCAGAGACACCGATCCGCTGCACCGGCAGAAATGTGACCGGCAAATTGTCGGGCAAAAGCTCGTGGACGCGTTTCAGATAGGCTTCCGCGATATAGGTGTCGACGCCAAGCGGCAAATGCGGCCCATGCTGCTCCACGGCGGCCAGCGGCAGGACGGCGATCCAGCGCACCGTCGCGGCGCCGGCAATCTCCTGCCAGGTCATCTCCATCCAGTCTCGCTTGGGCAGGGCCATCGCGGTTAACCCTCGGTCATCTCGCCAAGAAAGCGGCGCTCCCCTATTGTCGCGTCGCCCCACGAAAGGAGCAACCGATGCGGTTGGTCAGGATTGTTGCGCCGGCAATTGCCGGGCTTGCTGTGGCAATTGCCACGGCTTCGGCACCGGCGCGCGGTCAGACCCTCGAAAAGGTCACGTTCGGCACCAACTGGGTGGCCGAAGCCGAGCACGGCGGCTTCTATCAGGCGCTCGCCGACGGCACCTACCGGAAATACGGACTCGACGTGACCATCGTACCGGGCGGTCCGAACGTGAATAATCGCATCCTGCTGCCGGTCGGCAAGATCGACTTTTTCCTCAGCGCCAACAGTCTGGAGGGCTTCGACGCCGTCGCGCAGAATCTGCCGACGATCGAAGTCGCCGCGCTGTTTCAAAAAGATCCCCAGGTTCTCATCGCCCACCCCGACCAGGGCATCAATCAATTCGCCGATTTGAAAAACCTGCCGACGCTCCTCAGCCCTTCCTCGCCAACAAGAAAAGCGCCATGCAGGGTTATGTGACGTCGGAGCCCTTTGCCATCGAAAAGGCGACGAAGATTGCTCCCAAGGTCTTCCTGCTCGCCGATCAGGGCTTCGACGACTATTCGACTCTGCTGGAAACGCGCCGCGAACTCGTCGACAAGAAGCCCGATCTGGTGCAGCGCTTCGTCGATGCTTCGATCATCGGCTGGTACAATTATATCTATCACGACAACGCAGCCGCCAATGCGATCATCAAAAAGCAAAATCCGGAAATGAGCGACGATCTTCTGGCCTACTCGGTCGCCAAGATGAAGGAGTACGGTATCGTCGATTCCGGCGACTCCTTGACGCTCGGCGTCGGCGCCATGACCGAAGCACGCAGCAAGGACTTCTTCGATAAAATGGTGCATGCCGGCGCCGTCAAGGCCGGAATCGATTATCGCAAGGCCTACACGCTGCAATTCGTCGACAAGAAGGTCGGGCTCGATCTGCGGCCGAAGCAGTAGCGATGGTGCCTGCGCACGCGTCCTCGTCCGAACGCATCGTCGCGCTGCGCGACGTCAGCAAGACATTTCCAAGCGGTACGTTGGCACTGGCCGGGCTGAACCTCGACGTCCGCGAAGGCGAATTCCTGTCACTACTCGGCCCTTCGGGCTGCGGCAAATCGACGGCATTGCGGATCATCGCCGGTTTGGGCGAGCCGACCCAGGGCGAAGTCACCTGGCGCGACAGCGCGGTCGCCGCGGGCGAAAGCCGGATCGGTTTTGTCTTTCAGGAGCCGACACTGATGCCCTGGGCGTCCGTGCTCAATAATGTGCTGTTGCCGCTCAAGCTCAAGAGAGTTCCGGCTGAAAGCGCGGCAAAGCGCGCCGCGGCGGCGCTCGAGCGAGTCGGACTGCAAAAATTCGGCGAGGCCTATCCGCGGGAATTGTCCGGAGGCATGCGCATGCGCGTCTCGATCGCGCGCGCACTCGTCACCGAGCCGCAGCTCTTACTGATGGACGAACCGTTCGCTGCACTCGACGAGATCACGCGGTTCAAGCTCAACAACGATTTGCTGCAGGTTTGGCAGTCGCTGCGCACCACAGTCGTCTTCGTCACGCACTCGGTCTTCGAGTCAGTTTACCTGTCGAGCCGGATCGTGGTCATGGCGGCCCGGCCGGGTCGCGTCTTCACCGAGCTTGCAATCGAGGCGCCCTACCCGCGCGACCAGGATTTCCGTACCTCGCCCGCCTATGCCGTACTCTGTCGCAGCACCTCCGACGCGCTCGCCCAAGCCATGGCAGCGGGAGGCAAGTCGTGACCGGTCAAGGTGCTGCTTCGCCGCGCGCAGACCGCGAAGCTGCCTCGCGTTCGCGAACCGACGCGGCGCGCAGCCGAGACCGCGCGCTGCGCATCACGCTTCCCATCCTGGTCCTGTCCATGAT
>Ga0335077_10005869_pt1 | contig 15121 bp, 11 predicted proteins | sample Lox_Sample_31_FD_207151 | JGI IMG/M metagenome (GOLD analysis project Ga0335077, IMG submission 207151) | Soil microbial communities from Loxahatchee National Wildlife Refuge, Florida, United States - Lox_Sample_3.1 | ecosystem: Environmental > Terrestrial > Soil > Wetlands | place: USA... | reverse complement strand
GATTGCCGCGAGATGTCGGCGGTCGACGCAATGCCTTGCATGCGCAGCTTGAAGTCGTCGGCGTTGGACGCGTTTTCAAGAGCGGTTTCGTAGTTGACCAGGCCCGCCTGGAACAGATCCCAGAGCGACTGATCGAAAGTCTGCATGCCGTATTGCGAAGTGCCGGCGGCAATCGCATCGCGAATCGACCGAGTCTTTTCCGGAACCAGCACGCACTCACGGATGTAGGCGGTATTGATCATGACCTCCACCGCGGGCACGCGTCCCTCAGAGTCGCAACGGCGGACGAGGCGCTGGCTGATGATCGCGCGCAGCACGGCGGCCAACTGCATGCGAATCTGCTTTTGCTCGGGAGGCGGGAAGATCGAGATCACGCGGTTGATGGTTTCGACAGCGTCGAGCGTATGCAGGGTCGAGAACACCATGTGGCCGGTCTCGGCGGCGTGCAGCGCGGTCTGAATCGTTTCCAGGTCGCGCATTTCGCCGACCAGGATCACGTCAGGATCCTGACGCAGAGAAGCTCGGAGCGCGGCGCTGAACGAAGGTGTGTCCACGCCCACTTCGCGCTGATTCACATATCCTTTTTTGTCGCGGTGCAGAAATTCGATCGGGTCTTCAATGGTGACAATATGTTCAGCGCGCGAAGAGTTCACGCGGTCGACCATGGCGGCGAGCGTGGTCGACTTACCGGAACCGGTCACGCCGGTCACCAGCACCAGGCCGCGGGGCATGTCGCAAATCTGCTCGACTACTTTTGGCAGAAACAGCTCATCCAGCGCGCGAATCTTGGTGGGAATCACGCGAAGCACCAGCCCCACGTTGCCACGCTGTTGAAAAATGTTGACACGGAAACGTCCCAGGCCGGCGACGCCATAGGCCATATCGATTTCGGTGGTCTCTTTGAATTTCTGCTTCTGCCGCGCCGACATCATGCTGAACGCCATATTGAGCATGTCTTCCGCGCTGATGCGCGGCTGGTCGGTCAAAGGCATCAATTCGCCATCAATGCGCAGGTGAGGATAGTTGCCCACCTTCAGGTGCAAGTCGGAAGCCTTCCGTTCGGTCGCAATCCGCAGCAGATCATCAATGTTCATGGAGGATTTCTCACTGGCCGTGAGAGAAGGCAAGCGAAAGCTCGGAGGCAGTTCGCCGTCAACCGCACGATCCCGGTGGCACTCAGGCGCAGAAAACCGCCGCGAGGGCACTTCCTGCATCATCCCCCGAATCGTCACGTTCCCCAAGATGACCTAAGTAATGCCTTCACCCGGCGGTTGGACATCGCCTTCAGTTCCGTGAATGTAAGCTGGACAGGCGGGGCCGGCAAGCGGAGGACTCGGATTCGTGATCCGCCGCTGTCGGTATAATCCAGCTTTCAGACGGGTTCCCCGGCAAGGGCTCCGAAGTTTCTCAGTCATCCCTATGGATCCTCAGTCCGGCCAATCAGAACACAGCTCACGCTCCTGGCGTTTGCCGCCGCTAGCGATCGCGGCGTTATCAATTCTGTTCGTGCATGTTGGCGTTCTTGCGTTCTTCGGACAGCAGCATTTCGTCGGCATTTGGTCCGACTTCCTGCAACTCGCTACAGCGCTGGTCGCCTCGGCTGCTTGTCTTGTTGCCAGCCGTCGTGCGCGAGGCATTGCCCATCCGTTCTGGTATCTGACCGGAGCGGCTCTCGCCATCTGGTCGTTGGGGAAGGCGATCGTCATCTACGACTTCGATTTCCTGGGCATGAACCAGATGCCCATAGTGCCCCTGCTGATTTTCTTCCTGGCAGTAGCACCCATGTTTGTAACTGTGTTTCTGTCGGACGAAAATTTCCGAAACACGATCAACTGGGAATGGGTTCTCGACGGATCGCAGATTCTCGGTCTGATCCTGGTTCTTTATCTTTTTCTGGTTTACGTACCCGTGCTTTATTACGGGGATAAGGCTCTCAATTCGATGGAAGACCGCCTCTTGCTCTGGCGGAATATTCTGCTGGCGGCAGGCTTACTGGGGCGGGCCCTCTTGTCGCATTCCACTTCCATCAGGCGTCTTTATTTACCCGTTGGGCTGATTATGACTGCGTACGCGGTCACGACCTGGTTCGGGAATCGCGCGCAGTCTTTGTCCGACGCCCCTGAGAACTGGTATGACCTGGCATGGGCGGTTCCATTCGGTTGCATCGCGATCACGGCGGCGTACTGGCCGGAGTTGCCGGAGGAAGCCATTTCCCCGCAACCGTCTCCCGGCATCTCCAGAGTGGTTTTTGCGTACTTGCCTTCGTTGCTGCTGCCTGTGTTGTTAATGCTGAAATATCGCGAGGTGGTGCGGGAGCAGATCTTTCTGGGCCTGTTCGGATTGATTTTCTCGATCGTTCTGTTCAACCTCCGCCTGGTTCTTACGCAACGAAGGCAGCGCCTCACGCATGAAGCTCTGCAGGCCACCGAGCAGCAATACCGGTCTCTATTTGAGCGCAACATGGCCGGGGTATTTCGTTGCACGTTCGAGGGCAGGTTGCTGGATTGCAACCCCGCCTACGCCAACATGTTCGGCTACACGCGCGAAGAATTGTTGAGCATCCCTCTGCACGAACTCTATTTCGGAGGCGCGGAGGAGCGCAACCAGTGGATTCGAACCCTCTCCTCTGAGGGCCCGGCGCGACCGCGGGAATTTTGCCTGCGCCGGAAAGACGGCATGCCATTCTGGATACTGCTCAACGCGAATCTGGAAAAACAAGCGGATGGCACCGTTCTTCTGGAAGGCACTGTCGTCGACATCACCGAAAGGCGCGCGTTGGAGTCGCAACTTCGTCAGGCCCAAAAGATGGAAGCGGTTGGCCGATTGGCCGGAGGTGTGGCTCACGATTTCAACAATCTGCTCACCATCATCAGCGGCTACAGCACCATCATTCTGGAACGTACCGGTGCCAAGGGGCCATTCCATCACGAGGCGGAACAGATCAAGTCGGCTGCAGACCGAGCGGCTTCCCTGACCCGTCAATTGCTCGCTTTCAGCCGTCAGCAAGTGCTGCAGCCCAGAAATGTGAATCTCAATGAGGTCGTTCGCAGCCTCGACAAGATGTTGCGCCGCCTCATTGGCGAAGACATCGAGGTGATGACCGTCCTTTCTGCCGATCTCGGCACTGTGAAAGTTGATCCCGGGCAGATGGATCAGGTCCTTATGAATCTGGTGGTGAACGCCCGCGATGCCATGCCCAACGGCGGCAAGCTCACCATCCAGACCGAGAATGTCCTGCTCGATGGGAGCTATGTGAAGCAGCATGAGTACACCACCGCCGGCCAATACGTCTCGCTTGCCGTCAGCGATAACGGGACAGGAATCGATCCCGATACTCAGGCACGGATTTTCGAACCCTTCTTTACGACCAAGGAACCGGGGAAGGGAACCGGTCTCGGTCTACCGATGGTCTACGGGATTGTGAAGCAGAGCGGCGGCTCAATCGAAGTCTATAGCGAAGTGAACCAGGGCACGACGGTGAAGATTTATCTGCCCCGCCTGGATGCCCCTGTGGACGTGCTCGTTTCGCCAGCAAAAGCAGCCGCAATCGAAAAGGGAAGCGCCCGGATCCTGCTCGTGGAAGATGATGCAATGCTGCGCCGCATGGCCGCGGACATCCTCGCCAGCCACGGTTATTCGGTGCATCCGGTCGAAAACCTGGAAGACATTGGGACGGTTCTGGATCGAACTGCTAAGTGCGACCTGCTTCTGACCGACGTCGTAATGCCCAACATGAAGGGGCCGGAACTCGCGCAGCGTGTGGCGCAACGCTGGCCGGGTGTTCGCGTGCTCTTCATGTCCGGCTACACCACCAATGCCATCGTCCATCATGGAGTTCTCGAGAAAGGGCTCTTCTTTCTGCAAAAGCCGTTTACGCCCTCGGCGCTGGCCGCCAAGGTTCGCGAAGTGCTCAACGCACCCGCCGCACGCCAAGCCAAAACCTAATCGCAGGCGCCCGGATGGATTTAGCACTCCACCTTGCGAACTATTTTCATAAATTCCGGTTTCCGCTTTCTTCGCCCTCTTCACAAGGCGCCTCATCACGCGCCTCCTGAGATGAATGAAAAGCCGCCCTCACGGGCGGCCCTTTCTTCGCGATGCGATTTTACGCAGCCGCTTCGGCGGTGGTCGCCGGAATGAACGGTTCGTCGTAGCTGCCGCCATAAATCGACGGCACCTTCGATCCCATCGGCCGTAGATAAGTCGCCAGTTCGCCGCGATGATGGATACTGTGATTGTTCAGAAATCCCAAATACAAAACCGCGGGGAAATTGAACACGCCGAAGAACTCGACTGGCGTAAGCAACTGCTCCGGCGTCATGGCGGCAATGCGCTCGATGCCGCGCCTCATGTTTTCCTCATACCAGGCCACGATGTCTGCCGAGGTTTCCGGTTTGTGCTCTGGATTTTCCATCTTGAAGTTTAGATCTGCGATTCCATCCAGAAACTGAACGTCGGTATTCGCCAGGTGCCAGGACAATTCTCGTCCGCTGCGTGCATGCGGATCGGGTTTGTAGCTGGAGGCCGCGTCGGGGACAGCGGCGATTACTCTCTTCGTGATTTCTGCCTCGCGCTGGATGCCGTCGAGCATCATGGCGCGATAGCCAAGGACAAATTCCGGAGTGAGGCCGTGCATAGATATGCTCCTTCTTTGAAATGTTTTGTTTGTTCCGGGCAGAAAGCCGAAAGGGCGCAGCTTTTGTAGGCTGCGCCCCGGGCTCGAATTGACTCAGGGATTATACTCCGCCCCGGTTGGCTCGATCTGGCTCAGTCTGGCTTTGCGGACAGCTTGAGACCTCAATGATGGTCTACACTCCAACCGGCTGCTTGGCGCGCACCGGTACCGGCGTGAGCCAGTTGTACCGGTCGCTCTTTTCCCCGCGGACGATGGCGTAAAACTCCTTCTGCAACGCCCTGGTGATCGGTCCCAGGGCTCCGTTGCCGACCTTGATCCTATCGACCGAACGGATGGGGGTTACCTCGGCCGCAGTTCCGGTAAAGAACGCCTCGTCGGCGAGGTAGAGCATCTCGCGCGGAATCATATGTTCCGCGACGGTGATGTTGAGGTCGCGAGCGATCTGCAGGACAGAATCGCGCGTGATTCCGGGCAGCACCGAGTTGCCCAACGGAGCCGTGATCAGGCGATCGCGATGCACCAGGAAAAGATTCTCGCCTGAGCCTTCGCTGACGAACCCATTCGCATCGAGCGCGATGCCCTCGACATAGCCGTTGGCGATCGCTTCCATCTTGATGAGCTGCGAGTTCATGTAATTCGCGCCGGCCTTGGCCATGGCGGGCAGGGTGTTGGGGGCGAGGCGCGTCCAGGACGAAACGCAAACGTCGCAACCTTCTCCCTCGCTGCCGCTCAGATACTTCCCCCACGGATAGTTGACGATATAGGTCTCGACAGGGCAGTTCAGCGGATTCACTCCGGCATCGCCGTATCCGCGAAACACAATCGGGCGGATGTAGCACGGCCACGCCCCGTTCGATCCGACCGTCTCGACCATCGCGCTGACCAGTTCTTCTCGCGTGAAAGGGATTTCCATGCGATAGACCTTCGCCGAATCGACCAGGCGCTGCATATGCTCGGTCGCACGGAAGATTGCCGGCCCGCTGGGCAGTTCGTAACAGCGGATGCCTTCGAACACCGACGACCCATAGTGGATCACGTGCGACATCACGTGAATGTTGGCCTCGTCCCAGTTGACGAGCTTGCCGTTATGCCAGATCTTGGCGGTCTTCTGAATGGGCATGCCGACTCCTTACAGGTCAATGTAGGCAACGAGGCGGAATCATTCCTCTGGGGTAGCAGGGAGGCGAGGCGCGAAACCAACCCACGTTACAAGACATTATAGCCGACGCGGTGTGCGGACTATGCCTCAGGGATCACGCATCAGAAAACTGATAAGGGTTATTTGGCCGCAGCCAGTGAAGCCTGTACGGTTCCCGCCGGCAGTTCGTCGCCGTGGAAGTACTTAGGATTCTCTGTTGTGCCTTCCTTGAAGTTCGCCACCTTCATCTCCGGCATGGCGATGAAGGGCTTCGAGTAGTCATTGGCCGCGTTCCAGAACAAGAATCCCACGCCGCCTTTGGCGCGAGCGGTCTCTACCTGAATCTTGATGTACTCCGGCGAGTAGGTCTTGGTGCGCCAGTGAAACGCCTGCAACCACGGCCGGATCACGACGCCGCTGCCTTTGGTGATCAGCATGAAGCGGTCCATCGATTCTCCGATGAAGTGCGCCGGCTCGTCGCCCGGGCGCGCAATGTTATCCATGCCGAAGAAGTGTGACGGATAGATCATGGGGCTCAGGATGTCGCAATGCTGGGCCATCTGCACGATGTCTTGTCCAGTGTGCGAGAGGTCGACCTGGCGTTGCCACGCCATTACGCCAAAGACGTCAAGGCTCAACAACACGCCCGTCGGATGCAACTCGCCATAAGCCTTTTTCAGGAATCCTGCGATCACGTCGGAGCGCTGCGGGCCGCGAGGGGTTTCGGGCTTCTTCGCCGCGAGATGTTTCCTGGAAGCCTTTCCCGCGGCTTTGACGGCCTCTTGAGGGCCTGCCGCCTGTTGTGGCGCTTCTGGTTGAGGTACGGTCCCTCCGGCCTCGCTCTGCTCGGCCGTCAGGATGACATCACTCTTGGAAGCTGAATCTGATTTGACCGCGTCGCTTGCCTCGGCGGGCTCATCCTTTTGGAACACGAACATCGCATCCTTCTGGTCGCCTTCGGCAGGGAACCGGACGTAGTCGAACTGGATTTCATCGACTCCAAGCTGCGCTACATGCTTGGCCAGGGCGATGTCGTAATCCTGAACTTTAGGGTTCGAGGGATCGGTCCAGACCAATTTGCCGTTCTCACGCCACGCTGTGTGATTCTTGCGGGATTGCACGGCGAGTTCGGGATGCGACACGACCAAAGCTTCGTCACGGAAGATGGCGATGCGCGCGATCGCGTGCATGTTCTGCTGATGCAGGAAGTGCACAAACTTCGGCACGTCATGGATGTAGACATTGTGCTTGCCGAGCAGCGGATGTTCGAAGGGAATGTTTACGCTGCCATCGGAATCTTTGATATCGAACACCACGGCGTTGCCGCCGACTTCCCTCCAGTGCTTGATGATGCGGATGCCATGGTCGCTGCCGGCCATGACGCCCGTCAGGTAAACGGCGCGGACTTCAAAGTCCTTGGCAACCGGGATCGTCTTTTCGGTGATGGGAGCTGCGAGAATTCCTGGGATGATGATGTTCTCGTTCGCCTTGAGAATATTCGAGCTATCGGATTTGTGGTTCACGCCGCGGATGGCGTCGGCCAGTTCGGAAGAAGTCAGGTATGAAGTGCGGCCAAGGTATCGACGGGCGACGGTCGGGATCGCTTCGCCGCGTTTGGCCGTGTAGATTTCGGTGCCGGGGGCTGCCAGCGGCTTGGGATCGGGAATCGTGGGCTTCGCCGCCGTGATGCTGGCGTTCGCAGGTTGCAGTTGCCCGCTCACCGGGGAAGCGACCGCGGGTTTCACGCTTTGCGCCTTGGCCGTAAAGCGCCAGGCGGCCGCAACAACGATTAAAAGACAGAGAATTCCAGCGACGATGCGAGAAGAAAGACGCAAAGCGAACCTCCGCGACGGGTAACCCCTACGTTGCGATAGTAGCTGTGAGGGTTGGCCGTCGCTAGTTACGGGCGGACTAACACGGTTGACTGTATCAATACCTCAGATGCTGCGCTGCGGCGGAGCGATACACGAGTGCCGCATCGCTGGGCGTAACCCACCATCCCAGAGACATTCTCGACATCCTGCTGCCGCGCCGGGTTCCTGACTCGTACCCGGTCACGCCATGACCCGGTTACTGTACGTTCCTTCCCGGCAGGTGAAAAGGTTTTCCCTTATGTTGCGGGATGGTGCGGGACTGATCCTGAGGAATTCTGCGAGTGCAGCCCTAAGTTACAGCAAATCAAGTACTTACCTTAAATCAACACAGTGCCGGAGCCGTGGCCAGAGGCTTGCTCATTTTGTAAGCAACCGGATTGCAGGTTTTGGAAGTCAGAGTGGTGGACTTCCAAGAGCGCGGGGAGCCAGGCAAGAGGGGGCACCCAATCCGGAAACAATCAGGAGAGCCGGTTCACGGCCGAAAGGGAAAGCGCCCGGTTCTGGGCAGCGAACTTATGAGAACGAACCTCGCAACTGTGCTCGATCCGAACCGCCGCAGCAACGATGCCGGCGAGTTTGAAGCAGCCCTGCGCCGCCGCATCGTGGGCCAGGATCAGGCGGTCGAAAAAGTCGTCGAAATTTACCAGATGTTCCTGGCAGGCCTGAATGCTCCCGGGCGTCCGGTTGGCAATCTGCTTTTTCTGGGACCAACAGGATCCGGCAAGACCCGTGTGGTCGAGGCTATGGCCGAAGCTCTGTTCGGAGACGCGCGCGCCTGCATCAAGATCGATTGCGCCGAGTTCCAGCACTCGCATGAAATTGCCAAGCTGATCGGATCGCCTCCAGGATATTTGGGCCACCGCGAGACGCATCCCCTGCTCACGCAGGAAGCGCTGAATCAGTGGTTCACAGAGCGGCTGAAACTCTCGATTCTGCTATTCGACGAAATCGAAAAGGCGAGCGACTCGCTGTGGCAGTTGCTGCTGGGAATTCTCGACAAGGCAACGCTGACTCTCGGCGACAACCGGCGAGTGGATCTTTCGCAGTGCATTATCATCATGACGTCGAACCTGGGTGCGGGCGAGATGATGAACCTGGTCGACGGCGGCTTCGGATTCGCCCCGAAAGTTGTTGAGGTCGACGAATCGTTCGATGACAAGATTCAGCGCACGGCGGTCGAAGCGGCAAGGCGGAAGTTCACGCCGGAGTTCATGAACCGCATCGACAAGACAGTCGTCTTCAAAACGCTGCGCGATGAGCACCTGGCGCAAATCCTCGATATCGAGCTCGGCATGGTGCAGCAGCGTGTGCTGATGGCCGCCGGTACTAATCAGTTTGTGTTCAACTGCACCTCGGCCGTGAAGGAATACTTGCTGAAAGAAGGCACCGATCCCCGCTACGGCGCACGGCACTTGAAGCGGGCGATCGAGCGCAACCTCGTCTTCCCGCTGGCGAATCTGGTCGCGACCGGGCAGGTGAAACTCGGCGATTTCGTCCGCATCGACATGGCTTCGGAAAACAAAATGATCTTCGTGAAAGAAGCCGAGAATGCCATGGCTCCCGTGTTGCTGGAACGCTACGGAGCAGCCGCCAGCAACCAGCAGTCGGCGCGCGCCGCGCGTACCGCTGCCAATGGCCGCCGCGATTTTGGAGCACCGTCACCAGGTGTGGCCGAGAGCAAGTGAATTGTAGATCTCAGATTTTAGATTTCAGATTTGTTTGACCCTCGCTTGACCGCATCTTGCGAGTTCGTTCCTCAGAGGCGCCGGAAATTCTCCCGGCGCCTTTTTTGATGCCTGCATCAGGTTCCCGCCAATAGCCCGGAAGTATTAGCCACTCCGTGCCCGCCACGGAAGTTTCCGCGCTCCTCAGACTAGGCAGCGCGCAATTACTGCGTTAAGCTCCCTCCGTTCCAGATAGCGCATTCCCAGACAGACTCGGTTATCGGGGAAATCCCAGCGCGAGAAATCGCGTTCCCTGGTGGCCACAGATCGAAGCAAGACCGCTCACTTACTTCGAGGGCCTGATGCGTTTCTTACAATTTGCTGCAGTTCTGCTGCCTGCTTTGGTGTTCACAGCGTGCGGCGACGGTCCCGCTGCGCGCAGTGCAAACCAGATAACCAGTTCAACCTCAGCCTCAACCACCACTACGCTGAACGCCCTGCGCGCCAACAACACCAGTGCCGCCTCGGGTTTCCCCACCCAGTCCAACGGAAACCTGGGCGCCAACAATGTGAGTAAGCAGGACATTCACTCCCTGCTGTATTCCGGCTCGAAGACCAAGGTGCTCGCTCATCTCATGCTTTGGTTCGGAAAACCGAACCACATGAATGTCGGCTACAGTTCCGATGATCCGGCGCAGGTACATCGTCAGATCACCGACATGATCAGCCGCGGCATCGATGGCGTAATCATCGATTGGTACGGTCCAGACAACTTCGTTGACCGCGCCACGCAAGTGGTCGTGCGCGAAGCGGAGAAGCACCCCGGCTTCACCTTCACGATCATGGTCGACCGGGCTGCGATCGGCGACTACCCTTGCTCCGGCTGCTCCGCGCAAGAGAAGCTGATCGAACTATTGAAGTACGTCGAGCAGACTTATTTTCCTTCCAGTGCCTACCTGACAATCAACGGCCAACCCGTCGTGACCAACTTTGATATCGACAACGACTACTCCATCGATTGGGCAAGCGTCAGCGGACACCTGGCGACTCCGCCCCGCTTTATGTTTCAGAATCAGGGTGGGTTCACGCACAGCATGAGTGATGGAAGCTATTCCTGGGTCATGCCCAACGCCACTAACTACGGGCTGGATTATCTTTCAAGTTTCTATGATGCCGGCTTCTCCGTCGCGAACAAGGAAACCATAGGCGCGGCCTACAAGGGGTTCAACGATGCTCCGGCTGGGTGGGGATCGGGCCGGTTCATGAACCAACAGTGTGGCGAGACCTGGCTGCAGACTTTTGAGAAAGTAAATGGTCTCTACGGCTCGGGGAAACAGCTGCCTTATATGCAGCTGGTTACCTGGAACGACTATGAGGAAGGCACGGAAATCGAATCGGGGATCGACAGCTGCTTTTCACTGGAGGCCTCCGTGTCGGGGAACAATCTCGAGTGGAGTACCAGTGGCAGCGAAAAAACCATTGATCATTACAACGTGTACAGCAGCAAAGATGGACAGAACCTGACAAAGATCGCCGAAGCGGAACCAGGGCACCATTCGCTGGACCTTTGCAGTGTTGGCATGCAGTCAGGGAAAGCGAAATTGTTCGTCCAAGCGGTGGGCAAGCCGTCGATGGCGAATCGGATGCCAGACCCCGTGAGCTGGTCGGGGGCGTGCGGCAACTGAGGAGTGGAGATTTGTGAAGGGACGGTGGTCCAAGCAGGATCGCTCTACAACCAGCCTTTGGTCCGGGCGATCCGTGCCGCCTCCACGCGATTGCTGGCGCCCAATTTGCTGATGGCTTCTGACAGATAGTTGCGCACGGTGCCGTCGGAGAGTTTCAGCTCGTTGGCGATATCGATGCTAGCCATGCCTTCGCCGGCCAGACGCAGCACCTGCCGCTCGCGATCGGTCAAGGGATCCAATTCTCCCCAAGCCTCGGTGGCCAGCTCCGGATGGATCACGCGTAAGCCCTGCTGCACGCGCCGGACGGCATCGGCCAACTCCTCGGCACGCATGTCTTTCAGAAGATATCCGGAAGCGCCTGCATCGAGGGCTCGCCTGAGATATCCAGCCCGGGCAAATGTCGTGACAATGATGACGCGGGTTCCGGTGCGCCGCCGCTTGAGTTCGGCGGCGACGTCGAGGCCGGTCATGTGCGGCATTTCAATATCGGTGATGAAGACATCGGGCTTGTGCGCAAGGACCGCGTCCAGCGCCTCGCGCCCATTGCGCGCTTGCGCAATAACGGAGATGTCGTTTTCAATTTCCAGCAGCGCCGCCAGAGCGCCCAGCACCATGCCCTGATCTTCCGCCAGCACGACGCGGATCGTCTTGCGGTTGTCCTTGGTGGCTTCTTTCGTGGCTTCCCGGCTCGGCGGTGTCAATTCCGGCTTCCTTCGGTCCTGATGACGACATCTCTGAGAGGCAGCGTGATGATCAGCGTCGTCCCGGACCGGTTGGTGCGCTCCAGTGTGCCTCCCAGCATCTCGACCCGCTCGCGCATGCCGCGCAGCCCGTTGCCTTCCATGGTGAAGAATCCGCATCCGTCATCAACGATCTCAAGCCGGCACGAGCCGTTTTGTTGCTCGAGGTGAAGACGGCAGTTGCGAGCCTGGGCGTGGCGCACGACGTTGGTCACACCTTCGCGGACCGCAAGCGAGAGAACGCTCTCCTGCACCGGCGGCAGTTGCACGCGGGTCGAGGCATCGCATTGCACGGCCACACCCGCTGTTTCGAGCGTAGCCTTGGCATGAGCCAGTTCGGCCGACAAGCCTTCGGCGCGATATCCACGAATGGCGTCGCGCACCTCCGCCAGCGCTTTTCGGGAGATTTCTTCGACCTCGCGGATTTCTTTTCCGGCGCGCTCCGGATCGCGGTCCATCAACTTGCCGGCCAGTTCGGATTTCAGCGTGATGACCGACAACGTGTGCCCGAGGACATCGTGCAGATCGCGTGCGATACGCTCCCTCTCGGCCAGTTTGGCCAGATGTTCGATCTCCTCATTCGCTTTGCGCAGCTTGCGGTTCATGCGGTTGCGCTCGGCGAAAAACGTGTTTCCTGCGCCGATGATAATGGGAAACAACGACGAATAAAATTTAGTCCAGCCGCTGACGTGCAGAAACACGCCTTCGATCAATCCGACTGCACCGACCGCGCCCAAGCCAATAACGGCGGCGGTCTGCGATTGCACGCAGAATGGAAGCATGGCGGCGGCATAGATAAAGAAGGTGCATGCGCCTCCGTTAATCGGCATGAAGAGCGCGCCGAGCAGAACCATACCGCCGATGTGTAACCAATCGAGCGGATTCTCAATCGCGAACAGCCCGAGATAGAGCGCAAGAAATACCGCGGCTCCGAGTCCATCGAGAAGCCAAATTTTTTGGCTGGCATGGCTGTAGACCGGGTCGAGAAAGAAGAAACCGAGATACAAGACCCAGAGCAGCGGGCTCCATCCGTGGTCCTTGTCCTTGAGGATGGTTCTCCACGGTTTGAGCCTCCAGTGGCTGCCGTTCGCGCAATTGTCCTGAGATTCGTAGACCATTAGCGGCATACTGCTATTCTCGCTCCCCTTGTCAATTTCGGCGTATCCTCCAGACCGTTCCGGCTGCGTACCATACCAGCATGGCGGCTGGAATGAGTATGACCAGCCAGGTGGCGCCGCCGTATAAAGCCAGCACTCCGAGAGCCAGCAGCACCAGTGTAAATCCGTAGTTTTTCTTGGCTTCTGCACTCATAACGAGATTCCTCGAGATTGCAACGCCGAAAGCTTGCAAGTCTGCATTACCCGTACATCTTTTCCTGATCCCGCTGGAAGCCGATGCGGGCGACGCCGAGACAAATCATGGTGAACGCGGCCAGGACTTCCCAGTGCGTAATAGCAGGTTCATGCTGTCCACCGCCGACCACTCCCAGAGCCAGTTGCGAAACATGATAGGGCGGCAGCACCAGCGCGATCTTCTGCACAATTTTCGGCAGGAACATAAAAGGAACCCACAGTCCGCTGCAAAACGACATCGGCAGATAAATCAGATTGATCGTCGGCGGCGCCGAGTTGGGTCCGGTAAAGTATCCCAGCGCCAGTCCCATCGCCGAGAACGGAATCGAGCCGGCTACGAGAGTTACCAGCAGTTTTGCGAAAGTGGCAACCGGCATTCTGACCCCGCCAAAAGCGATTCCGAGGACGAACAATGACAACACGACGATCGTGCTGAACACTACGCTGGTAAAGCACTTGGCCGCGAAGTAGGCGAATGGCGGCATCGGGCTCGCGCGCTTTACCTCCAGCCATCCCAGCCCGCGATCGGACGCCAGACCGGCCGCCGTCGCAAAAAGCGATGCGGCGATGATGCCGAACGTTCCATAGCTCGGAATCAGGTAAACCGATACGCGGGTGCCGGCGATCGACTGATTCGCGTTGAGGACCAATCCAAACAAGACGTAGAACATGATCGGAAAACTCAACACCGAGAGGGTGTAGACCCGCAGGCGCAGATACTTGAGGAATTCGTACTTCGCTTCCTTCAAATAAATGACTGCAGTGTGGCGTGGCGTGCGCTGCACCTGCGTGGTTGCGAGTGTCACGGTCGCGGCGCTCATTAGGTATCTCCTCATCCTTACTTCTTCAGTTCGATAGCTGTTCGTTGTGCTCCTGCGTGAGAGCCAGAAATGCATCCTCCAGGCCTGCACTGCTGACTTCGAGGCCGGCGAGATCCGGGTCACGGGCCAGAAGTTCGCGCAACACCGCTTCTGCCTGCCCGGTGTGGAGTTCCACGGCTTCTCGATCCTCTTTCACTTCGTTGATTCCGGGAATCTCGCGCAATGCGCTGTGGCTCAGCGAAGTGATGCACCGAATCCGCTTGCCTGAGGTTTGCGCCTTGATCGCTGCAGGAGGGCCTTCAGCAATGATTTCGCCCTTATTGATCACGGCAACCCGGTCCGCGAGCGCGTCGGCTTCCTGCAGATAATGAGTTGTGAGCAAGACTGTTTTGCCGCGCCGCACTAGCCGGCGAATCTCATCCCACAACAGGCGGCGAGCCTCGACATCAAGGCCGACCGTAGGCTCGTCGAGGAAGAGCAGATCGGGATCGCCGCAGATGGCGAGTGCAAACAATACGCGCTGCCGCTGGCCGCCGGAGAGATCGCCAAACTTGCGGTCCCCCAGCTTCTCCAAACCAGCCGCAGCCATTACCTTCTCCGGCGAGAGCGGCGTCTGGTAGTAACTCGAGAACAAATCGATGTGTTCTCGGACCCGCAGTGTCTCTGGAACCCGGCCCACCTGCAACATGGCTCCGGTGCGCATCCGGTCTTCCGGATTTGTAGGATCGGCGCCGAAGACTCGGACTTTTCCGGAATTCGGTTGCAGCAGTCCAAGAAGAAGCTTTACAGCTGTGGTTTTGCCGGCTCCATTTGGGCCAAGCAAGGCGACAATCTCTCCGGCGCGCACCCGAAAATCGACCGAACGCAGCGCCGGGATATTCCCGTAATTCTTGCTTACACCCTCCAGGCTGGCTACCACACGATCGGACGACCCAACCGTCATTATTTCCGGTTTCTCTAATGAAGTAATCATCGCGCTTTTGTCCTTCTGGTTGCTGTTTGCGAGCCCGGCAGCCATTTCCCGTGATCCAGTGATGGCATCATCGCGGAATCTGAATCGCCTTACCAGTGCCAACCATCACCCGACAGGAGTGACAAATGTCATTGCGATGCAGCCCCAGGTTCTATTTTTCAAGGATCAGTTTCGGGGAAGGAGGAGAGAAGCCTTCAGCTCACCCCGTGGATGCGGATTCGGGCTGTTACGAAAAACG
>Ga0335077_10005868_pt1 | contig 15121 bp, 14 predicted proteins | sample Lox_Sample_31_FD_207151 | JGI IMG/M metagenome (GOLD analysis project Ga0335077, IMG submission 207151) | Soil microbial communities from Loxahatchee National Wildlife Refuge, Florida, United States - Lox_Sample_3.1 | ecosystem: Environmental > Terrestrial > Soil > Wetlands | place: USA... | reverse complement strand
CCAGGTTGTGGATGTAGTGCGGGTACCAGTTGTTTTCCTTCCGGGACCGGAAGTAGGCGTACTCCACGCCGATCTTCTTGAACTCCTCCCGGCACCAGCCCAGCTCCTGGTCCACGTTGTTCGCCGACACCATCGGGCAGTTGGTGAAGTACACCTCGTCCCAGCGCAGCGGCACGATCGTCGCCACCCTCGCGGGTGCATCAGTTGCAGTCATGGGATTCTCCCTCCCTTTCGGGGCTCCCCGGGACGGCAGCCCCGGCCGGGGCGGGCATCGCCCTAGGAATTTGTACATCTGTACACATCGGATCGCGCGCGCCCGCAGCCGCCTAGAGGAATACGTCCCGGATCGAGTGGTCGTCTGGCCTCAGCGCGCGCCTGGCCGGGGGTCGGGCGGCGAGGGCCAGGGCGTGGCGCCGAGCCGGCGCGCCGAATGCACCAGTTCGTCGCGCAACGCCGCCAGCGGGATCGCCTCCAGGCCGCCGGCCTGCACGAGGTAGTCCTCGAAGATCCGCCAGCCCAGCGCTACCGCCACGATCTGCGCCGCCCGCAACCGGGCCGCCTCGCCAGCCAAGCCGTACCCGGCCGTCAGGGTCTGGGCCATCGCCATCACCGGGTTGAAATCACGGCGGCTCTCCAGGGGCCGGCCGGAGATCACCAGCGCCGCAGCGATCCGCACCCATTTCCCCATCACCGTGTCCGGCGCGAACCCCTGCCCCGACAGCGGGTTCTCCTCCACCGCCCGGGCCAGCTGATCAGAAACATGGCCGAACACCGCAGCCACCAGCTCGTCACGGCGGCCGATATACCGCCCGATCAGCGCAACATGAACATCGGCCGCCGCAGCGATGTCACGAAGCGAGACCGCGTCAACCCCCTGCACGGCAAACAGCGTCGCCGCGGCATCAAGCACCGCCCGGCGCACCTCCTCCGGCCCGGCCGGCGACCCGGCCGGGCGCCGGGGCCCCGGCCGGCGGGACCTAGCTGAGTCGCTCATCGGCTCCATCAATCCCCCAAGACCAACGTGGTCACGGTCGCAGTTGCCCTGGTCACCGCCATCATGCTGCTGATCGCGCCGGCCTGATCGGTCCGGCCGGCAGGCCACCGCTGACGTGGGCAGCGGGCCACCAGGCCTGAGGGTGAGGCAGCACGCCGTCTTCTACCGTAGTTGCGGGCTCGGCGCCGGACCTGGCCGGACGGGGAGGGGCTCACCATCCGGCTGGGCGCGGAAGGAAGCGAGCTGCCGCAGCCGCGGCCATTCCAGGGCCGCCTTGGGGGCCGGGACGCCGGGCCGTTGCCTCGGGACGATCACCCGGAGCGCCCGGGGCCGGATGGCGCAGCGAACCGGTGAGGGCAGCATGACCGTCTCGCCGTCGATGCCGACCGGGATCTCGGGCGTGTCCGCGTCCACGGTGACCTCGGCGGCGGTGAGCACGGTCAGTCCCGGGCCGTGCCCACCGCGCAGCAGCCCGACCGCCTGCCGGGCGCTGTCCACCGTGACGGCGACCACGCCCAGGGTGCCGGCATCCAGCCGGGCGCGGCGACCCAGCCCGGCCACATCGGTCATCTCGTACGGGCCGTTGCTGACCAGCAGGGCCTGCGGGCCCTGGATCACGGTCCCCGCGGCCCGCGCGGTCAGCCGGGCCCCTTGGTGGCCGGACAGCAGGCCGGGCAGCGTCTGCAAGGTGGTGCCCCTCTTGTCGTCCCGGTAAGCCGGGCTGTGGACCACTTCGGCATAGGCGCCGAACGAGGCGTTGTTGACGAACGTGCGGCCGGCGATGACGCCCAGGTCGACCCGCAGTTCCTCGCCGTCGGTCAGCGCGCCCAGGCAGGCGCCGGGATCGTCCCGGTCCAGTCCCAGGTCCAGCGCGAAATGGTTGCGGGTGTCGGCGCTGATCACCACGAACGGCAGGTGATGCTCGGCCGCGATGCCGGCCACCAGCGCCTGGGTGCCGTCCCCGCCGGCCACGCCGAGCAGGTCCGCGCCATCGGCGACCGCCTGGCGGGCCAGCGCGGCCACGTCCACGGTGCCCGGGCCCTCCAGCAGCGCCACCTGCGCGCCCAGCGCCCGCGCCTTGTCCGCCAGCCCGAACCGGGTCACCTTCCCCCCGCCCGATCTGGGGTTCATGATCAGGAACGGCCGCTGCGGGCGGGCCGCCGGGACGGCGGGCATGGCCGCGTCCTGGCCGCCGCCGCCCAGCGCGGTCCTGGCGGCCACGGCCGCGGCGATCATCAGCGCCACCGCCACAATGGCGACCCACACCAGGTGGTGCCACGCGAACACGACCACGATGAGCACCGGCGCGGCGACCACCAGGACCAGCGCCAGCCACCGCAGTATCCCCCGGTTGGCCAGGAACCAGTACCCGCCCACCAGCACCGCGCACAAGCCGAGCACGGCCAACCCCGCCAGCGTGAGGCTCCGCCACCCGGCCACCGCGAGCACCAGCACCACGGCCGCGAGCACCAAAGCAAACGAGGCGCGGGCCAGCCAGCGCCGAGTCGTAGGAGTCATCAGGGACCACCTCCACACGCAAGCGTGTCGTACAGCCAGGCAGATACATGCCGGCCAGTTGTCCGGCACACGCGAATCGCTCCGCGGAGCGGGCATTCATCGTCAGTGGTGCGGCCTGTCGCGGCCGCTGCCGGAAAGACGGGAGACCGGAGGCGTCGGTGCCGCCTCCGGCACCCGCCGGCCGGAGCCATCCCGCTGCGGGCAGGTCAGGCTGCTGTCTTGAGGATCTTCTCCTTGCCCTGCTGGAAGTCGGCCTCCGTGATGACCCCGCGGTCACGCAGGTCAGACAGCTTGGCGAGGTCGTCGGCGGTGCTGGTGCCGTGCGCCGCCTCCTGGACGTAGGCGCGGAACGCCTGGTCCTGTTCCTGTGCCTGCGCAACGTCCCGCTCGGTCATCTTGTGACCGCGCGCGATCAAGTACACCAGCACGCCCAGGAACGGCAGGACGATCACGAAGACCAGCCAGCCGGCCTTGCCCCAGCCGCCCAGGTCCCGGCTCCTGAAGATGTCCGTGATCACCCGGAACAGCAGGAAGAACCACAGGACCCACAAGAAGAACCACATCATGGTGAAGAACACATCGAGCAATGGCATCGTGCACCCGCCTTCCGGGAGTAACCGCCGATGCGCTACTCCCCACCGCGAATTTATACGGACGTACACATTTGATGCGGCGGGGGCCCGGCGGTCAAGGGTCTTAGGTCCCGGCATCAGGAGGGCCTGGCTCCCAGGTCGCTGGGACGGCGTTCCTCATCCGCGCCTGCGTCCTACCTGCGTGCGGGCGCAAAGCCGCACCGCGCCGCCGGTGGCAGCCCGCCCCGCCCACGCGGGGACTACTCTGGCCCTGTGCCCGGCAGCGTGGGTGGGTACGCGCGCCCTAAGCCACGTCGGCGGTCATGCTATGTAACCAGGTTGCCCGCGACCTCGCAGAGCTGGCCCGAATCGTCCACAGAGAATTCAGCCGCCGGATGTTCAACTAGCGAGGGCGGTAACACCGGGTCGCGGACCCCCTGGCCTGGTGGCAAACCCTGGCTTTTGAGGATGATCTGGACGGGTTGTTCTTCGCGTTCACGGTGGCGAACCTGGCGGGCCGGATTCAAGCCCAGCCATGCGGCAGCCAGGCGCAGGCGGTAGTCCTGGTGGATGGCTGGATCAGCGCGCTGGTCAGGCAGCGTGCTGCGCCGCGGCGTTATAGCTCGATCTCGGCTTGGTCCCGGGGTTCGGCGTGCTGGGCGGCTTCGGGTTCGGCCTGGGCTTCCCGCTCAATCCGGGCAGCGTACTGACTCTCGGCCTGCCGTACGGCTTGTTCCGCTGCGAGGCGCTGGGCGGCCTGGTCTGCTCGTGCTAGCAGGTCGTCCAGCCTGGCCGCTCTATCGTCATGTGCTGGTTCGTCCTGCGGGCTCGGCTCGGGATCCATCCTGGGCGCGGATGGCGGGTCCGGCTCGGGTACGTGCTGGGGTGGCCAGGGGTCGTCGGCGTCGATGGCGGCCTGGTGCTGGCGGGCGATGGCGCGTTCGACGGCCTCGATGTCGGCCTCGAACTGCTGCCACCATCCGGTCATCGTCTGCGGCTGGTCCGTGGACTGCGCTTGCTGTTCCGGCTGAGGCTGGGCCTGCCCGCGCCGCTGCAGTTCGGCCTGGGCTTTCCCGGCGGTATCCCGCCGGGCGTGGGTGTCGGCGGCCCAGTGCTCGTACCGGGCATTGCCGACCTCCAGCCGTTCCCGGTCGGCGGTCATCTGCAGGGCCAGGGCTCTGGCGTTGGCTGCAGCAGCCTGGTCGTGCCGGGCCTGGGAGTCTGCGGCCTGGGCGAGTGCGTCGGCTTCGGCGTGTGCGGTGAGGCGTAGCTGGCTGCTGACGTCGGGCGGGGCGCTGGCCTGGGCGCGGTCCCCGTCGAGGACCTGGGCCTCGAGCTCGCCGCGGGTCATGCCACGGAGGATGACGGCCTCGTCGCGTATTTCCAGGGCGCGGGTGGTGGCTGCGCGGAGGATCTCCAGCTCGGGGCTGGCCAGGTGCGGGACCGATGAGACGGCCTGGTCCGGGTCGGTGATCCCGGCGGCTTCGCGGTAGGCCGCGGCGGCGCCTGCCCGGCGGGCGTATTCCTCGCACAGCGCGGCAGACGCGCCGGGGGCCAGCACGCCAAGCCGCCTGGCTAGCCACGGCTCGGGATTGGCGGCCAGCTGGCCGCCGAGGGCGCGGGCGCGGTCGTCCAGCGCGGCGGCGAGCTCATGGGCGAGGGCGGGAGCGCCGGCGGGGGTGCGCTGAGCCCAGGTCAGGTCGTGCCCGGCGGACTGCGGCTGGCTGATGCGCTGCAGGCGGCCGTGGAGCACGCCGGAGATGGACCGGGCGCCGTCCATCGGCCCGGCGGTGATCGCCTCGATCAGGGCGCTGATGTCGTGGCCGGCGAGCTGGGCGGCACGGAGCCGCTGCTGCAGGGCCTTGCGGGAGGGCTCGCGCTGGTACCGCCGGGCTTCAGAGCCGGTGAGCCGGGCTGTGATCTGCTCGTCGATGCCGGGGTACAGGGTCTGCCTGACCGCGGCAGACCACAGGTACAGCAGGTGGCCGGTTCCCCCGGACTGGTCCTGGGCCTGGCGGATCTGCTCGGTGGCGGGCAGGTCCTCGGCATCGCGCTGCAGGACGCCGGCCAGCACGGACTCCGGTGTTGCCTGCTGGTAGGGCTCGTGGCCCGGCGGGGCGGTGCTGCCAGTGACGACGTGGGCCGTGTTGGCTTCCCGGCCCCGGGTCATGCCGACGTACAGGGCCTGCCTGGACAGCGACTCGGTGACCAGCAGATGTGCGGTGTCGATGGTGCGGCCCTGGGCGACATGCACATTCCCGGCGTAGGCCAGCTCGGCGTTGCCGGCGAGGTAGGTCCGGGGGACCCGGAACGTCCCAGTCCAGGTCCCGTCCGGACGCTGCCGCCGCACCTCAGCGTCCGGCCCGCGGAACGCGGTGATCTTGAGCGTGTCGCGGTTGGTGAGCTGGCGGCCGCCGGCGTCGATCTCGGTGTTGAGGCGGGCCCGGACCAGGTCGCCGATCCCGGCCTGGTTGCCGTCCGACAACGCGGCCTGCGGCGGGCCGACGCTGCCCAGCTGGGCAAGTTTGGCCTGTACGCGGCGGGACAGATCGGCGGCTTCGGCGTTGGACCCGGCAAGCAGCAGCACATCCATGCCGCGCAGGTGGTCGGCGAGCCACATCAAGGCGGCGCGGTCGTAGGCGGCTTCCTCGTCGGCGCCGCGGATGCGACCGTGCCGGTCGTAAGCGGCGATGGCGGCCGGGTCGCCGTCGCGGAGCCGGACGCTGGCCTCCCGCTCCCACGCCGCGTCGAACCGACGGACCTCGTGCAGCTCGGCGGCGGGGACTTCCTGCGCGAGCAGCCGGAACATCCCTCCGGCTTCAACGGCACCGAGCTGGGCGGTGTCTCCGGTAGCGATGACCCGTGCTCCGGCCTGCCGGGCGGTCTCTCCGATCATGGTCAGGTCGGCGGTGGCGAGCTGACTGGCCTCATCCAGCACCAGCACGTCGTCCCGATGCAGCGGGATGGGCCTGCGGAGTTCGTCGGAGCCTTCGGTCTTGCCGAGGAACTGGGCGATGTTGTAGCTCTCGGCCAGGCCCTCGTGGGCCAGGACCCGGGCGGCGTTGGTGGAGGTGGTCAGGCCGATGACGCGGCGGCCGGTATGGGTGGTCCACAGCCGGGCGAACCCGGCCATGGTGTGGCTCTTGCCCGCCCCGGCCGGGGCCACCAGCACCGTGGTGGCCGCGGTGGCGGTGAGCATCATGGCGACGGCGTCGCGCTGCTCGGCGGTCAGCCCGGTCCGTTCGACGGCAGCCCGGGCCTGCTCGTGACTGACGAGCTGCGGCATGGTTCGTTTAGCGGCCGCGAGGATCTGCTCCTCGATGTCCAGGTGGGCCAGGGTGCAGTACCGCTCCTCGTTCGGCGGCCGGTAGATGCTCCCGCCATCCGAGGCCCGCACGCCGAGGCTGGACACGTCGGCGGGATCGGGGGCGGTGACCTGGACGACTTCGGTGCCGGCCCGGCCGCCGACGGCCAGCTTGGCGACCTCGTCGACCACGGCCGGCCCGTCGATGCTCCTCCCGAGGACGGGGAGCGCCCGGTGCACCTCGAACCGGAGCTGAGCCATCGACCACACCGCATTATGCCTTTGCACCTCGGCGACGGCGATCCGCGCGGCCGTGCGCTTGGCCGCGTCGTCCAGCGCGGCGCGTGCGCGCACGGCGCGCTGACTGGCGGCGAAGGCCGCGACTTGCGCGTGCACGGCGGACAGCGCCTGGACCTCGCGGCGCGCGGTCTGCGCTTCCCACGCGGCCAGCCGCTGCGCCTCAGTCGGCTCGGCCGCGCCGGTCCGCCCGGCGATGGTGCGGCGAGCCTGGGCCTTGGTGCGGCGGGTATTCTGCCCGGCCTGCTGGTGCAGCAGCCACAGCGCCCGCCTGCTCGGGGGCCTGCCGTGCACGGCCTCGTACTCCCGGGCAAGCCGGTCCACCTCGCCGGTGACCGCGACGGCACGCGAGCTGAACAGCTCCTTCACGTCCTGGCCAACCCCGCCGATCTCGGCGCCGTTGCCATCAGCGCGGGGCACCATGATGTAGCCGAGCGCTGTGAGCTTGGTCTCCAGGATCCGGTCGGCGACTGGGGCGACAGCGAGCCGCTGGTTGTGCAGGCTGCGCGAGTCCAGGGTCCGCCACTTGCCGTCGGCGCCGTCGGCGCGCTGGACCCGGTTCCAGATCGCCACGTGCACATGCAGCTGCGGGTCACCGTCCCGGGACAGGTGGTGCAGGAACAAGCTGGCGACCAGCCCGGCGCCGTCGCGCCACTCCCCCGTGCGGGCCGAATGGTGCCCGGTGCGGGTGTAGGTCGCATGCCGCTCCAGCCACGCGACGGCTTCCCGCGCGGAGTCCATCAGCGCGGCCTCGATCTCGTCGGCGCGGGCGTCGAGCGCGGCGGCGCGGTCCTGGTCGCCGTGCTGGCGGGCCTGGCGGGCCGCGATGCGGTAGGAGGCGTGCAGGACCGAGACGCTCTTGACCGCGCTGATGGTCAGGTCGAAGTACGGCACCTGGCGCGGGTCCTTGCCGCGCTCGGCGGCGAGGACCTCGGCCAGCTCGGTTGCGCTGGCGTACGGGTGCGCGGCCCAGTAGGCCGCGACCACCTGCTCTTCCCGGTCGCTAGCGGCCCTGGACTGGCGCCGCTGGACCAGGAGTTCCCCGCTGGGGCCGGTGTTCTCCTGGTACAGGCGCTCGATGACGTCCGGGTCCACCATGCCGGTCAGGCCGAGTGCCGCGGCGCCTTTCCCGGCCCACTCCCCCGGCGGTTCCCCGGCCGCGGTGTAGTACGACATGGCGCCAGCGCAGCCGCCGCGGTGCTGGCCGCAGGTGAAGTAGGCCACGTCGTGGCCCGCGTGCAGGGTGACGTTAGCCGACACGATCCACCGTTACCTGGGCCGGTTCCGCGTTCATCGTTCGTGATGCCTGTGTCCGGTGCTTTTCGATCACGACGCGAAGGTAGGCGGCGACTCCGCACATTTTGCGGATTTCCTGGCCGCTGGAGGCCAGGAGCTCTGGCGGTCTGTGTACCGAAGGACTGGGGCATCGCAGCGTTCATGCACCCGGAAAGTCACGCGCCCGGCCGGGACGGGGCATAGGCGTGATGCTGACCGCGATGTCGATCCCCGGCGACCGCGCCGTGTTGGCCCTAATTTTGCGACTTCCGTACGATCCGGCTCCGCCAGATCGGCGGGGGCGCCCCGGTCGGCAACCTCGCCGTCGACGCCGACCTGCTCGCGCTGGTCTTCGAACGGCACCTGGACGGCAAGCCGGATTGTCCGGCCGGTACAGCCCTGCGGGATTCGCGGACCGGCGACCGCTACCTGCTGTGCCCTGACCGAACCGGCCCGGTCGCAGAAGACCGACCGCACTTTTATGTGGCAACTTTGGGCGCCGCATCCGCCGCCGCACCGGCCAGCTGGCCGTCCTGGCCGGGCCGGGTCAGCGTGTTCCGGATGACGCTGTGCCGCTGGGCAAGGGCCCTGCATGCGCGGCAAAGCCGGCTCCCGGCTGCCGCTCACCGCCGGGGATCGGCGCTCGCAGATCAGCGGCGATCTACGGGTGCAGCGACAGGCCTGGGGAACGTCCGCCGCCGGCTTCGTGCCCGATGCTCCCGGACGTATTGGCGTACCATCGCCGTGACAATCTGCCCGGGCAAATCCGGGCACAAAATAAGGCCCCCTGGACCATCCGCCAAGATCACCCAGGGGGCAAGGCCCCTGCGACAGGAACCCCTGCCATGCAACCTAACACGGTCAACAACCACCACGACACAACCCCGCCAGTCCCGCCCGAGCTGCTCGAGGTAGTAGCCCGGGCCCTGGCCGCGGCGCTCATCCCGCCGCCACGACGGCCCCCACCACAAGAAACGGGAACGGAGGAACCGGCCGACTTCCTGACCGCTGCGCAGCTCGCCCGGCGGCTGGGTGTCTCCCGGGAGACGGTCCGGCGGCTGGCGATCGCCGGGGCGCTGCCGCACACCGTGGTGTGCCACGGCGCCCGGAAAACGACCCGCCGCTACCCCCGGCGGTTCGCTGATGAGTTCGCGGCCAGCGGCCTGGAGGTAGCCGACCTGGCCGGCTTCGCCGCCGCCTGGCGGGCGCGGGTGACCGCGCCCGCACGGTGACGGCCCGCCTGCCGCGGCACCGCAGCCTGGCTGCTCCGGCGCGTTTTGCTGCGCGTTGGCGGGAGCTGGCTGCGTGCCGTGGCACTGACCTTGGCGTGTTCTTCCCCAATCGCGGCGAATCGGCTGGGCCTGCCCGGCAGGTCTGCGCGGCGTGCCCGGTCCGGGAGCCGTGCCTGGACTACGCCATTACCAATCGGATTACCCACGGCATCTGGGGCGGGTTGACCGGACGGGAGCGCCGCGCGCTGCAATCTCGCTGGGTGCGCACATCGCGGCGAAATCGGGACGGGGCGATCTCAGCCGCGGTCGCAGCCGGGTACACGGTGGAGGCGGTCGGCCGGTCGTTCGGCCTGTCCCGTACGTCGGTGAGCCGGGTCCTGTCCCGCGACGCGGACCGACGGCGATCATGAACCGCAGCCTGCCCTGCACAGTGCATCGGTGGCCGCCACCGGGCCACGCCAGCCGGTGCAGGAACGTATCGCGGGTCATGGCGCAGGCCGGACCCAGGGGGACGATGACTGGGCCCGTGTTCCCGCAGGACTCCTGGGTGCAGGTCCGTTACCCGCTGACCCGCGAGTACGAACACGCCGACCGGGCTGGGTGGCCGTGGCTGCCCGGCTGGGTGGTCAGCGTCTGCGGCCCGGATGAATGGGAGATCTGCGTGCAGGCCCCGGAACTGGCCACCTGGCACGACGGTGAGGACTGGTACCCAACCTGTTTCCGGGACTCTTCCGAGATCCGCCTGCCCGAAGTAGAGGCAGACCTGGACCGGCCTGCCGGACCCGAACTGGAGGCGCAATGAGCGCCATGCAGGGCGGGCCCGGCCTGGCCGGGACCCCCCGCGATGGCGCCGAGCGGCCCGCCACCAGCGTGCGCCGGCGGGACGGGACCGGAGGCGCCCCGGGCTCGGTGCTGATCGGCGTGGCGGCGTGGCTGCTGGCGCTGACCGGCGGCGGTGCGCTGTTCGTCTCGTTCAGCGCTCAGTACGCCTACATCTTTAAAGTTCGCCGTCAGGACGCGGCCAGCGTCATCGAGGCGCTGCTGCTGGACCTGCTGATGGTCGTGTTCACCCTGCTTGCGCTCGGCCTGTCCCGGGCAGGCAAGCCCGCCCGGGCCGAACGAGCCTTGATCCTGGCCTGCGCCGTCGCGTCCGCCTACATGAACGTGTCGGCCGCTGACGTGGCCAGCCCGCGGTCGGTCACCGCGTACGCGATCGCCCCGGTCGCGCTGGCCGTGGTGGTGGACCGGGTCGTGGCGGTGATCCGCCGCCACATCCGAGGCGACCGCGAGCCTTCGGCTTGGAGCACCGTTGGCCACGCCGCGGCGGCTGCGGCCAGGATCGCCGGGGTGGTTCTGTTGTACTTGCTGCGGTTCGTTCTGGCCGCCCCGGAAACAGCCCGGGGACTGCGCCGGATGGTGCTGGACTCCACCCCTCTGCCGCCGCTCCATGAGGTGCCCGCGCCTGGGGTGATCGATCCGCCCCGCACCAAGAAAGCCGTCCTGCTCGCCCTGTACCGAGCCCACCCCGACTACGGGAACCGCAGCAGAGCCAGCCGGGTCGCCGCCGAGCTGGCCGCACAGGCCAGGCTGCAAGCAGGCACCGCCCGCACCTATGTGTATGCCGAGCTGGACGCCAGGACATCATGACTGAGTACCCGCCTGCGGAACCCTCTCCCCGCGCTCTGGGCGAGAGCCTAGCTGCCCTAGCCGCGCAGCTCGCTGACCTGCGCGGGGAGATCCGCGCTATTAACACCCGGCTCGATCGGGCTGGGCTCCGCGCCGACCTTAACCTGGCCGCCCGGTTCGAGGACCTAGCCCAAACGGTCGCCGACGCGCTCGACGCAGCCGCCCCGCGCGGACCTGCTGCCCCGTACTGGATCGGCCTGGACCGCGACACCTATCACGCGCGGCTGGCGGACCTGCGGCAGTGGGCCGACACCGTGCTGTGCCAGCACTACGGCGGATACGAGCTTCGCGACTGCTGGCCCCGCCACATCCACGCCGTTTGGGAACTGTCCACCCTGGCCGCCGAATGGCACCACGCCTACGGCGGCACACGCCCCGATCTGGCCCGGGCCCTGGAGTTCTACGACCGCTGGCTGCCCGGCACCATGCGCCGCATTACCGGCATCACCGGCAAGTGCATGCCGGACTGCGTGACGCTCCGCGGCCCCGGCGAGTGGGCTGCTCGTCCCGGATACCGCTGATAGCTGCGCCGCGCTGGATTAATACTCGACGTCCGTCAGGTGAGCAGCTTGGAGGATCGTCGCACTACTCGCCGCAGGCTCCCTGCTTCTGCGCCGCGCCGATCGATTGTCGGCTCTCCAGGCTGACGCGCTGGACGTCAGGCTTGACGCTGTGCCACGCCGGCCAGTACGTGCCCTTCGCGGTGCCGCATCACCGGCTGGGGCATCCAGGCCCGCCAGGTCTGCGCCTCAGTAACGCCCGGGCCCACCAGTTCCAGCCCGGCGAAGAAGGACTCCACGTCGGAGGGCGTGTGGTTGCGCCAGGCCGCTGCGGTGTACTCCTCGGCCAGCTGCTTGCCTAGGGTCTCGTCATCGAAGCTGGCCACGGAGATGACCAGGCAGCCGCGAGGCGCGATCAGCCGCGCGTATCCGGCGGTCACCGTCCTGGCGGCGTCGGCGTCCAGGAAGTGCAGGACCGCGCCAAGGATGACGCACACAGGCCGGGCCGGGTCGATGACGGCCCGCAGCTCCGGGTCCGCCAGTACGCTCCCGGGGTCGCGCAGGTCCGCAGCGACGGCGGTCACCCCGTCGCTGGTGGCCAGCAGCGCCCGGGCATGGGACAGCACAACGGAATCGATGTCGACGTAGGCGGCCCGGGCCGACGGCATCACCTTCCGTGCGGCCTGGTGGACTGCAGGGGAGGCGGGAAGCCCGGCGCCCAGGTCGATGAACTGGCCAATGCCCTGCCGGGCGGCCCAGCTGACAGCCTGGATCACGAACGCCCGGTTCTCCCGGACCAGATCCCGCAACGGCGGGTAGATCCCCAGCAGCCGCTCACCTTCGGCCCGGTCCGCGGGGTAGTTGTCCTTGCCGCCGAGCCAGTAGTCGTAGACCCGGGCCATGTTCGGCGTCGCGGGGTCGAACTCGGCGGTCACTGCGGGGTCCCCGGGCGGGAGACACGCGTGTCCCGGCGGAAGATCTCTTCCAGGTCGTCGAGGAGGCCGCGCAGCGTCGGATGTTCGATCTTCTGGCAGCCTACCCAGGCTCTGGGCCTGGTGCCCATCAGCAAAACGGGCACCTCGGGGTGCGTGGCGCGGAATCGCTCCAGCTGGGCTGCCTGGTCATCGCCGTGCAGTACCAGGGGCACCTGGGCAGAGCTGCGTGGCGTCACTGCATCGCCTGCCAGCGCGCCCGGATCTTCCGGTCCAGCTCATCAGGGGTGGCTCCGGTCAGTACTTCTCCGGCGCTGCTGACCGCCGACCACGTGCCGTGGTCGACGCTGAAGGCGTGGTAGCCGCCATCGGCCCATGCCTCTTCCAGTGCGGCTAGCGCGGCGTCCTCGTCGACCGCGAACACAGGGCGCCGCTGCCGCGCAACGGCGGCCTTCGCAGTGCCGGTCATGATGATGCCTCCCATCGCCTACCAACATCGCTATGGACAAGCCAACGCGGTGTGCCACTGACGGGTAAATGGACTTGCGCGAGCTTGCGAGAAATCTAGCCCAGATCGTCAATCGCGGACGCGATAAGGGCACGCGCCTGCGGCCCGTAGACGGCCATGCCGGCGAGCCGGTCAAAGGCACGCGCATAGAGGGTTATCTCGCTCGGGGCAGTGACTGTTACCTGGGCTGACAGCAACTCGACATGCACCCGGGAATCATCGAAGACGGTGAACGTCTCCAACGTCCACATCGGCCGTCCGTCCGCGGAAAAAGGGATCACCCCGAGGGTCACCGAGGGAAGCGTGACGGCGTCCAGCAGGTGGCCGAGTTGACCGGCCATGGCCTCAGCGCCGCCGACGCGGTACCGCAGGACGGCCTCTTCGATCACCATGGCGAACTGATGGCCCGGAGACTGGACGATGCGGCTACGGCTCATCCTCGCCCGCACGGCGTCTTCGACATCATCGGGCGCAGCGTGGAAACCTGAGTTGGCCAGCAGCAGCGCGCTCGCGTACGCCGGGGTCTGGAGGAAACCAGGGACGACCGTCGAGCAGTAGACCTTGAACTGGCGCGTGCGCTCATACAGCGGCCGCCGGGCATCTTGGGTGTGACGCAGGCCCGTGCGCGTCAGCCGCCGCCACTCCACATACATCGAGTCGGCTGCCCGAGACGCCGCGATGAGGTCGGGGACCTCACGCTCGGCGCCGCATACCCGGCACCAGGTCTGGATGTCAGCGTCGGTGAGTGCCTGCTTGGCCGACTCGATGCGGCTGGTCTTCGCCTCATGCCAGCCAGCCGCCACGGACAGCGCCCGCGCGGTCAGGCCCGCGTCCAGACGGATCTCGCGCAGGCGCTCCGCGACCTGCTGCCGCGCTCGCTGGACGCTTGATGACGGTGAGACTGCCATTGGCTCAGGTCAACCGGGCGGTCAGATCGGCTTGTACAGGTCATGCGGAATGGCGCGTTCCCACACAGCTTCGAATGCCTGCGCGCACAGCTTCACGACGGCAGGATCGTCCGCTAGCTCGTCCTCGACGATCTCCCCGGTTCCGGAGAAGAAGTGGAAGCGCACCATGCGGCCGTCGAACACCCAGTAATCATTCAGCGGCAGGCACAGATCCAGCTCTCGCCTCCGGGACAGCCACCGGACTTGCTCCCCGGCCGCGATGCTCACAGCAGTCGTCACCTCATACTCGAACCGGATGAAGGGCGCGAGCGGTTCTGAGACGACACGGGCGCGGCGGAACCGGACTCCCCGCGCTGTGTGAGCGCGCACGATGGCCGACCACTCCGGATTCGCCTGCTCTGGGAGGAGCCTCCCCGCCTGCCAGTCGAGGAATCGCTGGTCCTCAGGCGTATACGCGTCGCGCATCTCCAGGTGCACGGCCGAGCTCGTCGCGGCGGCTATCAGCTCGCCGAATGGCGGCACCTTGGCCATTAAGCGCCTCCAGGATCATTGCCCTCATCCGCGCCGGGAGACGGACCACCGACTCGTTGTCCGCGACCGGGCTGTGCTGTGCGACCTCCGTCAGGATCTGCGGGTCGGTGATTGTCCAGCCCTGGAAGAGGAGATCACCAGTCTCCTCCTCGACAAAAACCGCCGGACAGTGATCCCCCGTAGTATCCGGGTCGATCGCGATGAACACTAGCGCCATGATTGCCTCCAGCATCCGCGAGTTGCGCGAGCTTGCGTCTTCGACGGTCCCTCCATCAGGCAGAGGCGTCAAGGGCTACCGGGAAAGTCGGCAATCCCATCTCTGCTAGGCAAGCGGCTGTGCGCTCGGCGAGAACGTCCTGTACGTCTTTTTGAAGGTTCTGTACGTCACGCTGTCGCCGGTTCTGCCGTCAAACCCGGCGACAGCGTGACGAGGACACCGTGGACCGCGTCCCACGATCGTGACCCGTGCGTAAGACTGGCATGCAGGTTCATCCGCTGTGATGAGCGAACACTGCAGCTTGGTTCTAATACAGCGAGTTCGGCTGCCACGGTGACGCTCGGTGATTGCCGATAGGTGATCGTGGTAGTAGTCGTGGCACGGGTCGTGGCACGACTCACCTGCGGAACCGGTGCAATGACGGCCATTTTCGCCAATGGACCGTGGCATCCGTGCAGGTAGTGCGCCCGCAGCACTGGGCCGGGCTACTTTTAACCCATTGGTTCAGGGTTCGACCCCCTGGCGCCCCACCAGGAGGTCTTCACGTTTCAGTGGGGCCTATTTTCACGTTTGCCTCTGACATTCCGGTCTCCTGGTAGGCCGTGGTTCGGTGCCGGGGTCTTCGGGGGCCGCGAGGGGCCTGGTTC
>Ga0335077_10005866_pt1 | contig 15121 bp, 13 predicted proteins | sample Lox_Sample_31_FD_207151 | JGI IMG/M metagenome (GOLD analysis project Ga0335077, IMG submission 207151) | Soil microbial communities from Loxahatchee National Wildlife Refuge, Florida, United States - Lox_Sample_3.1 | ecosystem: Environmental > Terrestrial > Soil > Wetlands | place: USA... | reverse complement strand
GCCAGACCCAGCCCGCCCCCCCCGGCACGGACCGCCCGCGGGTCACGAGCCCGAGCACGCGCAGGCTCCGTCCGATGGAGACCATCACCCGGCTCGGCGTCGCTCGAGGGCCGCGGCGTCGATGGGTTTCAGGAAGCTCTTCAGCGCCGCGTTGACCTCCTCGGGCGCGTCCAGCGGCAACCAGTGGCTTCCACTCGGAAGCCGCCGGGTCTCGACCCCGGCAGGGAGCGGGTCCGGGATCGCCTCCGCCTGCGCTGCGAGGACGAGCACCGGGCCGGGATAGCGCGCCAGGCTCCCGACGAGGGCGGTTCCGGCCGCGTCGAGCAGCATCGCCCGCATCGCCGGGACGCGCGCAGTCTGCGCCGAGGCGATGACCTGGTTTCGCGTCTCCGGCCTGGCGTCATGGAGCAGCGTCTCCAGCCACGCCTCCAGGGCAGGACGGAACTCGGACTCGGGAAGTTTGGCCACCCGGCCTGCCTCGGCGTTCCTGCTCACCGGGTCGATGAGCACCAGGCCGAGGACGCGAGACGGATTGCGCTCCGCGTACCGGGCCATGACCTCCCCTCCGGTGCCGTGTCCCACCAGGACCACCGGGTCGAGCCGCAGGGCGTCGAGCACCAGCCCGAGATCATGGACCCGTATGTCGAGGTCGTAGGCCCCGCCCGGCGCATCGGCGCTCCCGCCGCATCCCCGCTGATCGAAGGCCAGCACCCGCCTCCCGGTCCGGAATTCCCGGAGCTGTGAATCGAAGAGGCGGTGGTCACCCCCCACCCCGTGCATGAACAGCACCGGAGCCGAAGGGCCGAGACCGAGATCGCTGCCGAGGAGCCAGCCATTCTCGCCGGCGAGACGTCGCTCCTCCGATTGCTCGGGAGGCGCCGGGGCGACATGGCCACAGGCGACGGCGAGCGCCCCGGCGAACAGCGCGGGTCCCAGTCGGGTGCGGGTCCGATGGTGCATGCACTCCCCGGGCGACGGGCGTCCCTCGTCCCGCCCGGAGGGCCTGGCGATCAATGAGACCAAAGTCCAACCGCGCCTGACCGCTGCCGCTGGCGCGCCCACCTCGGGTCGGCGAGAGTGTGGCCCCCGGGCCGGGGAGGGACACGCGATGGTTCGATGGACGCTCCTGGGAGCGCTGCTGTGCGCCGGGGCTGCGCTGGCGCAGACGACGCCACCGCCGGGCTATCTGCCCACGCCACCGCCGTACCCTTACGGCGCCCCGCCTCCGCCGCCTCCACCGCCGGTCTACGCCCAGCCGGTCTACGCGCCGCCGAGCTATCGACCGCCTCCGCCACCGCCCCAGCGCCAGTTCGAGCTCGGGGGCTTCGTGGGCTGGACGGTCTCGACCGACGCGAGCACCTACAACGGGACGGTGATCATCGACGGCGCGACCGACTTCGGAGGGACCATCGACTACTCCCTCCGTCCCGGCTACGCGGTCGAGCTGCTCTATGCGTACGTCCCGACGCACGCCCGCTTCGCCTCGTTCATCGGGTCGGTCCCGAACAGCGACTCGACCTCGGTCGGCCTCCACTGGATCCAGATCGGCGGTGAGGTGAGCCGGCCCTTCGGGAGGGTCGAGCCCTTCGGCGCGCTCACCGCAGGCATCGTGATCATCCATCCAGGGACGCTCCAGTTCACGGATGGAACGAGCTACAGCGCCTCGGACACGGTGCGGTTCGCCTTCACCGCCGGCCTGGGCTTCAAGGTCTGGCTGACCGAGCAGGTGGGCCTCCGCTTCGAGGCGCGGGCCCTGGTGCCGGTCTTCTTCACCGGCGGCGGCTTCTGGGTGGGGACCGGAGGCGCCTCGGTCGGGCTGTCGGGCGGCATCCCCTTCGCCCAGTTCGATTTCACCGGCGGCCTGTCGGTGCGCTTCTAGGGAGCGAAGAGCCCCGACTCCTTGAGAGAGGAGGCGACCGTCGGCGCGATGTCCTTGGCGAACTTGTTCGGGTCGGTCCGCTTCGTGAACGTTCGGGCCATCCAGTAGGGCCGGCCGTCCTCGAGGCTGAAGAGGACGGTCTCCACGACGGCCTCGCTCTCCTCCGTGGTGTACGTGCCCACCGCCACCGCCGAGTAGTAGTCGTAGAAGTAGGGCCCGGGGACTCCGGTGGTCACCCAGACCGGGGTCGATTCGGTCTTCACGTTCCGGCTGTCGATCCGGGTCACCAGGGCCCCGTCGATCTGCTTCGCCTTCAAGCGCTGGATGACCTCGTCCCGGCCGGGGTGCTCGTCGTAGGTGACGATGTCGTAGCCGGGAAGGGCCGGCAGGCCCGCGTCCTTGAGCCGCTGGGTCAGCGTGTCCTCGTAGGCGATGCGGCCCGAAGGAGAGCCGGTCACCGCGAAGACGGCGAACTTCTGGATCTTCTTCGGCGGGTCCTGAGGCGCCCTCCAGGTGTTCTGGATCTTGGTCTGGGCACAGCCCAGGAGGAGGCAGGTCGTGAACGCCAGGGCAGGGAGTCTCATGCGCCTCGTCGTAGCTTCAATCGAAGCTGAAGCGAAGCGAGAAGACGCCGGAGAACGAGGTCACGAAGACGTCGTGGGTCCCGAGCGGGGCGCGGCGGTAGCCCAGGTCGAGCCCCAGGGTCAGCCCCGGACGGCCGGTGTAGAAGAAGCCCAGGCCGAGGACGTAGCGACGGAAGCGCCGGTTCCCGGTGCTGTAGCCCGCGCTGTAGTCGAGCGCGAGCCCGAGGGGGATGCTGCCCAGCTCCCGCAGATCCAGGTCCAGCGCGCCCTGGAAGGCCAGCAGGTCCTGGTCGCTGCTGCCCTGGTTCACCTCCACCACGCCGTTCAGGTACGAGGCGTTGAAGATGCCGCCGAGGCCGCGGGTCATGGTCCAGGCGAGCGAGAGCGTCCCGTTGACCGTGGTGGAGTACGTGTTCTGCACCGGGGTCTGGACGCTTCCCGCGGAGATGCTGTCCCGGATCGCGTCGAGGATGCTGAGAGCCACCGAGGGGCCCCACGCGACGTCCACCACCGCCCCGACCCGGAGGTTCTCGGCCAGGCGGAAGCCGAGCGTCGTCCCGAAGCTTCCCCGCACCACCCCGTTGACGCCGACCCCGGCGGCCCCCGATGCGTTCGCGCCGGTGTAGGCGCTCCCCAGGACCTTGAGCCGGAGCGCCCACCAGTCGGTCCATCCCCACTGGCCGGTGAAGAGCTGGGAGTAGGCGAGGATCTTGTAGTCCTCGAGGCTGACCTGCTTGCCCTGGAGGTCGAACGTCGGCCCGTTCGCGCCTCCGGAGGCGACGCCCGAGCTGCTGGCCACGAAGCTGGTGGTGAACGGGTCGATGACGCCGTCACGGGGGATGAAGAGGTGCTGGCCGAGCTGCTGGCGGGGCGGCACCTGCGGGACGAGCTCCTCGGTCCAGCCGATCGAGGGCGTCGCCACGAGCCCCAGCGCGACGAGCGCGGCCGCGAACCGGTGCATTCTCCCCTCCCGGGCGGAGGAGTCTGCGATGGCATCAGGGCGGTGACAAGGAGCTTCTCGCCCGCTCCTCAGTGACCGAAGAAGCGGAAGGAATCGCTCCGGGCGAGCGCCCCAAGTGCCGCGGCGGGCTCGAGCAGCGCCGCGTCAGGCGGAAGGGCTGGGAGCGCCGCGGTGGTCAGGTTCTCGCCCCAGCGGGCCATCGCCGCCCCGGTCAGCGCCCACCCGTGGTTCATCAGCACCGACTGCTCGGGGGGCGAGAAGCGGTCGAGGTCGGTGCGCACCACCCGGAGGCGGTCCAGCACCGGGCCCGAGTAGCCCGGGGGACGGTCCGAGCCGGGCGTCCGGTACTCGTCGACGTCCGTGCCGAGGCCCCAGTAGGCGCCGCGGTAGACGCCCCGGAGGTAGGCGGCGATCAGCCAGCGCTTGCGGATGGCGAGCGCCTGGTTCGCGACCACCTGGAACGAGCGGGAGAGGCGGGGGACCAGCCAGGCATGGACCTCGGGTCGAACCTCGAAGGGCGTGCCGCCGTCCGAGACCAGGACGACCGCGTGGGTCTTCCAGGCCGGCTCGAGCCCCATGTTGTCGTAGACGCCGCCGTCGGTGAGCGCGACCCGCGTCGAGGGCCGGACGCCGGTCGGGAGCGCGCGCGGGTCTCCGCCCCTGAGCTGGCCGGGGTCGAGGTCACGGACGAGGGGTGGGAAGGCGAAGGGGAACGACGAGGATGCTGCAACGGCCTCGGCCACGGTCAGCCGGCCGGGGGTGGAATGGCCGAGGACGTAGTCGCCGATCGAACTTGCCGACAGCTCGAAGTTGACCCCGGTCTGGAGATTGGCCGCGCAGAAGACGAAGCGCGGCGTCTCCGGAAGCCCGGCGAGGAGGAGCGGCCCGAGGAGGCGCCGGTACGCGGTGGCGAGCAGGTCGGTGGCGGAGAAGGTCGCCGAGAGCAGCCTCGGCCAGTTGCGGGGGTCCAGCCGTCCCCAGAGCAGAGGCCAGTTGCGGATGTTCCGTCCGCAGAACGCCCGGAGCGGCCGCTCGAAGAGCGCCTCCAGATCGGTGAACGCCCGGCCCTCGAGGGTGAGCCGGGGCCAGACCGAGGCGAGGAGCGCGCTGGCGATGGACCCGCCCGAGACCGAGGACACGGTACGCACCTGGGAGAGCACCCCCAGCTGGTTCAGCCGTCGGATGGCGCCGGCATGGAAGAGCGCCGCCCGGAACCCTCCGCCCGAGAGGCAGAGGGCGATTCCCTCCCGGTGCGGGCCCGGGCGGTACCGCGCCTCCAGCGTCGGGGTGTCGACCACGGTGCGCGCCTCCTCGGCCTCGGACCGGGGCGAACTCTCGTCCGTGCCCCTGACGCCAGTCGCCGCCGGAAAGCGTTGACGCCGTGGAGGGAGTTCCCGCACGGTGCGGCGCGCATGATCGACCCCGCGCTGGCGCTGCGCCGACTCCAGGAAGGGAATGCCCGCTTCGTGGCCAACCTCCGCACCGAGGCATTGACCTCGCCCGTGCGGCGGGCCGAGGTGGCCGAGAACCAGCAGCCGTTCGCAGTCATCCTCGGCTGCTCCGATGCCCGGGTCCCGGCGGAGATCGTCTTCGACCAGGGGCTGGGGGATCTCTTCGTCATCCGCGTCGCCGGGAACATCGTGGCGCCCTCGCAGATCGGCAGCGTGGAGTTCGCGGTGGAGCGCTTCGGCGTCCAGCTGGTCGTCGTGCTCGGGCACAGCCGGTGCGGGGCCATCGACGCCACGCTCGAGGCGCTCTCCCGGCCCGGACAGCCCCAGAGCGCGGGGCTTCGGTCCATCGTCGGCCGGGTACGGCCGGCGATCGAGGGCCTGCTCTCGACCGAGGTCGGCACCGATCGGACGCGCCTGGTCCAGGAGGCAGTGCGGGCGAACATCCGGGCGTCGGTGAACCAGCTGCGCCACGGCTCGGAGATCCTCGAGCGGCTGGTCCTGGCCGGACGGGTCCAGGTCGCTGGCGCGGAGTATGCGCTCGACACCGGGCAGGTGACGTTCCTGTCCTGAGGGACCGCGCAGAGGAGGACCGGGGCAGGTCCGGAGGCGCGGGGATTGCGCGCCCCGGGCCGGGTTCCCTCGCCCCCCGGCCGTGGCACGGTGTTTGATGCTCCCGGAAAGGCTTGGAGCTCCTTCCACCACGTCTCGTCCTCGTCGCAGCCCTCCTCGGGTGGACCGGGGCGGCAGCCGAGGATGCCTGGCTCGTGGAGCAGCGCGCGAACATCCGTCTCGGCGCAGGCACCGACACCCCGGTCATCGGAGAGCTGGAGCGGGGGACGCGGGTCGACGTGGAGTCGACCGAGCCCGACTCCGGGTGGACGCTGCTCCGACCGTACGGCGCGGTCCGGACCCGGCTGCTGGCCTTCAGCCCGCCCGACGCCGGGGACCCACTCGCCGGCCCGTTTCGCTACGTGCGTACCCGCGCGAAGGAGACGGTGCTCAGGGAGGCCCCCGACCCGGATGCGAAGGTGGTGGAGCGCCATCGCCCGGGCCACATCCTCGCGGTGAGGGACGAGCCCACCGACGCGGGTGACTGGCTCGAGACCCCGAGGGGCGAGTTCGTGCTCCGGAGCGAGGTGAAGCCGGTCGAACCCAGCCCCTTCCAGGGCGTGGCCGATCCTCCGGCGCGGCTCGCGTTCCTTCTCCGGAAGGCGATGCCGGGGCACGCTCCGGGCGAGGCCCCCGAGCCGCTGGAGCGACACGCGGCGGTCGAGGTGCTCGACGTGGGGACGCGGGTCCTCACCGTCGCCGGGACGCTCCCCCGCAGCGCGGTGCGACTCGCATGGGCACGCCCCCGCCCGCCGGGCATCGGGCCCGCGGAACGCTGGGTCCACGTCGACACGGAGGAGCAGACGCTGACCGCCTACGAGGGCGACCGGCTGGTGTTCGCAACGCTCGTCTCGACGGGCAAGCAGGGGTGGGAGACGCCGACCGGGGTCTTCCGGGTCTGGCTGAAGGTCCGGCACGCCCGGATGCACGGGCACCGCATCCGCTACCTCGTCGAGGAGGTGCCGGACATCCTCTGGTTCGGCCACGACGTGGCGATTCACGCCGCCGTATGGCACGACCGCTTCGGGACGCCGGTCTCGCACGGCTGCGTGAACCTGTCGCTCGCCGACGGCGAGTGGCTCTTCCGGTGGGCGCCGCCCCCGCTTCCCGACGGATGGCATTCCCTCAATCCCGCGGCTGCGGGTCAGCCCACGCTCTGGGTGGTGATCGAAGGGCCGACACCGGCGCCGCACGAGCCCGCTCCGGCCAGTGCCTCACGTTGAGTCGCCGGCCCCGGATGCCATCGGTCCGGGCGAATGCTAGGAGCCGCCCCCGAGGAGGACAGTCCATGCGCGTGCTCGTCATCGGTGGGGATGGAACCATTGGCCAGGCGATCGTCCGGGCGCTGAGCCCGAGGCACGAGGTGATCCGCGCCAGCCGGAGCAAGAGCGAGGTGAAGGTGGACATCACCGACGTCGCCTCGATCCAGCGGATGTACCGGAGCGTCGGAAGGCTGGATGCGGTGGTCTGCGCGGCCGGGGAGGGGAAGTTCGGGCCGCTGGCCGTGCTCACCGACGAGGACTTCCGGTTCACGCTCTCCAGCAAGCTGATGGGTCAGGTGAACGTCGTCCGCTACGGGATAGACCACGTCAACGACCGCGGTTCCTTCACGATCACCACCGGCATCCTCTTCGAGCAGCCGAGCCCGGGGAGCGCGGCCATCGCCCCGGTCAACGGGGCCCTGATCGGCTTCGTGCGCGCCGCCGCGCTGGAGCTGCCGCGCGGCATCCGGATCAACGACTGCTGTCCGGGCTGGGTCTCCGAGACGTTGAAGGCGATGGGAATGGATCCGAAGGGCGGAACGCCGGCCGACGTCGTCGCGCGTGACTACGTGGCGAGCGTGGAGGGCAGCTTCACCGGTCGCTCGCTCCGGAACGTCGGCAGCTGAACCTGCAGCGAATGGTCGAACGCGGCGCTGGCCCGGGCCACCCGCCGATGCCAGGCTCGGCCGCCAGCCGTGGAGGGGACGCATGCAGCGGAAGTCGTCGGGCGGAGCGGAAGTGTCGAGGCGGCGGATCCTGCAACTGGGTGTCGCGGGGGTGGCGCTCCTCGGACGCGAGTCGACTGCCGCGGCGCAGACGGGCGCTGCCGTCGGCGGAACCGCCTCGGACCTGGACGAGGTCAGCCTGGACGACCTCCAGCGGCGGATGGCGAGCGGCGAGGAGACGAGCCGGTCGATCACCCAGAAGTACCTGGACCGCATCGCGCAGCGGGAGCGGTTGCGTTCGGTGCTGGAGACCAACCCCGACGCGCTGGTCCAGGCGGACGCTCTGGACCGCGAGCGCAAGGCCGGGAAGGTGCGCGGGCCCCTGCACGGCGTTCCGGTGTTGCTCAAGGACAACATCGCGACGAAGGACCGGATGCACACCACCGCTGGCTCGCTGGCGCTCATGGAGGCCGTCGTTCCCGCCGATGCGTTCGTGGTCGGGCGGCTGCGCGAGGCGGGCGCGGTGCTGCTCGGCAAGACGCAGCTCAGCGAGTGGGCGAACTTTCGATCCAGCCACTCCTCCAGCGGGTGGAGCGGACGCGGGGGCCAGTGCCGGAACCCGTACGCGCTCGACCGAAGCCCCTCGGGCTCGAGCTCCGGGTCCGGGGTGGCCGTGGCGGCGAACCTGTGCGCCGTGGCCGTGGGCACCGAGACCGATGGCTCGGTCGTCTCGCCCTCGTCCGCTTCCGCGCTGGTGGGGGTGAAGCCGACGGTGGGCCTGGTCAGCCGGAGCGGCATCGTCCCCATCTCCCACAGCCAGGACACCGCCGGGCCGATGGCGCGCACGGTTCGCGACGCGGCACTCCTCCTCGAGGTGCTGGCCGGGCGCGACCCGGCGGATCCAGCCACTGCGGCGAAGGGAGCCAGGTTCGACGTCCGGTATGCGGCGGCGCTCGACCGGGGGGCGCTGAAGGGCGCCCGCATCGGCGTGCCCCGGCCGGTCTACTTCGGCTACCACCCGGCGACGGATGCGCTCGCCGAGAAGGCGCTGGAGCTCCTGAAGGCGGAGGGGGCGATCCTCATCGACCCGGCCCCGGTCCCCACGGCCGCGAAGATCGACGAGCCCGAGCTCCAGGTCCTGCTCTACGAGTTCAAGGCCGACCTCGAGGCGTACCTCTCCAAGCTCGGCGGGACGGGCCCGCGGACGATGAAGGCGCTCATCGAGTGGAACCAGGCCCACGCCGAGGCGGAGATGCCCCTCTTCGGGCAGGAGCGGTTCCTCGACGCGGAGAAGAAGGGCCCGCTCACGTCGCCGGAATACCTGAAGGCGCGGCAGGCCTGCCTCCGGCTCTCGCGGAAGGAGGGCATCGACGCGGTGATGGACAAGCACCGCCTCGACGCGCTGGTCGTGCCGACCCAGGGCCCGGCCTGGCTCATCGACTGGGTGAACGGAGACTCCGCGGCGGGCGGGTCGAGCACCGCGGCCGCCGTGGCGGGCTATCCGCACGTGACCGTGCCGATGGGGCAGGTGCGCGGATTGCCGGTGGGCCTGAGCTTCTTCGGCCGGGCATGGAGCGAGGCACGGCTGCTGGCGCTGGCCTTCGCCTACGAGCAGGCGACGCATGCCCGGAAGCCGCCCACGTTCGCCTCCGGCGCGGTGCTGCCGCCGGGCTGAGTCGCGTCGCTACCGGAGCCCAACCGCCGTGGCCAGCCACTGACGGGCCGGCTCCGGGGAGACGCCGAACCTTTCGAGTCCCGGGAACACCACCTGCTCCAGCGTCCCGAGGAACACCTCGCGCTTCTTCGCGTGCGGAAGCACCCCGAGCTGCAGCAGCCCCTCCGCGTCCTCGTCCACCGGCGGAGGCCCGAGCAGTGCCTCGTCGATGGTCCCGGACAGCATCCCCGGCACCAGCGCCCCGAGAAACGCGACCTCGGCCGAGGTCGACTCCCGCGACAGGTGCGCCCAGCCCATCCGGGAATGCACCACCTCGTCCTTCGAGATGGCGTGGAGCACCTCCCGGACCTCGGGATCCGACTCCCCGGCCAGCAGGGTGGTCAGCGTGGCCATGCTCTCGGTCTCGGTGATGCAGCAGGCGGCGACGATCTCGTAGAGCGCCGCCCTCCGCTCATCGAGCGACTGCGGAGCGATGGCCGGAAGCTCCACCGGCTCGAGCCGCACCGGGCTCCCCAGGCTGGCCGCGAGCCTGGCGCAGAGGTCGGTGTGGCGCCGCTCGTCGTCGGCGGCCCTCCGCATCATCGCCGGCACTGGCGAGCCGGCATCGAAGCCGGCGACGACGGCCGCCAGCCGATCGAACCGGAGCGCTGCTTCCTGCTCGACCCGCGCGCGGAAGGCCCAGGCCTCCGCCGCCGCGCGACGGGCCGACGTCACCAGCCCTTGACCCCGCCTCCGGACGGGGCGCTGGTCGCCCCGGCGTCCGCCGCCGGCTTCTTTCCCTTGTCCTGGGCGTTCGCCTGGGAGCAACCCGCGCTTGCGCCAACCACGGCGCCACCGAGCACCAGCACCTGGAACAGCTTCTTGAAGAGCATCCCTGGGACCTCCCGTAGGGGGCGTGAGACGAGGCGCGGAAGCATACGCAGAACTCCGGGCGGGAGGGGAGCCTCCCCGGGGAATTCACGCGGTCCGGCCGCCCGAGCCGGGGCTCAGGCGAGCACCGGGGAGAGCTCTCCCGGGCCCGGCTCGGGAGCAGTCGCCGGGCCGTCCTCGAGGCCGCGCCCCTTCCACAGGAAGTACACCGCCGGATAGACGAGCAGCTCGAGGATGAAGGACGTGACCAGCCCGCCCACCATCGGGGCGGCGATCCGCTTCATCAGATCCGCTCCGGTCCCGGTGGCCCAGAGGATCGGCAGGAGCCCCATGAACGCCGCGGCGACGGTCATGGCCTTGGGCCGCACGCGCTTCACCGCGCCGTGGACGATGGCCTCCACCAGGTCGCCCCGGGTCCGCAGTCGCCCGGCCGCGCGCGCCTCGTCGTGCGCCAGATCGAGGAAGAGCAGCATGAAGACGCCGGTCTCGGCGTCGAGCCCCATCAGAGCGATCATCCCGACCCAGACCGCGATGGAGACGTTGTAGCCGAGCATCCACAAGAGCCACACCGCGCCGATTGCGGAGAAGGGGACCGCGAGCAGCACGATGCTGGCCTTCACCGCCGAGCGGGTGTTCAGGAACAGCAGGCCGAAGATGAGGAACAGCGTGACCGGGAGGATGAACTTCAGCCGCTCGCGCACCCGGAGCATGTTCTCGTACTGGCCGCTCCAGGACATGGAGTAGCCCGGCGGGACCTGGACCGCCGCGGCCACCGCGTCCTTGGCGCGGTCGACGTAGCTGCCGATGTCCACCCGCGAGGTGTCGAAATCCACGTAGACGTATCCGGCAAGGAGGCCGTTCTCGTTGCGGATCATCGACGGTCCCTGCACGAGGCCCACGTCGGCGATCTCCTCCATCGGGATCTGCCCGCCCTGGGGGAGGGGGAGGAGCACCCGGCGCAGGGCAGAGAGGTCCTCGCGGTAGTCGCGGGCGTAGCGCACGTTGATGCCGTAGCGCTCGCGCCCCTCCACGGTCACGCTCTGCTCCTCGCCGCCCACCGCGGTGAGCACCATCGCGTTGGCGTCGTCGATGCTGAGGCCGTAGCGGGCCAGCCGGTCGCGCTTCAGCTCGAAGTCGAGGAAGAATCCCTCCGAGACGCGCTCGGCGTAGACGCTTCGGGTCCCGGGCACGCGGGAGAGCGCCGCCTCGGTGGCCACCGCCACCTTCTGGATCTCGTCCAGGTTCGCCCCGGAGATCTTGATGCCGATCGGGGTCCGGATGCCGGTGGAGAGCATGTCCAGCCGGCCCTTGATCGGCATCGTCCAGGCGTTGGAGATGCCGGGGAGCCGCAGGGCGGCGTCCATCTCCGCCCGGAGCTCGGCCTCGCCGATCCGGTCGTCCCAGATGGGACGGAGCAGCACCTTGAGCCAGCCGGGCGCCCAGCCCGAATACCAGCGTGGGGCCTCGCGCCACTGCGAGCGCGGCTTCAGCACCACCGTGGTCTCCATCATCGACAGCGGCGCGGGATCGGTGGAGGTGGTCGCCCGGCCGGCCTTCCCGAACACCCGCTCCACCTCGGGGAAGGTGCGGAGCAGCTTGCTCTGGAGCTGGAGTGCGGCCTGCGCCTCGGCGACCGACATCCCCGGCTGCACCGCCGAGGGCATGTAGAGGATGGTGCCCTCGTTGAGCGGAGGCATGAACTCCGAGCCCAGCCGGAGGTAGACCGGGACGGTGAGCCCGACGAGGAGCAGGCTCGCCAGCACCGTGGCCCGCGCGTGGCGCATCACGAAGCGGCAGGGCCTCTCGTAGATCCGGTGCAGCAGCCGGCTGATGGGGTGGCGGTCCTCGCGGTGGTAGGTGCCCACCAGCAGCCCGCTGGCCAGCCAGCTCAGGGCCCGGGGCCTGAAGCGAAACGGCTCGATCCGCGCGAAGAGCATCCGCAGCGCCGGGTCGAGCGTCACCGCCAGCACCGCGGCGATGGCCATCGCGAAGTTCTTCGAGAACGCGAGGGGACGGAAGAGCCGCCCCTCCTGATCGACGAGGGTGAAGACCGGGAGGAACGCGACGGCGATCACCAGCAGGGAGAAGAAGACGCTCGGTCCCACCTCCTGGAGCGCCGCGAGGCGGACGTCGTGGAAGTTCCCCGGACTCCCCGCCGCCTGCCAGCGCTGGATCCGGTTGTAGGCGTTCTCCACCTCGACGATGGCACCGTCCACCAGGACGCCGATGGAGATGGCGATCCCGGCCAGCGACATCAGATTCGCGTTCAGCCCGAAGAGCTTCATCGGGATGAACGCCAGCGCCACCGAGACCGGGATGGTGACGATCGGCACGATGGCCGAGGGCACGTGCCAGAGGAAGATCAGGATCACCAGGCTGACGATCAGGATCTCCTCGATCAGCTTGCTGCGGACGGTGTCGATCGCCTCGTCGATCAGGATCGACCGGTCGTAGGTGGTCACCACCTGGACGCCCTCGGGCAGGGAGGGGCGGAGCTCGGCCAGCTTGGCCTTCACCCGCTCGATGACCGAGAGGGCGTTCTCGCCCTGGCGCATCACCACGATGCCGCCCACCACGTCGCCCAGGCCGTCCAGGTCGGCGACCCCGCGCCGCATCTCGGGGCCGAGGGTGACCTGGGCGACGTCCTTCACCGTGATCGGCGTGCCGTTCTCGGTCCGGAGCACGAGCGACTCGAGGTCCCGGACCGACTTCACGTAGCCCCGGCCGCGAACCATGTACTCGCGGCCGGAGATCTCCACCAGCCGGCCGCCCACGTCGTTGTTCCCCCGGCGCACCGCCTGGATCACGGCGTCGAGCGGGATGCGGTAGCTGGCCAGCGCATTGGGGTTGACGGTGATCTGGTACTGCCGCACCTGCCCGCCGACGGTGGCCACCTCGGAGACGCCGGGCACGGCCTGGAGCGCGTAGCGGAGGAACCAGTCCTGGAAGCTGCGCAGCTCGTCCGAGCTGTGCTTCCCGCTTCGATCCACCAGCGCGTACTGGAAGACCCAGCCCACGCTGGTGGCGTCGGGGCCGAGCTCGGTCTTCACCCCGGGCGGCAGCTGGGAGGTGATCTTCGACAGGTACTCGAGCACGCGGGTGCGAGCCCAGTAGGGGTCGGTCCCGTCCTCGAAGATGACGTAGACGAAGCTGTAGCCGAAGTCCGAGAAGCCACGGATGGCCTTCACCCTCGGCGTTCCGAGGAGCGCAGCGGTGATCGGGTAGGTGACCTGGTCCTCGAGGATGTCGGGACTGCGGTCCCACCGCGAGTAGACGATGACCTGGGTGTCCGAGAGGTCGGGCAATGCGTCCAGGGGGATGGTGCGCATCGTCCAGAACGAGATCCCGAGCAGCACCAGAGCGCAGGTGAGCACCACCCAGCGCTGCTCGGCGGAGAAGCGGATGATCCGGCGGATCACTTGCCGGTCCCCTCGAGGGCGCCCAGGGACGCACGGAGCCGCGACTCCGAGTCCACCAGGAAGTTCGCCCGGGTCACGACCTGATCCCCCGCCGAGAGGCCCTCCAGCACCTCGGAGCGCTCGCCGTCGCTCGCGCCGATCTTCACTTCGCGGGGCCGGAACTTGCCCTCTCCAAGAGAGACGAAGACCACCTTGCGGGTCCCGGAGTCGATGATCGCGTCGGTGGGGATGCTCAGCCCGGTGCGTGGAGGGGTCCGCAGCGTGACCTCGCCGAACATCTCGGGCTTCAGCTCCCCGGTGGGGTTGGGGAAGGCCAGCCGCACCTTCGCCGTCCGCGTCTTCGGATCGAGGATGGGGTCGATGAAGATGACCTTCCCGGGGAACTCCCGGTTGGGGAAGGCCTGGAGGGTCAGGGTGGCAGGCGTGCCGAGCTTCACCCGGGCGAGGTCGGTCTCGTAGGCGTCGGCCAGCACCCAGAGCTGGCTCAGGTCGGTGATCTCGTAGGGCATGTCGCCCTCGGCCACGCGGTGCCCCATCACCGCGTCCTTCTTGGTCACCACGCCGCTCATCGGGGTGTAGAGCGTCACGGTGTGCTGTGCCTTGCCGGTGTGCTCCAGCCGGCGGACCTCCGACTCGGGGATGTCCCAGAGCTTCAGGCGCTCCCGGGCAGCGGCGACCAGATCCTCGCCCGCCTGGGCCGTGCCCGCTCCGAGCGAGGCGCGGGTGCGGAGCGCGAGCAGGTACTCCTCCTCGGCCGAGACGACGTCGGGGCTGTAGATGCTGAACAGCGGCTCGCCGGCGCGCACCGGCTTGCCCACGTAGTCGACGAAGACCTGCTCGATGAACCCGGAGAACTTGAGCGCCACGTGGTGCACCCGCGTCTCGTCGACCGCCACCCGGCCCACCGTCCGCCAGCTGCCGCTCACCGGCCCCTCGACCACCGGCGCGGTGCGGAGGCCGATCAGCTGCTGGCGCTGCGGGTCGATCCCCACCGTCGCCAGACCGGCGATCGACGGCCCACCGCCGATCTCGTCCGACCAGACCGGGACGTAGTCCATCCCCATCTCGTCCTTCTTGGGGGTGTGCGAGGTCTGCTTCGGGTCCATCGGCGATCGGTAGTAGAGGATCTTCCGCTCGCCGGACCGGGGGCTGGCGGCCACGAGCTGCATCCCGCAGATGGGGCACTCGCCCGGCTTGTCCGAGGTGATGCTGGGATGCATCGGGCAGACGTAGGTGGTGTGGGCGTGCGCCGCGCTGGGCTCCGCCGGGGCGACCGGAGCCGCTCTCCGGAGGAGGAGCGCGGTGCCGGCGACCCCGCCGGCAAGGCCGAGAAGGAGCGCGAGGGCGAGAACGAGCGCTCCGAAACGTCGGGTGCTCATGGGGGCTCCTTCACATTCCGGGGGCCGGGGCGGAGGCGGCGGACGCGCCCGCTCCGGCAGTGGGGTTCCGGGTGGGGGTCGACGCGCCGGGCACGCTGCCTCCGGAGGCGCCGGCCCCTACCCCGGAGGGAGACTGGAGGCTCACCTCGCGCAGGCCGATCCAGAGTCGCTCGGCGTCGGCGAGCGCGGCGAGGTATCCGCCCTCGTCGACCACGAGCCCGCGCATCACCTCCAGCACGGAGGCGAACGGGACCTTGCCCACCCGGTACTGGAAGAGCGTGGAGCGCACCGTGGCATCGGACTGGACCAGCAGGCCGTGCCGGTAGACCTCCAGCGCCTCGAGCACCGCGGCGAGGGCGGTGTGCCG
>Ga0335077_10005864_pt1 | contig 15122 bp, 15 predicted proteins | sample Lox_Sample_31_FD_207151 | JGI IMG/M metagenome (GOLD analysis project Ga0335077, IMG submission 207151) | Soil microbial communities from Loxahatchee National Wildlife Refuge, Florida, United States - Lox_Sample_3.1 | ecosystem: Environmental > Terrestrial > Soil > Wetlands | place: USA... | reverse complement strand
CTGAATATGGGCATTGAAGGCAGTCGTCGCCGCATGTAGGCCCGCCAGTTCAGTGGCGGTCACGACCTGATTGTCGTGAGTGCAGTCGAGGGTGTCGGTCGCGCCCTGGGCGGCGGCGAGGATGAGCGGAACGCCGATCGGCCAGGGCACCAGGGTCGTGTCGCCAAGGCCGGGTCTCGGAGCACAGGTAGGACTCACGTAGAACGTGGGCGGAAGCGCCGCGGGCAGGCCGCAGCCGCCCGCCGCTCCAGCCGAGAGGCAGTAGTAGAGGGTTCCCTTGGAGCTGTAGGGGATGACCGCCACGTCGGCCACTCCGATCAGAGCTGCCTTGGCCCCGGTTGCCTTGATTGCGGCGGCGATGGAATCGACCTCGGCGTTGAAGACGGGGCTGGACGTGATCAGCGCGGGGTCGCCGGGATTGGTCAGGCTCAAGAGCGAACCCAGCACATCGTTGTTACCGATCCACGCGGTCACGAAGGTCGGCTGAGCCTCCGTCATGCGCTGGATCTGGGTGGCTCCACCCAGGAAGAACGTCGTGAGCGCGTTCGCGGCCGAGTCGACGCCGAAGTTGCTGAGCAGGTCCTGGGCCTGAGCGCCCGGCACGGCGACATTGTTGATCGGGCCACTGATTGGCACCCTCAGGTCGCACGTGGTCGGGGTTCCGCTGCCGACTCTGGTTTGCGTGACGTTGTTGGTGAACGGCGGTGGGCAGCCGCGGCCGTTGAGGCGCGGGTAGTTGAAGGTCGTCCCCATCGCCTTGGCGAGCAGAACCGCATAGGAACGCTGCTGGGTGCTGTCGTCGATGCCGGCGGACTGGAAGCCGGCCGTGATGCTGTTGCCCATCGACACGTAGCGCCGGAACATGGCGTTGCTGACGGCGGGCGGCATGAGCTTCTCGTCGGTGCGGCATCCCGCGAGCACCGGCAGCGCGACGAGCAGGGTCGAAACGAGTCGCTTGATCTGCATGGTGTGGCTCCCAGGACCGTCAGAAGGTGTAGGCTAGAGTGGCCCCTACCAGGCTTGCCTTGAATGAATAGAGCCCGTTGTCCGGCTGGCCGAACGGCACGGTGCGGCCGCGGCGGGCCTGCTGGTTGATGTACTGGTAGGCCAGATCCAGGTGGAGGTCGCCGGTGAGACGGGCGCCGAGGCCGGCGGTGAACTCCGCGCGGGCGCCCTCGGGCAGGTTGGGCGTGACCGAGCCGGTCGGTTCCGCCCCGTCATGGCGGAGGTACCCGGCGCGAAGCGCCGTCGAAGAAGAGAGCTCATACTCCGCGCCGAAGCGGTACGCCACGGTCGAGCCGAAGTTCTCGGGGAGGACCACCTCGGGCAGGTTGGCGAGCACGATGGCGAGGGTGTCGAAGACCTTCCAGTTCTGCCAGGTAACGTCGAACAGGACCTTGAGCTTATCTACTGGCTTGATCATCACGCCACCCACGAACTGCTCCGGCATCCGGACCGCGGTCTTCGCGCCCTGGGTCTGGAGCGGGCCAGCACCCCTGAACTGGGGCGCCAAGAGGGAGTCAACGGGTGTGCCTGCCGGGGCACCCAGAGGATTGTTCGGCGCCAGGATCAGGCCGGTGCCGACCTGGCTGATAGCCGCCGTACCATTGTCCACCGTGACCTTCTGGCGTGACAGATAACGGATGCCGAAGCTGATGTGCTTGTCAGGCTGGAAGATCGCGCCGACGTGATATCCGACCCCGGTGGCATTCCCGGTGAGGTCTACGTTGGCGAACGCGGTTCCGGTGGGGATCCCCAGGTTCCCGAAGGTGACGCCGGGAGCAGCCTGCTGCGCCGAGAGGTCCAGGTGCTGCGCCAGCTCGACGTGGAAGAAGTTGATGTCGAAGCCCGCCCCTACCTTGATATACTTGCCGACCTTGGCAGCCAGGGTGGGTTGGACATAGATGGCCCGAATGACGCTCTTGTAGCCGAGGAACTGCGCCTCGCCGTTGGGGGACCACTCGGTCGTGAGGCCATAGGGGGCGTAGAGCCCGATGCCGGCGCTCACATCGTTGGTTAGGCCACCGGTGATGTAGAGCTGCGGCACCGGATAGATGTTGTTATCCATCGGCGTCACTAGCCCGGTGGCGTCGTTGGTGAACGTGCCGCGTGGGGCGATAAACGTTCCGCCGACGGCGATGGTCCAGCGTCCCTTCTCCGCGTTCGCCACGCCGGCGGGGTTGTAGAAGATGGCGGAGCCATCGGGGCAGGGGTCGGCCACGGCGGTGCCCGCACGCGCCATGGCGCAGGCACCGTACTCATTGACGCTGAAGCCCTGGGCGGACAGGGCGGACGGAACGCCCGCCAAGGCAACCAGACCTCCCGCGCCCAACCATACGAGGAATCGCCGCATAGCAGAGGAGCTCCGGAATAGGTGGCTCGCGTGGAAGACCAAGGATGTGAAGGCAGCGGTTTGGCGGTTAGTCTATTCCCCGGCGACAGCTTTGTCAAAAGCGACAACTCTGTCCGTTGATGGATTTCTTCAGGCTTCGTTACGTGATGTTTCGTCGGGAATCAGTGCAGTGCGCCGCCCTCGGGGCCGGGGATGGGGGCGGCCGTGAGGGGTACGCGATAGACGCCGCCGCCATCGACGCTGATCTCGAAGGCGTACTGGCCGGGGCGCGGGAGAGGAAGATCGAAGACCAGCACGGCGCCCGCCTCGACGTCGGTGACACCGGCCGGAGGCTCGCCGAATTGCACGGCCCCCTCGCCCTCGACCAGCGTCTCGCCGCGCTCATCGACGAACCGGATGCGCATGGAGTGGTGCCCGATTTCGGTGCGTCGTCCGCGGACCCGTAGCACGAGGTGCGCGCGCGGGTGCATGGCTGGAAAACCGGGCACCCAGACGTGCTGGAAGAGGCCGAGCACCGAGAGCTTGCCCTGCTGGTCGATCAGCGCATAGTCGGCGAGAACAGCGAAATCGAGATGCAGGTCAGGCCACCCGGATGGATGTGATGACGTCGCCCTTCCGGATGGCGTTCACCACATCCATGCCCTTGGACACCTGCCCGAACACGGTGTGCACCTTGTCCAGGTGGGGCTGGGGCGAATGGCAGATGAAGAACTGGCTGCCCCCGGTGTCCTTGCCCGCGTGCGCCATGGAGAGTGTCCCGGCCACGTGCTTGTGGACGTTGCGATGGGTTTCGCACTTGATCTTGTAGCCCGGGCCACCGGTCCCGACCCTGGGGTCGTTGGCGTCCTTGGAGTAGGGATCCCCGCCCTGGACCATGAAGTTGTTGATGACGCGGTGGAACCGGGTGCCATCGTAGAATTTCGAGTTGGCGAGCTTCTCGAAATTGGCGACGGTGTCCGGAGCCTCCTCGTCGAAGAGGTCCGCGACGATTGTGCCCCGCGCCGTCTCGAAGGTGGCGTGCTTCATGTCGAGCCCTGATAGAGGTCCGCCAAAGATAGCCTACCAGCCCACCTCCTTCACCTCCGCCAGGATGCCGTCGAGATCGTTGAACTTGAGCGCCTTGGGCTTGGTTGGCATGGGCGGTAACGGGATCTCGGTGCGGGCCACCATCCTTGGGGAACCACCGCATGTTCTGCCAAAAACTCCGCTCGATCTGCTATTCGAAGTCCGCCGTGGAGGCCATCCCGCCCCTGAAGTTGGGGTAGAAAACGAGCAGGGGGATTCAACTCGCGTTCGATCTTCGACTCCGTTGCGGTCAGCGTCAACGCACCCCGGTGAGGCGAGTGAGCGTTTCCCGCCACCCCTCGAGCGTGGTCGCTGGAGCGAGGCATGCGGCGCCTACGCACGCGAACGCGCGCGTGCCCTGGGCCGTGTCAAGCATGGCCTGCACCGCGGAGGGGAGTCTGCCGACCGCTCCACCCGGGTCGACGCGCTGCACGACGCGCCTCGGCGCGAAGGTTTGCAGTGCCAGGCGGTGCAGTTCGTCTGCCAGGGTCCGCTCGACAGGGTCCCGGCCTGACACGATAACGAAGTGCGTCGGAGGGGAGAGGCTCCAGTCGAGCGCCTGAAGCAGCGTAGCCCCGTAGAGACCAAGCGGCACCGCCGCTCCCGCAAAGGCGCGCACCAGCGCGTCGCGACGCGCTGCCCAGATGGAATCGCCGGTCAGCTCGGCGAGCCGCGCCGCCGCGAGGGCCGCCACACCATTCGCCGACGGCGTCGGGGTGTCCTGGATCGGCTTGACGCGGATCGGAAGGAGCCCCTCCCCCACCCGCGCTGGGGTATCGAAGAGCCCTCCGCGCTCCGAATCGTGGTACTCCGCCCAGACCCGATCGAGCAGGGCTCTGCTCCACTCGAGCCAGGCGTGGTCGCCCGTGGCCTCGTAGGCTTCGATCGACGCCAGAGCGGTCTGTACCTGGTCGTCCAGCAGGCCGCCGATCCCGGCGGGCGAGTGGGGGAGCGCCGCCGGGTCGGGCGCCTCGGCTCGAATCCTGGCCAGAGTCCTGAGTCCGTGCCCCAGCGCCCAGGCATCGTTCAGTTGCCCGCCCGCCCGGATACACGCCGCCGCCAGCATGGCGTTCCAACTGGTGTAGCGCGCCCGGTCCACCGATGGCGTGTCACGCAGCGCCCGAGCCTTCCGGAGTCTCTCCTCGGCGACGCGCAGCCGCTCCGTGGCAGTCTCGACCGAAATGCCCAGCTGGCTCGCGACCGCGGCGAGCGGCTCGGCAACGAAGAGCACATTCCGGGCGGGGTCGTGCTGCATTTCGCCCGCGGTGCCGATGTCGTAGTAAGCGCTCGCGACCTCGAACGCGCCGAGGTCGCCGATGGCCTCCCGGGCCTCGTCCAGGGTCCAGGTGAAGTAGTCGCCGTCGTCCTCGAGTCCGACGTCCGCATCCTGACTCGCGCCATAGCCGCCCTCCGGATCGGCCAGCACCTCCCGGACCCAGCGCACGATGCCCCGAGCCGTCTCGGCGAACCCGTCCTCCCCGAGCGCGGCGTGGCCGTCGAGATACGCCTTGAGAAGCTCGGCATTGTCGTACGACATCTTCTCGAAGTGCGGTACGATCCAGCGCGCGTCCACGCTGTAGCGATGGAACCCGCCTCCGAGCTGATCGTGAATGCCGCCCCGCTGCATCGCGGCGAGGGTTCGCTGCGCCATGTCACGGGCCCAGTCTTCGCCCGTGTCTCGCCAACGCCCGAAAAGGAAGGTGACCGCGGCGGGGTGCGGGAACTTGGGCTCGGTGCCGAACCCTCCGTTCCGGAAATCGAACAGCCGCGCCATGCGTTGCGCGGCCTCGGCCAGCAGATCGGGTTCAAGGTCGCCTGGCGCCGCCTCATCGAGGTGGTCGGCCAATGCCCTGCGCAGAGTATCCGCCTGTGCCTCGACTCGCGAGCGGTCCCGAGCGTACACCGTGCGGATCTGCTCGAGAACGCTGTGAAAGCCGGGACGCCCGTACTTTCCGTCCGGGGGGAAGTAGGTGCCGCCGTAGAAGACTCCGCCCTCCGAGGTGAGGAAGGCCGTTAGCGGCCAGCCGCTCTGCCCGGTGATGGCCTGCACGGCGCGTTGATAGCGGGCATCGACGTCCGGGCGCTCATCGCGGTCCACCTTGATGCAGACGTAGTGCTCGTTGAGCAGCTCCGCGATGCCGGGGTCCTCGTACGACTCTCCATCCATTACATGGCACCAGTGGCACCACACCGCGCCGATGTCGAGCAGCACCGGCCGGTTTTCGGCGCGGGCCGCCGCGAAGGGCTCGGACCCCCAGGCGTACCAATGAATCGGTTGATGCGCCGCGGAGCGCAGGTAGGCGGAGGCGGCGTGAGCGAGGCGATTGGACATCGTGAGAAAGCTCGGCGGTGGCGCGGATTACGCAAGCGAGGCGAGGTTGACCGTGGACGGGAACCGGCTAAGATCATCGCCCCGGCCCGTTTCGGGTGGGAGTGCGACATGTGTGCCTCACCTTGCGGAGCGTCGGGCCTGAAGGCCCGCGACTTCGCTTCCCTGTGGTTGGCGCGGTTCGGCCCCCCCGGCTCTCTCGGGAACCGGCGGTTCCGGGCTTCGCCAGCATCCATCTGACAATGGACCTCTACACCTCGGCCCTCGTGCTCGGCGCGCTGGGCCTGGCGCTAATGGCCATCGGTGGGCTGGGCCGCCACCTCCGGGCCGGGGCCGGCGGCCACCATGGGATATCGCATGGACATGGCGGCCGAATTCACGTGGCGCGTGGAGGACAGTCCAGGTTTTCTCCCGCGACGTTTCTCGAACCGAGACTTCTCTTCAGCCTTCTGGTCGGATTCGGGGCGACGGGGCTCCTGCTTCGCGCCTGGCTCAGTGGTGTCGCGCTCGTGGTCCTGGCGGTGGTTGGAGGGGCGATCTTCGAGATCCTGGCGGCGGGCCCCGTGTGGCGGTTCTTCTTCCGATTCGCGTCCCGTCCCGCTTCTACCCTGGAGACCACCCTGTACGATCAGGCCTACGCCGTGACCAGCTTCGATGCGGACGGCCACGGTCTGGTCTCGGTGGAGCTGGACGGGCAGCTCGTGCAGGTGCTCGCGACCCTGGTGGCCAGCGACCGCGCGGCGGGCGTGCGGGTCCGCAGCGGCGATCCGGTACGCATCGAGTCGGTCGATGCCTCGCGGAACCGGTGCTCCGTTTCGGCCATTGGCCGCTAGGGTCCTCTAACTGTGGAGTCGGTCATGAACAGCGTGATCCTGGTCGTCGGGGTCCTCCTGGTGGTGTTCGTGCTGATCCCGATCGGTGTTGCCTCATTCCTCCGCGATGTGAACGCCGGAACCATCCGGCTGGTGAGCTGGCTGACCGGGGGGACGGTGATCTACCGCGGGCCCGGGAAATCGAAGGAGGTGCCACTCTTCACCAAGGGCACGACGATCTCGAGCAAGGTGATCAACGTCGACCTCGACATCACGGATCAGACGGCCGACGTGGACGGCGCGGGGGTGCCGCGGCCGATCAAGGTGCGAGTGCTGGCCAGCGCGATTGTCTCGATCGGCGATACGGACGAGCTGATCAAGACGGCCGCCAACCGGTTCTTCGCCAAGCCCGAATCCGACCAGCTCAGCACGCTGACGGACCTGCTGTCGAGCTCGGGTCGCCGGGCCATCAATCTACTCACCCACGACCAGCTCTTTTCCGCCAAGGCGGGACCCGCGCGGTCCCTGCCGGCGCCGCAGACCGGCACGGCGCTCGCCTTGCCGGAAGCCGTGGACGCCGGCGAGGAGTACGATGATCCGCTGGCCGTCATCATCCGGCGCGCCTGTTCCCGGGAACTGACGGACCTCGGGCTCATTTTCAGCTCGCTCAATATCAAGGTCGTTCAGTCCGAGGTGGCCGACGCGCGGCGGCGCGAGTCCACGGCGGAGGCCCAGGCGAATGCCGATATTGTCGCGGCCCAGCAGGCCCGGCGCGCCAAGGAAGCTGAGTTGGAGGCGGAACGCGCCATCTCAGACAAGCAGCGCGAGCTGGACCAGACGCGGGCCGCCAATGCGGCCTTGGTGGCGCAGGCCGAAGCAAAGAAGCAGGACGCGTTGGCGGTGAAGCGCACGGCGGAACTCGACGCGACACAGATCGCGCAGGCGCGCGCGGACGCGGAGCGCGTCAAGATCGAGGCGCTGGCGGCCGCGGAAGCCGAGGCAGTGCGGATCCGCACCGTGGCCGACGCGAATGCCGAAAGCATCCGCAAGGTGAATGACGCGATTCAGGCCGGGGGTGAGAGCTACTTCCGGTACCGGCAGATCGAGATGCTTCCGGAGATCGCGCCCGCCATCGCGAACGCCCTTTCGGACGCTCGCCTGGTGACGATCAGCAGTGATGGAGGGGGCGCTCCCGATTCTACCACCCAGAACATCGTCAGCGTGATCCACACCGTTCTGGCGGCCCAGCTGCTCGGCAAGACCAGTCTGCTGGGAGGCGAGGAGCCCTCCCGGCCCGCTGCCTCCTCCGCGTCTCCGGCTCCGCCGCCGTCAGCTCCGGTCCAGGGGCTGTCGCAATCCTCTTCCCCGGTTCCTCGCGGTGCGCGTCGGAGTTAGTCGCGGTTCAGGTGCCGAGAATCAGGCTGTAAAGCAGCAGCATCAGGACCAGCGCACTCACCGCCACGAAGAGGCGATCCCGCTGCCGCCAGAAGGCCACGAGCATCAACGCGACTCGGGCCACCGGCGTCGCGAGGAGCAGAACTACCCCCAACTGAATGAGGCCTCGCCTCCCGCCGGTCCAGGCGGCGTGAAAGATCCCGGGGAGGCTCCGGAGCTCCGCGGGCTCGCCGCGGAAGACGCCGAGGGCAAGCGGCTCGGTGCCGTGCTGGATCAGATACAGCACGCCTCCGATTAGCGTCACCAGGGCGGCGGTGAAGACCCCGGCCCGGAGGAGGTGGGCGATCTCCTTCTCGACGGCATCGTCGCTCCACTCTGGTTGGTCGTTCATAGGCCTCCGGTGATTCCTTTGTAGAGCATCTCCAGCGCCAGTACGACTACGACCACCGTGAACAGCCGCCGGAGCGCGAGCGTCGGGGCCCGGGTGAGCAGGTCCGCGCCCAGGCCGGCACCGAGTAGCACGCCGACCATGACGGGCAAGGCGATAGTGGGCTCGATGTAACCGCGGTGCAGGTATACCCCGGCGCCGGCGGCGGCGGTGACGCCGATCATGAAGTTGCTGGTGGTGGTGGACACCTTGAACGGCAACTGCATCGCGCGGTCCATCGCCAGGACCTTGATGACTCCTGATCCAATGCCGAGCAGCGCGGACAATACTCCCGCAAGCAGCATGAGGCAGAAGCCGAGGGTGATGCGCCTGGCCGAGTACGGGATGGGGCCCTCAGGGCCGGGATAGGTCGAATCCAGCTTGAGTCGCTTGCTCCACGGGTCGAGCGGACCGGTGTAGAGATGTTCGTGATGGGCGCCCATCGATGAATAGGCCGTATAGAGGAGAACCACGCCGAACAGGATGCCGAGGGCGGAGGCCGGGGCATAAGCGGCGATCGCCGCTCCGAGGAGCGCCCCGAGCGTGGTGGCTACCTCCAGAAAGATCCCTACCCGGATGTTGGTATACCCTTCGCGGACGAACGCGGCGGCGGCGCCCGAGGATGTCGCGATGACCGCGACCAGCGAGGCGCCGATGGCGTAGCGGATGTTGACGCCGAAGAGGATCGTGAGCATCGGGATGATGACGATGCCGCCGCCGAGGCCGGTCAGCGCACCCAGCAACCCGGCGGCGGCCGACCCCGCGATGACCAGGACGGTGAAGAGGACGAGGCTCACGCGAGGGGGGCGAAGCGGGCCGTAAAGTGCCGCAGGAACGGCGCCTGTTCAACGAACCGGTAGCCGCGCACCGCACTGCGCCGGGCGTGGATGTTGAGGATGGCTTCCACCACGTAGTCCACATGGCTCTGGGTGTAGACCCGCCGGGGAATGGCCAGCCGGACCAGCTCCATGGGCGCCGCAGTCTCCGCTCCGGTGGCCGGGTCCCGCCGCCCGAACATGACGGTGCCGATCTCCACCGCCCGGATGCCGGCTTCGCGGTACAGCTCGACGACCAGAGCCTGCCCCGGCAGCTCGAGCGGCGGAATCTGCGGGAAGAGAGCGGCGGCATCGATGTAGACCGCGTGTCCTCCCGGTGGCTCGACGATCGGGACGCCGCGCTCGGCGATGTGGCGTCCCAGGTAGGTCGTGGAGGTGATGCGATAGAGCAGGTAATCCTCCGCGAGCGCCTCGTACAGACCGACCGCGATCGCGTCGAGATCCCGGCCGGCCAGGCCGCCGTAGGTCGGAAACCCCTCCGTGAGGATCAGGAGGTTCCGTTCCTGCTGCGCTACCTGGGCGTCGTTGCTGGCGAGGAACCCGCCGATGTTGGCCAGGCCGTCCTTCTTTGCCGACATGGTGGCACCGTCCGCGTGCGAGAACATCTCCCGCGCGATCTCGATGGGTGAGCGATCGGCGTAGCCCGCCTCCCGAAGCTTGATGAAATACGCGTTTTCCGCGAAGCGACAGGCGTCGATGTACAGCGGAATCCGGTGACGACGACAGAGATCGGAAACGTCGCGGATGTTGGCCATCGACACCGGCTGGCCGCCTCCCGAGTTGTTGGTGATGGTGAGCATGCAGAGCGGGATCCGTTCACGGCCCTCCACCGTGATCAACCGTTCCAGCGCCTCTACATCCAGGTTCCCCTTGAAGGGATGGAGCAGGCCGGGCTGACGTCCTTCGGCGATGAGAAGATCGACCGCGCGGGCCCCGGCAAACTCCACGTTGGCGCGGGTCGTATCGAAGTGAGTATTGCTGGGGACCACATCTCCGGGCTTGCACATCACCGAGAACAGAATCCGCTCGGCGGCCCGGCCCTGGTGGGTGGGGAAGACGTACTTGAAGCCGAAGATGTCGCGGACGGCCTGCTCGAAGCGGTAGAAGGAGGGGCTGCCGGCGTAGGATTCATCGCCCCGCATTACGGCGGCCCACTGCTCGCTGCTCATGGCCGACGTGCCGCTGTCGGTAAGGAGGTCGATCAGGACGTCCTCGGAGCGGAGCAGAAACACGTTGTACGCCGCCTCGGCGAGGCGAGCCTCGCGCTGAGCGACGGTGGTCATGCGGATGGGTTCGACCGATTTGATGCGGAACGGCTCGATGATGGTCTTCATGAGCGACCGGCGAACGGGGGACGAATCGGGACCCGGAGGAATATGTCAGAGTCCTCCGGCAGTCACCATGTCGCCGGCGCGAGGCAGGGCGCTCGAGGGGCGCGTGGCGCCCCCCGAGCCGACGTCGTCAGATGCCGAAGTGGAAGCCCGCGGTGATCGGAATGAAGCTGCTGCTGCCGCCGCTAGTCTGGATGCTGAGGAACCGCCCCTCGACGAAGAAGCTCGACAGCTTGAGCCCCGCGCCGCCACCGATCGTGAACTTGGTGGAGGAGGCAGAGCCAGTGACGTCAGTCTTGACGTTGAACAGGCCGGCGCTGCCGATGAGATAGGGCGTGACGCCCGGGGTGTGGGAAAGCGAGTACGTGATGTTGCCGAGGCCGCCGGCCAGCTTGAACTTCCCGCTCCCGGCCTTGAACGTGTTCTGCCCATAGAATGCATCGGCCCGGATGCCGAATCCGCCTTGCAGATCGACGCCCAGATTGGCCAGCGCATGCCACCCGGTCTTGGCGGCGTCGCTGAAATTGCCGGTGGGAATGGTGACACCGCCCCCAACGCCGAGAGAGAGCGATTGAGCACTCGCCTGCGAGGTGCCGAGCACGCTGGCGAGAGCGAGAGCCGATACGACGGAAAGCAAGCGCTTCATCTTCCTCTCCTGTAAAAGGACGCCCTTGGTGTCCTGGCCCTGGTGGCCGTACGCGGGGCGCCCGGTCAATATAAACAGCCCGTCACAGCCCGCCGAAGGAAATCCCTCCAGTGAGCGCAAGGAACTGCGGCTTGGTCCCGCTGGTGTAGACGTTCAGATAGCGTGCCTCGACAAAGAGTGCGAACGCTCGCACACCGAATGAGCACCCCGCGCCCGCATCGAGCGCGGGGTCGGTGCTGGTCACCGTCCCAAAGGACGCCCCAGTCTCCTGGGTGCGCACATAGCCACCCCCGCCAAAGACGTAGAGGCGGTTGGGCGTGCGGCGTGCCCCGAACTGGAAGACCAGGTTGCCGAGGCCGCCCAGCTCGGTGCGATGGCCGTCCGTCACCTTGAACACGTTTCGCGCATAGAGCGCGTCGAGCCGGAATCCCAGCGAAGCCGACGCCCCTGGGAAGTAGGCCAGGTTCGCCATCCCCATCCACCCCTTCTTCACCAGATCGGCATCGGCGCGGAGGGGCAGGGTGAGGCCGCCGCCCAGCCCCAGCCGGATATCGCCCTGGGCGGCCGCTGCCAGCGGGAAGCCGATCAGCAGCAGGAAGAACGCGAGCGTCGGGCGCATGCGCATGCAGGCCTCGGGGATGAGGTGACGGGAGCGCCAACAGATGCCTCGCGCAAGGGTCAGCGCGCGGTAACGAGGATCACGGCGAAGGGGTAACGCAGGATACGCTGCGAACTACTTGACCAGCTGCACCAGCTGCTTGAGAGAGTCGACTGAGGCGCGCACCACGAGCGAGTGCCAGTAGCCGGCATCGCCCAGCCAGGTGGCAATGCTCACCCCGTTGTCGGCGGACCGGTACTGCGTCTCGCCGCTTTCCAGGCTCGGATCCTCGATCGGCCGGAAGCCGCTGCTGTCGGCGGGGATGAGTTGCTGGTCCAGAAGGATCCGGTCGCCGTCCGGCGCCCGATACACCGTGCGGATCACATCCAGCTTCGACTGGGCGCCGGCCACCGCGGAGGCCGGACCGACTTCGTAATGATCCACGGTAAGCCCGGCGATGGTCCGGAGCGGTCCCCCCAGGCGCCGGGTGGCTTCGGCCAGGGAGATGGCCCGAAAGCCGGGCGACACCGGGAGCGGCATGGCGCCCGCGTTCCCACCGGTGGAAGGGAGGTTCCGGGGCGAAGCGGGTGGCGCGGGTGCCGGCCGGGCCGTGGATGGCCGTGTGGGAGCGGGTGCGGGAGTCACCGAGTCCCGGCGGCCAGCGGATGATTCGGCTGGAGTGAAGGGTTGACTGCCGGGCTGGTAGCCGCCGTTCAGGACGGAGACGTTGTCCGGCACTCGGGCTTCCTTCGGCTTCAGGGCCCCGTACACCGCCAGCACCCCCATCAGGATCACCCCCACCCAGAGCGCGGTGGTGAGATCCATCTCCAGCACTCGCCGCTTTTCCTTGGTAGGAAGGAAGATGAGGCCGTCGGTCGAGACCCGCGCGGAAGGCGCGTGCTCGAGCGCCAGCTCGGGGAAGCGTTGATCAACTTCCGCGACGTTGTCCCGCCACTCCTCCAGCCGCTGAGCGCACGCGCGGCAGTCTTCGACGTGACGGCGGATTCTCTCCACATCCGCCTGCGTGGCCGTTCCGTCGACCAGAGTCTGGAGCGTACGATCCGTAAGGTGGGACATCGGGAGAAATGTACTCCGCCACGCCCTGGTCCGCCGCCTAGTGAACACGGGCGATCATCGCGCGAAGAGAGTCGGCCGTGAGAAACCCCGTAAGTGCCACAAGAAAGCCGTGTTGGTCGATCCAGACCACCCGCCGCCGGCCGCCCTCGGCGGGCTCCTCCAGGGTGTCGCCCTGAAGGACCTCGCGGGGCGGCCGAAGTTCGCCAGAGGCCAGCCGCCGGGAGCGCTGCTGGTCCAGCCAGAGTTCTCGGCCGGGCGGATCCTCGTACACAATACGCACCAAGTTGGCGGACGAATCAACAAGCGGCGCCGTACCACCACTACCGAGAAGTACGCGGGCTGGTTCCAGTCCATCAAGAAGACGTATCGACCCCCCCAGCACTCTCACCGCTTCCTCCATGGTTCCCCGTTGAAAAGACGGTGGCGGCTCGGCCTGCTTGGCGGCAGTCGAGGTCTGGTCGAGCGTGAGCTGGTTGCTCTGGAGCGCCCGGGCATCCCGGCGCTCCGCGAGGGCGCCGGCCGGCGCGTTGAGCCCACCGGTCGCGGCCCCACTCTCCACCCCTGGGGGCGAGGCTGGAACGGGAGAGGCAGCGCGAGGCTCCTGGACCCGGTGGGCGACCTCACCGGCTGGTTTCACCGTCGCAACCGGCGCGGCTGCCGGGGCCGGCCCACCCGCCGTTGGCACCGTCTTGGCCTCTCCCGGGATGGTGGCAGGGGCAGGGGCTGCCTGTGCAGCCCCATCGGATTCCCTCTGCGGAGTTGGAGGCGCAGTCGCGACCTCGCGGTAGCGCATGTCGCTGGCCATCCACCCAAGGCCAACGGCGGCGGCGATGCTGGCCGCCCACGCCAAACTCCGCCAGCGCCTGAGTGGTCGGGGCTCCGGGTTGCCGCCGGATCGGCGCTCAACAGGTGCGGACAAGCCGGGGGCCGAAGCGGGCGCGGGCAGGTCGAGCGAAGCCACCAGGCCATCGGCCTCCGTTGCCATGACCCTGATCTCGTCCAGCAGCCGGCGGCAATCCGGACAGGCGCCAAGGTGGGCTTCCACCCGGCGCCGGGCATCCGGCTCGAGTTCATTATCAACCAGGGCCGTCAGCAGCCCGTCATCAAGATGCGACATGTCGGTTCTTCTCCTGCTCCCGGTACGCTTCCACCAGTCGGCGGCGCGCGCGGGACAGGGTAGTCCCGATGGCGCTCTTGGCCAGCCCGGTGGCGGCGGCAATCTCATCGTAATCGAAGCCTTCCGCCTTGAGGACCAGCACCTCACGGTCGATGTCCCTGAGCTGCTCCAGGGCGGCCCGGACCGCGCGGGTCTTCTCCTGTCGGTCGAATTCGTCGTCAGGGGGCGGGGCGGTCGAGGCCGTCTCACCCTTGAGGAGCATGAGGCGCCGGCCTTGGCGGACCGCGCGGCGGCCATCATCCCGCACCAGGTTGAGGGCGACGGCGAACAGCCACGGGCGCGGGTTGTCAGGTGGAGTAGCCACCGCCCGCGCGAAAACCTCCTGCGCGAGGTCCTCGGCGCGATCGCGGTCGCCCGTGCGCCGATACAGCATGCGCACGAGCGACCCATGGTACTCCCTGAATAGCTCTTCGACCGATACCGGCATCAGGCTCCTCGGAACGCCTTGGCGAAGGCCTCGACCTCGTCCGGCCGGAGCGTCTCCCGCCCCGCGGAGTCCACCTTCAGCGCGACCCGCCGTCCGGCCACCACCAGGCTGTCGCCCACGCCGAGCATCGGTCCAAGCTCGGGCACGGCGCGGGCTACCTCAAAGTACGCCTGGCTGAACGGGGCCACGGCCAAGGTGGGAACGGAATCACGAAGCGAGACGTCCGTCCAGACTCCCTGTACTTCGAGGAAGACCCGCCCTCCGGCGCGTCGCACCGCGCGCGATCCCAGCAGCGCGCTGGCCTTTCGTTCGGCAACCGCATCCGCTTCCGCCATGTTGGCTGCCCCGGACAGTGCCCCGCTCTCCTTGGCGCGCAGGAACGCCTCGGTGCCGGTCTGGGCCGACGGAGCGTTGGCTGGCATGGGAGGGGACACACCGAGCCGACTGAGGACCGGCATCGGGGTGGAGGGCAGACCAGGCTCCTGCACGAGGTATGAGGTGTACTCCGTCAGAATGCCGTATCGAAGTCCGAGGTCGCGAACCTGCTGAATGACCGCATCGGTCGGTCCTTCGAGACGGATTTGCCTGGTCAGGTCTCCAATCCGGCGTGACGCCCACAGCCGCGGGATGAAGTCGTTGCCGCTGGCGG
>Ga0335077_10005863_pt1 | contig 15125 bp, 12 predicted proteins | sample Lox_Sample_31_FD_207151 | JGI IMG/M metagenome (GOLD analysis project Ga0335077, IMG submission 207151) | Soil microbial communities from Loxahatchee National Wildlife Refuge, Florida, United States - Lox_Sample_3.1 | ecosystem: Environmental > Terrestrial > Soil > Wetlands | place: USA... | reverse complement strand
TGTCCCGGAAGCAGCGAGCTCGCTGCGGTTGCGTTCGCCCCGTCCTGGCTAACTCGATAGATCGGGCTGTTTACGGCTTTGGCGAAGAGAATTGTTCCGTCTGTGCCCCAAGCTCCCTGCGCGATTTCCGGAACCCTGCAGATCACCTCGGGAGGTCCACCTGTCTGCCGTATCTTCTTCAGTTTGCCGCCCGCCCAAAAACCGACGAACTGGGAATCGGGTGACCAGAAAGGCAGAAGCGCACCCTCTGTCTGGTCCATCTTTCGCGCTTCCGCTGACCCTAAAGGCCTGATCCACAACGAGCTCTGACCAGATGCGTCAGTCGCCGAGAAGGCCAACATCTCGCCATCAGGAGAAACCGCCATTTGTTCGAACGGGTGCCAGTTCCTTTGTAACGTGACCCCAGCCGGCAGCCCGAGTGATAGCCACACCGGCGGGTGACGTCGTGAGCGCCATAAGGCCGAAACAACGGCGGTGGCCGCCACTAACGAAACGATAATAACCATGGCCGTACGTCGCGATTTACGAGCAGAGCGACCTGCAGCAGTAACACTTCGTGCTGGCGCCACCCGTTCGGAGGCGAGCCTCTTTGAGTTGTCGAACTGAGGTTCCGTCGACATTGCGCCCTATATTACCGCTTTTCTAGGCGCGGTTCCTCGTTCTGTCAAGCGGCTTCCTACGAATGCAAACACTCGTCCGGAAGTGTCCAAGTAAAATACGTGGACACCTATCCAACCCTATGCACACTCAAATCTCAACTACAACAGGGTGCTCGCTGAAGCTCGCCGAGCGCTTATGCTGAAGCGAGAAAGCCGGTTTTTCCTCGCTTCGTCCGCATCGAGTTGCGCGTTACTGGAGGTTTTTCAGACCCACCCTAGACTCCAAATCGTTCTTGCGTCTGAAAAACCTTGTCGCTTAGTTTGGCTTTAGATTTCAACGGATTCCGGTGCCTTGAATGATGCCGGGAACGGTGACCTTCTGAAGGAGCTTCATAAAGACCGGGCGTTGATTCGCCCCGAGGTCAACACCGGCGTAAACCACATGAATAAGTGGAGCGTTCCTATGTGTCGGGTCCACCATAAACGGAAAAGGACTTGGCGCCCCGATGGCCCAAAAGAAATCCACCTGCGTGCCTTGTAAGTCCTCAGGCAAATTGAACTGCCGCGCGGTCTCCAAGGTGAGCTGCTCCCGACCTTGCGCCTCATAAACGAAAAATGTCAAGCCGTTGGTGTCGACCTGCTCCACCTCTGGGAGATAGAATTCTCCCCAAGTTGAGTCCACGCTCTCCAGGCCTGAAAGGCGGCGGAAAACCAATCCGTGACTCAGTTGCGCTGAATAGAAATCGGGGAGCGTCGGCAAATATTGGCAGTTCGCGGCTATGCTGACGTCGGCATCTTCGTCGGGCTTACTTTTGCTTCTGGTACGCCCATAGTCCGCAAACGCCTGCTCGACGCAGTGCGCTGGCGGCGGGAAAAAGAAGTAAGACAGATAATTGAGCAACCCTCGTCCGGAACTGGGCTGTTCGTGCATTTGCGCATCCAGGTCACGTTGATCTGGTCCCTGAAAAGGATTGTTGCTGCTCGCCAACTTGAGCAGTGAATGATCCTTGAGGTTTTGCAGGTTCAGGAATTCCGAGAAGCCTATGTCGCGAAGAGCGTAGCCGTGTAATGCCGACGGAGTAGGAGTCCGGTCATAGAGGTCCGGCCCCCAATCGCCGGAAAGACGAATCGTTACACCACTCCGCAACGAGAAAGAGTGCACCGCAGGACTCTTGCTTTGCTCCTGAGCTTGGACGTGCATCACTTCTAACTGTCCCGCCTGCTCGTCGATTGGGGGCGAAATCGTTTCCTGAGCCGCCAGGTGCAGGAAGGGCAGTGGGACGATCGCCGCCAGCACTATCCATGCTCGAATCGCGTTCCGATGCATATCGCATTTTCCTTTTATGACGGCCTGCGGTGTGTCGGCTTTCGGCTCTCACCGTTACAGGTAGCGTGCCATTTCGTTGGACCGCCGCTCCTAGTGAAAGTGCAACCACATTGCCAAAGAAACTCATCGAGAAACACGAGGTTTCTGCACCGTGCGGCGATCCCGGTGCCCGGATACGGGCAGTGGTTGACCGAGGAGGCAGCACCGGCACGGGTTACATCGCATGATCCCCATTTCAAACCAATGATTTATAGGCACGGTTCTCTTCTCGGGTTTGGCTAGGTGCATGCAACGTAACAAATGTGAGCGGTTCCGCAAACTGAAGGAACCAGCCGCAAAACTTCTCATGACTGTTAGCCACACTCTGACGCTCACATATCCAATGATCTTCCTGGCGGTATTTGCGAACCAGCTTTGTCTACCAGTGCCTGCGGTCCTGTTTTTGATGACCGCAGGTGCACTCGTGGCGAGCGGGAGTCTGCATCTCGGCAGCGTCATACTGGTAGGTGTGGTGGGGTCGCTGTTGGCGGATTATGCCTGGTTCATGCTCGGGCGGTGGCAGGGATACAGAGTGGTGCGAGCTCTCTGTTCGTTTAGCATGGACGGGCAGCATTGCTCGGTCAGGGCTCGGCGGTTTTTCGCGCGACGAGGACTGCCGGGCTTAATGTTCGCCAAGTTCGTTCCTGGCCTCGACGGCCTGATGCCGCCGTTGGCGGGAGCGCTGAATGTAACGACGGTTCTGTTCCTTTTGTTTGATGCTGTGGGCGCCTTGCTCTGGTCTGCCGGATATTGTTTCGTAGGATATCTATTTGCCGACCGCTTAGATGTTGTTGCGGCCACGCTGGGTCGCGTAAGCGGAATCCTAGCGATGATGATCGGGGGCGTTCTCTGCTACTTCATCTGGAGAGCGTGGGAATTAATTCGCATCATGAGGCAACTTCGGCTACGAGTAGTCAGCCCCGCGCTGTTATATCAGAACTTGAAGACCGGCAAAAAGGTGGCGGCGCTGGACCTGTTGGATGTCGAAGGGCAGGAAAACACCACAGTCATTCCTGGGATTCCCGGGGCGGCACGTATTTCTCCAAGGCCGCTGCGGAGTTCAGCTAGAGTCCGGGTGCCACCGGATGTGCAGATCGTCTTGTACTGTTCGTCACCGAATCAACTTACCAGTGCCCGTACAGCGCTGGCATTGCGTCGAAAGGGAATCTCGAATGTTTGGGTCCTGCAAGGCGGGCTGAAAGCTTGGCAGGAACTTGGTCTGCCTGTGACCACGAATCTCAGCAGCCCTGCCCAGGTCGCTGCTCGTTTTGGGATTGAGCTCGCGGAATGACATGGCGTGCTGACTGCGCTTTGAAGCAGCTACTTACTTTCCAAAGTATTCCTGATGGTTGTAAGTGCATTCCGGAGACTGGCAACTGCACGACTTACGGCAGCCTCACGAACGATTGATCCTTTGAGTCCAGTTAGACCTGCCTGCTCGGAGCCCATGGCCATAATCAAATAAAAGCCCTGATTCTTGGGATCTCCACTGCCGCGGACGCAGAAGGATAGGTCAAGCGCAGTCGAGAAGTAGTGGCTCGAATAAAGCTGCTTCTCGGCAATCGCATAGGCTACTTCGTCCGCAGGGTCTCCTCGCATCGTTACCACGTGGACGATCCGCAGCGTTGGTTTTAATCCAAACTTCACCTTCGTCCAGTAGAAGGCGTTCTCAACGTTTGCCGGTTTCGCATTGGGATATGAGAGGAGGTATTGGTAGAACTCCGGCAAGTGCTCCGTTAAAGCCTTATAGTAGCTGAGCATGTAGGCGAATTGTTGCGCCACCTCGGTGGGCTTGCGTTTATCATTGTAGACCCCGAACACTTGATTGCCGGCCTGCTGGTAGGCAAGCAGGAACTGCAGGGCGGTCTTTCGCGAAAGTTCATTGACCTGTGCGTTCACGTTGGAAGCGGACCAGTCGATGGATCGGTGAAATTCCTCCATCGAACTGGCGGGTGCCTGAATCTGACAGTCGCCGGGCTTGCAGCGCCGCAATGCTTGGATGTCCTCGTTATCGAAGGAAAACTCCTTCAAGTCAGACAGCTGTGGAGGATCGTTGAACTCGCCTAGTGCCAGGTAGCTGGGTAGCTTGCGCAGCCGGTCGAAATCGTGGGCAAACCGAAGATAGGCTTCAGGAGCAGCATGGATGTAGACCGCGCCAAACAAAAATATCTCGTCCGGGATGCGCGAGGGCACTGCCTTAGCAATGGCCTGTCCGTTTCGGATGGCAGCGATCTGGTCCTCAGTCAATCCGATGCTCTGCCGGAAAAACGCCTGCAGGTGCTGATTTGATTGTGGAAAGCCCTGGAGGGGCATCCCCGCAGTTATGATGAGCGAAGCCACTATGCGCTTAAAGTGTCGCATCATTGCAAATTGGAACAGGCACTTCTCATTGTAAATAAGTTGATTGCCCGTGCGCATCTGATTGATGTGAGAAGCGGCATCCTCTAACCCAAAGTCCAATCTGGACCTCCCGCGACCAGCTCGTTGCGAAGCAAGCGCGAAGGCGCGTCTCAATGTGGAAGTTCCGTTGTCGCGATGGTAATCTCATGCCACATAGCGGATAACGAGAGAGCACCCGTGCCTCCGGACAATCGATATCAAGCGCTGCTCGAAGCGTCCAGGGCAATGGTCGAGCAACCCACCGTAAAGGCGGTTTTGCGCAGTCTGCGTGATGTTCTGGCCAGCACGTCCAGACTGCACGGAGTCGAACTCTACCTCTTGAGCGAAGACGGCGAAAGCCTGTATTCCTTCGAGTTCGATCGAGACGCGGACGCTCCTAGGATTAAAGCTGGAACCAAGGCGTTGCGCATTGGCGCGGTAGCACAGGTGCTTGACGAACAGAAACCAGTTTTTGTCCCGGACCTGTCGCAAGAGATGCTAAAGCATCCTGAGCTAGCCCCATTTGCCCCCGAAGTTGTGGGACGAAGCACGTATCTGTTTTCAGTGTCCACTTCCCACGAACGATATGGAATTTTATCCACGCCAAAGTTGAAGGGACAGCAATTTACGCAGGAAGACGTCGAACTGCTTCGTTCCCTTGCGTCTCATGTCGCTGTTGCGCTGGAGTGCGCGCTAGCTAGGGATTGCGCAGAGCAGTATCAGCAGGAACTGGCTTCTGAACGCGACCGCTTGCGTCTCCTACTCGAGATCAACAATCATGTGGTCTCGAAGTTGGATATTAACGACGTGTTTCGATCTGCCTCGGCATCAATCCGTGCCTATCTTAGTAATGATTTCACGGGATTCTGGGTGCTCGCCAAAGACTCCCAGCAACTGCAGAGTGTGATGCTGGACTTTCCCGGTGCGAAGGGCTTGCTTGCTGAGGTGGCGTCGGCTGACCTGAGCGACCATCAGTATCAGAAGCTCCTCACCCGCCACGCCGCCGTTCTTTCGGTCGGTCAGATGGAGCAACTTCCTCCGACTTTTGCAGAGAGCTTGAGAGCAGAGTCGATAATGACCGTCGCGGTTGCTCCGCTTTCTACCGCCAGCGGGCCCTTGGGTCTGCTAGCAATCGGCAGCACGAAGCCCGACGCTTTTGGGCAACGCGACGTTGATTTGTTGAAGCAGATTGGCAACCAGATCTCGCTCGCCTTGGATAATGCAATTGCCTACGGCCGGCTCAACGCGTCAGCGGTTCGTCTGGAAGAAGAGCGCCTGTACCTCGAATCGGAAATCCGCTCAGAGCACAACTTCGAGGACATTGTCGGCAAGAGCGCCGCGCTCCGCAAAGTGTTGGACCAGATTGCGATCGTTGCCCCCACTCAATCGACGGTGCTCCTACACGGTGAAACCGGCACAGGGAAAGAACTCTTCGCTCGGGCTCTTCATAACCTCAGTCCGCGCCGGGAACGCACTTTTGTGCGGTTGAATTGTGCGGCGATACCTTCGGGCTTGGTGGAAAGCGAGTTGTTTGGGCATGAAAAGGGCGCATTCACCGGAGCGCTGATGCAGAAACGAGGCCGTTTCGAGATAGCCGATCGTGGCACTCTGTTTCTGGATGAGATCGGCGACATCAGCCTCGAGCTGCAACCCAAGCTGCTGCGCGCCCTACAGGAACACGAATTTGAACGACTGGGCAGTACGAAAACGATTCGCGTGGATGTTCGGCTAATTGCTGCAACACATCGCGATCTGCACAGGATGATCAGCAATAACCAATTCCGCGAAGACCTTTTTTACCGATTGAATGTTTTTCCCGTCGAGATTCCTCCGCTTCGCGAGAGGCGCGAGGACATTCCGCTCCTGGTTCACTATTTTGTATCGCGCCACTCCCGCCAAATGCAAAAGCGAGTCAAGTCTGTTCCAAAGCGGGGCATGGACTTATTGGTGAACGCTGATTGGCCGGGCAACGTCCGGCAGCTGGAGAACTTCATCGAGCGCTGTGTGATTTTCACCCAAGGGGACGAATTGAACGTCTTACAGGGAGAACTGACCAAAGCGTCAGGCCGGACCGTTGCACCAGCCGCACCGCGTCTTGAACAGGCTGAGCGCCAGGTCATCATCGATGCCTTGATAGCCGCTTCCGGGAAAATAGCTGGCAAGGGCGGAGCTGCGGAGCGTCTAGGCCTGAAACGAACCACGCTCCAGAATAAGATGAACAAACTGAACATCAGTCGCGCGGACTATTCCGGGTGACGATCCCGGCGCTCGGACGCTACGAACTCTAATTCTCAGACCGGCCCCTTCGCCATCCTGTTTTCAGTGACGAGCATGCCCGCACCACGGCACTGCCCGTCGGTCGGTCACTAAGTGCTCCGATAAGGCGGCCACTATCTTATGCAATATCATAAACTTACGCACTCAATGCCTGGCATAGCACGTGCACCACTTTGTTTCAAGAAATCTCTCCAGCCGGCGCTAACGGCTGTTTAGATCGAAGGAGGTGCGATGCTACGCGTCGAAGTAGACGATTCCACAAACACTCTGGGTTTTAAGCTTCAAGGCCGCTTGGTCGGCGAAGAGGCAAAGAACGCTCGTGCGCTGATGACGCGCTACCGTGCCGGAATCAGGTTGGTAGTGGATCTATCGGAAGTCACCTTCGTCGATGCTGTGGGCGAAGACCTGCTGTCTTTTTTTGGTCGATTCGGGGCAGATTTCATTGCTGAGACCTCATATTCGCGCTACATCTGTGAGCGTCTGCATCTGCATGTCGCCGCGGGTGAGCTGTCCGATGACGACACATTAGGCCCTTCTAACACAAACGCCGTGCGACGCACACGTCGGCCGCTCGTCAACGACTGAGCTTCTTTTGTGGGTTCTTACGTTTTAGAATGTCCGTAATCACAAGCGAGCGAACTCACAATGAAAGCTGCGCTAGCGCTGATTACGATTAGCATGCTTTTTCTGTTCGGGGCTCCCTCCGTTCTAGCGCTAGATCCTTCGCTCGATATCAGCCAATATGCCCACACCGCTTGGACCGTCCGAGACGGGTTTGCGTTAGGCAACATCTACGCAATGGCTCAGACTCCCGATGGCTATCTCTGGCTCGGTGGGGAATTCGGTCTAGTTCGCTTCGATGGCGTTCGAAGTTTGCCGTGGCAATCGCCTGCGGGTCAGCAGCTCCCTGACCGGAACATTAACGCTCTACTCGTCACGCGCGACGGCACTCTTTGGATTGGCACGTTTGCCGGCCTTGTGAGCTGGAGCAACGGCAAGCTAACCAGGGTCCCCCTGCCTGGTGGACAGTTTATAGCGTCGCTTTTCGAGGATCGTGAGGGGACGGTGTGGGCCGCCACGCTGGGAACTCCCACTGGCCGGCTTTGCCAAATCCGAAAAAGCGGCATGCAGTGCAACAGTGACGATAACGCGTTTGGGAGAGCTGTTTGGGCTCTCTATGAGGACAACTCAGGGACGCTCTGGGCCGCGGCAGAGTCTGGGCTTTGGCGAATCAAGCCAGGTCCTGCAAAGCGATATCCAACATCGACGGAGCTCATTGGACTCAGCAAGACGGACGAAGGGCGGTTGTTAATGGCCATCCACGGCGCAGGACTCCTGCAGCTCGTCGGCAACAAACTCGAATCCTATCCGGTGCGCGCCTCGATCAATTCGAAGATGCCACTCGGGGACCACGATCTCGACGCGAATCGTGTGCTTCGAGACCGGGATGGAGGTCTCTGGATCGGAAGTGTCGAGCGCGGGCTGATTCATTCACATCACGGGCAGACAGATGTATTTACAAAGGCCGATGGCCTTTCCGGTGACGTAGTACTCAGTCTTTTCGAGGATCGTGAAGGAAATATCTGGATCTCCACCACGGGCGGACTCGACCGGTTCCGCGAGCTTCCCGTCGCTACTGTTTCTGTGAAGCAAGGCTTGTCCAGCGATGCGACACAGACCGTACTTGCCGCCACAGACCGGAGCATTTGGGTGGGCGCTCATGAAGGTTTGACCAGGTTGCAGAACGGCCAAGCGACGATCTTCCGTAAGGCAAATGGTCTGCCCGATGATTTGGTGCAGTCTCTTTTTCAGGATGATCGTGGCCGATTCTGGGTGTCTACGCGCCATGGACTGGCTTATTTCGAGGAAGGCAGGTTTGTGGCGAACGGTGCTATACGCAGTGGAGAAGTGCATTACATCACTGGGGACAAGGCGGGCAATCTTTGGCTTTCCGAGAACAGAGGCCTCTTGCATTTGTGCGACGGGCGCTTGGTTGAGCAGATTCCGTGGCAAGCATTCGGCCGGCACCAACAAGCTAACGTTGTCCTCGCGGACCGTGAGCAGGGCGGGTTGTGGCTTGGATTCTGGGTAGACGGGGGCGTGTCCTATGTCAAGGACGGTAAGGTCCGAGCGTCGTACACAACTGCTGATGGCCTAGGCCAGGGGCCTGTGCCCGATCTCCGACTTGATTCAGATTCGGCGCTGTGGGTCGCAACCGAGTATGGGGGCCTGAGCAGAATTAAGGAGGGCCGAGTCGCGACGCTTACGACGGTTAATGGTCTACCCTGCGACACGATTAACGCTACGATGGAGGATAATGATCGGTCGCTCTGGTTGTACATGGGCTGCGGCCTCGTGCGCATCCAGCGGAGCGAACTGGATGCGTGGATCGCGCACCCCAAGCGTAGGGTTGAAATGACCATTTGGGATGCGGCGGACGGTGTCAGGCTCCGTTCGAGTGCGGCCAGTGAATACGGGCCTCGCGTCGCCAAGTCGACCGATGGTAAATTGTGGTTCGTGACCGGAGAAGGCGTCCAAGTCGTCGATCCCCATCACCTTGCTTTCAACAATGTCGAGCCACCTGTGCATATCGAACAAGTCGTCGCCGACCACCAGAATTATTGGCAGAACATAACGGGCACGGCAGTGTCGAACCTCCGTCTGCCCGCGCGGACGCGTGATCTGACGATAAACTACACCGCTCTGAGCCTAGTTGCGCCGGAAAAGGTGCATTTCAAGTACATGCTCGAGGGTCAGGATCAGGACTGGAGGGAAGTCGTCAACGACCGTCAGGCGCAGTACACCAATCTCGCTCCCCGCCACTACCGGTTTCGCGTAATTGCGAGCAACAACAGCGGCGTGTGGAACGATCAGGGAGATACGCTGGAGTTCTCGGTGGCCCCGGCGTACTACCAGACGAATTGGTTCCGGGTGCTGTGCGTAGTCGCTGTTCTGCTGTTGCTCTGGGCAGCCTATCAGTTTCGCGTGCATCAGTTGCACCATGAGTTCGACATGACGCTGGAGGCACGGGTCGGCGAGCGCACACGTATTGCGCGGGAGCTTCACGATACGCTGCTGCAAAGCTTTCATGGAATCTTGCTGCACCTGCAAACCGTTTCCAACGAGCTTCCAGGCGGGCAGACCAAACAAAAACTCGACGGCGTCATTGATCAGGCTGCCCGGGCCATTGTCGAGGGTCGCGATGCAGTGCAGGGCTTGCGGACGTCGACGATCGAGGGCAATGACTTGGCGTTGGCGATTAACACGCTTGGGGAAGAACTTGCGGGGGCCGAGAGCGCCCCTCACCGGCCGTATTTCACGGTGCAAGTGGAAGGTACGCCCCGCAACCTGCATCCGATTGTGCGAGACGAAGTCTACCGCATCGCCGGCGAGGGACTACGCAACGCCTTCCGGCATGCCGATGCACAGCGCGTCGAGGTGGAGATCCGCTATGACGACCGGCAACTTCGAGTGAGGGTGCGCGATGACGGCAAGGGCATCGACCCGAAGCTCATCAGCGAGGATGGGCGTGAAGGGCACTTTGGCTTGCGCGGCATGCGGGAGCGCTCGAAGCTTATAGGCGGCAAACTGTCCGTGTGGAGCGAGGTGAATTCCGGTACCGAGGTGGAATTGAGCATCCCTGGCGACCACGCGTACGCCACAGCGCGCGAGCCACGCCGGTCCTGGTTGCTAGAAAAGGTCTCTGGCAAGCTTTCCCGAAAGGACACGGAGATGAAGCCATGACCGATGCGAGTGCGATTAGGATCCTCATAGCTGACGACCATCCTGTCGTCCGTGAAGGAGTTGCTGCGCTCGTGGGTGGTCAGGCAGACATGAGCGTCATCGGCCAGGCGTCGAATGGACGGGAAGCGATCCAGCAGTTCCGGGCCCACCATCCTGACGTCGTGTTGATGGACCTGCAGATGCCGGAGATGAATGGCCTGGACGCGTTGATCGCCATTCGCGACGAAGCTCCCGAAGCGCGAATTATCGTGCTAACTACCTACACCGGCGACGCTCAAGTATTGCGAGCAATCAAAGCGGGCGCTCGTGGTTACCTACTGAAGAGCGCCTTGCATAAGGAACTGTTGGAGACCATTCGGGCCGTTCATGCGGGACGAAAGACGATCTCGGCCGAAGCGTCTTTCGAACTTGCCAAGCATACCAGCGACGACGTCCTGACTCCGGCTGAAGTTCGCGTGCTGCGGCTGATTGCCGCCGGGAATGCAAATAAAGAGATTGCCGAGCAGCTATCGGTCAGCGAAGAGACGGTGAAAGGTCAGGTCCGAAACATCCTATCCAAATTGGACGCGAAAGACCGGACCCACGCCGCCATGATCGGCCTGAAACGGGGAATTATTGAAGTGTAGCCCGCTCGAAAGAGTCTCTCATTTGGGCCTTTTGAGGGTTACTCGTGTCTGGGGGAGTTGTTTATCTTGATTGTGTCGTGCGTCGCCTATTCTCAACCTTCGCCCTCGGTGCGCCCGGGGTGGGCCTTCTTCTGCTGCGCGTCGTTGCGGGCCTCGCCTTGCTACTTCAAGCAATGATGGCATTACGAAGTGACCCGCCGGTCGGGATAACCCTACTCGACGCGTTCACTGCAATCGTAGGAGTACTCTTGCTCGCTGGTTTGTGGACCCCTGTCACGGGGACTCTTCTAGCCGTCCTCGCGTTGTTGAGTGCCTTCTTGCGCCCCTCCGATCTATTGAGCTGGGTCTTGCTGTCGACAGTTGGCGCTGCCTTGGCGTTGCTCGGACCCGGTGGATGGTCGGTCGATGCACGTCTCTTCGGATGGAGGCGTGTTGAGCTTCCGGATCGAAAGAGTTGACCCAAGCTTCGGTCCTCTACCGCTTAAGCGTTTTCTTTTGCCCCCCACGAACGAGCTCTCCCCAACCTGGTGGGCTCAACGAAGACCTCCTGTACCTCGAATAAGAGGTTCGATCCGAACCCAGCTGTGAGGGCATCGTTGGTAAGAGCGCCGCCCTGCGCAAAGCGCTCGATCAGGCAGCGATTGTGGCGCCAACTGGGGCAACTGTGCTCCTCTGCGGTGAGACTGGAACAGGAAAAGAACTCTTCGCTCGGGCCCTTCATAACCTTAGTCCGCGCCGGGAGCGGACGTTTGTGCGGTTGAATTGTGCGGCGATGCCTTCGGGCTTGGTAGAAAGCGAGTTGTTTGGGCATGAAAAGGGCGCATTCACCGGAGCGCTGACGCAGAAACGAGGCCGTTTCGAGTTGGGCCGATCGCGGCACTCTGTTTCTGGACGAGATCGGCGACATAAGCCTCGACCTGCAACCCAAGCTGCTGCGCGCCCTGCAGGAACACGAATTTGAACGACTGGGCAGTAGGAAAAACGATTCGCGTAGATGTTCGGCTAATTGCCGCAGCACATCGCGATCTGCAGGCTATGATCCGCAATAACCACTTTCGCGAAGACCTTTTTTACCGCTTGAATGTTTTTCCCATCGAGATTCCTCCACTTCGCGACAGACGGGAGGACATTCCGCTTTTGGTGCAGTATTTCGTTTCTCGGCACTCCCGCCAAATGCAAAAGCACGTGAAGTCCATTCCCAAGCAGGCCATGGAGGCGCTGGTGAACGCCGATTGACCTGGTAATGTGCCGGGATGCGGGCAGCCGGTCTCGCTGCTAACCCGCTCGCCTCCGTTCCCCACTGATTTCAATAACTTCCGCGAATGTCGCTTTGGCATATGCATTGCCCTTCAATCATTTGAAAGCGCAGCCGTAAAGGCTCTAAGAAGGCACGATGTCAGGAATTCGGCTTCATCGCCTTCGTGCGCTAAGGCCTGCGGCTAGCGTGTAGTTGATTGGATTATCTGACATGGATAAAACACATCCTTCGAACGACAAACGAGTCTTGCAACTGACACTGGCGGGCAGACAGCGGAACCTTTCGCTGCTCGAACTTGAGGCTTGGATGCCAAGCGAAACCGAGGCTATCTCGCCCACGGTAGAGCAATTGATGCGGCTAATAGAACCATGGCACTGTATCACGGGCGACGAGTTCGCGGTCGAACTAGCCCTTCGGGAGGCTTTGAATAACGCTGTCGTCCACGGCAACGGAGCGGATCCCAATAAGTTCGTTGAGATTCGCTGCCGGTGCGAACGAGGAAAGGGCGTCTCGCTGATTGTGAGGGATGAGGGGATGGGATTTGATCCGTCGGCAATTCCCAGTCCTCTGACGCATCAGGGTCTAGTGGCGGAACATGGCCGAGGCATTCACCTCATTAAGCTCATGATGGACGAAGTCTCTTTCAAACGCGGAGGCAGCGAGGTCCACATGCGGAAGGGACTGGCAGCCAAATCGACAACGGACCTGCCAGATGTGTCTGAGCGAAGTGGAGCGATGCTTCGCGACCGCGAAGCTGAACGTCGAATTGGTCAACCGAGAATCTGGACAAGGACGACGCCAAGGCCCAGCAAAGCAAGGTTGATAAGCAAACGATGAACAGGAACAAAATAACGCCCAACGTTACGCGTGAAATCAATGAAATGCCAGCAGGCACCATTGATTCCGGTGATTCAGCGACAGACGAGGCTCTTGTGGCCAATGCCAAAGATGGTGATGAAAAGGCATTTGAAATGCTTGTCAAGCGCCATCGGAGAAGAGTTTTTGCGCTTGCGCTGCGCTACACACAGTTTCGTGAAGACGCCGAGGACGTTGTCCAACAAACTTTTCAAAAAGCCTTCGTCTACTTGAGGAACTTCGAAGGGAAGTCATCGTTTTCGACGTGGTTAACACGTATTGCGATAAACGAGGCACTGATGTGGTTGCGAAAGGCACGCGCACTATGCGAAGTGCCTCTAGACCACTCAATGAATGATGAAGGAGCGAAGCCAGACTTCGATGTAGCTGATGCGAGTTCTGACCCTGAGGCTACCTACCTGCGACAGGAGGAGGCGCGGAACCTGTCCTTGGCGATCGAAGGGCTGACGCCAAGCATACGCATCGTGCTGGAGCTGAAGGAACTTCGTGAACTATCGGGTCGAGAAACGGCTCGGCACCTGGGTCTCTCGCTCGCCGCCGTGAAAGCTCGGGCGTTCCACGGCAGAAAAAAGTTGCGGCAGCACTTTGCGCTTGTGACACTCCGAGCATCCTATATCGCGTACCAAAAGCAAGCGAGGATCACCTGAGCGTTTGGCTGGTACGCTGAGAAAAAGAAAGACCTCTCGTCAAAATCCCCTCTATCTGTCGTTCTCGCCATCGCCTTATTCCGCGCCGCAAAACATCAACTCTTAACGACTCCTGACAGGCCTGTGGAAGGCACGAACGCCTCAGAAGAAGGATCGCTGCTCCTCCGTGTCTGCCTTCCGGCGCTGCCCTCATAAGGGCAGCGGCGTACGGGCCGGCTCCGTTCGGCCGGCGTAGATTCAAGCACTTACCACGCCTGCGGGATTGGCACGCCATCTGCATTTCTCACTGCCGACCTGTCTGTCGAGCACATTAGGAAAAAGTGGTTACAACAACTCTTCGAAGGCTTGCTGGAAGGGACGCTCAACAACGGATCAACAATATGAGATTCAAATACATATCGGTGATTTTCCTCGCATTCGCTCTTGCTTTGCCGATGGCCTCATCGGCCCAAGAGCAACTATCGGACGCCAATACTCAGGCGCCACTTCTTACCCTAGATGAGGCGGTGACTCTCGCACTTCAACATAACCGGCTCATCAAGAACGCTGTGCTGGAGGTTCAGAAGAATGACTTCCAAGTGAGTACCGCGCGCAGCCGGCGAAAGCCACAGTTTCAATTCACCATGCTGGGCGGTGAGCTCTTACATCCGTTCGATTTTACGTTTCCCACGGGTTCGTTTGGCACGTATCCGGGAATTGGCCCGATCCCGTCTACCAACGCGAAAATTCACACACCGGCGGTGTTCACCACCTACATCACCGCCAACGCTGACCAACCCCTTACACAGCAATACAAAATCGGTCTCGGCATTCATTTGGCAGAACTCGGGCGTGATGTCGCTCGTGAGGATGTCCGCGCCGAGCGTCAAAAGATCGCTGCCGAGGTCCGTGACGCGTACTTCAACCTTTTCGCGACCCAAGCGGGTGTGGATGCGGCGCGTGAGGCAGTAAAAACGTTCGAAGAAGCACAGCGGGTCACCATCCAATACGTGTCGGAAAAGACCGTTTTGCGCGCCGATTCATTGGACGTCGACGCCCGCCTGGCCAAAGCGCGTTATGAGTTGTCCGTTGCAGAAAATGGGCTGTCCACGCAGCGTGAGGCTTTGAACCAACTGCTCGGCCGCGACGTTGCGACAGACTTTCGCGTTGAATTTGTCCCTGAGCAAGATGCCAGTGATCTGACCCTTGCTTCCGCCAGACAAGAAGCTCTGGCAAACCGTCCGGAGTGTCGGCAAGCGCACCTTAAAGAAAAGCAAGCCGAATATGACCGGCGTCTCGCGAAAGCTGAATATATTCCGGATCTCAGTCTCTCCGTTCGATATCAGGGTCTCTACAACGTGCAAGTTCTTCCAT
>Ga0335077_10005862_pt1 | contig 15129 bp, 13 predicted proteins | sample Lox_Sample_31_FD_207151 | JGI IMG/M metagenome (GOLD analysis project Ga0335077, IMG submission 207151) | Soil microbial communities from Loxahatchee National Wildlife Refuge, Florida, United States - Lox_Sample_3.1 | ecosystem: Environmental > Terrestrial > Soil > Wetlands | place: USA... | reverse complement strand
GGGCGATGGCCAACGGCGACTCGTCGGAGTCTGAGCTCCCCGAGGCCGGCGGCATCAGCGGCGCGGGACCGTTCCCGACCGCGGTCGGGTACGACTTCGACCAGCTGCTCCAGTCGCTCGGCGTGCCCGCGGCGAACAACTACGGCCAGCAGACCTTCGGGATCCTGCCGTCGCAGTATCCGACCGACTGGACCTCCCTGCTCGGCGCCTGACCCTGCTGCTCGCCGGAACGGGGCGCGGGCTTCGGGCATGATGGCGGCGTGACCACCTACGCGGAGTTCGCCCGGTTCTACGACCAGATCATGGGCGACCGCGGACCCGACATCGAGCGGATCCGCGGCTACATCCGGCGCTTCAGGCCCTCGGCGGCCACGCTGCTCGAGCTTGGCTGCGGCACCGGCGCGCTGCTGGCCGACCTCGGCAAGGACCTGGCGGTCACCGGCGTGGACCGGTCGCCTCAGATGCTCGCTCGGGCGGCGATCAACGCCGAGGGCGCCAGGCTGGTGCAGGCCGACATGACCAGTTTCGCCCTGAACACCAGGTTCGACGTGGTGATCTGCGTCTTCGACACGCTCAATCACCTGGCGCGCTGGGAGTCGTGGGTGGCGCTGTTCGACCGGGTGCACGAGCACCTGGCCGACGACGGCATCTTCGCCTTCGACGTCAACACCACGGGCCGGATGCGCGGGCTCTGGCAGAGCCCGGATTTCGCCGAGGACTTCGGCCCGCACACGGTGCTGATGGACATCAGCCCGGCGGGCGGTGACCTGTCGCTCTGGCGGGTCAGGATCTTCGAGCGGCTGGACGGCGACCTGTTCCGGCTGCACCAGGAGACCATCCCCGAGCTCGCCGTGCCGCTGACCAGGATCAGGGCGGCGCTGGAGCCCAACTTCGAGATCCTGGAGGAGACCGGCCTCGGCGGCGGCGCGGCGAGTGACGCGTCGGCGAGGGCGTTCTTCGCGTGCCGGCGCCGCCAGTAAATTTGACAGTATCTGTCAAATTCAATAACCTGCCTTTTAACAGATAGCGCCACTTCATCGGAGCCTCCGGGCAGCGTCGAGCGGGTCCGGTGCCAGCGAAAGGACAGGCCGTGGCCGTGACCGGGCAACCGCGCGAGGCGGTTCCGCTGCGTGCCCTCAGGTATGCCTTCGGGGTCTTCCTCGTCGCCGCCGGGCTGTTCCTGATCATCGTCGTGGTGACGATCGTCGACCCGGGCGGCGGCCTATCCGGCATCTGGGCGGGGAAGGAGCGGGCGTTCCACGACCTGCTCAGGCATCAGGTCCTGATCGCGGCCGGGTTCGCCTGCCTGTCGGCGGCGATGCTCACCGCCGCGGCCGGCTGGTGGCGCCGCCGCCGCTGGAGCCGGTGGCTAGGCGTCGCGATCATCGCCGCTGACCTGGCTGGGAACCTGGTCACGCTGCGCTCGGACGCTGCCTCGGCGGCGCTCGGCATCGGCATCGACGCGGCGATCCTGACCTGGCTGCTGCTGCCGGTCACCGCCGGGGTGTTCGCCCGGCCCCGGCCGGCCGAACACCCGGGCTGATCAGCCGTCACCTCACCGCGGCGACCTGATCCTGACGGGCTGCCAGGCGGCGGAGTTCGCGGCAGGGTCCCGGCCTGGCCACGGCTCGGGCCGCCTGCCCGCGAGCCGGGCACCTGGCTGCCTGCCCGAGGGACGGCCTGGTTGCCTGGCCTCGGTCAGCGCCCTCGACCTGGCCGGACTGCGCGGAAACGCTCCTGGCCTGGCGGCATCCGGCCCGGCGGCACCCCGCCTGGCGGCAATCGACCGGATGATGCCCCGCCCGAGCCCGACCTGGCCGGTGCCCTGCGCTGGCGCCCCGAGCAGTCGCCGCACCAGCGCCGTCCACATCCCTGGCGCCCGCCCGGCCAGCGTCTCGTGCCGCTCCTCGGCGCGGACGCCCGCCGTCACGAGCACCGTGGCCGTGATGACGGCGATGAAGATCACGATCGCCGCGACCGCGAAGAGGGCAAGGACGGCTTCGCCCAGTACATCTAGTGTGGCCATCTGGCTTCCCCTTTCGTGGCCTTCGTTCTCGGCGCTTTCTCGAGCCGATAGGGGAAGCCTCGCTGGCCGGGAAAGGGAAACCTAGCCGCGAATCTGACCGGTTCCCATGCAGAAGATCGAAGACCGGAGAAAACCTCGGAAAACCCGTCCGCACCCCGGGAAAAGACTGCCTTCCCAGCTCGCCGGCGTGCCGCTATCCGGGCCTGCGCGCGATCATCTTGACGTGGCTGTGGCTGTGCGGTGGCAGATCGCCGTGGGCCGTCTCCGGCTTGTCGCGCTCGAAGTAGAGCAGCTCCTTCTGCCAGTGCTCGTACAGCTTGACGACCAGGCCATCCTCGTCGTCGACGCTCACCGGTACGCGGTCGTGGCAGGCCGGCACCGGGGTGTAGGAACTCCACTGCGAGATGACGTTCAGCCCGCCCGGCGCCGTGGCCGCCTGCATGGCGTTGACCACGGCCTCCTTGTCGGCCACGTAGTGCAGCACGCCGTTGCAGATCACGACCTCGTACAGCCCGGACGGCCGGAACTCGCTGATGTCGGCCACGGTCACGCTGACCTTGGCGCCTGCCTCGCCGGCGAAGCGCCTGATCTTCGCGGCTCCGACCTCGCTGACGTCCACGGCGTCCACCGCGTAACCGAGCAGCGCGAGCCTGATCGAGTCCGATCCCTCACCCGCACCGAGGTCGAGCGCGCGGCCGACCGGACGGCCGCCGACCAGGCGGAGCGTCTGCTGTGCCAGCAGCGAGCACGGGTAGTCCTCCGCGCGGGCGGAGTAGCGCTCCTTGGCCCGCCACCAGTAGCGCTCATGCTGGCCGTAGAGCCCGTCGAAGTAAGCTGCGACGCTCACAGCACACACTTATACCGGCAGGCCACCCTGGGTAGCGCCCGATAGCCGCGCGACACTCCGCCGGCGGATCACAGCTCGATCGGCAGCGAACCCATCAGCTGGTCGTCGTGGTAAAGCTCGGCAAGCCGTTCGATGGCCGCATTCTTTGCGGCGTCGGAGCGGACCAGGGAAAGCTGCTCAGCGGCGCCTGTGATCTCGACGTCGGCGTACAGCGGGAGCAGCATCGAGAAGAACTCGCGGTACTGCAGTCCGGAGAGCCCGAGCAACTCGACGTCGCGGTCTCCGGTGTACCAGGACTGCCTGGTGCGCTCCTCGATCTCGGCAAGCTCGGCGGCCAGGGCGGCCAGGTCATGGCCGGACGGCCGCGGCCGACCGAAGCGCTGGGCGAGTTCTTCGTAGTCGTGCAGCCGCAGGTTGAGCGCCACGATCTCGGCGGCGGCGTTCCACATCCTGGCCGACAGGCCCGTCGCGCCGAGCAGCGCCGCCGCCTTGCGCAGCGCCTGGTTCTCCCGGACGGCGAACAGCTCGGGTAGCGGGAAGCGGTAGATCTCGGCCCGGCGTGAGAACTGGAACTCCTCGGGCAGCTCAAGGGCGTACACGAAGAAGAACATGTTCTCCTTGTCGTGGTGCAGGTAGCTCCAGGTGCCGACCGGGCGCAGCGGGGCGGGCAGGTCATCCCCGGTCTCCATCTGGAGCCGCAGCTGGGCCGCGTGCTCAGCGAGCTCGTGCCCGATGTCGAGGATGAGCGGCGCACCGGCAGGCCCGCCGCCCCTCGGGTCGGCGTCCCCGTCGTAGATATGGCCCGGCAGGTGCGAGATCCGGTCAAGCTCGCGGGCGGCGTTGTGGCCGGTGCGCAGCTGCAGCAGCGGCTCGACCCGGCCGGCCCGCCGCTGGTAGGTCACCACGAGCACCAGCGGCAGCCAGCCGGTCGCGCCGGACTGGTCGGTCAGCACGTTCTGCCGGTACCGCCGGCCGGTGCACCGGAACCCGCCGTCGGCAGGCAACCCGATCGGGACCACCTTGTTGTCGTTGATGCTGTTGTAGACGATGTCCTCGAACGCCGCGCTGAAGTACTGGTCGGGCAGGTCTTCCATCTCCATGAACAGGTGGTCGGGGGTGCTCCGCTGCGGCCGCGGAATGAGCAGCTGCACGACCCGTTTTCCGCTCGGCATCTCGAACAGCGACCCGATGAACGGCGGCACGTTCGGCGTCTCATACAGCGCCCACCGTGAGGACGGCGCGCGGCGCAGGAACACGCTGACCGCACGGCGGCCGTACACCGCAGCGAGCCGCCGCAGCCGAACCGCTTCCTTGCGGTCCGGGTACTCCCAGCGCTCGTCGTTGAGGAAGTCGAGCAGCCCGGTGCTGACGTAGACGATGCGCAGCGAGCTCCAGAACGCGTCCGGCCGGGCGAGCGCCGCACGCTTGCGCTGCAGCGCCTCCTCGAGCCGCTCGGTCAGCCGCTCGTTGGTGAACCCCACCACTGTCACGTTGTTCGCCTCGGCCAGCAGCGCGACGAACCGCTCGCCGTGCTCCACGTAACCGCTGACAACCTCCTGGCGGTACAGCGCCGTCCCGTGCCGACCTTCCTGCTCCCGGCGGTCTCCCTGCCCCCGCCGGTCCTCCTGCCCCCGCCGCGCCTCGTCCACAAACTGCAGCAGGAACCCGGCGAAGGCGCGGAACGCGGTCTGCCTGCGCTCCCTGAACCTCACCTCACTGGTCTCGCCGATCCGGCGCTGCGCGTTCTCGAGCAGGTCGCCGGCCGACAGCACAACGGCGTTGACCGAGTCGCCGAAGAACAGGTCGCGGATCAGGCCGGCGTCGGACTCGTCGCCGCGCTTAGCCAGGTCATCGAGCGCGTGCCTGAGCAGGATCTTGATCTGCGCCACCCGGCCGTGGACCGGGATGCCGGTCGTTGTGACATAGTCGGCGGCGAGCTGCTGCACAGTAGCCGCCGCCACGGGCGCCTGGTTATGCGAACGACGATCCAGCCGTTCTATCCCTCGCTGTCGGCATTCACCTAGTTCGATTATTATTTGCGCAATCGCGCTTTCCGTTTCGTCATACGTACCAGGCACGTCACAAGTTTGACACGACGCATTAAACCGGCCCAATGGCCACGGGCCCGCTAGCTTTCGGTCAGGGCAGTTCGTAGACCGAGACGTGGCGCTGGCTGGCAGGGCCGAACGGGGCGCGGTCCCAGCCGCCAAAGCGCTCGCGCAGCCGCATGCCCGCCTGGCCGGCCATCAGGTCGAGCTCGGACGGCCAGGAGTAGCGGATCGCCACCGGGCGAAGCTGCACGTCGCCGCTGGAGCCCATGGTCACGACCTGAGTAGTGATCCGCTGCGTGGCCAGGTCGTGCCGGGAGAACTCGATCGTCACCGAGTCCACGGTGACGTCCTGCGTCTGGACGCGCTGGCCGCGGTCGAACCTGGCGAGGTCGGGGACGAAGCACTCGATCGCGAACGTGCCGCCGGGCTCAAGGACGGCGGCCACGCCGCGGAAGCACGCCGCCTGGCGTTCCTGGGTGAGCAGCCCGAACAGCGTGTTGAACACCAGGTAGACCAGCCGGAACGGCCCGGTCGCCTGCACGTCGGCCATGTCACCGATGCTGACCGGGATTGACTCGCCGCCCGGCTTGGCCCGCAGCCGCTCCACCATCGCGCGGGACGCGTCGATGCCCTCGACCGCCACGCCGCTGGCCGCCAGCGGCAGCGCCACCCGCCCGGTCCCGATCGCTAGCTCAAGCGCCCGGCCGTTTCCGGCCAGGGCGCCCAGGAACTCCACGGCCTGGCCGGGGTCCATCCACGTGTGCCGTTCGTCGTACACGCTGGCCCAGCGGTCGCCGTAGAGCGCGGGTTCGTCGAAGTCAGCCATGGCCGCAACCAAAGCAGACCCCGCCAGGCACGCGCCACTCAATTACCCGACCGCATGACCAGACCGTTCGATTACGGGGCCATTCCGCGAAGCGGGTCGTAGGGAGCGAGATCCATCCCAGGATCGAGCCCGAGCGCGGCCCTGGCGGCCAGGTGCCCGGTGTACGGCCCCATGGTGAGACCGGAGGCGCCGAGGCCGGTGGCCACCACCAGCCCGCCGACTCCGGCCACCGGGCCGATCAGCGGCAGTCCGTCGGGGCCGACCGGGCGCAACCCGACCCTGGTCTCGAGCAGTGTTCCCGAGCCGAGCCCGGGAGCCACGGCGAGGGCCTCCCCGAGCACCTCATGCACCCCGGCCGGGGTGACCCGGCAGTCGAACCCGGCATCGGGTTCCCTGGTCGCGCCGGCCACCACCCGCGAGTCGTCGAACGCCAGCAGGTAGTGGCCGCTACCGGACGGCAGGATCACCGGCCACTGGCTCGTGTCGGCGTCGGGGACGCCGATGTGCGCGATCTGGCCGCGCTGCGGCCGCACCGGCACCGCGACGCCCGCGGACTTGAGCAGCGCGCCGCTCCAGGCGCCCGCCGCGACCACGACCGCGTCGGCGCCGACCCGCTCGCCATCGACCGTCACCCCGCTCACCCGGCCGGACCCGACCTCGATCGCCGCCCTGCCGTGCCTGACGACCGCGCCGCGGCGGCGGGCCGCGCCCGCCAGCGCCTGCGCCATCAGCCGGCCGTCCACCCTCGCCGCGCCGCCGATCAGCACGGCGGATGCGCCGGGGCGCAGCGGCGGGAACAGGTCGCGCGCCTGGTCCGGGGGCAGCAGCTCGATCTCGCCGATCTCCGGAGCGCTGGCCCGCCGGGAGACAAGCGCGGCTCGCGTGGACTCAAGGCGCTCGTACGCAAGGCGCTCGTTATCAGGACGCTCGTGCTCGGGGCTCTCGTTATCAGGGCGCTCGTGCCCGGGGCGCTCGCCGCCGGCGAGGTAGAGCGCGCCCACCCGGCGGTAGGACACCTCGGCCTCGCCCGCCTCCGCCAGTCGCTCGATGAGGTTCGGGTACTCGCGCGCCGAGATGCACGCCAGCGCGTACCACGCCGGGTCGTCAGCGCGGGCCGACCACGGGCAGATGATGCCGGCGCCCGCCGCGGTGGCCTGGCCGGGCAGCGCGGCGTCGACCAGGATCACCTCGGCGCCAAGCTCGCTGGCCGTCCAGGCGCAGGCCGCGCCGACGATCCCGCCGCCCACCACGACCAGCCTCATCCGCCGCCCTCCGCCCCGCTCATCCGCCTCTCCACCTCACTCATCCGCCCCGCTCATCCGCCCTCCGGCCCGCTCGGCGGCCGTCCGGCCCGTTGACTAGCATGAAGGCGCGCTCACAGTCTTTCTTAGCTTCCCGCGCAGCGACGTCTCGTCCACTTCGCGGGCCCAGGAGGCGCACGACCCGATGGCCGAGCCGGTTCCGCGCGTCGCGGCGGGCGAGCACGTCGGCCCGGTGGACGCGACCGCGATGCCCAGGTACGCGGGCGTCGCCACCTTCGCGAGGGTGCCACCGATCGGCGAGGTGCCCAGGGCCGACGTGGCGGTGCTCGGCGTGCCGTTCGACGGCGGCGTGACTTACCGGCCGGGTGCCAGGTTCGGCCCCTCGCACATCAGGGAGTCCTCCAGGCTGCTCCGCCCGTACAATCCCGCGCTCGGCCTGTCGCCGTTTGCCGCCCTGCAGGTTGCCGATGCCGGCGACCTCGCGGTCAGCCCGTTCAGCATCGACGAGGCGATCGCGGCGGTCGAGCGCGGTGCGCGGGACTTGCTCGAGCGGGTGCCGCACCTGCTGACGCTGGGCGGCGACCATACGATCGCGCTGCCACTGCTGCGCGCGTTCGCCGCCGTGCACGGCCCGGTCGCCGTCGTGCACTTCGACGCTCACCTGGACACCTGGGACACCTACTTCGGCGCCGCGTACACGCACGGCACCCCGTTCCGCCGCGCGTCGGAGGAGGGCCTGCTCGACCGGTCCGGCTGCATCCACGTCGGCATCCGCGGTCCGCTGTTCGCGCCGACCGACCTCGGCCAGGACGCCAGGCTCGGCTTCCAGGTGATCGCCGCGACCGAGGCCGACGCGCTCGGTGTGACCGGGATGGCGGAGCGGATCGCCGACCGGGTGGGCGACCGGCCCGCCTACGTCTCGGTCGACATCGACGTGCTCGACCCGGCACACGCGCCGGGCACCGGCACCCCGGAGGCAGGCGGCCTGACCAGCCGCGAACTGCTCGGCGTGCTGCGCTCGCTCGCCACGCTGAACCTGGTCGGCGCGGACATCGTGGAGGTGGCGCCGGCCTACGACCACGCCCAGATCACCGGGGTCGCGGCCGCTCACGTGGGCTACGAACTGCTGTCCGCGCTGGCCGCGAGAAAGAACCAGCAGGCATAACGCAGTTCACCCGGCCGACTCGACCTCGCTGACGGCGACCCAGCGCCCGGCGGCCGCGGAGCGTTCCATCGCCTCGCAGACGGCCTGCACCCGGGCGCCCTGGTCAAAGTCCGGGGTCCACCGCTCTTCCGGCCAGCCCGCCAGCAGGTCGGCTACCTGGTTGGCGAAGCTTGACCCGTAGCCCACGCCCTGGCCGATCGGCCACCAGTCGGCGGCATACGGGTGGCTGGGATGCTCGGCCCTGATCCGGCGCAGCCCGTACACGGCCGGGTCGTCGGCCGCGCTGCCGAACCACAGCTCGTTGAGCCTGGCGTAGTCGAACATCAGGGTGCCCGAGCTGCCGTTCACCTCGACGGTGAAGTCGCACGGACGGCGGACCGCCGAGCGAGCCATCTCCACCGTGCCGCGGGCGCCGCAGGAGAACCTGAGCAGCGCCGACGAGGCGTCGTCGACTTCGACCTCGCGGCTGCCCCCCTCAGGCAGTGCGCGGCGGCCGATGAAGGTGTCCGACTGCGCGCAGACATCGCTGACCGGGCCGGCCATCCACAGCGCCAGGTCGATCAGGTGGCAGCCGAGATCGGCGATGGTGGTGCCGCCCATGGCACGCTCGAACCGCCAGTCGAACGGCGTCGCCGAGTCGGTGAACTCGTCGGACAGCCAGGTCGCCCGCCACAGCCTCACCTCGCCGACCGCGCCGTCGGCGATCATCCGGCGCATCAGCGCCAGGGCGGGCAGCCTGCGGTAGTTGAATCCGACCGCGTTGTGCACCCCGGCCTGCCGCACCGCCCGGGCGGCGGCGGCCGCCTGGGCGTACGAGACAGCCAGCGGCTTCTCGCAGAGCACTGCCTTACCTGCCGCGGCCGCGGCGGCGGCGATCTCCGCGTGCGTTCCCGGCGGCGTGCAGATGTCCACCACGTCGACGTCGTCCCTGCCGACCAGCGCCCGCCAGTCGGTCACGTGCTCGGGCACGCCGTATGCGGCCGCTGCGGCGGCCACCGCCGCGCCGTCCCTGCCGGACATCACGGTCACCGCCGGGGTGACCGCCAGCCGGCGCAGCATCGGCGCGACCCGGTAGCCGTAGCAGTGCGCGCGGCCCATCATGCCGTAGCCGACGACGCCGATCCGCAGCGTGCCGCAGCTCGTCATCCCTGCGCCGCCAGCGCCGGGATCAGCGCCGTGGCCCGCTCCGCGGCATCGAGCGCGGCGGCCGCGTCGGCCGCGCCGGCGCCGTGGCCGGTACCGCCACCGGCCAGCACGGCGAAGTCCTCGGCCTGACGGAGCAGCGCCTGCTGCTGCGTCCGGTCACCCTCGGCGGGGTCGAGGAAGTCGCAGCGCTCCGCGCCCGCGGTGCCGAACACCTCGGCGCGGCACATGTCGCCCGGCGGGTGGTGCCTGCCCACCGACACCAGCCCGACCGTGCCGCCGGACAGCTGCGCAATCAGCTCGGCGCTGTCCACGTCGCCGCGCACCTGCGGGTCGGAGACCATCGCCGCGGCGACCGCGTGCATCGGTCCGATCTCCTGGCCGGTGAGCCAGCGCAGCTGGTCGAACTCGTGCACGCCCTGGTCGACGAAGATCCCGCCGCTGTGCGCTCGGAACCCCGCGGCCGGCGGCGACTCGTCCCACTGGTAGCAGGACACCAGGTGCAGGTCGCCGAGCTCGCCGGCCGCGATCCGGGCGCGCAGCGCCTGGAGCGCGGGCACGTACCGGCGCCAGTAGGCGACCTGGAGCGGTATCCCTGCGCGCGCGGCGACGCCGGCCGACGCGCTCGCCTGCGCGGAACTCACTCCGCACGGCTTCTCGCACAGGATCGGCAGCCCGCGGGCGGCCACCTCCGCGATGATCTTCTCGTGCAGGTCGCTGGGGGCGACGACCAGCACGCCGTCGACCGCGGCCCGGTCGAGCATCTCCCCGGTACTGGGGTAGACCGGCAGCCCGGTTCCCGCCACCGCGTCCCTGGCCTGCGCCGACGGCTCGGCGATCGCGGCGACCGCGACCAGGTCCGATCGGGCGATCGCGCGCAGGTGGGTGCGGCCCATCCGCCCGGCGCCGATCAGGCCGAGCCGGAACGCGGCCATCACAGCCCCCTCGCGGCGAGGTACGCCCGGTTGTCCCGCTGGTCCTGCGCCGCCCTGGCGAAGCGCTCGGCGGTGCGCGGCAGGATGTCCTGCTCCACCACGAGCCAGCCGCCGAAGCCGATGTCGGCCAGGCCGCCGAGGATCGCGGCCACGTCGAGGTCGCCGTGGCCGAGCGCGCAGAACGCCTCGCGCGACCAGATCTCGGTGACCGGCGCCTCGTCGGCGATGATCTGCTGCATCACCGTGAGCACCGCGTCCTTCAGGTGCACGTGGTTGATCCGGTCGGCGCAGCTGCGCAGCATCGCGACCGGGTCGCCGCCGCCGAGCATCATGTGACCGGTCTCCAGGCAGAGCCCGACGTCGGACAAATCGAGCACCCGCTCGATCTCCCACGGCGCCTCCACGTAGGTGCCGGTCTCCGGATGGAACGTGGGCTCGTAGCCGCGGTCACGGCAGCGGCTGAGGACCAGGGCGAGCCCGGCGCCGAAAGCTCGCCACTCCCCGGCGTCCAGGCCGCGGCCCGGGTCTCCGGCGGACCGTCCCGGCCGCCCGCGGCGGCTCGCGCTGCCGGCGTCGGCCAGCGTCGGCCGCGGCGGCGGACCCGACAGGAAGGGCCGGACTGCGTCGAAGGTGTCAAGCATCGCGTCAAGCTCGGGCAGGTTCCGCTCAAGCGCGGTGTGGTCGGCGTACGGAAGCTCCAGGTAGGCGCCCGCGAGGCCGAGCCCGCGCTCGGCGAGCAGCTCGCCGAGCCTGGCGCCGCTGCCCAGGTATCCGACCGGCCCGAGGTCGATTCCCGCGTAACCTGCCGCCGCCACCTGGTCGAGCACGCTCAGCCCGTCGGGGACGTGGGGGTCGTGACCGACAGTGACCTCGAAGGCGCCGTAGCTGACCGGCGCGTTCGCGATCATTATCGGTGCCTCGGGCTGCGTGTCCATTCGGTTGCGCTCCTGTCTGCTCTGCCCTGTCCCTGCTGGCGGCCGTCCCCGATGACGGCCCGCCCCCGGCCGGCGGCCGCTAGCCGGTCACGGTGGGTGCGGTCACGGGCCGGCCGGTGCGGTGGCACTCGATGATGGCCTGGCACAGTGCGATGTCGGCCAGCCCGTCGCGGCCCGAGGTCACCGGCACGGTACCGCTCAGCACGCACGCGTGGAACGCCTCGAGCTCGCGCCGGAACCCGCTCTCGTAGCCGACCGTCTCCTCGCTGCGCCACGACCTGGCCGTGCCAGGGTCCCCGCCCTCGACGGTCAGCGTGGACGGCTCGTTGCGCAGGAACGGGGACGGGAACGAGAGCGTCACCCGCCGGCCGGGCCCGTACAGCGCGAACTCCATCTGGTACCTGGCGATGCCGGGCAGGTCGATCCAGTGGATCGCGGCGCGCAGGTCGCCGAACCGCAGCAGCACGGTGACCGCCTGCTCGGACAGGTCCACGTAGTCGAGCGTGTCGGGCTCGCCGAGCAGCCCGCGCACCGTGTTGATCTCGTGCACCAGAGTGTCGAGCAGCACGTCGTGGTAGACCCGGCGCTCAAGCTCGCTTGCCGCGCCGAGCGCCGCGCTGACCCGCTCGGCGGAGTCGGCGCGCAGGCGGCTCAGCACGTCGCCGCCCAGCGCGGCGGGCGGCAGCAGGCGGTAGTGCCCGATGTACGGGCGCAGCGGCGACTCGAGCGTGGTGACCCGCAGCAGCCTGGCGTCCTTGATGTCCCCGGCGGCCTCGGTGAACCTGGCGAACGCCGGGTCGTACCGCTTGGGGTAGCCGACCATCAGGGTGACCCGGGACTGCTCGGCGGCCGCCACCATCGCCTGGCCCTCGGCCACCGAGAAGCACATCGGCTTCTCGGTGAGCACGTGCCGCCCCGCCTGCGCGGCGGCGATCGCGATCGGCGCGTGGCTGCCCGATGTGAGGATCAGCACGGCGTCAAGCGGCTCGGCGATCAGGTCGCGCCAGTCGGTGCAGGCGAGCGGGATGCCGTACCGGTCCGCGCACGCCCTGACGGCGTCATCGGACAGGTCGCAGATCGCGGTCACGTCGTACAGGCCGGCTAGCTCGCGCAGGTAATGCAGGTGCATGACCTGGGCGATGATCCCGGCTCCGACGATTCCCACCCGGAGCGGCCCGCCGGGCGAGGCGGCGTGTCCGCTTGGCATCGATCCCCCAGTCAAGCGCGGGCGGGCGAGGGCATTGTTCATCGGTGCGCCTACCGTGCATGATGGCATGAGCGAATGTCAATAACTAATTACATACTGTCGGAGCAACGACCAGGGCCGGGCCCGCGCGGGAGGAGACACTTGGTGCGTGACGAGCAGCGGCGCATGATCGGCGAGACCAGGGCGCGCCATCCCGCCGCCGTGGCCGAGGCTGCGTCCAGGCGCAAGCGCCGGCCCTGGCTCGGCCCGGCCGGCAAGCTCATGATCATCGCTGCCGATCACACCGCTCGCGGCATCCTCGCCGCCGGGGACCGGCCGATGGCGATGGCCAGCCGGATTGACCTGCTCGACCGGATACTCGTCGCGCTCGGGCGGCCGGGCGTGGATGGCATACTCGGGACCGCCGACATCATCGACGACCTGCTGCTGCTTGAGGCACTCGATGACAAGGTCGTGCTCGGCTCGATGAACCGGGGCGGGCTTCCGGGCGCGGCGTTCGAGATGGATGACAGGTTCACCGGCTACACCGCGGCCGCGATCGAGGCCGGCGGGCTGGACGGCGGGAAGATGCTGCTGCGTGTCGATCCGGCCGACCAGGCCACCGCGCCGACGCTGAAGGCCTGCGCCGACGCGGTCAGCGACCTGGCCGCCCGCGGCCTGATCGCGGTGATCGAGCCCTTCATGGTCAGGCACAAGCAGGGCAGGCGGGCCAATGACCTCTCGCCCGACGCGGTGATCCGCAGCACGGCGATCGCCTCCGGGCTCGGCACCACGTCGGCGTATACCTGGCTGAAGATCCCGGTGGTTGCCGAGATGGAGCGGGTCGCCGAGGCGTTCACGCTGCCGGCCCTGCTGCTCGGCGGGGACATCGGCGAGCGACCCGACGAGATGTACGAGCGCTGGCGCCGTGCGCTCGCGCTGCCGAACGTGCGCGGCCTCGTCGTCGGCCGCAACCTGCTCTACCCGGCGGACGACGACGTGGCGGCGGCGGTAGACACGGCGGTGAGCCTGCTGTGAGCGCGCCGGTCGAACCCCCCGGAGGCGAGCGGGGAAGCACCGTGAGCGCGCCGGTCGGGCCCCCCGGAGGCGAGCGGGGAAGCACCGTGAGCGCGCTTCGCCAGGCCGCCCGCCCGGCCATCTGGATGGCGGCGTCTATACTCTGGCTGGCCGGCTGCGGCGGGCCGCCGCCGCGATGATCACCTTGTCCGGACAAGCGGGCAAACGGACCCACATCGCCGCCCGGGCGCTGGGCATCGCTCCCGCGTGCGGGCCCGAGGGCGCGACGAGGAACCGAAGATGAACTCGACACCGGAACGACAGGCCTCCGCCGGCGCGATCACGATCGACCGGGCAAGCCCGGTGCCGCTGTACTTCCAGCTCGCGCAGCACTTCGAGACCGCGATCAGGTCGGGCACGCTCAAGGCGGGGGCGCGGCTGGACAACGAGGTCGAGCTTGCCGAGCGCCTAGGCCTGTCCCGCCCGACGGTCAGGGCCGCGTTCCTCTACCTGGCGAACAAGGGCATGGTGACCAGGAAGCGCGGCGCGGGAACCCTGGTGGCCAAGGAGCGGATCGACCGTGACGTCGAGCTAACCAGCCTCTTCGACGACCTTGCCGCCTCCGGCCGCGCGCCGGCCACCCAGGTGCTCAGGAACGAGGTCGGCCACGCCCCCGAGCACGTCGCCCGCGCCCTGCAGTTGCCCGACGGCGCGCTGGTGATCTGCCTGGAGCGGATCAGGTTCGCTGACGGCGAGCCGATCGCGCTGATGCACAACTACCTCCCGGCTGCCCTGGTGCACCTGACCAGCGACATGCTCGCCGAGCACGGCCTGTACGAGCTGCTGCGTGCCTCGGGGATCCGGCTCGGCTCGGCGACCCAGCGCATGTCGGCGAAGAACGCCTCCGCGGCCGAGGCCAGGGTGCTGAAGGAGACCCGCGGGGCGGCGCTGATGACGATGGAGCGGATCGCCTACGACGAGGCCGACCGCCCGGTCGAGTTCGGCCAGCACCTGTATCGAGCCTCGCGCTACGCGTTCACCACGAGCATGCCGAGGGCCGCCGCCGACGCCAAGCCGGTGGGATAGCCGGCCGGTCCTATCCGCCCGCTGCCTCTTCTTCTGGCTCGGCGTACCAGCGAACCCGGTCGCCGACCTGGTTGCGCAGCCGCCACTTGCGGCTCTTGGGCTCGGCCTCGATGCGCTCGCGCAGCACGTCAAGCCGCCCGGCGACGACCTTGCGCTCGTCCGCGTCGAGCGCCGAGTCGTCCAGGTTGTGCGTTAGCCGGTCGATGTTCATCTGGCAGGTGCGCCATAGGCCCCAGTCGCTCGCGCACAGCGCCGCGATGAACCCGGCCGAGATCGCTGCGCCGCCCGGGTCGTCGTCGCTGACCTCGGCGTGGAACAGCAGGTTATACACGTCGCCCTGGTCGTTCTCGGTGAGCTTGACGATCTGCAGCTTGGAAAGCAGCAGCTCTTCCCTGGGCACGGTCAGCGGGTGCAGGTGCAGCCTGCTGGTCAGCGGGAGGTCGTGGCACATCGCGAACTCGCCGACGAACACGTCAAGGTGCCGCTCGTTGACGGGGTCGTGGAACAGCAGGCGGCGCGATCCGCGCAGCGCGTTGAACATCTCGTCGGCGAGGTAGCCGGCCTGCAAGACCAGCCGGATGGTCGGCTTGCTCGCGCCCTTGGCGACCGCGAGGTCGATGTCCTTGAGCTTCCTGGTCAGCCGCGGCTGG
>Ga0335077_10005861_pt1 | contig 15129 bp, 13 predicted proteins | sample Lox_Sample_31_FD_207151 | JGI IMG/M metagenome (GOLD analysis project Ga0335077, IMG submission 207151) | Soil microbial communities from Loxahatchee National Wildlife Refuge, Florida, United States - Lox_Sample_3.1 | ecosystem: Environmental > Terrestrial > Soil > Wetlands | place: USA... | reverse complement strand
AACGAATAGTTGCGGTTGATGTGCGTCCAGCGAGTCTGCACCATACCAACCTTGGGGTTGGTGAACTGGTGAATGGTGCGCAGCAGGAAATCGGCCGGTGGGACGAAATCAGCGTCGAAGATGGCGATGAATTCGCCTTTAGCGGTCTTCATGCCCTCGGCAAGGGCGCCGGCCTTGAATCCTTCTCGGTTGGTGCGGTGATGGTAGGTGACGGGGAAGCCCTGCGAGGCGTAGTGGTCCACCAGTTCGCGGGCTACTTCTTGCGTTTCGTCGGTAGAGTCGTCGAGGAGTTGGATATCGAGCTTGTCACGCGGATAGTCCAGGCGGCAGATGGCGGCCAGCAGGCGGTCCACGACGAAGCGCTCGTTAAAGATAGGAAGCTGAACCGTGACTCGTGGCAGCTCGGCGAACTGGCTCGCTGGTTCCGTGGTGAAGTTCTTACGCTTCTTGTAATAAAGATAGACAAGAATGTAGCGGTGCATGCCGTACCCCGCCAGCAGCACGAGCACGACGAAGTAGGGAATCAGCAGCGCGAGGTCAAAGGCGTTGACCTGGTAGAGGCCCTGGAAAGTTTTGTCGAGAAAGTGCTGGCGAATATACTGCCCGATGCCGCGCGAGGCCAGAAACACGGCGAGCACACGCGACGGGATGAGTGTGGCGATCAGCGGGGAGTTCCTTACCAGCAGCTTTGCATAGACAAGCTGGATGCCACATTGTACCTGAGAGAGCGAAGAGGTGCGTTCAGCAACGCTACAAAATACTGATTATAGGGCTGTTATGGCGGGTCCGGGCTGGCTAGAAAGCTGTAAGTCCGTCACACGCATATGTGACGACCAACCTGGTGTCGTACGCGTTAGAGGCGTATCGTCTCGGTCTAGGCCCCGCTACAGGCCGCCGTCAGACCCGAGGGCTTGGACGGATAGCATTGCTATGCTTAAAATACAAAGCCACGCGGAACTCACTGAGCTTATTCGGCTTGGTGACGGGTTCATCTTTAACGACCGCACGGACCGTAAGATGCTGCATCAAGTGAACTGTGAATCGCTGGAAGTGATGTCCACAAGGGCATACGACAAAGTGTTCTTTCGGGAGTTGGTCGAGGCTAGAAACTAGCTCGATAAAAAGTACGGAAGGAACGGATGGGAAGTGTGCGGTCGGTGCCGCTGACACGTAGGGCAGATGCAGGTTCGAGTCCCGTCAGGTCCAGCCTAGATTGAGGTTCGGCATTAAAGCGTCAAAACCGGAGTGCCTGCGGGGCTGAGGCCCGGGCTCCCCGGCCCTTCATCGGCCAAGAAACAAGCCGGTTAAATCCGGCAAGTCCGCCGCATAACCTAGATAAAGTCCGTTGCTTACCGCATCCGCGACACTCTTCTGCAGTGCGAATGCCGCCGAAAGATGCTTGTTTTCGACGAGTACGACCACTCCGGATACCAACGCAGCACAACGAACAAAGTAAAAATACGTAAGCTGATGGCGTTTCGTTTGAAGGGACTTGGCGTGACTATTGCCTAGATCTGTCAACGATTGCACGAGCTTGCGATACCGTTGGATTTTTTCTTGATCTACGGCTTCGAACATCTCAGTTCAGGAAATATTGCCGGTAGAGCGTGTCTCTTTGGGCCGGGCGGAAGCCGGCGTCGCGGATGATGCGGCGCAACTCTTCTTCGGTGGTGCAATTATTGACGCCGGCCGCGCGCACTACGTTCTCCTCCAGCATCACCGATCCCACGTCATTGCCGCCGAAGCGCAGGCCCATCTGGCAGACTTTCAGGCCCTGCGTCACCCAGCTGGATTGCACGTTGAGGAAGTTGGAAAGGTAAATCCGCGAGATCGCCAGCACCTTGAGGTAATCCACCGCGGTTGCTTCGTCCCAGTGGCGCCCGCCCAGCGCCGTGTGCTGGGGCTGGAAGCTCCACGGAATAAACGCGGTGAATCCGCCCGTTTCTTCCTGCAATTCGTAGAGCCGCTGGAAGTGGTTGATGCGGTGCTCGTAGTTTTCGCCCACCCCGAACATCATGGTCGCGGTGGTCCTCATGCCGAGTTGATGGGCGGTGCGGTGGACGTTGATCCAGTCGTCGGTGAGGCATTTGAGGCGGGCAATCTTGTAGCGGACTTCGTCGTCGAGAATCTCCGCGCCCCCGCCGGGGATGGAATCGAGGCCGGCATCGCGCAGGCGGGCGATAGTGTCGCGAATTGTCAGGCCGCTGTATTCGGCGATGGCAATGATCTCCGACGCCGAATAGCAGTGCAGGTGCACCTTGGGATAACGCTGGCGGATGCCGCGAAGCATCTGCTCGTGCCAGTCAATTTTCAGATCGGGATGCAGGCCGCCCTGCATGAGCACCCCGGTGCCGCCGAGTTCCACGGTCTCGCGAATCTTGTCGTAGATGGTATCGAAATCGAGAATGTAGCCTTCCTTGGCCGCGGGTCCCTTCAGCGGGCGATAGAAGGCGCAGAAGGTGCAGTACTCGGTGCAGAAGTTGGTGTAATTGATGTTGCGGTCAATGATGTAGGTGACGACACCCTCGGGGTGCAGCCTGCGGCGCACGGCGTCGGCCTCCATGCCGGTGCCGATGAGGTCGTCGGACTGGAAGAGGTCGAGAGCCTGCTGTTTGGTCAATGACATAGGGTCTGCCGCAATTCTAGCGGAGACGGAGTGGTTAGTTCCAGTAAGCCTCGGCGGCTTTTCCCGCAACTGCTTCTCCGCGCCCTCGGCGGCCGTTCTTCGCGTCCTCGACGTTTTAAGGTTTTGGGAGATTGAGGCGAAAGCCTCAAAACGCCGAGATCGCAAAGAACTTTCACCGAGGCCGCAGAGAAATCACACTGTTTTGTGATGGGCGATCTGAGGAGCAGATTCGTGCGCTTTTCTGCCATGCCTAAGGTAGCTGACCACTGACAACAAACCGCCGAAGACCGCCAATCCGACGACGATCCACAGCATGGGCTGGTAGTACCTGGCGAAGAATCTCACGATGTGCCGGCCATAGACGGCGCCCAGCGAGGCGATCACCGTGAAGCGGAAGGCACGGCCGACGCCCAGCGCCCACAGGAACTTTCGCGGCGGATACTGCAGCGCGCCCGCGGCTACCAGGAAGGGAACGATGGGGACCGGCGGAGGCAGCAGCGCGGGGAGTACAACGGCAAAGAATCCCCAGCGCTCGAAATAGCGGTAGAGCCGCCCAGCGGTCTTCTTGGAGAGCCGCCTCTCCACTGCGTGCTTGCCGCCCCTTCGCGCGAGAGCGTAGGTGACGTAGCCGCCCAGCAGTGAGCCAGCCGTGGCTACGGTGGCGTAGAGCGGCCACAGACGGGGATCGCGCGCCGCCAGCCAGATGGTGAGCAGATCCATGCTGCCGGGAAGGGGCAGGGGAGAGTTATCCACCAGGCCGAGCAGAAGCAGGCCGGGTGCGCCCAGACGGTGCAGCCAATGCACCAGCGGAGATGCGAGGAACGTCAGTGGCATTGGCGTCATGATCGGATTAGAGTCAGTCCAACCGGCTTGAGTTGGACGTTACACGGCGGCGGGCGTGGCCGTACCCAGGAATTGCAAAGCCGGAGCGCGCGACAAAACTTTACACTCAGCAGCGTAACGGTAGAACAACTGCAGTCCTTGGATGCACTCCGCATCGAGGTAATAGTGGATATTTTGCGTGAGGTAGGTTGTGACTTCGTGCTCGGTGATCCTCAGACGTGGGCCCCATTCGGAAGCAATCCGCCGCAGGTTTGGTGTTTGCAGGCCGTGATCGCGGGACTGTTGAAATGCAGTTACAAGCCTCGGCTCGGAGGACACCTCAGTAAGCGCGGCCTGCCGCACCGCCCAGAATGCGAAGACGAAGGGCTTGCCGGTGAGGCGAATCCATTCTTCAGCGAGATCGTAGGTCCGGTGGCGTGAGCGGTCCACCCGCAAGGCGGGATCGCCGATCAGCAAGGCGGCATCGTGCTGTTCGAGCATCGCGTCGAGATCAGGCGGCACGGCGGCAAAGCGGCGCTCCCCTCCCCACCATTTCGCGAAAAGAACCTGGAGCAGCGCGACCGAAGTGAGGGAAGAAGTGTCCAGCGCGACTAAGCGAATCTGCTCCAGAGGAACCTTGCTGACCAGCAGGATAGAGCGAACCGCCTGGCGAGAGGCGATGGCGACCTCCGGAATGACCGCAAGCCCCGGAATGGTGGCATAGGCGGCGGCGGGAATGATGCCGATGTCGGCCGTACCCACCTGCAGGCTGGCGGCACACTGCGAAGGAACCGTGTAGGAGATGTCGAAGTCCGCCCCGGCCGGCCCGTGCTCGAAATCCCACAGAAGAGGCGCAGTATTAAGGTAGGAAATAGCAGAAATCCGCAGGCGCCTCATGCCTCAAGGGTAATGTAAACATTGCGATGTGTCATCTGACCTTGACAGCGGTTTTTTCCGGTGTATAGAGTCCGCCGAGAAGCAGTCAGGAGGCCTTTGTGTCCGAAGCCGCAGTGGCGAGGCAGATGGCAGTTCAGGCGAAATCAGAAACCCACACGCCGGAATGGCTGGCGCTGTTGCTCACGCCGGGGCTGGGCCCGACGCGGGCGCGGCGGCTGGTGGAGTTCTTCGGCGGGGTGGAGGGAGTGTTCCGGGCGTCACTGACTGAACTCGAAGCCACCGGAATTCAGGCGGCAGCGGCCCAGTCGCTGGGAACGGGCAGATCGCTGGAGCTGGCGCAGGAGGAAATGCTGCGGGCCACGACGGCCGGCGCGCAAATCGTGACCCCGGACGACCCGGCCTACCCGGCTCAACTGAAGCAAATCTACGACCCGCCGATAGCTCTTTACGTTCGCGGAAGCGTGGAAGTGCTCTCGCAGCCGGGGATCGCCGTGGTTGGAACACGCCACCCTACCCCCTACGGACTGGGCATGGCCGAGCGGCTGGCCTGCGATCTGGCGGCGCGCGGGCTGGTAATTTTTAGCGGGCTGGCGCGGGGCGTGGACGGGGCGGCGCATCGCGGGGCAATCGCGGCGAAAGGCAAGACAGTCGCCGTGTTTGGCACCGGAATAGATGTGGTTTATCCCAAGGAGAACAGCCGCCTAGTGGACCAATTTCTGGCGTTGGGCGGAGCGGTGATCACTGAGTTTCCTATGGCCACATTTGCCGCGCCGCAGAATTTTCCCATCCGCAACCGCATCATCAGCGGAATCTCCATCGGCGTGCTGGTAGTGGAAGCGGCGGAGTATAGCGGCACCCGCATTACTTCGCGCTGCGCGCTGGAGCAGAATCGCGAGGTCTTTGCGGTGCCGGGCAACGTGACCAACAAGAACTCCTGGGGGCCGAATACGCTAATCAAGCAGGGCGCCAAGCTGGTGGCGACCTGGGAAGACGTTTGGGAGGAACTCCCTGCGCCAGTACGACTTACGCTGGAACCGGCGGCGGGGGCTGAATCCTCGCAGGAGGGAACGGCATCATTATTCAAGGAATCTGACCTGCCTCCCCACGAAAAAAAGATCTACGCGCTGCTGAAGGCGGACGAAGCCACGCAGATCGACGAACTGGTCGAGCGCCTGGAACCGGAGTTGTCGTCATCAGAAATTTTCGCGGCGTTGTTCGAACTGGAACTGGCCGGGAAGGTCAGGCAGTTGCCGGGAAAGAATTTTGTGAAAAGCTTTTAGCTCTTAGCTGTTAGCGTTTAGCTCAAAACGGGATCGGAGGAGTCATGCGAAATTATAAAGACCTCCAAGTTTGGGAGAAGGCGCACCGCCTTACCTTGGCGGTTTATAAGAGTACGAAAGCGTTTCCGAACGATGAGAGATTTGTTTTGACGAGCCAGACCCGGAGATCTTGTTCGTCCATTCCTGCGAATTTAGCGGAGGGCTGTGGACGAAGGTCGGATGGAGAGATGGCCCGCTTCGTGCAGATTGCGATGGGCTCGGGCGCGGAGCTTTCTTACCATCTGCTCTTGTCACGCGATCTCGGATTCTTGAGCAGCACGGAATATGTGGCGCTCAGCGCTGCGCTGCACGAAGTAATGAGAATGCTTTCGGCAGTCAGCGGAAGACTGCGAGGAACTCCCAAACCAGGGGTGCTTGAGCTAAGAGCCAATGGCTAAGAGCTAAGAGCTGTTTTTGCGATTTCCCGCTGTTCGTGCTAGCTTCGGACAACGAAACATCGATTTGAGGAAAAATTGAGCAAAGGCTTAGTCATCATCGAATCGCCCGGGAAGGCGAAAGCCATCCAGAAATATCTGGGCAAGGGCTACACCGTCGAAGCTTCATTCGGCCACGTCAAAGATCTGCCCAAAAGTACCCTGGGTGTCGATACCGACAACGACTTCCAAACCGAATACATCGTCATTCCCGGCAAAGAGAAAGTTCTGGCCAAGCTGAAGAAGCTGGCCCTGTCAGCGGATTCCATCTTCCTGGCGCCTGATCCGGACCGCGAAGGCGAGGCCATTGCCTGGCACCTGGCCGAGGAACTGGGCGACGGCAGCAAGAAAAAGAAGAAGAAGAAAGAGAAAGACGGAGAACCGGAGCGCATTCAGCGCGTTACCTTCAACGAGATCACGAAACGCGCCGTGCAGGAAGCGTTCGAGCACCCGCGCGCGATCGACCGCAATCTGGTGGACGCACAGCAGGCGCGGCGCGTACTCGACCGGCTGGTGGGCTACCAGGTTTCGCCGTTGCTGTGGGACAAAGTCCGCCGCGGCCTTTCCGCCGGACGCGTGCAGACTGTCGCGCTGCGGTTGATTGTCGAGCGCGAGCGCGAAATCAAAGCCTTCGAGAAGAAGGAATACTGGACCATCGATGCGCACCTGGCGGCGTCGAAACCCCCTTCCTTCGATGCCCGTTTTCTGGGCAAGGGCGAAGAGAAGATCGAAGTCACCAACAGCGAGGATGCGGAAAAAATCCGCGCCGCCCTGGAAAAGGCTGACTGGCTGGTGCGTTCGGTCGAGAAGAAAGAACGGCGCCGCAATGCGGCCCCGCCGTTTACCACCAGCAAGCTGCAACAGGATTCCTCGCGCAAACTGCGCTTTAGCGTGAAGCGCACCATGATGATCGCGCAGCGGCTTTACGAAGGCGTGGAACTGGGCGAGGAAGGCTCGGTCGGCCTCATCACTTACATGCGTACCGATTCGACTCGCGTCTCCGCCGATGCTATCGCCGAGGTGCGCGGTTACATTTCGAGCGAATACGGCGCCGCGTATGTTCCTGAACAACCCAATACATATAAGGAGAAGAAAGAGGCGCAGGCGGCGCACGAAGCCATCCGGCCGAGTTCGGCTTTGCGCCATCCCGACCAGATCAAGCAGTATCTGAAGGAAGATGAGTACAAGGTTTACAAGCTGATCTGGCAGCGTTTCGTGGCCTCGCAGATCATGCCTGCGGTGTTCGACCAGACGACCGTGGATATCGACGCAAAGTCGGGCGCGGATGTTTTCTGGTTCCGCGTCACCGGTTCGGTCATGAAGTTTGACGGTTTCCTCAAAGTGTATGAGGAATCCAAGGAAGGCAAGGACGAAGAAGACGAAGAACTCAAGCACAAACTGCCCGCGCTCGAGGCCGGGCAGAAGCTGACGCTGCGCGAACTGAAGCCGGAGCAGCATTTCACCGAGCCTCCGCCGCGCTACAACGAAGCCTCATTGGTGAAAGAACTGGAAGAGCGCGGAATCGGGCGGCCCTCCACTTATGCTGCAATCCTGACCACCATTCAGGAGCGTATGTACGCACAAAAAATTGGCGGCAAATTTGTGCCTACGGAAATCGGGCTGGTGGTGACCGATCTGCTGGTGGAAAACTTCCCCGACATCTTCGACGTGCAGTACACGGCGCGGCTGGAAGAAGAACTCGACGAGATCGAGGAGGGCAAGGAAACCTGGACCGGCGCGCTGGCCGAGTTCTACAAGAAATTCGAGAAAGACCTGAAATATGCCTCCAAGCACATGGAGAACATCAAGCGGATGGAAAAGCCCACCGACGAAAAGTGCGAACGGTGCGGCTCGCCGCTGGTAATCAAATGGGGCAAGCACGGGTCATTCTATGCCTGCAGCTCTTACGACAAGGAAGATCCCAACAGCTGCACCTTCACCAAGGAGAACCCGATCAATCTGCCGGACCTGGATTCGGCCGACATTCAGGAGACCACGCAGGAAGAATATTGCGAGAACTGCGGCCGGGTAATGGTGCTGAAGCGGGGGCGCTTCGGGCAATTCATGGCGTGTACCGGATATCCAGATTGCAAAACCACGCGCCGACTCGACCAGGGCAAGCGCGTTCCCGACATTCCCCTGGATGAGAAATGCCCGAAGTGCGATCGCAACCTGATGATCCGCCACGGACGCTACGGCGAGTTCACGACCTGCAGCGGATATCCTGATTGCAAATACGTGAAGCAGAATTACATCGGGGTGAAGTGCCCGCTGTGCAAAGACGGCGATCTGGTGGAGAAGCGGGCGCGCAAGGGCAATACATTCTACGGCTGCGGCAACTATCCGAAATGCAAGTTCACCTCGGCGCACAAACCGATTGCTGAGAAGTGCCCCAGTTGCGGCAGCGAATACTTGGTGGAGAAGAATTTGAAAGCCGGCCCGGTGATCGCGTGTCCGAACAAGGAGTGCGATTACGAACGCGCTGCGCCGGAGGCAAGCCAGGCTGCGCCTGCGGGATCGGCATGAACGCCCGTTGGTCTCCCTTTGTTATTCCGAGCGAAGCGAGGAATCTCGTTCGGAACGAACGCCGATGAGATCGAGATTCCTCGCTTCGCTCGGAATGACAAGGTTATGGGAATTCCAACACCATTAAAGAGGACTTATCTATGGCCAAGAAGCCCACTTCCGCTGACGCTCAATTGATCATGCAGTTGTATGACCTGCGGCGCGAGCCGGAGATGCGCAAGGCGCGCGCCTGGTGGGCATCGTCGTTCTGGCCGCAGAGCGCCGATGACATCATCAAAGTGGTCAGCACGCCCGGGCAGGAGAACGCCTGGATGCGCCAGGTGGGAGGCTACTGGGAAATGGCGGCTTCCCTGGTGTTGCGTGGCGCGCTGAACGAAGAACTCTTCTTCGACTGTGGCGGCGAACTCTGGTTCACCCTGGCCAAGATCCATCCCTATCTGAAGGAATACCGGCAAAAGGCCAATTCCCCGGAAAGCTTCATTCACGCGGAGAAGTTGGCCACCCGGACGAAGCACGGCCGCGAGCGCCTGCAGCGCATGGTCAAACTTCAGGAAACCCGCCGCAAGGCCGTTCCCGAGGTCGAGCGGTAGCCTTATATTTCCCTTGCCATTCCGAATACCGAATATGCCCCGTGTCATTCCGAGCGAAGCGAGGAATCTCGGTCTCTTGGGCATTGGGTGTCCGAACGAGATTCCGCTCTTCACCAGCAACCAACCGCTGGGGATTAGCTAAGAGATATATTCCTTGATGTAGGGATCGGTGGAACGCTTGAGTTCGTGCGCATCGCCATCGAAAATCACTTTCCCTTCGCGCAGGATCAAAAAGGTAAAGGGAACCTGCGCCCGCGATTGTGGCGGGAGCGGACGCATTTTATTGCTGTTCTTGTCAAAGTAGTGAGTTGCCATGGTAAAGGCGTCCTGCAGCCGGTGCGTGACCAGCAGGGAACTGGTCTTATAGACGTCGCGTTGCTTCACGATCAGTTCTACGATGGTAGTGGAGGTTACCGGGTCCAGCCCGCCGGTGGGCGAGTCGTAGAGCAGGACTTCGGGCTGGGTGATAATGGCGCGCGCAATGGCCACGCGGCGCCGCATGCCGCCGGAGAGTTCCGCGGGAAACATATCGACAGTGTGCTCCAGTTCCACGAACCGCAGTGATTCCCGCACCCGGCGGTCGATCTCCTCCTCCGAGACGTCGCCCTCTTCCATCAGGCGAAAGGCCACGTTCTCCCGCACCGTCAGTGAATCGAAGAGCGCGCTCTCCTGGAACACCATGCCGATTTTCCGCCGCAGACCGAACAATTCCTCTTCGCTCATGCGGGTTACGTTGTCGCCCAGAGCGTAGATTTCGCCGGTGTCCGGCTTGATGAGGCCGAGCACCAGCTTCAGCATGGTGCTCTTGCCGGTGCCTGCCACTCCAAAAATCGCCTTGGTTTCCCCACGCTCCAGGCGGAAGGAAACGCCGTCGAGCAGGGGCTTGTCTTCAAACCCGAGGACCACGTTCCGGAACACAACCGCATCGCCCGCAGGAACCGGGCTGGCGGGAGGCTTATCTTCCAGTGGCAAAGTGGGAGGCATGTTTTCGATAACAACAACTAAGAACCGAGCACCACCATCAGGAAGCGGGTCACGAATACATCCACGGCGATAATCAGGATCATGGCAGCTACCACTGCCTCAGTGGTGGAGCGCCCGACTCCCTGCGTGCCGCCCTTGGTAGAAAGGCCGTAGTAACAGCCGATGGTGGCGATGATGAAGCCGAACACCAGGGGCTTGGCCAGCCCCATGAACACGTCGGAAAAAACCAGGGTCTGCCAGGCGTTGCTCCAGTACTCACGGGCATCCAGGCCAAGGATCACGCTGGCCACGAAGCTGCCTCCAATCAGCCCGAGGAAATCTCCGAGAATGGTCAGGAAAAACAGCATGAGAACAGTGGAGATCACGCGCGGGGTTACCAGCTTCTTAGTGGGGTCGGTACCCAGAGCGCGCATGGCGTCGATCTGCTCGGTCACGATCATGGAGCCAAGTTCGCTGGCCATGCCAGAAGCGTTGCGGCCGGCCACTACCAGGCCCGCCAGCACCGGCCCTAACTCACGCACAATCCCAATGGAAACCAGCTGGCCGATCACCGTGAGCGCGCCGAAACGGCCCAGCGTGGTGGCGCTGTTCAGGGCCAGCGCGGCGCCGGTGAAAAAGCAAGCGGCGAGAACAATGGGCAGGGAACCGAAGCCGATCAGGTCAGCCTGGTACATGGTGTCTGCCATGTAGAAAGGGCGGCGGAAGATGTTGGCAAGAGCCTGCACGCAGAGGAGGGAGTAGTCCTGGACAGACTTCACTTTCCCTTTCGCCCATTCGGCGGGGGAGATCAGTTCCACGCCTTCGAGCAAATCTCCAGCTGCCATGGTTTTGCCTCTGCCTGACGAAAACTATAGCAGAGAAGCACGCCAACCCACCGTAGAGACGTAGCTTGCTACATTTCTACGCTGAAGGAATTGAATTCAGCCCCTGAAGTAGAGGTACGCTCCCATGATGCACACCAGAACTACGCCGGAGCCCGCGATTTCCTTCCACGTCCAGCTTTGGCGAGTGCGGAGGCGGTCCTCCTCGGTGGTCGTTTCGAAGGTCAGATTACGAATTCCGGCGTAGTCAGGTTCCGACGTTGCGTAGCTCACCCCCACCATCACCGCAACGGAAACGAGAGTGATCAGGGCGCAAGATATCCCTGCACCGCCTGTAGATAGACGTAGAGTCCGGACGCGTTCTTGATCACAGGAATCCATGCCAACGCGATCAGCACCATGACGAACGATAGCCATGCGCCCGGTGCGGACGACCTGGTGCTGCGAGGCGCCGGGCCGCCACTTCTCGTACAGATCAACGGTGAAAAGTGTGGAGCAGGCGTTGAACACGCCGGCCAGCCCATCAGCGCGGAGAGCAGTCCGGCCACCACGATCCCCCGCAATCCGGGAGGCAGCAGGTATTCCACCAGCATGGGGAAGGCGCCGTTGGCGATCGCGGGGATCGACTTGCCGTCCGGGCGATCATGGGCGCAAGCGCGGGAATTTTTCCGCTGCGGGCCAGCGCGTAGCAGATCAGGCCAGGAATGATGAAACTTGCAGAAGTCAGCGGGGAAGGGCGAGCTACTCGCGGTTCTTCTTGCGGATTTCGATGTTCAGGCGCTTGATTTTCTGATTGAGAGTGGAAAGCGGCACGTGGAAGCGCTCAGCGGCATCGGTCTGGTTCCAGTTACATTTCTCCAACATGTCCACGATGATGTGGCGCTCGCAGTCTTCCATGATGTCGAACAGGGAAGCGTCGCTGCGATGCTCGAGGTTGGGGATGGAGGAGCCGCGTCCGGCGACGTGGTCCACGATGAGGTCAATTCCGATCTCGGTGCCGGAAGAAAGCACCACCGCGCGCTCCATCACGTTTTCCAGTTCGCGGACGTTGCCCGGCCAGGAGTAGGCGAGCAGCGGGCGCAGTGCTTCGGGCGCGATGTGCTGGGCTGGGCGGCCGTTTTCATCAGCGTACTTGCGAAGGAAATGCTCTGCCAGGAGTGGAATGTCCTCCTTGCGCTGCCGCAACGGCGGGAGATCGATGCTGATGACGTTGAGGCGGTAGTAGAGGTCCTCGCGGAACTTGCCGTCTTTCACCAGCTGCCGCAAGTCCACGTTGGTGGCGGCGATGATGCGAACATCGACCTGGACCTCGTGCACGCCGCCCAGATGCATGAAGCGGCGGTCCTGCAGGACGCGCAGAATTTTGCTCTGGGTGTCCATGGTCATGGTGCCGATCTCGTCGAGAAACAAGGTGCCTCGGTCGGCGACCTCAAACAGGCCTTTCTTGGAGGCAATGGCGCTGGTGAAGGCGCCCTTTACGTGCCCGAAGAGATTCGATTCCAGCAGGTCGGGCGGCATGGAGCCGGTGTTGACGGGGACGAAGGGGCGGTCGCGACGGGGCGAATTGAGATGGATGGCCTTGGCGATCAGCTCTTTGCCGGTTCCGCTCTCGCCTTGCAGCAATATGGTGGAGCGGCTGGGGGCCACCTGTCCGACCAGGTCGAAGATTTTGAGCATCGCCTCGCTCTTGCCGACGATATGCTCAAAGTTATAACGCTGTTTCAGGGCGCGTTTGAGCTGGACGTTCTCTTCTTCCGCCCGGTGGCGGCCCACGGCGGCGCGCACGTCGGCCAGCAGTTTGTCGTTGTCCCAGGGCTTCTGGACGAAATTGGCCGCTCCCGCCTGCATGGCGCGTACCGCGTTCTCCACCGTGCCGTAGGCGGTAATGATGATCACCGGCAGCGGCGGCTGATGGCTGCGCAGTTCGGAGAGCAAGTCGATGCCATTGCGGTCGGGCAACGCCACATCCAACAGCACAAGGTCAAAAGGCCGCTCGCCGGCGCGGGCCAGGCCTTCCTCGCCGGTGGGCGCGGTCTCGACTTCGTAGCCTTCCAGTTCGAGCAGGGTTTGCAGCGACTCGCGGATGCCGGCTTCATCATCGATGATGAGCACAGTTCCGGCGGGGCCGGGCGAGGTGCCGCCCGCACTGCGCGTCGGAATGACTGCCGCTTCAGACATTGACCGTCTTCTTGTTCGCGGGGCTGGCCAAGGGGAACTCGAGATAGAACGTGGTGCCCTCGCCGGGACGGCTGTCCACGCGAATCTTCCCGGAGTGTTCCTGAATGATTCCGTAGGTCACCGAGAGCCCTAGCCCGGTGCCTTTGCCTTGCCCTTCACGAGGCGCCGTCTTGGTAGTGAAAAAGGGATCGTAGATGCGGTGGATGTGCTCCTGTGCAATGCCGTCCCCGGTATCGGAAACCGAGACGCCTACGAAATCTCCATTGCTGGTGGCGATGTGCAAGGTTCCACCGCCCGGCATCGCATCCCTGGCGTTGAGGAAAAGGTTCAGGAACACCTGCTGCAAGCGCCCGGGGTTTCCGCTCACCAGCGGCAGGTGGTCTGAGAGTTCGTCTTCAATCTGGATTTTCGTGGTCTTGAACTGATGGTCGAGCAGGGTGAGGGTGTCGAGGATAACTTTGTTGAGATCAACCTCGGTGAATTCGGTGCCGCTGGTGCGCGAGAAGTTGAGCAGGTTATTGACGATCTCCGAAGCGCGGAACGTCTGCTTGGTGATCTTTTCCAGCAGCGCTCCTTTCTGCGGGTCCTGCTGCAGTTGCTTGGAGAGCATTTGGGCGTAGGACGAAATGACCGCAAGGGGCGTATTGACTTCGTGGGCGACTCCGGCCGCGAGCAGCCCGATGGAGGAAAGCTTGTCGGCTTGCGAGAGCTGTGCTTCCAGCTCCATGCGCTCGGTGATGTCATCCATGATGATCAGCCGGCCGATCACGTTGAATTTGCGCGTGACCAGTGGCGCGATCGCGACATTCACCGTCCGCATCTCTCCGGCAGGACTGCTGAGCCGGAACTTGTAGAGATTGTGAATTCCCGGGCTCTGCCGCACCCGGTAGAACTCTTCCAGAAAAGCCGCGGGGAACACTTCGCTCAGCGGCTTGGTCAGCGCCTGCCAGCGGGGCAGCGCGTACATCGCTTCCATCTGTGAGTTCCAGGACTCGATGCGGTCGGCCAGGTCCACCGCCAGCACGCCCACGTTGATCGACTCGACGATGTTCTCGTTGAAGTCCTTCAGCCGCTCGTACTCGGCGACTTTCTGCTCGAGAGACGCGTAGAGGCGGGCGTTCTGAATGGCGATGCCGATGTAGCCGGAGAGAGTCTCGAGCAGCTCGATGTCTTCGCTGGAGAGGAAATCGCCCTGCGCCGTCTTGCCCAGGCCGAGGAAGGCGATGGTCTTGTGCTGCGCCCGGCAGGGGATGTAGTAGTTCAGGTCCAGCTTGGCCACCGTTTCGCGGGCGCTCGGCGTTTCCCGCGGCACCTGGTGCGTGTTTTCGAGGAAAAGATGCCCCTCTTCCATTTCAGGGCGCGGAACGCTGAGGAAGCTCAGGTCGAGGGCGCTGGTGTGGGTAAGCCCGAAAGACTTGGCCAGCGAGAAGCGCTGCCGCGGCGGCTCTCCCACCGAAAGGAAGATCGCCATGCGATCCACCAGCAAGGTGCGCGAAAGGCGCATCTCGATGGAGCTGAGCATGCGGTCGAGGTCGGTTTCCGCGCTGAGTTCGCGCCCAAATTCGATCAGGGTTTTGCGATAGTCATAGCGCGTGCGATAGAAGAACTGGTCGATGCGCTCCTGAATCCACTTGCGCACCGGGTCGAACAGCAGGGCGGTGGCGCCGATGGCGATCATCAGACCGGCAGGGCCGGAGCTGGGCACCTGCATGTGCACCAGCTCGGCCACCCCGGCCACGACGGCAAAGTAAATCCCCACGATGGCCGCCGCTGCAAGTGTGTAAGCCATGCCGCGCTTGAAGATCAGGTCCACGTCCATCAGCCGGTAACGGAAGATGGCGTAGCCGAAGGTCAGCGGCAGCAGGCCCAGCGAGAGAACCGAGATCTTCATCACTACCGTCGGCAGCGAGCCGGTGAGGTAGGGCACAACGT
>Ga0335077_10005860_pt1 | contig 15129 bp, 7 predicted proteins | sample Lox_Sample_31_FD_207151 | JGI IMG/M metagenome (GOLD analysis project Ga0335077, IMG submission 207151) | Soil microbial communities from Loxahatchee National Wildlife Refuge, Florida, United States - Lox_Sample_3.1 | ecosystem: Environmental > Terrestrial > Soil > Wetlands | place: USA: Florida... | reverse complement strand
AGCGGACAACCCGGTCGAGAAGCTCGAGCGACATGAGCGTCCACGAACCACTCGCCACGCCCAGCGCGCGCTCGGGCGCGACGAGATCGCCCGGCTGCTGGATTGTTGCCTGCCGGCGTATCGCCCGCTCGTCGCGACGGCGCTGTACACCAGGATGCGTCTGTCCGAGCTGCTGGGGCTCGTGTGGGATGACGTGGACGTCGGTCGGGCCAGCATTCATGTCCGCGCGAAGCTGTCGATGGCGCATGTCGATTCGCCAGCGCGGCGGGTGGCACCAAAGACCCAGGCGGCGCACCGCCAGATCCCGCTCACGCCGCAGCTCGCGGGATTGGTGCGCGAGCGCCGATTGGCGGCGTCCGCAGCACGGGCGGGGACTGGGTGTTCTCGACCCGCAGGGGCACACCGCTCAGCCAGCGGAACATCCAGCGAAGCGCGCTGCACCTCGCTGCGGACGCGGCCGGCGTACGCGTCGACGGCGCCCGGCTGAGATTCCACGAATATGCCTATGTTCTTGTTATGCCGAACTTGCCTACTTCGCGGTATTCAAGTGTGAGCGAAGAGGCAAGGTGTCGAAGCTGCGATCGAGGCTGGAGTGTGGAGCCGATGCCGCTGACGGGATAAGCGACGGTGCATCTATGGTTCTCCGACGAGTTCGGCGCGGATGTGTGTGCCAGCCGCGGGTGGGAGCGGCGGCAGCCCGCGGATGAGATCTGCGGCTTTCTCGGCGATCATGATCGTGGGCGCGTTGGTGTTGCCCCGTACGATCTTGGGCATCACGGAGGCGTCCGCGACGCGAAGACCCTCGACGCCGTGCACGCGCAGTTCCGCGTCAACGACCGTGCCCATGGCGCACGTTCCCACTGGGTGGAAGATCGTGCGTGCGGCGTGTCGCACGAACTCAAGGATGTCGGCGTCTGAGTCGGATCGGGGTGTCGCCATGTCCGCTCGGGAAAGGTTCCTGAGTGGTGGCCGCGCCGCGATCTGAAGCCCGATCCTGGTGCCCTCGATCATGCTCCGCTGGTCTTCTTCGGTCGTCAGGTAGTTGTGCACTATCCGCGGCTTGACGTGCGGGAGCGAATAACGGAGGGTTACTCGCCCGCGGCTTGTCGGCTTCAGGAGCGTTGGCTGGATCGTGAAGCCGTCATCGAGGATAGGTGGGTCTGCGGTTTCTCTGGGCGTCGGCCCGGCGCAGAAGTGAAATTGGATGTCGGGTGCCGTGAGCCCAGGGCGGGTGCGGATGAAGGCGCCTCCCTCGGCAAAGCCGGAGGTTAGGGGTCCGCGGCCTTCGCGCTCAAACAACGCGGCGCTTTCGGGATCGATCGCGTCGCGTCCTATGCTCGGCTGGTGGGTCAACGAGGTGAGTGCGACGAAGAGATGATCGTGGAGGTTGTACCCGACCGGGAGATCGACCCTCGCCTCGATCCCGAAGTTCCGCAGCTCATCAGCCGGCCCGATGCCCGACAGCAGCAACAGGTGTGGTGAGTGATACGCGCCGGCGCAGAGGATCACCTCGCGCTCGGCCCGCACAGTCTCAAGGGTGTTGTTGCGCAGAAGCTCGACCCCGACCGCGCGATCACCCTCGAATATCACGCGTGTGGCGAGCGCATCGGTCGACGCCGTCAGGTTGCCTCGCGCGAGCGCCGGGTGGAGGTAGGCGACCGCGGCGCTGCAGCGCCGGCCGTTTCGCTGCGTGAACTGAAACCAGCCCGCTCCCTCCTGAGCGGGCCCGTTGTGATCGTCGGTCGGTGCGATGCCGGCGGCCACGGCCGCATCGATGCACGCGCGCACGAGGGGGTGCATCGATCGTCCTTCGCTCACCGTCAGCGGCCCGCCGACGCCGTGGTAGTAGCTCTCGCCGCGCTCATTGTCCTCCGCGCGCCGGAAGTACGGCAACACTTCGTCGTATCCCCAGCCAGGTAGGTCCATCGCGGCCCACTCGTCGTAGTCCGCGCGGTTGCCGCGGATATAGATCATCGTGTTCAGCGAACTCGAGCCCCCCAGCACGCGCCCGCGCGGCAGATAGTCCCGCCGGCCGCCGAACCCCGGCTCCGGCTCGCTCCACAGACCCCAGTCAAACCGGCTATTCCACAATTGGTGAAACGCAAGCGGGACATGGATCAGAGGCTCGGTGTCCGGCGGGCCTGCCTCGACGACCAGGACCTTCGTGACGGAATCCTCTCCCAGGCGGGCCGCCAGCACACAGCCGGCCGACCCCGCCCCGATGATCACATAGTCGTAAACGGCCTCTCCGCCGTTCGGCCACGGCGACGACTGATCACTTTGCTCAGACATTGAAATACCCCGGTTCATTTTTGCTGGACAACCTAAGCGCTTGCGCCGGCGCGCTGACATCACGACTCTGGACAGAAGTTTTTTGACTGGCTCCGAGAAGCGACACTGGACAGTCCTATCCAGGGACGGCCGCAGTGCGCTCGCGGTCGATCAGCACGCGGCGCAGGATCTTGCCCGACGGTGCTTTAGGGATTTCGTCGATGATCTGGACGGCGCGGATCCTCTTGTATGGGGCGACGTGCTCGGCGACGTACCGGGCCACGTCCTCGGACGTGACCGACCCGTCCGTCACCACGAATGCCTTTGGTATCTCGCCCGCCTCCTCGTCGGGGACCGGGATCACCGCGGCGTCCCTGACCGCCGGGTGAGTCAAGAGCAGCGCCTCCAGTTCAGCGGGGGCGATCTGGTACCCCTTGTACTTGATTAGCTCCTTGATCCGGTCGACGATCCGCAGCGAGCCGTTCGCCTCAAGACGGGCGACGTCGCCGGTGTGAAGCCAGCCGTCTGGGTCGATCGTGCGGGCGGTCGCCTGAGCGTTGTTGAGATACCCCTTCATCACTTGCGGGCCTCGGATAAGCAGCTCTCCAGCGTCACCGGCCGCCGCGTCCTGACCGGTTGCGACGTCAACGATGCGGCACTCGGTATTCGGCACCGGAGGACCGATCGAGCCGGGCATCTGCCCTGCGAGCTCGTCGCCGACCCAATGTGTGGTCGGGCTCGTCTCGGTGAGGCCGTAGCCCTGCTGCATCCGGCAGCCCAGCCGCTTGCCGCATGCCGTTTCAAGCTCGGCGCACAGCGGTGCCGCGCCCGAGTTGATGAGCTCGAGGCTGGAGAGGTCGAACTCATCGACTAGTGGATGCTTCGCCAGCGCGAGCACGATCGGCGGGACCAGGTTGGCACGCGTGATCCGATAGTCCTGGATGACGCGAAGGAACTCGCGCAGGTCGAACCGTCGCATCGTCACCACTGTGTCGCCGAAGTACAGCGGTATGTTCATCAGCGAAACCAGTCCATAGATGTGAAAGAACGGCAGCACGGCGATCTGACGGCCATGCTTTGACTCATCGTCCTTGACCTGTACGCGGGCAGCGACCTGGCAGATGTTCGCGACCAGATTTCGGTGCGTGAGCATCACACCCTTGGGCAGTCCCGTCGTGCCGCTCGAATATGGGAGCGTAACGAGATCGTTGGCGGGTTCGATCGCGACACGGGGCGGCTCCCCGTTCGCCCGCAGCAGCGACGCGAACGGCGTCGCGCCACCCACCTCGCCATAGACGAAAATCTCCTCCACGCCGGCTTGACGCGCCGCCGTCGTCGCTTTCTCCAGCAGTTCGGGCACCGTCACCAGCAGCCGGGCGCCAGAGTCTTTGAGTTGGGAGCAGAGCTCGTCCGCGGCCAGCTGCGGGTTGGCGGTCGTGTTGATCCCACCGACGGTCGCGACGGCGTGGAACGCCACCGCGTACTCGGGGAGGTTCGGCGCGTAGTGCGCGAACACCTCTCCCTTGCGAAAGCCCCGCTCATCGAGCCCAGCGGCGACGGCTCGCACGGACTTCACCAGCTGCGCGTAGGTGATCGTCCGGCCGCTCGACGCGTCGATGAACGCCGGCCGGCCGCCTAGCTCGCGAGCGTTAGCGAGCACGAAGTCGGTCAACGACACCTCGGGAATCTCGATGGCCGGAAACGGACTGCGGATCACCATCGCGAACCTCCTGGCTCGACTGTGTGGGACAGTGTCCTGCGGATGCGGGTCGGCGTGTGGCGCACCGCACCCTGCAAATACAAAGGGTGGACAGGACGCTTCTGCATTCTTTCTTGTTGGCGCGCGGTCCCGTTTAGGTCGCGTCTCACGCGCCGGTGGAGGGCTTTGATGGGTGGAGTGTCGCGCGGTCGGCGGCATCGCGCACCGGTCCGTGTGGTCCTGTTTTTTTGCGGGCGAGGTCTTAGGAAATCGTCGCGGTAGATCCAGGAGCCTCGCGGCTCTCCTCGAGGGGACCGCTGAGTGCGTCGGCGAGTTGGCCGCGGCGGGTGATCCCGAGCTTGTGGTAGACGCGGCCGAGGTGCCCCTTGGCGGTCTTGGTGGTGATGAAGAGCGCCTGTGCGATCTCGCGGTTGGCGAGTCCTTCGGCGGCGAGCCGCGCAACACGCAGCTCGCTCGCGGTCAACGCGTCGCGGCCAGTGATCGCGTCCCGCCGCGGCTTGGCGCCCGCGGCGACCAGCTCCGCGCGGGCGCGGGAGGCAATCCGACGCGCGCCGCAGCGGTGGGCGAGATCCAGCGCGCGCTCCAGCTGAGTCCGCGCCTGCACGCGACGGCCGGCGCGTCGCGCCGCGGCGCCGTAGTCGGCTAGAGCGCGAGCGAGCTCCAGCGATGACTGCGAGCGCTCAAGCGTCGTAACGGCCTCTCCGAGTAGCTCGAGACCGGCGTCGTCCCCCTCCACCAGGCCGCAAGCGCGCAGCGACACACCGAGCTGCCTTGGGCGCTCGAACGCCCGCGCCAGCTCCAGCTGCTCGCGCGCGAGCCGCCGCGCCTCACCGGCGTTGCCAAGCATGCCATGAGTCAGCGCGGCCTCAGCACGCCACTGCACGGTCGTCTGCCCCGTCAGCCTGAGGCGCTCGCACCGCTGTCCGCACTCCAGGAAGTCCTCAAGCGCTTCGCGCAGGCGGCCCTGTGCGACTCGTAGTTGACCTCGCGCGAATACAAGGCGAGCCACCTCATACGAGCGCGAGGCACGGGGATCGACACACTGCTCAAGGACCTTCTCCGCCTCCGCAATCTCGTCGCGCTCGATCAGGACTCGAATCAGGTCAGTGACCGCGCGGATCTGATGCACTCCAGTCGCGAGCTCGAGCGCCCAACGCGCGTCGGCCTCCGCGTCGGCCAATGCGCCACGATGGAACGACGCCCCCGCCCGCCAAGCCGAGATCCCCACGAGTTCCTGTATCGCGCCGCGGCGCCGGGCGGCCGCAAGCATGTCCCCGCACAGGCCTTCGACCTTGTCATACCACTCCACCAGGGTCAGCGTCGCGATCAGCGTCTCCACGTGCTCGAGCGGCGGTGGATACGGCTCGCACGACAACGCCCGCTCGGCGTGCTCCTGCGCCTCGTCCGCACGGTTGTTCACTCCCGCGGCATGCCAGGCCAGCAGCACGAGCAGATTCACCGGCGGATCGGTCAGCACCCTCAGACGATCGCGCAGCTCGGTGGCGCGGCGTACAGCCTCCGACGCCGTGCGCTCGTCCGTCATACCCGTGACGGCGATGACGGCCTCCAACTGCAACCCCAACCGCTCGTCCGTGTCAGCGACAGCCTCGAACGCCCGTTCGAGGACATCAACTGCCCGCTCGCTCTGATCGGTCACGTAGTACGCACGTGCCAACCGACCGCACGCGCGGACCAGCGCACGGCGATCGTCGCCGGCCGCGGCGACCGCCTGCTCGAGGTGCGCGATCGCGTCCGGCTGTCCAGCGCGCCACTCCGCCATCCCCAGCGTGAGCAGCAGCGCAGCTCGCTCAGCCTCCCGAGGCGGCTCCGCCAGCGCCCGACGAACGTAGCGCGCTGCGATCTCCGGGGCTCCTCGATCAAGCGCCTCGCGCGCCGCGCCCCCCAGCCGCCTCACCACCCAACCATCCCCAGCCGGGCCGCACGCGAGCAAATGCGCAGCCACCCGCGCCACCGCACCGTCGTCCTGATCCGCCAGGAGCGCGGCCGCGCGCCGATGCGCCACGCGCCGCGCCCCTGGCGCGATGTCCTCAAGAACGGCCGCGCCAATCAACGGATGAAAGAACCTAAGCGGCCGCGATCGAGCGAGGATCTGCACCGCGGCTAACCGATCCGCCACCAGCTCCGCAACCGCCGGATCCAACTCGGCCAGCCGCGCCGCGAGCGCAACCTCCGCCCCCGAGCCGAGCACCGCGACCGCGCGCGCCACAGCGACCAGGTCGGCGCCGAGCCGCCCGAGCCGGGCGAGTACCGAAGTCCCGACGGCCGCCGGGGCTACCAACTCCAGCGCCGGAACGCTGCCCTCACGAGCCGCCAGCCCCTGCTCGCGCGCCGCCGCCAAGAGCTCGCGCACGAACAGCGGATTGCCACCACTCAACTCACTAACCGCCGCGCAAAAGCGGTCCTCCGCACCCTCGTCAAAATGACCGCGCACCATCTCACCAACCGCAGTCGGGCTCAGCGGCCCAAGCACCAGCCGCTGCGCACCACCATCAGTAACCAGCTGCGCCAGCTCCGCCCGCTCCCCACCCGGGTCGCCCGAACGCAACCCCAGCACCAATACCACAGGCAGATCGCCGACCCGGCGGGCAACGTAACCGAGCCACGCCAGCGACGGATCATCTACCCACTGCACATCATCGACCACCACGACCAGGGGGCCCACTCCAGCCCGGTTAGCGCACAGCCAATACAGCCCGTGGATCGCCGCGAGCTGATCCGCCGGCCGCTCGCCGTCCGCCACCCCCAACGCCCGCGCACCAACACGCGCGACACCACCAAGCAGCCGACGCCTCTCCCCTGCAGACGCGGCGCGCAACATCGGCTCAAACAACTGACGCGCGACCCCAAACCCGATCCCCGCCTCAAACTCCGAACCGCGCGCCCGCAACACCCCGACGTCCGCCATGCCCGCCGTCCTAGCGGCCTCCTCAAGTAGCCGCGTCTTACCGATGCCGGCCGGACCCTCCACGACCAACACCCCGCCGAAATCCTCCCCGACCGCCGCGATCAGCCCGCCGATCGCGGCCAGCTCCTCCTCACGCTCCAACACCCCTCCCAGCGCCAGCCGAGAACCCGGGTGGCGGTCCGACATCGCGGGGTGCGGGGAAGTCCGAGAGCCTTTCCCGGGCGGCGGATCGAGCGAGCGATCGTGTTGCAGAATCGACCGCTCCAGCTCCTGCAGACCTTTGCTCGGCTCAAGCCCCAGCTCCTCGCGCAAGACACCGCTGAGTTCCCGGTACACCCCCAGCGCGTCAGCCTGCCGGCCGGCGTGATACAGCGCCAGCATCAACTGCCCCCGCAGCCGCTCCTGCAACGGATCCGAGGCCACCAGCGACTCCAGCTCAGACACCAGCTCGGCTCCAGCGCCCAGCGCGAGGTCCGCGTCGACGCGCTCCATCACCGCCTGAAGCCGCAACTCCTCAAGCCGCCTGATCTCCCCCTGCAGACAATCCACCCCCGCCAGGTCCGCCAACGCCGGCCCCCGCCACAACCCCAACGCCTCTTCCAACCTGTCTGACGCGCCTGGCGCCTGACCCGCGGCCAACAACCGCCGCCCGTCACCCAAGAGCCGCTCGAACTCCGCCGCATCAAGCCGCCCCGGCCCGGCCCGCAGCACATACCCACCCGGGCGCGACAGCAACACCCCATCCTCGCCGTCGCCGGACTGCAGCACGCGACGCAGCCGCGACACCGCCACCTGCACCGCGTTGACCGCACCCTCGCGCCGCCGCTCCCCGAACAGGTCCTCCACCAGTTGTTCGACCCTCACCAGCTCGTTCGCCCGGACCAGAAACAGCGCCAACAACACCCGCTGGCGCTCTCCCTTCAGCCGCACCGGCTCACCGCCGCTGGATGCCTCCAACGGCCCCAACACCCCAAACCTCCACCGGCCCACGACTCCCATCACGCCGATTATCCGCCCCCCGGCAGCACCAGCGCAACGATCCTTCACGGACGCCGGTAAGGCAACCGTCAGCAACCCGTCAGCACCCGACCGGATGCTCCCCCAACACCCATCACCACCCGCCGCTCCCGAAGAGAAGGCATCCATCACCTACCAAGTCGCCTACCACATCTCAAAGGAACAGGTCGCCGACCTCCGGCGGGCCACCGATTACCCAAGACATGCGAGCACCACCAGCAGGCAAGTAGAGCTACACCACGGGCCACCACCAACCAAACCACCTCAAGGAGGTAGTTACATGCGACGAGTAGGAGCTGTCGCACTTGCGGCAGCGATAGCGGCGCTGGCCGCATCGGCGACGGGTGCGAGCGCGCAGTCAGGCTGGACGCCGGTGACCGACCCACTCGGGTCGGGAGCCCCCAATGGTTCGATCACACTGCCTCCAGGTAACTGCGGCTTTCCGGTCCAGATCGCCGTCGTGGCCAACCGTGAGCGCCAGAACGTGACGCCGATCGGCCCGCCGGCCCCGGCCGGCACGACCTTGACCCAGATCCGTGGCAAGCTGGTTCTCAGCTTCACCAACGCGGACGGCGGTCAGACGATCGTGCGCGACGAGAGCGGCCCGACCGCCACGTACGCGTATCCGGCAGGAAGCGGAATCGAGACCGCGACCGGCGAGAACTGGTGGGGCTTCGGCCCTCGAAGCCAAGCGAACACCGGCGAGCCAGGACTCGTATTCACCAGCCGCCCGGTCATCCTGTCATTCGGGGGCGGCGCGGTGACTGCTTTCTGGACGCAGCAGCAAGTCAACGGCTGCTCCCTCTTGGGTTGAGGAGCACCTGAGCCAGGCGACCTTGTGCCGCGGCCGCTGAATTCGCCGCGGCACACTGGTGCACGTGCAGATGAGGCTCGCCTGCGTTGCCTCGGCAAGCGGCAGCCAGACGGACGGCAGATCAGGTTCCCGCAATCGACAAACGAGCGCTGAGCGCTCGCTGATGGTGACGATCCAGCCGGGCCCTCAGTCGTGACGGGGTGCCCGGCATAGGTGTTGGACAGTGCACCTCTGCTAGACGATGATCCGGCGCGCTAGAGCTCGCCGTGCCGTCCGCAACGTGCGCAACGTGGAAGCCGTCGCCCGATCATCGGACATCTCAGCTCAGTCGGGCTACCTGCAGCGGCCAGGGGCATCGATCCAGCTTGCTCGCTGCTGGTTTGGAACGCTTACGAGCATGAAGTTGGCACCGGACGCGAGCACGGACGAGACGAGCGCGTCTTGTCCTGAGCAGCGACGACGGAGCGACGATCACGGCTATTGCACCGGTAGGCACCAGGCACCTGCGTTCCCGCTTGCCGCGGAATTCTGGATCCTTTCGACACCGCTCATGCGCCCGCGAGGGCGAGCGTCTGATCCCGCCAGTAGGGAGCGCGCAGCTCGCGTTTAAGGAGCTTTCCGGCGGCGGACTTGGGCAACGGCTCCGCGCGCAGTTCGATCGTCTTGGGCACCTTGTAGTCGGCGATCAGCGATCGACAATGCGCGCGCAGCTCGTCGATTTCGACCCTCGCTCGAGGCACGACGACTGCGTGCACGGCCTCGCCCCAGCGGGAATCCGGGATGCCGAACACTGCGGCTTCGGCTACCGCCGCATGTCGGTAGAGAGCCTCTTCGACCTCGGTGCTGTACACGTTCTCGCCGCCGGTGACGATCATGTCCTTGGCGCGATCGACGAGGTATATGTAGCCGCGGGAATCCTGGTAGCCCAGATCGCCGGTGTGGTACCAGCCGTCGATGAGCGCCGCGGCGGTCTGCTCGGGCTTGTTCCAATAGCCCGCCATCACGTTCGCGCCGCGCACGGCGAGTTCGCCGACCTCGTCGACCGACAGGGCGCTGCCGTCGAGAGCCAGGATCGCAATCTCGACGCCGACCGCGGGTCGCCCGCATGAGCGCGACTGCGGCGCGTCGAGCAGGCGCTCCTCGCGTGGTAGCAGCGTCGCGATCGGCGAGGTCTCGGTGGCGCCGTAGATGTGCAGGAGCTCGGCGCCAGGGAAGGTTGCGTGCGCGCGGCGCAGGGTCTCGGTAGCGATCGGTGCCCCGCCGTGTGCGATGTGGCGCAGGCTTGAGACCTCACGCGGCCGTGCACGCTGCTCGTCGCTCAAGGCGGCGAGCATCGTTGGCACCATCAGCGTATGCGTGACCCGGTGCTCGGCGATCAGATCGAGTGCCGTGCCAGGGTCAAACGAGGGAAGGATCACGTGCTGACCTCCATTCCATACGGTGGCCAGAACCGCGATCGACCCCGCGGCATGGAACATCGGCGCGGCGATCAGCCACCGAGTGGCGCTGTCGAAGCGCCAGCACGCTTGCAGGTGCATCGCGTTTGCGACGAGGTTGCGGTGCGTGAGCATCACCCCCTTCGCCGCGCCTGTCGTCCCGCCTGTGTAGAACAACCCGGCAAGCCCCGTCGGATCGACGTCGGCGAGGGCCGCATCCCCGGAACCGGCCGCGAGCAACGCTTCATACCCGGCCCGGAGGTCGATGATGTGCTCGACTAGATCCTCGAGGCCTTCCACGCCAGACGCAGTGAACAGCACCTTCGTGCCGGAGTCCTCGAGCGCGTAGCGCAACTCGGCGATCGCATGGCGGTGGTTGAGCGGCACCAGGACCATGCCGCCGGCGGGAACCGCCTGATAGAGCTCCAGGTAGCGGTGGCAGTTGCCTCCCACGACCGCGACACGGTCACCCGCACCCAGCCCGAGCCCGCGTAGTCCCGCGATCAGACACCGACACCGCTCCGCGGTCTCGGCGTACGTGTAGCCAACGTCTCCGCAGACGACCGCTACGTCGTCGCCGGCGACCAGCTCGGCTCGCCGAAGCGGGGAGCTCATGTCGGGCCCTCCGCAGTCCAGCTGCTCTTGAAGCCGACCGTTCATCTGTGTGCCCTCCGGTCTAGTGGACTCGGATCGCAGGCTAGTCCGCGCGGCCGCGCTCGGCTATCGACTGTTCAGTCGATCTTTGCCATCAGACCCCGATCAGGTCGTTCTCCATCGCGAACAGCGCGACGCTCGCCCGCGTCGAGACGCCGCACTTCTCGTAGATGTGAGCGATATGCGTATGCGCGGTCGACGGGGAGATCACCAGCTCGTCCGCAATCTGCCGCTGCGAGTGTCCGCGCGCGAGTAGCCGCAGCACCTCGACCTCGCGCTCGGTCAAGCCCGCCGGCCACCGCGCGAGGGAACGTCGTGCGCGCTCGCCGGCCGCCTCAACCACCGCTTTGACCGCGTCGCGGTCCAATCTCCCCGCGCCGGCCTCCTCCTCGACGACGCCAACGGCATGCTTACGCGATCGCGCGGGCCGATGAGGACGCTCTTCGGTCAGTGCCTGAAACACGTCGGCCGCCGCGAGCAGCCGCGCCCCGCGACTCAGCTGTGACGCTGGCGCGCCGCGGTGATAGCCGCTGCCGTCGAGACGCTCATGGTGCATGCCCACCAGAGCCCCCAGCGGAGCCAATACCGGCGACTGCGAGACAGCCCGCTCGCTGTAATACGGATGCAGGCGGACCCGCTCCCACTCCGCGGTACCAAGCGGTCCGGGCTTGTCCCAGATCCCATTCGACACGCTCACCCGGCCCAAGTCATGCAGCAGCCCCGCGTGCCGCAGACGTCGCTGCTCTTCCTCCCCCAGGCCGAGGATGCCGGCGGCCGCGCACGCGAGCCGGGCCACTCCCCCGGAGTGCCCCACCAAGTACGGAGACTTCAGATCGGCGAAATCCGCGAATGCCGAGGTCACCTCATCAAGGCGTGCCAACGGCAACGTGATACGCGGACTAGGTTCCGATTCCAGAACCAAATCCCACACGGACTCGCTCTCGATCAACGCGAACACCTCGGGAGCGCGGTCGAGGAATGCGCCCGCGACAGCGGGATCAAACCATCCGCCACTGCGGCGCGCGAGGTTCTCGCACGCGGCGGCCCGCCCCGCGGTCCTGTGATCGATCTCGACCACGTTGGCCAACGTCACCAACCGCGCCCCGATCTCGATCTCGTCCTCCGAGAGGCCCTGCGGAAACCCCTTACCGTCCCAACGCTCCCAGATATGCGTCAGTCCTCGGCCGACGGCCTCGTTCATCCCCAGTCGCGAAGCGAACCGCACCGCCACGCTGCAGGCGGTGGCCGCCATCTCCGACGCCAGTCGAGGACCGTCGGTGAAGAACCGAGCGATAGCGCGCTCCCGGACCTCAGCCGACTGACCGCGCGCAAGGTTCTCGCGCGTAGCGGCGACCACCTCCTCCTCGCGGCCAAAATCCACCGGGAAGTACGTCCAGCGATACGTAATGTCATCGCCATAGGCCTGCGCCTCCTCATGCGCGAACGCCGTACAACCGATCGCCCTAAGCAGCGCCAGATAGAACGCGTTTGAGAGGACCGAATCCGGCAAGTCGAGATTCCGCCCCACCTCGACGGCCATCAACGCCGTCCGCATCGTGCGCTCCAGCGGCATCCCGTTCCCCAAATCCGTCGCGAGCGACAACGCCGCGAGCAACTCGGACAGGCGTAACCGTTCGGGCCCCGGTTCCCTCACCAGGCGACATTAGCCGCCCAACCCCCCCTGCGGTCAAGCAACCAAGCAACCCGGGTGATCCGCGAGCCAGTCCGCGCGACGCCTACGTCACCGGCCGCGCCAATGCTTCCGTAGGGCATCGGACCGCTGCTTCGCGCGGGGAAACCAACGGCCGGACCGCACCCAGTCAGGCCGTGTCCTGGCACGATCGCCTCCACCACAGCGGCGTCGTCGTGCCGGCTATGCCCGTGCCACGCAAAGGCATAGCGACGCGCCGGCGGCCGGGGTGATCGATACGGCCGCCGAAGCGATCGCGTGTCGACTGCGTCGCGCAGAGGCGATTGTGGAGGGTTGGGCGGGTGGAGGGGCCCCGGCTTGGGGCCCTTCCCTTGATCCACGCCGGTTTACGGGATGGTGCGACCGCGAGAGTGACTCGCCGGATGTTGTCTTGCGGGGTGCCGACTCATGCTGGCACCCGACTGCGCTCAATCAGGTGCTGCGCGAACCACTGCATCGCGGCCGTGGCGGCCACGTCGAAGCCGTCACCGTAGGCGTCAAAGTGGCCGCCAGGCAGGATCGCGAGCTTTTTGGGTTCGTTGGCTGTGGCATATCCGCGGACGGCGATGTCGATCGGCGCGACGACGTCGTTTTCAGCCACGCACATCAGAAGCGGTGTGGGACTGATCCACGGCAGGTACGTACCGGGCTCGTACTCGCCGATCATCTCGACGCTCCGTGCCGTGGTCTCGTTGCGCCATGACGGTGCGCGACTCTGATGAGTCTCGGTGAACCACTTGTAGGAGTCGGCTGTCGGCAGCACGGAGGGCGCAAGCGGGTTCTCATCCACCACGGGCACCATCGCCGGCGCTTCGCCGCGGAATCGCGCTTCGCGGTCGGCGTTGAACTCCGCCTGGACGCCGGCGATGAAGTCGGCTCGTACAAACGCGCGGAAGGCCTCGTGCCCCGAGACGAACGGCGCCTGCGATACGACACACTTCACGCGCCGGTCGATCGCCCCGACGACCAGCACATGTCCGCCGGCGTAACTTCCTCCCCACACGCCGATCCGCTCGGCGTCGACCTCGGGCCGGGTCGCGGCGTACGTGATCGCCGTGCGATAGTCACGAACCTGCGCCCACGGATCGACCTCCTGGCGAGGCTCACCGTCGCTGGCTCCGAAGTTGCGATTGTCGTACAAGAGCGCAACCAGGCCAGCATCGGCGAACGCCTCCGCGAAGCGATCCGCATGCATCTCTTTCACGGCCGAGAATCCAGGCGCAATCACGACCGCCGGCGCGGCACGGGTGGTGCCGTCGGGTATGTACAACCAGCCTCGCAACGTGACGCCATCGGCGTCAAACTCAACATCTTCTCTCATCATTGTCTCCTTCAACCGGCGGGTAAGCGGCGTCCGAGTCGGTCGATCTCGAAGATGACCTCGAGCTCGAGCGGGCTTGACGCGGTCGGCGACGATCGCGCGCGCTGGGCTTGAATCGGTACGTGACGACACGGTCGAGGCGTCGAGGAGCGTCGCCACGAGCAGTAATGCCAGTGCGGCAGTAAGGCGACGAAACAGAGGCTGAGCGAACCATCCGAGGCTTGGGTGAAGCTGGCCTCACGTACGAGGCTCCGCCCGAACGCCGGTGTGGCACCGGCTGGCTGAGAGGCGTCACCTCTACCCTGACATCCGAGAACAGATCCGACTGGTCGCATGCGACCGCTTGCCCGGGCCAACCAACACGCGGTTGCCGTCTAGCACCAGACACGCCCGGACGACCCAGATCGCCGCGAGGGTCGCCGAAACGACGAATATGGTGCTGATCGCACGCCACTCCTCTTGGCCCCTCGGAACTCGAGGGCTGCCAGGTAAGTAGCCTACCAAGCCGCGCGCCGGCCAGTCAAGGATCACCGACGGACAGGACAGCTACCGGCTCGCCCAAGCGACCGCCGGCAAGGGGGTGAAGCCCCTCACCTGACCCCGACCCCACCCCTGCTGGGGAGAAACGATGGCCACGGGTGGGGAGATCTGATGGCCACCAGCGGGGAGAAACGACGGCCACCAGCAGGGAATTAAGTGGCCACCAGTGGGGAGGAACCGATGGCCATTGACACTCTGGTTCCTGGCGACACCCGGATTCGCGCGCGTACGCGATGCTGCGCCGCGGCTCGCCGAGACCACTCCTCCTCGTCCAGCGGGAAGCGTGACCGGGCGAGCTGCCGTTCGTCTGCGGGCGGCCGCCGGTTATGCCGAGCGCACAAATCGCGGATCACCGGGCGACCGCGACGACGCGGTCGACGCGACTTCTGCATCCGTGTGGCGTTGCGATCACGCGCAGCCGCGACAGCGGACGACTGACCTTTTTCGCCCGAGCGCTCATAAGCTCTTGGGGCGTGTGGGAGAGTAAAGGGATCGCGAGCCCCGATCATCCTTCGCGCTGATTCAACCCCGACCGGTCAGGAACCCCATGCCCATCGACGCCGACTCCCTGCATGTTCTGCTCGACGAGGCGGTGCGTCGCCACCGGATGCCGGGAGCGACGCTCGCGGTCCTCGATGGCGCGAATGTCACGGTTACGGCGACGACGGTCCTGCACCGCGGCACGCGCGTACCGGCCACGCCCGATTCGCTGTTTCAAATTGGCTCGATCACCAAAAGTT
>Ga0335077_10005859_pt1 | contig 15131 bp, 13 predicted proteins | sample Lox_Sample_31_FD_207151 | JGI IMG/M metagenome (GOLD analysis project Ga0335077, IMG submission 207151) | Soil microbial communities from Loxahatchee National Wildlife Refuge, Florida, United States - Lox_Sample_3.1 | ecosystem: Environmental > Terrestrial > Soil > Wetlands | place: USA... | reverse complement strand
GTGAGGATTGCAACGTCCGCCGTTACCCCGGGAGTATACGGGCAACGGAAGAGCCTCGAAAGCAAGAGGTCAGAGAAAGTAGAGGGCCGCCAGGCGGCCACTCCCTCCCGCTTCGAACGCCAAGCCGCAACGAAGATGGCAAGGTCCGTGTGTCCCGACCGGGTTCGGGCCGTCGACCTGCCCAGGACCTCCGACAGAGAGGTACGAGCGGCGGTGCATCCTGAGGAGTTTTCATGTCGAAAGAATTGGTTATCAGCGCGACATCCCACGAACGGAGAGTCGCGATATTGGAAGAAGGACAGCTAGTCGAAATCTACATTGAGCGCGAGAAAGAATTCGCGCTCGTAGGCAGCATATACAAAGGAAAAGTGACGCGGGTACTCCCGGGCATGCAGTCGGCGTTCGTCGACATCGGCCTGGATGGGGACGCGTTTCTGTACGTGAGCGACGTTTTCGAAAACCTCGAAGACTACGATCACGGGCATGGGCACGGGGACACGGCGCCGCCAGCAAGCGGGCCAGTGAACCGCGTGACCACCACGACGACGATTGAGTTGTTGCCGGGGGAAAACCTGGCCGTCGCGGGCGGGCGCGAAGAAGGCGGCGTCCGCGAGGACAGCTACGCGAGCCAAGAAGCGGCAGGCGACGAAGAGCACGCGGGCGAAGGCGAAGGCCAGGCGGACGTGCTGCGCGGCAGGCCCGCGGGCGAGCCGGAAACGTCCGAGATGGACGAAAGGCAGCCGGAGTCGAATGATTCGGCGCCGCAGAATTTCGCGCCGAGCTACAACCCGACGCGCAATTATCCTCCGCGCCACGGCAGCGACCGCGGCGACCGCGGGGAACGTGGCGACCGAGGGGACCGGGGAGGAGACCGCGGCGGAGATCGCGGGCGCGGTGGACGGCGTGGACGGTTCGGACGCCGTGGACGCGGCGGAGACCGGCCCCGTCACGGACAAGGCGGGAGGAATCTGCCGCCATCGAAGTACGCGTCGCCGCAGGGCGGGCGAGATTCGCGCGGTGGTTACGAGGATCGCCGGCCGCACGACCGCGGGCCGAGCACACCCCCACCGAGCGGGGGCGAAGATGAGATCGTGCTGCCGGGCGAGTCGCTGGCAAAATACCGCGCGCGACCACAGCAGCCGCAGCCTGTAGCCGAGGAGCCCGAAGAGCGGCAGCCCAATTTCGAACAGCCCGTTTCGCGGCCGGCCGTTGGCCTTCCGCCGCCGTCTGGCGGACCACGCCGGTTTTCGGGCAGCTTGCCGCACTGGGTACTTGCGGATAACGAAGCGGAAGCCGAAGCGGCAAGCGACGTGGCAGGGGAACCGGCCATTGAAGCCGCTGAGAAAGCCGCGGAAGCCGCCGAACAACATCACGAAGAGGAAGCACACGCCGAAGCCCATCGAAACGGCACGACCGGCTTGAGCGAGGAAGAACTGTCGGCGCTTTCTTCGCGGCTGGTGGAAGCGAAACACGAAGAGACGCAAGCACACGCCGATGCGGACTCGCTGGCAGGGGGCGCAGAGTTCGACGAGGAAGAAGCGGAAGAAGCCGAGGAACGCGACGAAGAAGAGCCCGAACACGAAGAGGAAGAGACGGCCGAAGCCGAAGCGGAAGCCGCAAGCGCAGAGGCGCACGAAACGGAAGTTTCCGAGGAAATCCATGAGGAACACGAAGAACAGCCCCATGGATTGAGCGAATCCGAACGGGCGGACCTGGCACACGACGAAGCGATGGAGTCCGTGGAGGCGGAAGCGGCGATGAGCGCTGCGGCGTCGGGCGAGACGGCCGGCGGACCGGTTGCGGAAGATGAGGTAATCCTGCTGCCGGGCGAAACGCGCAGCCAGCGGAATCCAAGCGCACCGCGCGAGGAATTTGCGCCACGGCGCGACTCGGCACGCATCGGCAGCGATCCACGTTCGCGGTTCCAGCGGCCCCACCGCGGGGGACGCGATCGCGGCGGGCGGCATGACCGCCGGGGAGGCGGAGATCGCGGACGCGGGCGATTTGACCGGCGGGGCGGCGGAGATCGTGGCGGACATCAGCACGGCCACGGGCATCCTCGCGGACATCATGGCGGGCACGCGCCACAGCGGCGTCCGCAACTGATCTCGGAGATGTTGAAGCCGGGTCAGGATGTCGTGGTGCAGATCGCGAAGGAACCACTGGGGAAGAAGGGCGCACGGATCACCAGCCACGTGGCATTGCCGGGACGCTTCCTGGTGTACATGCCAACGATCGATCACATCGGCGTTTCGCGGAAGATTGCGAGCGCGGAGAACCGTTCGCGGCTGCGCCGGTTAGTGGGCGAGGCACGCGGCAGCTATCCGGGCGGATTTATCGTGCGGACGGCGGCAGGCGGAGCGACGGATGATGAAATCCGGACAGACATCGAGTTCCTGGGGAAGACCTGGAACGAGATCAAGCAGAAGCACGATGACCGCAAGGCGCCGGCGCTGCTGCACCGCGACCTGAACCTGGTGGAACGCATCCTGCGCGACTACGTGAGCGACGACTTCACCGGCATCTGGATCGACAGCGAAGAGGAATACGGCAAGGTGGTGGAGTTCGTCAGCCGGTTCCAACCAAAGCTGGTGAACAAGGTCAAGCTGTATACCAAGGAACAGCCGATCTTCGAAGAGTTCGGCATTCAGCACGAACTCGACAAGGCGCTGCGCGCGAAAGTGTGGCTGAAATCCGGCGGATACATCGTCATCAACCACACGGAAGCGCTGGTGGCCATCGACGTGAACACCGGCAAGTTCGTCGGCAAGGGCTCGACGCGGCTGGAAGACACCATCGTGAAGACCAATCTGGAAGCGGTGAAGGAGATCGTGCGGCAGATCCGCTTGCGCGATCTGGGCGGCATCATCGTGGTGGATTTCATCGACATGGAAGAGCGGCGGAACCGCGAGAAGGTGCTGATGGCACTGCAATCGGCGCTGGAGCAGGATAAGGCTCCCTCGAAGGCGCTTTCGTTCAACGAATTCGGGCTGGTGTGCATCACGCGGAAGCGCACCAAACAGGCGCTGGAACGCGTGCTGTGCCAGCCGTGCCCGTACTGCACGGGATCGGGGATGGTGAAGTCGATTCCGACGCTGTGCTACGAGATTCAGGCGGAAGCGCGGAAGATGGCGGTGGCGGATCACGAAGGGCCGAACTTGACGCTGCGCGTGCATCCGGAAATTGCCAAGGCACTGAAAACGCGCGAGTCCATTCTGGTGGACGAGCTGGAGCAGAACGCGCACAAGCACATCATTATTCAGTCGGACGCGACGCTGCACTGGGAGCAGTACGACATTTACTGAAGACGGTAATCGGTAATTAGATAACGGAAAACGCCCGGGCTTGGCTCGGGCGTTTCTGTTTTTTGGAAGACTGCGAAAGGGATCGGCTTGCGGCTAGAAATCCCGCCAAGGCTTCCAGATGGGCACGCTGGTGTACCGCACATCGGGGTGCTTGTCGAACAGGCGGCGAATCGCGGCAAGTAGACGGCGGAACATATGTGGCCTCCCCAGACGGCTGAAGAGTAGCGCCATGTGGGGGCGGGGTCAATGGCGGCACTGGAGGGCGCGCGAAATGTGGCTTTTCGAACGGTCGTTGAGCGGAAATTCATAACCTTCTTACTCACAGCAAGATGCAGGAGCACAACTCTCCGGCCTGATTGGTGTTTTATCCGGTGAACGAGAAAGAAAGTGAAGGAGCTAGTAAGAAGCGAGGTAGGACAATGCGAATTCTAAAATATGCAGCGCTGTTGGGGATTTTGCTTTTCGCGGCCGCGAGCGCGCAGGCGCAAGTTGCGGTGCGTGTCGGCGTTGGGCCAGTGTACGCCGCAGTCGGGCCGGAACCAGCCTGCGCTTATGGCTACTACGCGTATTATCCATATGCCTGCGCGCCGTATGGCTATTGGGGCCCGAGCTATTTTGCTGGCGGAGTGTTCGTGGGTGTCGGACCGTGGTATCACGCGCACTGGGGTCCGGCCCACTACGGGCGCGGCTATTATGGGCGCCCGGGCTGGGGATATAGGCCTGGGTACGGATACGCCCGGCCAGTTCATGGCGGGCCGGCACATGGCTACGCCGGCGGCGGGTATCACGGCGCGGGCAACGCTGGATTCCACGGTGGCGGCGGCCACCACGGTGGTGGAGGCCATGGCGGCGGCCACCGGTAAGTAGAATCATTCAAGAGTAAATCAAAGAACGCCCGAGCATTCTGCTCGGGCGTTTCTATTTTCATGTAACCTCGCGGCTATATGGACAGTAAAGGTAGATGGAGGCGGAGAGTGGAGCTTCTGGAGCGATTCGCGGCCGGAGATGAGCAGGCCTTCGAATCGCTGTTCCGCCAATACCAGGGCGAGGTGTACCGGTGGGCGCTGCGCATCGTGCGCAACAGCGCAGCGGCGGAGGATTTGACGATTGAGACGTTTTGGCGGGCGTACCGGGCGCACGCGCGATTCGACACGAAAACGGGAAACTGCGCGGGGTGGCTGCGGCGAATCGCAACGAACGCGGCTCTGGATTTTTTGAGGCGAGACCGGCGCGAGGTTGCCTTACCGGAGGATCTGCGGGAGGAAGAGCGGACGGCGTTGCCGGCCGAACAGGCGGAGTTGCGGCGGAAGATTTTCGCGGCGCTGGACCAGCTTTCGCCGAAATTGCGTGTAGCCGCGGTGCTGGCGCTGATTGAGGAAGAGCCGTACGAGAAAATCGGGGAAGCCCTGGGAATTTCGGCGAATGCAGTGAAAGTGCGGGTATTTCGCGCGGTACGAATTTTGAGGAAGGAACTGGCGGAAGCGGGAGTCCAACCATGAACGAGCACGAAGTAAACGAGATGAAGAAACTGCTGCAGAGGGCGGTGAAAGCTACGGGGCAAGCGGAGCCTCAGCGGGATTTGTGGCCCGCGATGCTGCGAAAGCTTTCGGAGAAGGCGGTGCGCGTGCCGTGGTGGGATTGGGTCTTGCTAGCAGGGACGAGTTTGGTGTTGTGTTTTTTTCCGGGCATGGTTCCGGCGCTGTTGTATCACCTGTAGGAGGAGTTATGGACAAGCATCCGTATTTGCGTGCGTATCTGGCGGGGATCGCGGTACCGACCGTGTTTCTACTGGTGGTGATGACCGCGTACACGTTGATCCGCTATGTGTACGACGTGCCGATCGCGGTCGAGAAGGTGATCGTGTTCCCGATGGCGGCGGTGCCGAATGCGTGGGGGTTGTGGAATGTGCTGTACCTGGCGTTCGTGCAGCGGCGTCATTTTTCGCTGGGAGTGTTTGGAGGAGTGCTGCCGCTGCTGCTGGCACCGGGGGGATACGCGGTAACGCGGCTACTGAATTTCAGCGTGCCCGCGGAAGTGTTCCATGTGGCGCCGTTTGCGCTGCCGATCGGGATCATCGTGTATTACCTGGCGTGGAAGTATTTTGTGGGATTTTTGAACGCGGAGCTGGGGATCGCGTGATTTTGAGCGAAAGTACGGGTTGCGGGTTGGGCGTTTCGATTATGGCGTGGTGGCAAGAAAGAGCCGGCATGATGGCCAGCGCTACAAATGCTAAGACCCGCCACTACGTTGTGAAGGCCGCGTGGGGCTGGCGTCTTTGGAGGGAGGGAAGACGTTGTACTGAGGAGCGGGCATAGGCGTGTCGCCCTTTTGATCGCGCCAGAGGAACTGGTTGAGGACGACGTTGTCGGCGGCGTCGGCGTGGCTGAAGTCGAGATCCTTCCCTTCCTTCCAATCCTTGGCGTTCACCTCGTAGATCAGGCCATTGTCGCGATTGCGATAGTCGGCGGAGTAGGCGGGCTGAGTGGCGGGGCCGCTGAAGAGCGGAGCCATGACCGCGGCGCGGGAATCGTTGGCGTTCATGGGAGGCGCGCCGAGAAGGGCTTCGATGGTGCGGACCATGTTGATGGTGGTGTAGAAGGTGTGATCAACGAACGCAGCGGACGGGCCGGATTGCGGAGTGGGCAACGGCGAATACTTGCTGACAACGAGAGCGATGCTGCGGTGAGAGTCGACGTGGTCGGGACCGTCCTGGGCATCGTCTTCGAGGATGAGGATGGCGGTGTCGTCCCAGTAAGGGCTGTGGGAGACGGCATCGATGACGCGGCCGAGGGCAAGATCGTTGTCGGCGACGGAAGCGGCGGGGCGAGGCTGGCCCTTGGTGCCGCCGGCAGTGTGATCATTCGGCAGCCGCAAAAGGATGAATTGTGGCAACTCGTCCTTCCCTTCCCTGCGCGATGAGAGGAAGGCGTTGAATTCGTTGAGGAACTCATCGGCGCGGAGTTGATCGGGATAGGAAACTTCAAAATCAGGGAACAGCGGATCGAAATGGTTGCGAAGTGCTTTTTGCGCGGCGACGTTTTTCGCGAGGACGGGAATGTCCCAAGGATAGGGGCTGGGACCGCCGCGAGGATCGCCGATATTTTTCTCGAGCGGTTCACCTTTCTTGATGACGGAGCGCGTGCAAATTACTGCAGCGACTGGCGGAGGTCCGGCTGACGGAATATCGCCGACGTTGCCGTTGCACCATTTGGAGACGATGTACTCGCCGTAATGGCGGTAGGTGATGCCGTGGGTGGCGAAGTTTTTCCAGAGGTAGCCGCCGGTGGGCTCGCCTGCATCGGGAAGATCGTCGTCAGCGGAAATGCCGCCAAGAAGTTCGCCTTCGGAGTCGTAGGTGTGCTCTTTGCTGCGATAGGCGATGGGCCAGGTTTTTTCGACGTAGTCGGAAATGGAGGCGGAGGTGGACCAGACGTGGCCATCGCCGGAGACATCGCCGGAATCGTAGAAATTGTCGAGGATGCCGAACTGGCGGGCGAGCTTGTGCTGGTTGGGCGTTATGTTTTCGCCGTAAAGCGTGAGAGAGGCATCGCCGTTGGCTTCTTTCAGATCGCCGAAGACCTGATCGTAGGTGCGATTTTCTTTGATGACGTAGATGACGTGATGAATTTTATTTTCGCCGGAAGCAAAGGGAACGTGGTCGGTGTTGCCGTGAGCGGCGTTGGTGGCGGCGACCTGCGCAGTCCAGGAGACGAGATTTTTGTCGATGTCGGCGAGGGGGATGCGGGCGAGTGAACCGTTGGTCATGGCGGGATTGTAAGGATACTCGAGTTCACCGTTAGCGTCTTTCTTGAGAGGCGTTGGATTGGGGCCGGAGCCGCGGCCCTTGGCGCTGCCGATGAGCAGATCGTTCGCGGTGACGGCGACGGCGGTGGGGTACCACTCCGTGGGGATGAATCCCTCAGCCTGCAATGTTTGCGATGCGGACGCGTGAGACAGGTCAAAAACAGCGACGGAATCGGAAATGGAATTCGCGGAGAAGAGCAGCTGCTCGCCGGAGGAAAGGGCGAGGGACTCAGGGTCGCTGCCACCATATTTTTGGCCAGCGAGTTTGGTGGAAAGTGTGAAAAGCAGTTTGAAGGATTTGGTGTCGAGGACATCGATTTCGTCACGATTGGTGAGCGCGACGAAAAGACGGGAATTGTCGCGCGAGAGAAGCAGGGCCGTCGGGTGAGAGCCGCCTTCGAGGTGCTCGGCGGGTTTCTTGAGCGCAATACGGCGGGCGACGCGGCCGGAGCCCAAATCGAGTTCGGCAACCGTGGAGGCATTCCACAAAGAGACGTAACCGCGGGTGCCGTCGGAGGTCATGGCGGTGGTGTAGGGCAAGGAACCGGGGATGCGCTTGAAGGTAGAGAGATCGAAACGGTGAATCACCTGGCCATCGGAGGCGTTGAGCAGGATGGCTTCGTCAGAGTTGTTGCAAGCGACGAGGATGCGTTCGATGCCGCCACTTTTGCCGACACTAATCCCAGCGGGATAGGTGACGTTCTTCATCAGATCGCGGCGGACTTTGCCGGCGGGAATTTTCGTACGCGGAGGGATCTTCAGAAAGCGTTCGGGAGCGACTTGGCCGTTTTCGAAGGAGTAGACGGCGATGCCATTGCCGGCGCTTCCCTTCTCTTTTGCGAGCGGATCGGTAAGTGAAGCTATAGAGGCGTAGAGATGCTTGCCATCGAGGCTGAACGCGAGGCCGAGGAAATAGGACTGCTTGGCGTCGGAACCCAGGCGATCGTCGGGAAAATCGAGGAGTTCGTTGGTTTCAAGATTGAGGACGGTGAGAGACTGCTTTTCGCCGGACGTGTAAGCGCCGTAGCCGCTGTGTAGGAATACGGCGAAACGGCCGTCGGGAGAAATGGCGGAGGCAGTGGGGAAATTATTGATCCTGCGAGGGGAGCCCGGAACGCTGCCGAGAAGCTTGGCGTTGGGAAGTTGCGTGGGCGTCGCGGGAGTTTGCGCGCGAAGTGCCGGGGCAGCGGCCAGGACGGTCGCAAGAACCAAGAGTCGCCGGGAAAGAAATCGCATGGGGGCATTATATAGGGGTTCCGCGGGAATACGCGGGAGGCGGAATTTCGTCCGTTAATCAGATACCGATGGTGTCATGCGAGCCGCGCAGATAGCCCGGAGGGCGGTGTGCTATTCTTGGCGCATGACAGCGCAGATTCTGGATGGATTGAAAATTCGCGGACAGATTTTCGCGGAGTTGAAGGAAGAGATTGCGCGGCTGGCGGGGCAAGGGATCCGGCCGGGGCTGGCGGCGGTCCTGGCGGGCGAGAATCCGGCGTCGCAATTGTATGTGAAGAGCAAGATCGCCGCGTGCGAGGAATTGGGGCTGGCGAGCTGGCTGCACACGCCGCCGGCGAATTCGTCGACGGAGTACATGCTGCAACTGGTGGAGGATCTGAATCGAGATGAGAACGTAGACGGAATCCTGGTGCAACTGCCATTGCCGGCGCAAATCGCTTCGAAACGGGTGCTGGAAGCGGTGAGCCCCGCGAAAGATGTGGACGGGTTTCATCCCGTGAACCTGGGAATGCTGGTAAGCAACCGGCCGGGACTGGTGGCGTGCACTCCGGCGGGCTGCATGGAGATGCTGCGGCGGTACGCAATCCCGATCGAAGGCGCGGAGGCGGTGGTGCTGGGGCGCAGCGACATTGTGGGCAAGCCGATGGCACTGCTGCTGATGCACGCGAACGCCACGGTGACGATCTGTCATTCGAAGACGCGGGATTTACCGGAAGTGGTGCGGCGGGCGGATGTTGTGGTGGCGGCGATGGGGAAGGCCGGGTTTGTACAAGCGGACTGGATCAAACCGGGCGCGGCGGTGATTGATGTGGGCACGAATAAAGTGACCGATGCCGCCGAGGCGGAGAAGCTGCTAAAGAATTTTCCGCAGCGGCGGGAGAAGTTCCGGACGAAGGGGAACGTATTGATTGGCGACGTGCATCCGGACGCGGTGTTTACAGCGGGCGCACTTTCGCCGGTGCCTGGCGGCGTGGGGCCGATGACCATCACGATGCTGATGAGTAACACGGTGAAGGCGGCGAAACTTCGGCGCGGGAAAGCGTCGGTAGTGGGGCAGTAGCCGGTTTCCCGCACTGGAAGGAAGAAGAGAGATTCCTCAGTTAGCGGACTCCGTTCGGAATGACGGATCTGTTTTTTGCCTAACAAACGAGATGGCTCATGACGTCTCGAAAGTGTGCGAACGGTGGCGGCTAAACAATATGAAGAAACTGGGTCTGACGGGCGGAATTGCGAGCGGGAAAAGCACCGTTGCGGCGATGCTGCGGGAACTGGGTTTTCGTGTGCTCGAGGCAGACCTGGTGGCGCACAAATTGATGGAGCCGGGACAGGCAGCGCACGACGAGATTCTGCGGGAATTTGGTGCGGACCTCGCGGATACTGCGGGACGCATTGATCGGGCAAAACTGGCCGCGATGGTGTTTGCCGATGCGGCGAAACTCGCCGCGTTGAACCGGATCATTCATCCACGCGTGGAGGAAATCACGCTGCGGCAATTTGCAGAGTGGGAAAAAGACGGCGTGCGCGACGCGGCCTTTGTGGAGGCGGCGCTGCTGGTGGAAGCGGGGATCGCGGCGAAGCTGGACGGGTTGGTGGTGGCGTTTTGCAGGCCGGAACAGCAACTGGAGCGACTGCTGGCGCGCGGGATGAGTGAAGTAGAAGCGCGACGTCGAATCGCGGCGCAAATGCCGGTGGAAGAAAAGCTGAAGCATGCAACGGAGCGGATCGATTGTTCGGGGGCGATGGAAGAGACGCGGGCACAGGTGAAGGCGTTGGCGGAGAGATTGCGCAAGGTATAAGAGGGCCGGCTGGCGGTCCACCGGAAACGTTGCGGCAGGGCTGCGGTTGAGATCCTTCGTCGCGAAGAACGCTCCTCCCTTCGTTAGCGCTCAGGGCAACCAGGATGGCAACCCTTCAATCTTGAATTGATCGAGGTACCCAGCTTCCATCAGGCGCGAGTGAAGGTGGAGGCGCGGGCGGCTTCCAGGAGCTTGGCGGCGTTGGTGCGGATATCGCCGTGGCCAAATACGGCGTTGCCGGCGACGAGAAGTTCGGCTCCCGCTTTTACGACGTCGCCGACAGTGTCCAGATCGACGCCTCCATCCACTTCAATGCGGAAGTGCAGCTGGCGTTCGGCGCGCATGCGAGCGAGTGCGGCGATTTTGTTGAGCGAATTGGTGATGAACTTCTGCCCGCCAAAGCCGGGATTCACACTCATGACCAGCACGTGGTGAACGATGTCGAGGACTTCGGTGAGGGTTTCTACGGGAGTGGCGGGATTGATGACCACACCGGGCATGCAATTGTGGGAAGCAATGAGATGGAGGGTGCGGTCGAGATGCACGCAGGCTTCCTGGTGGACGGAAATCCAAGCGGCTCCGGCGTCGGCGAATTCGGGAATGAAGAGATCGGGATTCTCAATCATCAAGTGGCAATCGAGAGGAGCTTTGATGAATTTGCGGAGCCACTTCACGACGGGCGGACCGATGGTGATGTTGGGAACGAAGTGGCCGTCCATCACGTCGACATGGAGAACCGTGCCGCCGCCATCGATGGCTTGCTGGGCGTCGGCGGCGAGGTTCGCGAAATTGGCGGAAAGAATCGATGGCGCGAGTTCGATAGGCATGAAGGGTGAGGCTCCTTCCCGAGAATGGAATTATACGATGGGCGCAGGGAGAACGGGAGCGGGAGGGAAGAAAAGAGAGAGATTCATCGCCACGAGCGTGCGATGGCGCAGCGTTCCTCGCTGCGCTCGGAATGACAGTTTTGCATACAGGCTGAGCGTTCAGGCTTGAAGGTGTCGCCAGGGCAGGGTGCGGCGCTCGGAGTTGCTTTGCAGGGCAAGTTCCATGGCAACCATGACGTCCAGAATTTGCTGCGGTGTAACGAGGATGGAGTTGGCGCCGAGGATGGCGTCACGCACGTTGGCGTAGAAATCGCGCCAGTCGCCAATGGAGGGAACGCGGTGCGTGATGGTGCGGCCGTCGTTGCAAGCAAGCGTGAGTTCGCCCCAATTTTCCGGCTTTTCGAGAGCCCAGTTGTCGCTCGGAGGGATTTGACCGGCGCGTAGAGTGAGCTCGAGGGGATCGAAATCGCGTTTGAGGTAACTGCCGTTTTGCGCGAGAACGACGGTACGGGGACGGGGAGCAGCGGCCAGCATGGTGGAACGAAGAAGTGCGCGCGTGCCCAAGGGGTAGTGCAGAAGCACATCGAAAGCGTCGTCAGTCGTGAAGCCGGCGCGCTCGATACGAATGTCCGCGGTGATGGCTTCGGGCGTGCCGAGAATTGTGAAGGACTGGTCGAAGAGATGCGGCGACAGATCGAAGAAGACGCCGCTGCCGGGAGCAGGCTGTTCGCGCCAGGCACCGGGCTTGGGAATGGGGCGATAGCGATCGTAAGTGGATTCGAAACGGGTGACGCGGCCGAGTTCGCCGGAGTCGATGACCTTGCGGAGACCCTGGAAATCGGCGTCGAAGCGACGGTCGTGGTAGACGGTGAGGATGCGGTTTTTGCCGCGAGCAAGAGCTAGGAGCTCGCGAGCTTCGGCGACGTTCAGCGTGAAAGGCTTGTCGACAACAACGTGCCGGCCGGCCGCAAGGCAACGCTTGGCGAGCGGGAAGTGCGATTGATTGGGAGTGGCAATGACGATGAGTTTTAGGGGCTGGATGGCGAGCAGGTCATCCACGGTGCGAACGATGCTGGCGTCCGGGTAAAGCTGCGCGGCGGAGTCGCCGGAGCGCTGCAGAATCGCGGCGAGATGCAGGCCGGGCACGGCACGGATTACGGGTGCATGGAAACAGCGGCCCGCCAAGCCAAACCCAATTAGACCGACGCCAATCATTCGTGGGAGTCTCCCGTTCCGAGTTCCGATGAAACCGCAGTCTAACACTTCGAACTGGCCCTGGGTTGGTAGGGGCGAAGTCGTCGTTATATCCTTGCTGACGTGGAGAAGAATCCGGGAACACAACCAGGGCCCGCGAGCAAACTGTATCTGGGATTGGTGGTGACGATTCTGGCGGTGCTGGTGTACGCGGGTTACATCACGCTGCAATTTGCGGGCGTGCGGCGATTGCAGAGCGAAATGGTGGACCGCAACCGCAAAGACTCGCTGCAACTGTTGCGCATCCAGAACGATTTGAACCTGCTGGGGCTGGCGATGCGGGACATGCTGGATACGGGTGAGCCCTATCCGCTGATCGCGTTCAGCGCGCAGTTTGAGCGAATCCGCACGGACCTGGACGACGCGCTGCGGCAGGAAGAACCGCTGGCAGAAGCGGCGCCGACCAGCGAGCAACGGCGCTACATGTCGCGATCGGTGAGCCAGTTCTGGGACGCGGCTGGTCGCATGTTTTCGCTGGCGCAAAACGATGAGGCCGCGGCGAGGGAACAGATTCGCGACACCCTGCAGCCGAGGCAAGCAGCGCTCACTTCGGCGATTTCGCGGCTGCTGGTGCAGAATAACGAAGCGGAGGAACTGGCGGCGGCGAGAATCGCGGATATTTACAACCGCGTACAAAGGCAACTGTATTTTTTTCTGGCGGCGATCCTGCTGGCGATTGTGCTGACAAGCTTGTACCTGATTCGCAGCAACTTGCGGCTATTTGCGCATGTGGAGGAATTATCGTCGCAACGCAGCGATCTGGCACAGAAGCTGATCGCCACGCAGGAATCCACGCTGCGGCATATTTCGCGGGAGCTGCACGACGAATTCGGGCAGGTGCTGACCGCGATCGGATCGCTGCTGAAGCGGACGGCGAAACATGTGCCGGAGGACTCGCCGCTGCACGAGGATTTGCGGGAGGTGCGCGAAATTGCGCAAACGACACTGAATAACATTCGCAGCTTGTCACAGGCGTTGCATCCGGTCCTGCTCGAAGAGGCGGGGCTCGAGAGCACGCTGGATTGGTACATTCCGACGGTCGAACGGCAGACGGGGCTTGTATTGCACTACGAAAAATCAGGCGAGCAATTTGCGATCGAGACAGGCGCGGGCGTGCACGTGTACCGCGTGCTGCAGGAAGCGTTGAACAACGTGAGCCGCCATTCGGGAGCGAAAGAAGCGTGGATCCGGCTACGGTTCGCACCCCATCAGCTGGAACTGGACGTGGAGGACCACGGGAAAGGGCTGGCGCCATCGGCGGGGCAACCGGGAATTGGGCTGGTGGCCATGCGGGAGCGCGCCGAATTGCTGGGCGGCACGTTGAGCGTTGCGAATGTGAGCGCGGCCGGAACTATTGGCGCGGGAACGCTTGTGAAATTGCGGATACCGCGGGCGAAGGTGGAGGCACATGGCGAATAAATTAAAGGTGCTGCTGGTGGACGACCATGCCCTGGTGCGGCGCGGATTCCGCCGCATGCTGGAAGACGAACCTTCGTTTGAAGTGGTGGGCGAAGCAAGCGACGGGCTGGAGGCGGTGCAGCTGGCCGAGCAATTGCGGCCGGAAGTGATCGTGATGGACTGCGCGCTGCCGCAGATCAATGGCATTGAGGCTTCGCGGAGAATTCTGGCGAGACGGCCGGACACGGCCATCCTGATGCTCAGCATGCACTCGGAGGACACGCTGGTGCGGCAAGCGCTGGAAGCGGGCGCGAAGGGCTACGTGCTGAAGAACGCGATGGACCTGGACCTGGTGAGCGCGATCAAAAAGGTGTCGGAAGGAAAAACGGTGCTCGACCCGCAGCTGATGCGCAGCGGAAGCCTGAAGGGCGAACGCGACACGGGCCTGACACCTCGAGAACTGGAAATCCTGCAACACATTGTGGCTGGGAAGTCGAACAAGCAGATCGCGACGGAATTGAGTCTGAGCGTGAACACGGTTTCCGTGCACCGCGCGAATATCATGGATGCGCTCGGCATACACAAAACAGCGGAACTGGTGGTGTACGCGATCCGCAACGGGCTGGTCAATCTTCCATGACGGAGCCTCCGTGAAGCGGCGCGAATTCATCCGGCGAGGAATCGGGGTGGGAATTCTGGCGGGATCAGCGCTGCCACGGGCATTGCGCGCCGCGGACGCGGGAGCGGGATTCCGGTTCACCGATGTGACCACTGCGGCGGGAATTCGCTTTCAACACAACAGCGGGGCGTATGGCGGAAAATTATTGCCAGAGACGCTGGGGTCGGGTTGCGCGTTTCTGGATTACGACGCGGACGGCTGGCAAGACATCCTGCTGGTGAACTCCATGGACTGGCCGGGGCACAAGCGGCAGCGGACGACGCTGAAGCTGTATCACAACAACCGCAATGGGACATTCACAGATGTTACGAAGTCAGCAGGGCTGGATGTGGAGATGTACGGAATGGGCGCGGCGGTCGGCGACTACAACAACGACGGCTACCCTGATCTTTTTATCAGCTGCGTGGGACAGAGCCGCCTGTTCAAGAATACCGGCAAGGGCACGTTCGTGGATGTGACGAAAGCGGCCGGATTGCTGGGAAAGCAAGGGCTAAGCACTTCGGCAGTGTGGTTCGACTACGATCGCGACGGCTTTCTTGATCTTTTCGTGTGCAATTACGTGAGGTGGTCGGCGGAGCGCGACGTGTTTTGCAGCCTGGATGGCAAGAACAAGTCGTATTGCACGCCGGAAGCCTACCGAGGGGACACCTGCTGGCTGTATCACAATCGCGGTGATGGAACGTTTGAGGATGTGACGGCATCGAGCGGAGTGTTTGACAGCAGTTCCAAGTCGCTGGGCGTGGCGATGCTGGATTACGATCAGGACGGCTGGCAGGACTTGTTGGTGGCGAACGATACACAGCCGAACAAGCTGTACAGGAATCTGCACAAC
>Ga0335077_10005857_pt1 | contig 15133 bp, 8 predicted proteins | sample Lox_Sample_31_FD_207151 | JGI IMG/M metagenome (GOLD analysis project Ga0335077, IMG submission 207151) | Soil microbial communities from Loxahatchee National Wildlife Refuge, Florida, United States - Lox_Sample_3.1 | ecosystem: Environmental > Terrestrial > Soil > Wetlands | place: USA: Florida... | reverse complement strand
GGATAAATGGAATCATCGGAGGTCTTGGCGGGATCGTCCGGATTCTCGTAATTTCCTCCCATCTTGGCGAGTTGGGCCTTCAATTCAGCGACGCGAGCGCGCAGCGCCCGGATTCGGTAGTGATCGTCCGCGTAGATCTGCCGAAGTCCTTCGAGTTGCGATTCGCTGGCAATGAGTTCGCCCTCCAGCGTGGCCGCCGCAGTGACCATGGCTTTCGCCTGTTCTTTGATATCGACTGCGGTGTTTTTGCTGGCGAAATCTCCGAAGTCCCGCTCTGCCGATTCCAAGTCCTGACGGACCTCTTTCAAGCGTCCTTCCAGGAATTCGCGCTCTCGCCGTGCCGACGATGTGCTCACCTGGCTGACCACGGTGTTCAGTTCGGCAACGTATTCGCCGGCTAGTGCCGCGGCGAGTTTCGGATCGCGGCTGGCAACCGTGATTGTGATGATTCCGCTTTTGCGGTCCTCCATGATCGAGGTGTTCGACGCCAGGCGCTTGCGCGCCAATTCACGGTAACGCAGCCCATACTTCTTCTGCAGCTCATATTTCTGAATCAGGTCGTCCTGCACGGTTCGGCTGGTGAGGATGCCGATAAACAAAGCGCCCGTACTCTTCAATCCGAAAAAGTCTCCGGCGATCGATCCGACGCTGCCCATTCGGGCCGCAAGCCCTGCCAGCATGGCCATGCCCGACGCACCCTGACTGTCGGGAGGCATCAGGCGAACCACCGACTCAAAACGCGGCGGAATGATCAAGGCAAGGGCGATCGCCACCGCTGTGCCGGTGACAACAAAACGCGCCAAAACTCGCCGCTGCACCAGCAGCAGACGCAAGTTCCCTATAAGCGATTCTGGCCTTTCGCTTTCAACTGAGGGCCGCGTCGGAGGATTGTAAACAACTTCCAGTTCCGAATTTAGAGGGACTGTTTTCATCTTTGACCCAACAAACCTACCGTCATGCTTATCTTGTCCGAGCGATTGGCCAGTAACTCAGTTGAAGCGACGTCGTCCAATTCGACTGCGTACCTGTCGCGAGCAGCGGAATCTGCCAACGCTCGTATTGCAGACTGCCCGAAAAACGGAATCCCGATTTCGCGAGAAAATCGGCCTCGAGCGCGGCGTCGTTCTGCGTGCCGCCTTGTGGCAGAAATTGGCTGTCGATCTTGCGGTGGCGAACTTCGAACGAAATCCGTTTCTGAGCGCTCAGCCAATAGGTCGTTTTCGCGGATTCCCCTTGCGCTGCCCGCCCCAGCCATGTGCCGATCAGTCGGCCGTCATTCGTATATCCGTTCAGGTATTGTCCATTGCTGTAGTAGCAACCCAGGCAGCTTGGAAAGTTGATCGGGCTCGTGGTTCCACCTTCGAGCCGAAAATCCAGCTTGGTAATTCTTGGAATTTTCGCCAAGTAGAGCCCGCTCTGAAACGCCGCTTTATAAGGACGGTTGAGAGGAGAGATTTCGTCTTCCTGGAAGGAATCCACGTACAGCGTAGCCCAGTCGCGGATCTTCGGAATGCGGTATGTCAAATCCAGGGCGGCGCGGCCATCTCCCAGCGGAGATCCCCCTTGATGAGCTCCCACTATGCTCTTCACGAGAGTCTTTGGCGTGAGTGGATTACCCGGTCCACCGTAAAGTGTGGTTTTTGACATGCTGATCTCAAAATTGGGCGTGAGCTTGAAACTGATCTTCGCGCCACTGATGAACGGCTGCGGATTCAGGCTCCGGCCGTACTGCCCGATGAGCCCGGAATTGAACCCGCCTTCCCGCAGGGAGTTGTTGACAAATTGTTGTCCGGCCAACTGCCCCAGGAAAAACTCCATTCGGATGTCGCCGAGGTACTCAAGAATTCCGGGCAATCGGAACGGGCTGACACGGTTCACGCGGAACATTTTGTTCAGCGGTTCGGCATTGTTAGTAAACAGCATGGAGCCTTCCTCGCCCGGCCCCCACCAGAGACTTTGCCGGCCAAAAGAGAACTGCCAGTTGGCAAGATTCATCCCGACATAAGTATCGAGGACGCGAAAGCGATTCACCGCCGGAAATGGAGTCGCGGGCGAATTGGGCGGAAGACTGTCGACATATTGAATGAAATCCAATGCCGCCGGCGAGAGCGAAGGCGCGGATGGCGCTGATTGATATTCGCCTCGCGCATAGATCACGAACGGACCCGCGGTGGTCCACGCAGATGTTCCAACAATACTGTTAAATCCGTGCTGGTAGGGTCTGCCATAATCGTTCAAGATCGTTTGCCCGAAATGGTTGTCGGTCAGCGGGGAACCCGAAATTCCGGTCGCGCGCGCGTAGACTGATTCGACTTGTGCATGCAGATTCTCAGCGCCGTCTGCAAGGTTGAGTTCGTTGGCGAATTCGCGCGAAAGAGACTGATAAAGATCCTGAACCTCTCGCGCTCCATCGGTCTCCGGTGCGTGTTCTGCCGCCTCACCGAGCAGGCGCGCGCATTCGAGTCGCGTCCACGGCCGCATTCCTAGAATGTCCGACTTCACGTAACCCAACGCGGCCAGTCGCTCCATAGCCGGATAAACCCAGCTATCCAGGGGAACGTAGGGCGATCCCATGAACGAAGATTTTCGAATTGCCTCGTCGCGGACGAACTCGTGCGGCGATTCCCACGCGGCGCCACCAATCTCAGGGTCGTGCCGATGACGACAAACGTTTTGCGAAATCAGATATCCAAGCACGCCGCCGACCAGAACATCCGAAGGAAAATGCTGCCGCGCCTGCACTCGCGAAAGGCTCACTGCGGAGGCGAGCCCATAAGCGAAAAGTGTTGGCAGCGTTCCGGGATATTCGTGCGCGAATACTCCAGCAATCGACCATGCAGCCGCTGCATGTTCTGACGGAAAAGATGTGCCGCCGTGAAAGAATGCTCCGCTTCCGCTGCCCTGATACGGACGCTCCCGCCCCAGCGAATATTTCAGGGCTTCGACGGTCACCAGACTATTCAGTGCAGCCTCTGCTGCGAGGAAGCCAGTTTCCCGCCACCGTTCGTTGTGGGTCGGAAAGCTGAAGAGATAAAGTCCTGCGCCGGCGCCAATCAGGCCCGCAACGCCATAATTGGAAACCGATTTGTAATGCTTGATAGTGGTCGGATTCTGATTTAGGGACGCGCTGTACTGGCGATCTGTGGTGAGCAAACCGGCGGTGATTCCACCGAGCGGCACAAGCCAGGTGGCGTCAGAGAGACGAATGCGTGACGGACTCGTCCAGATCTGTTTCTGATCTTCAACAAAATCGAAGATATGTCCGGAGAAACCGGGCCGCATCGAATCGTCGGAAATCACAAAGCTCTTTGCGGACACGGGCAATACTTCCGTCGCCATTGGGGACGCCGCTGGTGCGTTTGGCGTTTTACTATCAACTGCCACTTGCGCCCACATCGGAAACATTAAGAGAAGCACGACACCAACGGTAAACGTTACAACTCGCAGTCCGGACGGCACTCTCGGGACAACTGACTTCATGGATGGAAATAGGCAACCGTGATTGCGAACGAGGATGCTACCTGCGCCGCTTGTAGGATCGGCGCCCAGTTGCGGCCAGCGATCTTCGGCGCCTTCTCCGGAACCACAATCGAATCTCCGGGCTTTAGGACGGCCCTCATGGGATCGCCCAGCCAGAATCCGCCATTGTTTTTCGACGACAGTACCGATCCATCGGCTCGAATTACGAACACGGCATTCTTGTCGGCGATCTGCGTCAAGCCACCGGACTGGCTCAAATACCACTTCGCGCTCTTACCCGGAAGGTAGCCGACCGCGGTCGGATTGAAGACCTGGCCGCTGACCAGCACAAAATTCGTCTTCTTCGGAATCATCAGAATGTCGCCATCTCGCAGGGGCACGTCGGCGGATGTCTTGGCTAGTCGCTTAAGATCAGATGGAATGTGAATGACCACCCGCCCAAGCGGCTCGGTTGCCTCCAGTTGCTGCAATACCGTATCGGTCTGTGCGATTGCCGTCATTTTGGCGTTCTTTTGATCGCTATCGCCATCCGGCAATCCTTTAAGATAGCTCTCTTCATTCTTGACTCGATTCACCAGCTCGATATGCGATTGCATCTCCAGCTCGCGCGCTTCCTGTCGAATGAGGATGGCTCCGTAGGGATAAGCTTGCACTGTAAATCCGTTGCAGCGCGCTAGCACAGAGCTGAGCCGTTCGCCGGGCTCAATTCCATAGGTCGCCGGATGCTGCACTTCTCCCTTGACTGTGACCGATGCGCTCAAATCATTCCACTGTGGAACTTGGCGAATCGCGAGAACATCTCCGTTCCGGAGGGGCAGATTGTCGTTTACGTCTCCAGAGAGCGCGGAAGCCAGTTTGATCTGGACATGTTCGTTCGCTCCGCCACTCGCCATGAAGCGGGTCAGATCGGCGCTGTCGGCAAAGGCGCTTCGCTTCAGGCCGCCAGCCACTCGTACGAGGTCTTCAATCCGCATGTTCGTGGTCAGCGGATACCGCCCGGGCTTGGCGACCTCGCCGCGAACGTCGACGGTTGGAGCGTCCACTTTGGCCAGAGCTTTGTGAATGAGCAGGCTATCGCGCGGCTGCAGAATGATGTTATCGACGGGATTCCCCGCAAGCGCTTCACGCAGATCAACGCTCAGAATTTTCAGTGTTCCGTCGCTCTGCGCTCGAAATAGCTGCGCCGAATCGAGCCCGGCATCCGGAGTTACACCGCCCGCGAGTTGGATGGCATCGCGCAGGTGCGCTTCCCCGGAAGTGCGATAAGACCCCGGTGCCCGCACTTCCCCGCCCACCCAAACTTCCGGCGGGGCTTCAAAATCGTAGCGGCTGAAAACACGCACTGTATCGAGAGGCTTCAGAGTAGGCGCGGAAGCAGGATTTGCCAGGGCTCCCGAGATATCAAAACCCTCCACGCTGGGATGAAAGTCCGGCGGATTCAACCGGATGATTTCTGCGTAATGCGCGGCGGGCTCCGGCAGCATGTCGCCATAAGACGAGATCAGATCTGTCAACTTCATCCCCTGCTTGTAGGAATATCGTCCGGGTCGCAGCACGTGTCCCTGGAGATAAATTGCGTCTTCGTTGTAATTGGCGATTGGGAAGATATGAACCTGGTCGCCGTCTTGAACCTGAAACGCCTGCAGTTGTTTATCAACCTGCGCCGAGTCCGCACCGTTCAGGTCCAGCGTCAGCATCGTGCGCTTTTCGTGGGCTTCGACGCGTTGCACTTCAATATGGCGCAAAGCCGCGGTCGGCAGGATTCCTCCCGCGAGTTCCAGCACTTCTGCGAGCGAGGCTTCGTTCAACAATTCATAGACGGCTGGTCTGCGCACCATGCCGTCGACGGTGACTTGCGGACCTGCGGGCGGAACCTGCAAGGTGTCGCCATTTTCGAGGCGCCTCAAATCGCCGCGGACACCGTGTAACAGCAACTCGTAAGCGTCTACTTTCTCGAGTAGCTGCTTCCCGCGAAAATGTCGTAACTCCCGCAACGAGCCGCGTGCTGTGATTCCGCCGGCCGCAAACAATGCATTCAGTGGCGTGGAAAGAGAGCTGATGTCATACGCCCCAGGTTCGGCAACCTCGCCGACAACGTAGACCCGCACCGTTCGCAGCCGGGAGACAGAAACATCGGCCGATACATCGCGAAAAACACTGCGCAGCGCATGTTGCACATCGGTCTGAATCTCGCCAAGATTCTTCCCGCTCACCAGCAGTGGAGCAGTATCTGGCAGGGCAACACGGCCTGTGCGATCGACTTGGCGCACCATCCGCTGCGACATGCTGCCCCACAGATCGATCGTCAGGCTGTCCCCCGGCCCGACTACATAATCCGGCCCAACGGGCAGGTCCATGGGAATGACATCGGGCTGATTCGCCGTGTTGCGGAATACTTCCAGCCCAAAACGTTCTGCCGGACGTTGCCAGGCCGCCGCCTGCACGTACATGTCGTAGAGGGAAGGAATGTCGGAATAAGGATTGGCGGGACGGACCATCTTTACGGGGCTCAGGTCCTGTTCGCCCGGAGTTCGCTTCCACTCTGACCGCATCGACTGCCGGACCACGTCGTTGCTGGCGACTGTTTCGGTCCCGTTCGCGATTTTCGAATTTCCGAATTTGGTCTCGGGTGAGGAAAACACTTCCGAGGGCGAATGCCGCTGTGAACCGAAGTCTACTCCGTCACTGGATTTAAGCGCTGCAGAAGCCAATTCGATCTGCGGATCAGCCAACATGTCGCGGGGAACTAAATTGTCATCCGTCAACTCCGTCCGCAGCGTTCTTGGAGTTTCAGGTTGCAGTTGTGGATTTGGTTCGGGCGCGGGTGTTTCATTCGCCGGAGCGGCTTCGCGCTCGGATTGGCGTCCTCTCTGCCCAGTTTTCCGGCAGTCTGCGTCACCAGATGTGCATCCGTGTGTGCGCTCGACCTGTGGCGTTTCGCTATTCCCATCTTCCGGCGTTAACGAATCGCTGTCTTCCTTCGCTTCAATCTGCACCAGGCGTCGCGCGCGTTCTTTCAGGACGAGGTCTTCTTCCTTGCCATAGGCAGAATCCGGATTCGTTGTCGGCAACAGATATCCATACCTCTGGAGCAACCGGGTAGCGACGGAGCGGAACTCCACATCCCGGTCGAGACGGTCAAAAATCGCGTGATCGAGCAAATTCGAGTCTTCGACGACCTGTCCGTTATCGGCTGCCTCTTTGGCGACCCAGCGCTTCAATTCCACCAACAGGCCTGTATCTTTCACGAGCACAGCGCGAATTTGCGCCGACGACGCCGCCACCCGATTAAGATTCTCCTGCGCGAGCGGGGACAATCCCGTTGATCGTGCTCGTGACAGTTCATTCGGCAGCCTTTCACTCTGCCCATAAATCAAAGGACAGAACAACAGGACGGCAAGCGTTATTACGACTTCTCGCGCGGAGGATAATCTTAGATTCATTGCAGTTCCCTCAATGCGGGGGACAGCAGGATTTGTCTCAGGCAGGCTCTAGATCGGCCTCATCCACTTCTACTGCCACAGAGCGCATGATCAGATCGATCGAAAAAACGACTCGCCAACGCTCTTTCCTGCGGACAACAATTCCTTCCAATCCTTCCATCGCACCCCGCCGCACGCGCACTCGGCGACCGCGGCACAAGTAAGGATGCGGTTCGACCTTATCCACACTTGAAAGACGACGTTGCAAGGTCTCGATTTCGTTCGGCGAGAGAGCAGCGGGCTGCCCATTGAATGAAACCAGCCGCACTACGCCCGGCAATTGCAAGACCTGGCCCTTCTTCTCCAGCGGCATCTGCACAAAAACGTATCCAGGAAAGAGAACCATATCTAATTCTCTGCGGCGATCCTTCCAGCGTCGAACGGAACGGTACAAGGGAACAAAACAACCAAGACTTCGGCGCTGAATCAGTTCCGCCACTCGCTTCTCGTGCCGTGGGCACGTATAGAGCGCGTACCAGCTTTTCCGCGAAGTTGGCTCAGGCATTTGCATCAAAGTCCGCATCATCGGGGTCGTTCGCCATCATCTTGCGTTCGACTACTTACAGCTTCGCCCCCTCACTTACATGGGCACGCGTGAGATAAACCCATTGCCATCAATCGATTACAGAGATACTTACAAGCTTGGATCTAAACTCGAACCAGACCGACAACCTGCGCTTGCTGTCGCACTGCATCCAGAATTCCGGCTTCCGAACTCTCCAGCGGCTTGCTGCGAATATCGACGATCGCCCAATAGAACTGCGCCCGGTTCTGTTCAGGCGCGAGTGCCAGGATTTTCATCTCCGGATACCGCCCCAGCAGGAACCCGCACTGCGCTCGACACTTGTCCCTTTGATCCATCGCAAGAATCAGCACGTCGGGCCGAGATTGCGCGACCGCGTCAGCGAGGTCTGCTCTCTTCCCTACCTCGCCGATCAGTTCGATATCCGGCTGATCGGCAATCGTGTGCATGATCAGTTCACGTATTAAACGAGGTTGATTTGCGATGAGGACGCGGATCCGCTTCATGTTGCTCCAGTGAACTTCGCGAACGCGCGTACAGCCTAGGGCCATGCGACCGCATGAGACAAGATTCAAATCAGAGCTAGGCACAACATCGTTCTACCTTTTCGTACTAGACGAAGTGCATAGGTTCTGGTACGAAACTGGTACCTCCTGCCTTGTCGCCACTGGCATCCCGTTAGCGCTTGCGCGCGCAGCGCACAATGAAACTTGTGCGTCATATCTATCTATCTGCGTCCCGCTGATCGCAACAACTTGGTGCCAGCATGACCAATCGATTTCTTTTCACAGATCTGGGGGCGAGATATTCTCCCGAAATGAAACAACTCGCATTCATCTGTCACGGAAGACGCGATATGAACTCAGCTCATTCCCAAAATGTGAATGATCTGTAAATAAACTGCGAAATATGCTTTCGTTGCCTTGACAAGTTGCTGGCAGATGTTAGGTTGTTAACCTACCCAACCGAAATACAGTTGAAAGAGAGCTGTCAAGGTCCACATTAGTTTGGGTGTGGCGTTATGTGCGAGGGATCAAGTGGCGGCAACCAACCGCTCGGTCTCTCATTCCATTAAGTCAAGACGATGTAGTACGGCTCAACTAGAGGGGGTGCGGGCCGTGTTCATCAGCGTCAGAAGGGGAGTATGCGGAAACTCGCTGAAGTGTTCCTCCTCGCCGAGAATCGGCTACTGCGCGAAGCTCTGATTCGACTCCTAACCAAGAAAAGTGGAATCCGCGTTGTCGGGGCAAACTCGTATTCACCGGCAGTGCACCACGATGTAATTGCCGCCCGTCCGAACATAATCCTGTTGGATTCCAACGGTCTGGCCTCTGCCAAAGCCACTCTTATCGCAACCCTTCGCGCCGCCATCCTCAACGTGCGAATCGTTTTGGTAGATATGGATGCGGACGAAAATACCTTCCTGGGCGCAGTCCGTTCCGGTGTTGTGGGTTACGTGTTAAGAGATGCGTCGGCATCGGAGGTGACCGCCACAATTTTCGGAGTAGCCGCGGGAAAGGCCGTTTGCCCTCCGTCGCTCTGTATGTCTTTGTTCCGCAGCATTGCCCAACAAGCGATCGTGCTCCCAAAACTGCCGTGGGGAACGGACTTCGGCCTCAGCCGCAGAGAACTGCAGATCGCAGAAATGTTGCGCGAGCGCCTTACGAACAAGGAGATCGCTCTGCGACTGAATCTTTCCGAACAGACGGTCAAGAATCACGTGCATCACACGCTGCGGAAACTCGGGGCTCCGAATCGCTTCAGCGTTATGGAGTTGTCGGGGGCGCCGCGAATTGAACGAGATTCGTCCAGCCTGGAGAGTATTGTCCGCCAGGCGAGTTAGTCGAGTCCGACCTCTGGCTATTTAACTATTTCGGCACCTCAAATCGATATCCAATGCCACGGAGAGTTTTTAGATATTTCGGATGTCTGGAATCCACTTCGATCTTTTCCCGCAGCCGCCGAATGTAAACGTCAATCGATCGCGGCGTGACAAAAGGAGTCTCGTTCCACACGGCCTCCAGCAGTTGATCACGGGTCAGAACGCGGCCGCGATGATTTGCCAGATGTTGAAGTAGTCGAAATTCGCGCACGGTCGCCGGTACAGTCTGCCCTCGCAAACAGACCGTCATGGACAGCGCATCAATTTCCAGCTCTCCGAACCTGAGAATTTCATCTTCAGGAAGAGGCTGGCGTAAGGGGCGCAGCACTCCGCGAACACGGGCCAGCAGTTCGCGCGGGCTGAACGGCTTCGTGATGTAATCGTCCCCACCCAGTTCCAAGCCCTTGACGCGATCATTTTCGGAAGTCCTCGCCGTCAGGAATATGATCGGCGTCGCCGCCAGAATCGTTGTCTTGCGGATGCGGCGGCATAGCTCGAAACCATCGATGTCCGGCAGCATCACGTCGAGCAGGAACATATCAGGGCGCAGACGCATGCCTTCACTGATAACGGAGGTGCCTTCTGCAAAACTCTGCACCTCAAAGCCGCTCGATCGGAAGATGTTGCCCAGCAAACCGGCGATATCACTGTCGTCTTCGACGACAAAGATAAGTGGGCGCGGAGCGTCTCGAACCTGGGACAGATCGGCTTGTGACGGCGGATCCATGGATGCGACAAGAGCAGTTGCGGCTGACTGTTATGCTTTTGAGTTGCATACTGTAACGTCGAAATGTTGCTCGCAGGTTTCTCGCGTATTAACTAATGATGAATTACGACAACGGTGGTTCCACTACAGGAGACACTCACAAGTTCGTTCGAGGAGAGAGGAACATGTCTGTAGACGCCATTTCGGTAGCCCCCTCCGGACCTCGACTCTGTCTGAGACGTTAGTATCAGGGATGTCGCTGAACACTTCGTTATTGGCGAGTGCAATTGGGACTGGAGTATCGATGTTGGGGCTGAGAATAGGAGATCGCCTCCGCATCGGCAACGGGCTCTCTTATTTCTGATAGTAGGCGCACCGAGCATGCCATGGAAGCGCCCAAGTCATGTGTTATCTCTGGACATGCTTGAACGCCATAGGACTTTTGCGATATCCGAATGAACAGCCAGTCCTCGGCGCGGGCGGGTCCAACGATCGGCCTTGTTAATCGGCTATAAGCAGCTAGCGACGATCAGCGTCATGTCATCGGCCTGCTTACCGCAGCTCGCCTGCTGCACTTCGCTAAGAATGTTATTCAGGATTTCGCTAGCCGATTGTTGACGATGCTTCTGGGTCGTCGTAATCAGACGTTCTTCGCCGAACTCCTCCTCTTCGTTCGGACCCGCTTCGGTTATGCCGTCCGTATAAATCACAAGGACGTCGCCGGATGCGAGTTCACATTCCGCTACCGCGCAGTCCCAGTCTTCGAACAATCCCAACACCGTCGCTGTTGCCGGAAGTCGCTCGATATCTCCATTGGCCCGCGTGAGGATGGGAGGATTGTGCCCGCAATTTACATAACGTAAACGCCGAGTGCGGTCGTCATAGATTGCGAAGAACATCGTCGCATAGTGATTCGTTTCCGTGTTCCTATAGAAGAGGAGATTGACCGAGCGCAACAAGCGGGACATATCCTCCAGCGCCAGTGCGTATTGGCCGCGCAGGTTGGCCTGCAGATTCGCCATGAGCAGAGCAGCCGACATTCCTTTACCCGAGATGTCCGCCAGCACTAGACCGAGACGGCCCGAGCCAAAATCGAGAAAGTCGTAGTAGTCCCCTCCAACGGCGCGGGTCTGAATGCATTTGCCGCAGCAGTCCAGCGTCTTGAGTAAGGGAGCCTGCTGTGGCAGCAGACGGCTTTGCACCTGGCGCGCGATTTGCATTTCCTGCTCTGCGCGACGCTCCGCTTCCATGCGCTCTGCCATTTTTTCCGCGAGCGTGATGCTGCGCATGGCGATTCCCGCTTGGCTGGCGACCGATGCCAGCAGGCGCCTGTCGCTGGCCGAGTATGGTTCCTCAGAAAGCCTGGGACCGAGCACCGCCACGCCCTCGAGCACCCCTCCACCGGATCCATGAATCGGTACCAGGCACTCCGGGTCGAGCGCAGCCAATTGCGTGCCTCGCATTTCCTCAGGGAGCAACTCCAGCGGCCCTTTGCGCTGTGCCAGTCCGGCGATTCCGGATCCACTGCTCGAAAGTGTCATAGCCTCGACGGGCGGGTTGCCCGCATACGCCCGCAACTGTCCGTTGTTCGTCCGAAGGTATACGAACACTCTACGCGGATGCAGCGCATCCCAGATGTTCTGCTGGAGCAGCGATGCCAGTCCTTCACGGCTGCTGGTGTTGAGGGTCTTGGCCGCAAGGTCCTCCAGGATCTGCTGCGCGTCGTACGAACTGCGGAAAAAAGCGCGGTCCAGCCGTGACCGAACGTGACGATGAACTTGAGTTGCACTGGAGATAACCAGCACTCCAAATGTTGCACCGACCGGAACTGCGGACTTCGATCCGGCCGAGAAATAACGCGAGAACGCCTGCCCGAACCACAACGTCAGCCCCACAGACAATACGAAGATGAGGATCAAGAAGCCGCGCTCCACTACAAAGTAGCGAGCGCTGCGCTTCAACAATACGGGAATGTCCATGACCCGATGCTTCACCACCGCGTAAGCGAAGGAGAGAGGAAAAAGGAACAACAGAATAACTTTGGCAAAGTTCATCCAAAAGGAAGTTTGCACATGGAAAACTTCCTGCGCGAACACCATCGCGACTGGCGGCGCAATGCCCACCACGGTACCCCAGAAAGTCACCTTGATCTTCCTCAGGTCGTCCTTGCTAGGCACGCTGATCCTATTCCATAAAAGGGAGATGAGCCCTAGCAAAACAGAACCGTAAGCGACGACTCGTCGAGCATCTTGGGCGATGCGGTCGGGGACCATGGCCAGGATAATGGGTAATGCTCTATAGTCGCCGTGCCGGTAACCCCCGAGACCCAAACACAAACAAGCCAGTAGCAGCACCCACTTCAGCCAGGGAACTTTGCGGTCGATGGGTGAGCGCGTTGGGAAAACCGCGAAAAAGAAGTAGAACAGTCCCGTGAGAATACTGCCCATCAAACTTCGATAGGCGAGCAGGTACGAACGGAGATGCGGCGTCGCGCCGCCGAATTCGTCCGGCATGTCGGCAGCCACAATAAAGCTGCTGAATACCAGCGCCAGCAGCCATGCATTGCGGTCTTCCACGCGCAAAAACAGCACCGCCAATCCCACGAAGAGGAATAGCAGAGGGTACATTCGGAGTATCTGAAGCGCTATGGTACGCGGGATGGTCTTGGTGTCACCTACCCCTTGCTTGGCGCGAAACCGGGGTGTGATCACCACCGGTTGTGCTTGCCCCGGCCGCTGCAGGGTGAGCGTTACGGTTTCTCCGGGATGTGAGTTCCGCCAGATACGTGACATCAAATCGTTCCATGCCGACGCCGAATCGGCTGCGCTTCCATTGATGTCCACGATGCGGTCGTTGACTTTCAGTCCCGCCCCCTCCGCTGGACTGTTCGAGTGTACGTTCTCAATTTCAATTCCGGAGGAGGAGTACGATTCGTCAAAGCCAATCTCAACCTGCGGCGCCGGCGATGGGCGCTGAATGTAGTACATCCAGGCTGCGCTATAAAACACGGTCAGCGCCGCGAAGGCAATCCCTAACGCTATCAATAATGTTCGGAATCTAGGACGCGCTGTTGTAACTATTGCCATGTGCTCCGTTACTTCCTGACCGTTCCGAAATTATGAACCCCTCCTGAAAATTGAGATGCCCGTGTTCCTTGAGCTATCTATGCCGCGTCCGCAGTCAGGCTGCTCTCTTACGTGCGCCAAAGGTCAGAATCGAACCCGACATCTCCGGCAGAAAATCCTCGAAGCCAGCAGCAGCTAGATATTCTTCTATCTCGGCGAGCTCGAATACATGAAGGCCGTGATGTCTGAAACTTCGCTGACGCACGCGGCGGAATTTCAGAATGCCTCGTGCACCTGCGCCGAACGTAAAGACGGAGAGTATTGCCCCCGCCTTCATCACGCGGGCCATCTCGCGCAAAGCAATCAGCGTGTCGGCAAAGAGATGCAGTGAGCCACCGCAGAGGACAGCATCGAAAAAGCCATCCTCGAATGGAAGCGCTTCCACCCTGGCGCGGGCAAGATGCATGTTGGGAACACGATCCCGTGCGACGTAGGCGGCGCCTTGCATAAGCATGCCCTTTGAGATGTCGATGCCAAACACCTCTTTCGATGGTGATGCGATTCGCCGCCCATAGGTGCCGGGACCGCATGCAACATCTAGAACCCGCCCTGAGATTGACTGGACTTTCTGCGTCACTTTGCCGATCAACTCTGGAAACGACAGGCTGCGTAAACCGCCATAGACCTTAAGAATAATCGGATACCACAGCTTCGATTCGTATATTCCGGCCATTCGGTCGATGAAGCGCATTCGGCGGAGCACTGGATCTGCGCTTTGCGCGAGCTCTTCCCGAATGAAGTCGGGAATCCCTTCGGCGATTGGATAGACCTGGGAGCAGCCGGTACAGCTAAGCATGCGGTCTTCTTGCTGCAACGGATGCTTGCATCGAGGGCAGATGTAGACTCCGAGTTTGCTTGTGACGGATGTTTCAGTAATCATTAAGACCTCCTAAGTGGGGTTGGCCGTTTGTTTAGCGTCATCTCGAACGACTCACTTCTATCCTCCGTTAGCACTTTCTGTTTTCTGGCAGCTCTATCCAATCGCTCCATATCCGTTCTTCTCGTGTAATCCATTCTTGGACATCCGGCCGAATCGAGTCTGTGATTCAAGACACGACGTCGTAGAGGTCTGGTTCCCAGCAAGACGGTCCAAGTTAACCCTTTCTTGCGATCCGTCGTCTGGCGAGCGCATTATCTGCCGCACGCGATTCAAGAATGAGTTCGAATCGACTACGGCGATCAGAGGAGAGGGCGCGGAGGAACGAAAACGGGTGTGATCATCTGGAGTGATCGTGGTCACTGCCCTTCGAGACGCACGCTGATAGGAATTAAGGTTTCTTTTTCCAGAGCCGCCGCCAGATCCCGGGCTCCCGTGCGGCGTGAAATGAGGAACGTGTCAGCCATCCAGTTCCAGAAGCCCTTGATGTCCTCCGCATTCAATTGGACCTGCATTTGCCGTGCGGCCGGAGTTGCTGCCTTCATCTTCCTTTTTTACTGTCTGGCAACCATGGTCCAGATCGCTATCCTCGGCGGGCCGCCGGATAGCGTTGCAGAAGCGTTCCGCGCATTACAGCAAAACAAGTTGCTGGGTCTCTTGCGTCTCGATTTTGCAACTGTTTTGGTGTTGCCCCTGTACTACCTCCTTTTCTTTGGCCTCTTTGCGGCTTTGAAAGACACGGATCGCACCCAGGCGGCGGTTGGAACAGTTTTGGTTTTCCTTGGTGTGACTCTGGTGCTCGCGATGCCCACAGCCCTACCGCTGATGGCGCTAAGTGACAAATACGCCGATGCGACTAGCGAAGCCATGAAAGCTCATTATCTGGCTGCGGGAGAAGCCGTGTTGGCTACCGACATCTGGCACGGGACCGGTGCCTACATGGGCGGAATCTTCGTGCAAACCGGAGCCGTGTGGATTTCATTTGTGATGTTGCGTGGAGTTTTCAGCAAGGCGACAGCCTATGTGGGCATCATCACGCACGGTCTCGACTTGGTGCA
>Ga0335077_10005855_pt1 | contig 15137 bp, 13 predicted proteins | sample Lox_Sample_31_FD_207151 | JGI IMG/M metagenome (GOLD analysis project Ga0335077, IMG submission 207151) | Soil microbial communities from Loxahatchee National Wildlife Refuge, Florida, United States - Lox_Sample_3.1 | ecosystem: Environmental > Terrestrial > Soil > Wetlands | place: USA... | reverse complement strand
TCCCGCTGTACGTGGCGATCGAGCGGATCGACAAGCGGGTGCTCGACGCCGCCTACGACCTGTACGCGACCAGGCGGCAGGCGTTCCTGCGGGTGATCCTGCCGCTCACCATCCCCGGCATCTTCGCGGCGTTCCTGCTCACGTTCATCCCGGCCCTCGGCGACTACGTGAACCAGCAGATCCTCGGGGGCACCGGCGACACGATGATCGGGACCGTCATCCAGAACGCGTTCCTGACCACCCTCGACTACGCGGGCGGGTCCGCGCTGTCGACCGTGCTGATGGCCGTCGCCCTGATCGGCATCTTCGCCTACGCCCGGATACTCGGCTCCCGCACGATCGAGGAGTACCTGTGACCGCGCCCGCGACCGCAGTCTCCACTGCCACCACCGTCGAGGCGCGGGCGGCCGGGCCGGGGCGGCGGCGGCGCCGGTGGACCCGGTTCATCCTGCCCACCTACTCCTGGCTGGTCATCGCCTACCTGGTCTTCCCGATCGGGGTGATGATCCTCTACAGCTTCAACAAGGTCACCACCGGCCTGCCCCAGGTGAGCTTCGCCTGGAACGGCTTCACGCTGCAGTGGTACCGGGAGTGGAGCAACGTCCCCGGGCTCACGGCCGCGTTCTGGCTGTCGATCCGGCTGGCCATCCTCAGCACCCTGTTCTCGACCGTGATCGGCACCCTGCTGGCGCTGGCGCTGGTGCGTTACCAGGGGCGGCGCTTCCGCGGCAAGACGGTCATCGAGCAGACGATGTTCCTCAACATCGCCGCGCCCGAAGTCGTGATCGGGGCCTCGCTGCTGGGGCTGTTCGTCACCATCAACCTGGCCCGCGGCTTCCTCACGCTGCTGCTGGCGCACGTCGCGTTCAGCATCGCGTACGTCGCGGTCACGGTCCGGGCCCGGATGACCGGCTTCGACCGGTCGCTGGAGGAGGCGGCGGCCGACCTCGGGGCGAACTCCTGGGTCATCTTCGGCAAGATCACTTTCCCGCTCATCATGCCCGGCATCCTGGCCGGCGCCCTGATGGCGTTCGCCCTGTCGATCGACGACTTCGTGACCTCGAACTTCGTCAGCGGCGCCGCCACCCCCTTCCCGGTGTGGGTGTACGGCGCGACCAGGATCGGCATCCCGCCGCAGGTTTTCGTGTTCGGCACGGCTATTTTCACAGTTGGCATTCTTTGTGCCATCGCTAGCGTCATAATCGGGTGGCGTAAGCCGACCTGACCCAAAGGCAGGTTCCTGTGCGCGATGACACCCCGCAACGCGGCACCGGCTTCCGTCGCCGCGACGCTTTGAGGCTAGCCGGGCTGACCGGCCTGGCCGCCGCCGGGCTCGCCGCCGCCGGGTGCGGCGGGAGCTCTCCGCCCGCACCCAAGCCGACCCCGCCGGTCGGTTCGGCCGCCTGGTGGGCCACCCAGCGCAAGCACGGCCACGTCAACTTCGCCAACTGGCCCCTCTACATCGACCCGAGCCACCAGACGCTGAAGGACTTCACCGCGGCCACCGGCATCACGGTGAGCTACGCGGAGGTCATCCAGGAGGACCAGTCCTGGTACAACGAGATCAGCCCGATCCTCCGCCGGGGCCAGTCCATCGGCTACGACATCATGGTCGTCACCGACGGCTTCCAGTTCTCCGAGCTGGTGACGGCGGGCGAGCTGGTACCGCTGGACCAGAAGCTGATGACGAACTTCTACCGCTACGCCAGGCCGAGGTTCAAGAACCGGTCGTTCGACCCGGGCAACACCTACAGCATGCCCTGGGCCGGTGGGGCCACCGGCATCGCGTGGAACCCCAACTTCATCCACAAGGACGTCACCAGCATCAACGAGCTGTGGAACCCCGCCTACAAGGGCCGGGTGGGGATGATGACCGACATCCTGGACACCGGGAACTTCGGGATGCTCAAGGAGGGGATCGATCCGGAAACCTCGGGCCCGGCCGACTGGCGCAAGGGGGCGCAGGCGCTCGCCGCCCAGCGGGACGCGGGCATACCCCGTGGCTACTACCAGCAGGATTACATCGACCTCCTGACCAAGGGCGAGACCTGGATCTCCATGGCCTGGTCCGGGGACGTCTTCCTGCAGAACCTCTCGTCGGGAACGGACCTGCGGTTCGTGATCCCGCAAGAGGGCGGCAACATGTGGACCGACAACATGATGATCCCCCGGGGGGCGCAGAACCCGCTGGACGCGATGATGCTGATGGACTGGTACTACCGCCCGCAGATCGCGGCCATGCTGACCGAGGCGATCAACTACATCCCGCCCGTGCCCAGGGCGCAGTCCATCATCGCCGCCGCCGCCGCCAAGGCGTTCGGGTCGGAGAAGACCCTGCTGACCAAGGTCGCGACCAGCGACCTGGTCTTCCTCCGCGCCTCGGAATACTCCCGGCTGCGGAACTACGCGGACGTGAGCGGCCAGCGGCAGGATCAGTACCAGACCATATTCAATCCCCTCGTTTCCGGGTAACGGGCGGGCATGCCGCTGGCCGGCCCGGCCCGGCGGGAGCTGCCCGCTGCCCCGCTCGCCGCCCTGGCGGGCGCGCGGCCGGTGCCCTACTGGCTGGACCAGCCGGGCAGGCCGCCGCCCGAACTGCCGCTGAGCCGGGCCACCGCGGCCGGGCTGGCCGTGATCGGCGGCGGGTTCACCGGGCTGTGGACCGCCCTGCTGGCCAAGGAGCGCGACCCGGCCGCCGACGTGGTGCTGCTGGAGGGCCGGGCCGTCGGCTGGGCCGCGTCCGGCCGCAACGGCGGCTTCTGCGCGGCCAGCCTGACCCACGGGCTGGCCAACGGCCGGGCCCGCTTCCCGGCCGAGATCGCCGAGCTGGACCGGCTCGGCATGACGAACCTGGACGAGATCGCCGACGCGATCACCCGCTACGGGATCGACTGTGCGGCCGAGCGGACCGGCGAGATGGTGGTCGCCGTGGCGCCCTGGCAGCTGGCCGGGCTGCACGCCGATGCCGAGGCGGCGCGCGCGCTCGGCCACGACGTGCGGGTGCTGGACTCCGCGGCGGTCAGGGCCGAGGTCGCCTCGCCCACCTACCTGGGCGGGGTGTGGTACCGCGACACGTGCCTCATGCTGGACCCGGCCCGGCTGGCCTGGGGGCTGCGCCGGGCCTGCCTGCAGGCGGGGGTGCGGATCTACGAGCACTCCCCGGTGACGGCCGTGACCAGCGAGGGCCGGGCCGGGCTGCGGCTGCTCACCGCCGGCGGTACCGTGCTGGCCCGCCGGGTGGCGCTCGCCACCGGCGCCTACCGGCCGCTCCTTCGCAGGCTCCGGCACTACCTCGTGCCGGTGTATGACTACGCGCTGGTGACCGAGCCGCTGGCGACCGCCGAGCTGGCCAGCGTCGGCTGGCGGAACCGGCAGGGCCTCGCCGACGCCGCCAACCAGTTCCACTACTACCGGCTGACCGCCGACAACCGGATCCTGTGGGGCGGCTATGACGCGGTCTACTACAGCGGCGGCCGGATCAGCCATGCGCGCGATGCCAGCCCGGCCACGTTCGCCCGGCTGGCCGAGCACTTCTTCCAGACGTTCCCGCAGCTGGCCGGCCTCGATTTCACGCACGTCTGGGGCGGGGTGGTCGACACCTGCAGCCGGTTCTGCGTGTTCACCGGCACCGCCCACGACGGCCGGCTCGCCTATGCGGCCGGGTACACCGGGCTGGGGGTCGGCGCGTCCAGGTTCGGCGCCAGCACCATGCTCGACCTGCTGCACGGGGAGCAGACGGAGCGGACCGCGCTGACGATGATGCGCACCAGGCCGGTCCCGTTCCCGCCGGAGCCCGCCCGCTCCGCGGTCATCCAGCTGACCCGCGCCTCGATCGCCCGGGCCGACCGCCGCGACGGCCGGCGGGACCTGTGGCTGCGCACGCTGGACCGGCTCGGCCTGGGGTACGACTCCTGACCGCGGGCCGCAGGGGCGCCGCGGCCGGCCGCTAAGCTTGGCTGGCGTGCCGACGATCCTGATCACCGGGGCGGCCGGCCGGATCGGCAGCATGCTGCGGCCCCGGCTGGCCCGGCCGGGCCGCACCCTGCGCTTGCTGGACATCGCACCGCTGGACCCCGTGCCGCTGGACCCCGTGCCCCCGGGCGCCGGGGCGGGTGAGGAGTGCGTGACCGCCTCCGTCACCGACCTCGACGCGATGACCGCCGCCTGCGCGGGCGTGGACGCGGTCATCCACCTGGCGGCCATCCCGGGGGAAGCCGCCTGGGAGCGCATCGCGGCGGTGAACATCGAGGGCACGTACGTGGCCTTCGAGGCGGCCCGCCGCGCCGGGGTGCCGCGGGTCATCTACGCCTCCTCCAACCACGCGGTCGGGTTCACCCCACGCTCGGAGTTCCCGGTGCCCGACTACGCCTTCCCGGAGCCGGACACCTATTACGGCGTGGCCAAGGTCACCGGCGAGGCCCTGGCCGCGCTATACCACCACCGTTACCGCATGGACGCGATCTGCCTGCGGATCCTGACCTGCGCCGAGCGGCCGCGGAATGCGCGGTCGCTGTCCACCTGGCTTTCCCCGGGCGACGCCGGGCGGCTCTTCGAGGCCTGCCTGACCGTGGCCGACCCGGGCTTCCGGGTGGCCTACGGGGTCTCGGCCAACACCCGGGGCGGCTGGGTCAGCCTGGCCGAGGCCCGCTCGCTGGGCTACGAGCCGCAGGATGACGCGGAGGCCTACGCCGCCGAGGTCATCGCCGGGCACGGGGAGCCCGACCCCGCCGATCCCGTGCTCGCCTACCTTGGCGGTGAGTTCACCCTGCCCGGCTACGACGCCGCTCACCTGACGTGAGACGGGCGGGGAGCATCGCGGCGCGGACCGGGCCGGCGGGAGCGGCCGCGCAGCCGCCGCACGAACGCGCAGCGCCGTACCGGCGCCGGGCACACGAGGCCAGGCACACGAGGCCGGGCACACGGGGCCGGGCACACGGGGCCGGGCACACGAGGCCGGGCACACGAGGCCGGACACACGAGGAAGGCAGACGATGATCCAGGGATACGACCCGCGCACGGGGGAGCCGGCCGGGGACCCGGTGCCGGAAACGGACGGCGCCCAGGTGGACGCCATCGCGGAGGCCGCCGCGGCGGCCTGCGTCCCGTGGGAGCGGGCGGGCCCGGCCGGGCGCGCCGCGGCGCTGGAGGCGGTGGCCTCGGCCCTGGACGGTGCGGCGGCGGAACTGGTGACGGCCGCGGACACCGAGACCGCGCTGGGGACGGCCCGGCTGACCGGTGAGGTCGCCCGGGCCGCCGGCCAGCTGCGCCACTTCGCCGCCGTCCTCGCCGACGGCAAGTACGCCGACGCCGTGGCCAGCCCAGGCGGTGACGGCGTGCCGGGCCTGCGCCGGGTGAACCGGCCCATCGGCCCGGTGGCGGTGTTCGCGGCGTCGAACTTCCCGTTCGCGTTCTCGGTCGCCGGGAACGACACCGCCTCGGCCCTCGCGGCCGGCTGCCCGGTCGTGGTCAAGGCCCACGAGGGTCATCCGCAGACGTCGGTGCTCACCGCGCGGATCGTCACCGAGGCGCTGGCCGGCGCGGGAGCACCCGCCGGGACCTTCGCGGCCGTGTTCGGGGTGGAGGCGGGGGTCCGGCTGCTGAAGCACCCGGCGATCGCCGCCGCCGGGTTCACCGGGTCGGCGCGCGGCGGGCTGGCCCTGGCCGCCATCTGCGCGCAGCGCCCGGTCCCGGTCCCGTTCTTCGGCGAGCTCGGGTCGGTCAACCCGGTGGTCATCCTGCCCGGCGCGGCGGCCGCCCGGCCCGGCGACATCGCCGCTGGTTACACGGCATCGCTCACGCTGGGCGTGGGCCAGTTCTGCACCAACCCGGGGCTGCTGTTCGTCCCCGCCTCCGGCGACCGCCTGCTGGCGGCGATCGCCGGGGCCGTCGGGTCCAGCGCCGGTGGCCCGATGCTGACGGCGCGGATCCACGACTCGTTCGCCGCTGCCGTCGCCGAGCTGCTCGCCCGTCCCGATCTGGCCGGGCTGGCCGAGGGCGAGCCGGGCGAGGGCCCCTGGTCGGCCACGCCCGAGGTGTTCCAGACCGGCCTGGCCGAGTTCGCTGCCGGCCTGCCCGGCCTCGCGCAGGAGCGGTTCGGGCCGGTCGGCCTGGTGATCACCTACCCGTCGGTCGCCGACCTGCTGCCGGTGCTGGCCCGGCTGGGCGGGAACCTGGCCGGCGTGGTGCACGCCGACGAGGCGTCGGCTGCGGACATGGCGCTGGCCGGGCAGGTGGCCGGCGTGCTCGCCCGGACCGTCGGCCGGGTGGTCTTCAACGGCTGGCCGACCGGGGTGGCGGTCACCAGCGCGCAGCATCACGGCGGGCCATTCCCGGCCAGCACCGCCCCCGCCTACACCTCGGTCGGCGCGGCCGCCATCCGTCGCTGGCTGGTCCCGGTCGCCTACCAGGACTTCCCGGCCCAGCTGCTGCCGGCGGCCCTCGGCGGCGCGGGCTGACCAGCTCGCCGCCCGGCGGCTGAGGCCCGTCAGCCGTGGCGGCCGGTCAGCTCATCCTTGCCCGGCAGCAGGGCCCGGTGCCTGATCATCCAGGCGTGGAGCCGATGCTCCATCTCCTGCGCCAGCTGGCTCGGCGGCACGACCAGGACCGGGCATGCCGCGTGGGCCAGGCAGTAGCGGGACACCCGGCGGCGCAGCAGCCGCCGGAGAACCCCCCGGCGCCCGGCGCCGATCACCAGCAGGTCATCATCCTCACTGGCCGCCCGGACCAGGATCCGGGCCGCGTCGCCGCGCATCACGACCGGCTCCACCTGCAGATCCGGCGGCTGGCCGCCGAGCGCGGCGTCGAAGGCGCCCAGCAGCCGGCACCACGCCGCGTCCTGCCACGCCCGGCGCAGCTCGGGCACCGAGAACTGCCGCTCGGCCAGCTCACCACCGGGGGGAAGCCAGGCGTGCACGGCCACCAGGGCCGCCTCACGCCGGCGTGCTTCCGCCGCGGCGGAGCGCAGCGCCTGCAGGTTGCCCACTGAGCCGGTCACGCCGACTATGACCCGCCGCCCGCGTTGCACGGCACAGCTCCTTCGCTACCCGCCCATTCCTGGCTGCCCGCCCGGTCTCCTACTCCATGAAACCCCATGGGGCCGCCGGCCCGGGCCGTTGCTCACAGCTTCCCCGCACGCACGCGGCGAAACCATCCCGATTGCCTATAATCGGGTGGCCCTCCCGCCAGCCCCCCCTAGTAACGGCGGGCCCGGCCGGTCAGTGCCCAGCCGGTCAGTGCCCGGCCTGCGACGCCCGGGCCAGCAGGGCCACGTGCAGCGAGGTGCGCGACTCCGCGGCGTCCAGCGACACTCCCAGGATCCGCTCGATGTGGCGCAGCCGCTCGTAGAGGGTGGGCCGGGCCAGATGCGCGCGCGCCGCCGCCACCGCCTTGTTGCCGCCCGCCATCAGGTAGGCCTCGAGCACCCCGGTCAGGTCGCTGCCGTGCGCGGCATCGTAGGCGGTCAGCGGCGCCAGCTCGCGCTCCACGAAGGTGCCCAGCCGACCGTCGCCGGCCAGCAGGTAGAGCAGCCCCCGCAGCCGCAGGTCGGCCAGCCGGTGGTAGGGGCGGCGGCCGGCGCCCGCCGCGGCCTGGGCGGCCGCGTCCGCGACCTGCCGGGCCTCCAGCAGTGAGCGCCGCGCCTCGGCCATGCCGGAGGCGGCCGAACCGACGCCGATCACCGGGTCCCCGGCCGGCGGCCCGGGTGAGTGCCGGGCCCGGTCGGCCAGCCGCTGCCTGGCCGCGGTGCAGATCGCGGTGAGCACGCGGGCCTGGTCGGCGCCGCCGTCCGCCGCCAGCAGCGCACCCGCCCGCTCGTCGTCGAGCGAGCCGACCAGCGCGTGGACGTGCTCCGCCCGGCAGGCATCCGCCAGCGCCTCGGCCACGTCCAGCACCCGCGCCTGGGCGAGCAGGCCAGGAGCAGCACCGCGGAACCGGACCACCACCCCCAGCAGCTGCCGCCCGCCGACCGGCAGGCCCAGCGCCCGCGCCCGCACCTCGGCCTCCTCCGGCCCGGCGTAGGCCTCCGCCAGGACGGCGCTGAGCAGCGTCCGGTGCGCCTGGCGCTCCAGGCTCTCCTGCTGCCGGGCGAGCAGCCGCCCCAGCGCGAGCGTGGTCGCCGCCCGCTCCACCAGCACCGTGTCGCCCGGCCCGGGCGGCCCGTCACAGACGAGGATGACCCGCCCCCAGTCCTCCCCCCGCGCCCCCACCGTGGTGACCAGCCATCCGGAGGGCCCGTCATAGGCGGTCCGGGCCGCCGGGGCGACCGCCCGGGACCGGGCCTCGAAGCGGTCCAGCAGCCGGGCCGGGTCGGCGCCCACCGGCTCGAAGGCGAGCACCCGGTGCGAGAGGTCCTCCAGGATGACCGGCCGGCCGGCCAGCAGGGCCGCCTGCCGGAGGATCTCGGCCGGCCCCGCGCCCGCAACCGCAAGATCGGTGAACACCTCATGCAGCCGGGCCGACGCCCGCAGCTGGTCGTGCTGGTCGTCGACGATCCGCGCGTGCACCGCCTCGGTAATCGCGACAAACGGCACCTCGCGCTCAAACACGATCAGCGGCACCCCGCACTCCTCCGCCGCCACGGCAAACCGCTCAGGAAGGCCGTTGAGGTACTTGCGCCCCAGCTCCACCGCGAGCGCGCTCACCCCAACATTGGCAAGCTCGGATACGTAGGCGCCGAGCAACGCCTCCTCATCCGGCAGCGCGATCCCGGTCGTCAGCACCAGCTCCCCGCCCCGCAGCAGCCGCGCCGCATCCGGCAGCTCGATCGCATGCACCCACCGCACCAGCCGGCCCAGCGACTCCTCGCCCGCCACCACCCGCGGCTCCCCGGCCCGGACCGCGTCCATCTCCAGCACCTGAGCAACCGTCGGCAGCATCACGCCCTCTTCCTGCTGGCGGGTTCCGCGGCGATGCCATTTCTGTCTGGCATCGCCGCACCTGCCCGCCGCACGCCCGCCCGCTGTACAAAACGTAAGGATCTAACGAGATTACCTATCACTTTGCAGGCATCTCTACTCACTGGTAGCCCCCAGACTGAGGTACATGCCAGAACTCATCGACCGCCACCGCGCAGTCCTCCCCGCCTGGATGGCCCTGTACTACGAGCACCCCCTGGAGCTCGTTCACGGCTCCGGCTCCCGCGTCACCGACGCCGACGGCCACACCTACCTGGACTTCTTCTGCGGCATCCTCACCAACATGCTCGGCTACGACGTCCCCGAGGTGCGTGAGGCCGTCGAGCGCCAGCTCGCCACCGGCGTTGTGCACACCTCGACGCTGTACCTGATCCGCAGCCAGATCGAGCTGGCGGAGAAGCTGGCCCGGCTGTCCGGGATCGAGGGCGCCAAGGTGTTCTTCACCAACTCCGGCACCGAGGCGAACGAGACCGCGCTCATGCTGGCGACCGCGGCCCGCGGCTCCAACCAGGTGCTGGCGATGCGCAACAGCTACCACGGCCGCTCGTTCGGCGCGGTCGCGATCACCGGCAACCTGGCCTGGAAGAGCTCACCGCTGGCCCCGTTCGGCGTGCACTACCTGCACGGCACCGACCGGGAGCTGCCGGGCTTCACGGGGATGACCGATGACGAGTACATCGCCGCCTGCACGGCCGACCTGGAGCACCTGCTGACGGCAGGCGCCGCCCGTGAGGTGGCGTGCCTGATCGCCGAGCCGGTCCAGGGCGTTGGCGGCTTCGCCATGCCCCCCGACGGCCTGTTCGGCGAGTACAAGAAGGTGCTCGACTCCCGCGGCATCCTGTTCATCTCCGACGAGGTGCAGACCGGCTGGGGACGGACCGGCGAGCACTTCTGGGGCTACGGCGCGCACGGGATCACCCCCGACATGATCACCTTCGCCAAGGGGCTGGGGAACGGCTTCGCGATCGGCGGCGTGATCGCCAGCGGCGACCTGATGGACGGCCTGCCGGGCAACGGCATCTCCACCTTCGGCGGCAACCCGCTGTCCACCACCGCGGCCAACGCCACCCTCGACTACCTGCTCGACCACGACCTGCAGCGCAACGCCGCCACCCTGGGCAGCATGATCATCGGCGGGCTGGCCGAGGCGGCCGAGCCGCTGGCGGTGGCCGGGGGGGTGCGGGGCAAGGGCCTGATGTTCGCCGTCGACCTGGTCGACCCGCGGACCGGTGCGCCGAGCCCGGCGCTGGCCACCCGGATGCTCGAGGAGACCCGCGAGCGGGGGCTGCTGATCGGCAAGGGCGGGCTGTACGGCCACGCGCTGCGGATGGCCCCGCCGATGACCCTGACCGAGGCCGACGCCAAGGAGGGCATGGGCATCCTGATCGACGCGCTGCGGGCGGTCGACGCAGAGGCAGGGAAGTAAGGACATGAAACACGTTACGCACTGGATCGGCGGCCAGCCGTGGGACGGCGCCGCCGACCGCCACGGTGACATCTATGATCCCGCCACCGGCGAGGTCACCGGCCGCGTCGACTTCGCCTCCGCCGCCGTGGTCGGCGACGCGGTCGCCGCCGCCGCCAAGGCCTTCCCGGGCTGGCGGGGCACCTCGATCGCCAGGCGGACGCAGATCATGTTCGCGTTCCGCAACCTGGTCCGCGAGCACCAGCAGGAACTGGCCGAGCTGATCAGCACCGAGCACGGCAAGGTCGCCTCGGACGCGGCCGGCGAGGTCGCCCGCGGGCTGGAGGTGGTCGAGTTCGCGTGCGGCATCGGCCACCTGCTCAAGGGCGGCTTCTCGGAGAACGTGTCCACCGGGGTGGACGCCTACTCGATCCGCCAGCCGGTCGGCGTGGTGACCGGCATCACGCCGTTCAACTTCCCGGCCATGGTGCCGATGTGGATGTTCCCGGTCGCCATCGCCTGCGGCAACGCCTTCGTGCTCAAGCCGTCGGAGAAGGATCCCTCGGCGTCGCTGCTGCTGGCCCGGCTGTGGGCCGAGGCGGGCCTGCCGGACGGCGTGTTCAACGTCGTGCAGGGCGACAAGGAGGCCGTGGACGCGCTCCTGGCCCACCCCGACGTGCGCGCGGCCAGCTTCGTGGGATCGACCCCGATCGCCCGTTATGTGTATGAGAAGGGAACCGCCGCGGGCAAGCGGGTCCAGGCGCTCGGCGGGGCCAAGAACCACATGGTCGTGCTGCCCGACGCGGACCTGAACCTGGCCGCCGACGCGGCGGTGTCGGCCGGTTTCGGCTCCGCCGGCGAGCGGTGCATGGCGGTGTCGGTGGTGGTCGCGGTCGGCGGCGTGGGCGACGAGCTGGTCGCCGGGATCGCCAGCCGGGTGGGCGGCCTGCGGGTCGGCCCGGGCACCGACGAGCGCTCCGAGATGGGCCCGCTGGTCACCGCCGCGCACCGGGACAAGGTCGCGTCCTACCTCGACTCCGGCGTCCGGGAAGGGGCGACGCTCGCGGTGGACGGCCGGGTGCACCCGGTGATCGGCGGCGCGGGGGAGGGCTTCTGGCTCGGCCCCAGCGTGCTCGACCACGTCACCCCGCAGATGAGCTGCTACCGGGACGAGATCTTCGGCCCGGTCCTGTCGGTGGTGCGGGCGGCCAGCTACGACGAGGCGCTCGCGCTGGTGAGCGACAACCCGTACGGCAACGGCGTCGCCATCTTCACCAACGACGGGGGAGCGGCCCGCCGGTTCGTGTCCGAGGTCGAGGTGGGCATGGTCGGGGTCAACGTGCCGATCCCGGTGCCGATGGCGTACTACTCGTTCGGCGGGTGGAAGGCGTCGCTGTTCGGGGACACCCACATGCACGGCACCGAGGGCATCCACTTCTACACCCGCGGCAAGGCGGTCACCTCCCGCTGGCTCGACCCCAGCCACGGCGGGGTCAGCCTGGGCTTCCCGGTGAACAGGTAGGCATCCCGGGCGCCCGGGTGACGGCGCGGCCGGCCCGGCGGCAGGCGGCCGCGAATGCCGCGGAATCGGCGACGGCCGCCCCGCCCGGGTCATTGTTGAAGTAGACGTACACGGTCGCCTCGTCCGGCCAGGAGGCGGCCACCCGGTCCAGCCAGGAGCGCAGCGCCCGCGGCCCGTAGCGTGGCCAGGGCCGCGCCGCCCCCTGGTGGAACCGGAGGTAGCCCCAGCCGGCCGTCCGCCACAACGGCGTGACCGGACGGCCGAGCTGGTCCGCCCAGCACAGCGCCGCGCCGTGCTCGGCCAGCACCTGCCGCACCTCCCCGGTCCACCAGGAGGGGTGGCGCGGCTCCACCGCGATCCGGGTGCCGCGATACCTGCCGAACGCCGCCAGGCAGGCCGCCAGCCGCCCCGGGTCGGCGGTCAGGTTCGGCGGGAGCTGCAGCAGCACCGGGCCCAGCCGGCCGCCGAGCCCGGCCGCGGCGCCCATCAGCTTGGCGACCGGCTCCTCCGGATCGCGCAGCCGCTTGACGTGGGTGAGGTACCGGCTCGCCTTGACGGTCATAACGAAATCGCCGGGGACCCTCGCCCGCCAGTCGGCGAACGTGTCCCGGGCGGGAAGCCGGTAGAACGTGCTGTTGTTCTCGACCGTCGCGTACCGGCCCGCGTAGTACGCCAGCCAGTCGCGCTGTGGCAGGTCCGGCGGGTACAGCTGGCCGCGCCAGTCCCGGTACTGCCAGCCGGAGGTTCCCACGACGACGGGCATGGCTAGGGCGTGCCTCGTGGATCCATGCCAGCAACTGTGCCCGCTCCGGGGCGGTGCATCCCGGAGCGGGCACAGTTGTGCGGATGGGGCGCCGGGCGTCAGCCGGCCTGGAGCCGGGCGAGCAGCTCGGTGATGCGCTCGTCGGAGTCGTGGACGCCCCGCTCCATGCCGGAGGCGATCATCGCGTCCCGGTCCTCCACCGCCTGGAAGGCGGTCACCGTGCGGGCCAGCGTCTTGCCGCCGCGGTCGGTCAGCGTGAGCGTCTCCATCGAGACGTGGCCCGGCGCGCCCTCGTACTCGAAGGTCCGCACGATGCCCTCCGGCGACGGGTCGCCGTGGAAGACCCCGTGGAAGCCGTGCTCGTGGCCCTCGTCGTCGCTGTGCACGAAGCGCCACTTGCCGCCGTCGCGGACGTCGTTCTCCGTGACGGTCATGGTGTACTCGCGTGGGCCGAGCCACTGCTGCAGCAGCTCCGGCTCGGTGTACGCCCGGTACACCAGGTCCCGCGGCGCGTCGAACTCGCAGGTCATGATGATCTGCGGAATGCCAGGCTCGGCCGTGATCTGCGTCTTGGCCATCGTCGTTTCCTCCCGTCCGGGCCCTTGACGATCCGTCAAGAGCCGTCGTCGTCTGCGGGTTCCGCTTGCAGCGCCGCGAGCAGCTCGTCGAGCCGCTCGTGGCTCTCGTCCCAGAACCGCTGGTAGCGCGCCAGCCAGGTGGTTACCTCGCGGAGCGGCTCGGCCTCCAGGTGGCTGAGCCGGGCGGTGGCGCGCCGGGTCCGCGTCAGCAGGCCCGCCCGCTCCAGCACCTTCAGGTGCCGGGAGATCGCCGGCTGGGACATGCTGAACGGCGCGGCGAGCTCCGCGACGGTCGCGTCGCCCTCGGTCAGCCGGCCCAGGATCGCCCGCCGCGTCGGATCGGCGAGCGCCCCGAACACCAGGCTGATCTGGTCCGTCTGTTTCATAACCACTCTGTTCTAGAACGAACAAGTTAAGGATGCATCACAGGCGTCTTCGCTGTCAAGCGGACGCCGCACCGGCCGGGGGACGAGCAGATGGTGACGGTCAGCACACCAGCTGCCCGGGCTTATTGATGCGGTTCGCTCCCACCGCCCGGCCCGAGCTGGCCGGTCCGGGGCGGGGCGGCCGCCGGTCCGGACGGGTCGGCGCGAGGCAGCGCCGCCCGGTGGGCTGGCTCGCGGATTTCGGTGTATCCGCCTTGGCCGCCCACCGGTGATCCGCCGATCCACCAGCGGGTAGACGGCCAGGCAGGTGAGGAACAGGGCGGGCACGATCAGGCCCGGAATCAGCACGTCGAGGGCCAGCGGATGTCCGCCTATCGACAGCTCCGAGCCCGGCATGATCCGCAGCGGGCCGTCGAGGAACGCCATGTACCAGTCCGGCACCGCACCGGCGCTGATGCTGCCCGGCTGGTACGGCCCGACCAGCCACACCGGGTTGATCTGCGCAATCGCGCCGAGCAGGACCAGCACCGCGCAGGTGAACGGCAGCAGTGGGTCCAGCCGTACCCGGCGCGGCCACCGCAGCGACGGCCGGAAGCTGGCCAGGAGCAGCGCACCGGTCAGGGCCGGAAGGACGAGGATGTGCACCCAGTAGTCGCGGCCGATGATCTGATGCCCCGGAGGGGCACCACCGAAGATCCAGAACACCAGGTGCGTACCGATCACCGGCACGGACAGCAGCACGCCCGTGATCACGCTGAGGCTGCCGCCGGAGAGCCCATCGTCGGGCAAGATGGTGCCGGTGTAGGCCGCTAGCATGCCCAGTAGCAGCAGCGCCACCCAGATCAGCCACTCCGGCAGCGCCCGGCCGGAGAACCGGCCGCGGAAGAACGCCGTCAGCGGCCGCAGGCATATCGCCGCGACAAACACATCCGCCGACCAGTGGTGGACCTGCCGGACCAGCAGCCCACCGCGCACGTCGAAGCTCGCGGCCAGCACGGACCGGTACGCCCGGCTCATCGGAACGCCGTCCAGCAACCGGTATGAGCCGTGATACACCACGGTGGCCATCGAAGGACGGAAGAACGGCAGTAACAGGACCCCGGTGACCACCGCCACCGCGAACGAGTACCCGGCGATCCGCCCGAACACGCCGGCCCAGCGATCCTCCGGGTCCCGCCGCAGCGCATCACGAACCAGCCGCACCGTGGGGTGGTTGCGCAGCCTGGCCGTCAGGCGCAAGGCGGCGTGCAGCCTGGCTTTGCCCGCGCCGGCGGCCACGTCCTGACCGCTGCTCCCGGCGGTGGATGCACTCACGGCGTTATCCATGCTATTGCCCGTCCGGCGGAGCTGGCCGCTGGCCTCTGCGTCCCGGACGGAAAGGCCGCGCCGCGGGTGCCGATCGTGGCTGGCTCCCGAGGGAGGCCAGCAGGCCGGCGTTGAGGGCGGGGGCTCAGCACGCAGGGACGGGCCGGCCCGTCTGTGGGGAGGGGGCGATTATCGGCCGGCGGCCGAGGCGGCCATCTCCTTCCTCGCGGCCCCGCCCGCGGCCGGGACCGCCTTCTGCCGGCCGG
>Ga0335077_10005854_pt1 | contig 15137 bp, 7 predicted proteins | sample Lox_Sample_31_FD_207151 | JGI IMG/M metagenome (GOLD analysis project Ga0335077, IMG submission 207151) | Soil microbial communities from Loxahatchee National Wildlife Refuge, Florida, United States - Lox_Sample_3.1 | ecosystem: Environmental > Terrestrial > Soil > Wetlands | place: USA: Florida... | reverse complement strand
GAATGGTTCTATCAAAACGGCACTTCGTATCCTTCCACGGCGTTGGCGAGCAACGGCAAAGCGTACAACGTGGCTACCGGCGACGAGATGGCGTCGCTGCTGCTGGGCGTAGTGGCCGGCGGCCAGATTTCGACGAACAACTTCATCGCCTCCAACAAGCAGGCCTGGGGCTTTTATGGGCAGGACGATTGGAAGATCACACCGAAGCTGACTTTGAACCTGGGCCTGCGGTATGAATTGTTCTCGCCGATCGGCGAAGCATTCGGCCGCCAGTCGAACTTCGTGTACGATACTCTGACGCTGGTGGTTCCCAAGGGTAAGGATTGCCAGACACCTTTGCCACCCAACTTCGGCGCGTCGTTTCCGAACGTAAACGTGAGCCGCTGCCAGACTTCCGCCTATCTGATCCCGTGGGACAAGACGGATTTCGGGCCGCGCATCGGCATAGCGTACCAGCTGCGGCAGAAGACGGTGATCCGTCTGGGCTACGGTATCTTCTACGGCGGCGAAGAAAACCAGGGCGGCAATCCGAACCGCGGAGAATCGGTGCCGTTTAACGAATCGGTGGTTTTGAATCCGCCGACCGGCGTCAGTAGTTTTGCGACCAACCCGTATTTCAGCGGAGGCTTTGCCGGCGGCTTCCCCACCAATGTCTATTCACTGCCCGCACCGATAGCGTTCCGCGGTGTGGCGACGGATTTCCGGAGCTCTCTGGTCGCGAAGTGGAATGTAGCGGTGCAACAAGAGCTGCCGTGGCAGATGGCGCTGGAAGTGGCGTACGTAGGCAACCACCAGTCGCACCAACTCTTCCAGCCCGACCCGAACGCCTGTCCGAATCTGGGAACGCTCAATTCCAGTCAGCAGTCCTGCGATTCCAGCGGTTTGCGGCCGACTCCTTACATTGGCGGCATATCGGGGACAGCTTCGTTCGGCTTCGGAAACTATGACGCGCTGACGGCGAAGTTGGAGAAACGCTTGCACAAGGGTCTCCAATTCATCAGCTCGTACACCTACGGGCACGCGCTGGCCAATACCGGCACCACGTTGAGCGGCTCGCCGGGCTTTGGTACGCCCGACCCGAGGAACTACGCCTCTGGCTACTCGAGCGCTGCCTGGGATATCCGGCACAACTTCACTACCGGCTTTCTGTGGGATCTGCCGTTCGGCAGAGGCAAAGAATACGCCTCGAACATCAGCAAAGCTGCCGACTACGTGATTGGCGGATGGCAGATCAACGGAATTCTGACACTGCGCTCGGGCTTCCCGTACACGCTCACGTCCAACGGGTGCCAAGGCGTCTGGAATTTCTGCCAACCAGATGTGGTTTCGGGCATGAATCCCAACGCGGCGCCATCCGGTGGGCGGACTCCGAACGAGTGGTTCAACACTGCCAACGTGACGGCGCCTGCGTCCCTGACGGGCGGCAACGTCGGCCTGCAAACGAACACTTATCCGGCGATCAAGAACATCGACACTTCGATTTTCAAGATGTTTCCGATTACGGAGCGGTTCAAGGTGGAGTTCCGAGCGGAGAGCTTCAATTTCTTCAACACGCCGCACTTCGAGAATCCTGACAACAACCTTCAGGACGCGAATTTCGGCAGGATTACCAGCACTTACCCGGGTAGTGAACGGCACATTCAGTTCTCGCTGAGAGTGCAGTTCTAGGGCAGGGGTTTCGCCCCTGGCGAATCCCCTCACAGGGATTCGGGCTGAGAGACTGCGAGACGGCGGGATGGGGGAAGCAAGGCCTTCGGCTTGCGAACCTTGCGGTTACCTGTCCTGCCGGTAAAATGAAAGCACCGTGGCATTTCCGATGGGGCGCCGTGAGTTTCTCGCGGCGCTCGCTTCTTTAGGGATCCTTCCTTCCAATGGCTCGGGTTCGAGCCGGTATCTGGTTCATTTCCGAAAACCGAATCCGTACGACCACGTTCTTGCGCACCTTGAACCGGGCACCGACGAATTTCCATTCGAGAAAGAGGCGCAGGAGATCGAAGGGCGCCTATCGGCGATGCTGCGCGGGCAAGGACTGCCGCTCGCGGGCGATTTTGCGGGGAGTGCGCCGCTGGTCCTCCGGTACAGGCCCGTTGCTGACGGTGTCGCGGAGGCAGAATTCGCAGCGGAAGCCGATGTTCAGAAATGGATTGCTTCTCTCGGGCGCATCCGCCGGGCGGGCTTCTTCGTTTTGCCGGGCGATCTGGTTCGCTATGAGATCGCGAGCGACGCAGGCTATCGCGTCGGTTTGTGGCGGCAAGTGTGGAAGGACGGCAGGCTGCGGGAATCGCAGCCGCTCAGTGAGACGCTGGTCACGGCGAAGGCGCCGCTGTTCCAGGACATTACCGGGTACGCCTTCCAGCGCGCGGATTCTTTCCATGAACAGCTGCTGAAGGGCAATGTCTGGTGGAGGTCGCGGCTCGATTCCGCCACGGGGATCGACATCTATGGAAATAACGGCGTTGCCGTCGGAGACATCGACAACGACGGCTGGGACGAGATTTATGTCTGCCAGCCCGGAGGATTGCCCAACCGGCTGTACAAGAATCGGGGCGACGGCACATTCGCCGACATAACCGATAGAGCTGGCGTCGGCATGCTCGACGACACTACGTGCGCGCTGTTTGCCGATTTTCGCAACAGCGGGCATCAGGACCTGGTGGTTTTAGGGAGCGGTGGCCCGCTCCTGTTTCTCAGCAAGGGCGACGGCACGTTTTCGCACGCGCCCGATGCGTTCCATTTCCGCACGGCTCCACAGGGCTCGTTCACTGGAATGGCCGCGGCGGATTATGATCGCGACGGGCGGGTGGATCTGTATCTGTGCACGTACATCTATTTTCAGAGCGAAGACCAGTATCGTTATGCGATTCCGTATCACGACGCGCGCAACGGGCCGCCCAATTACCTGTTTCGCAACCAGCTCTCCGAATCCGGCGGATATTTTCTGGACGTTACGGAAGAGACGGGGATCAATCACAACAACAACCGCTTCAGTTTTGCGCCGGCCTGGTGTGACTTCGATGGCGACGGCTGGCCGGATCTTTACGTAGCCAACGATTTCGGGAAGAGCAACCTGTACCGGAACCGTAACGGCAAGTTTCGCGACGAGGCGGCGGAAGCGGGAGTGGAGAACAGTGCCCCGGGAATGAGCGCGGCGTGGTTCGATTACGATGGCGATGGCCAGCCGGATCTCTACGTATCGAATATGTGGACGGAGGCGGGCCAGCGTGTGGTTGCGGACCCGGCGTTCGTGCCGGGGCGAGAGTTGAAAGCGGCGTATCACGGGCATACGAAGGGCAACTCGCTCTACCGGAATCTGGGCGAAGGACGTTTCGAAGAGACGGATGGCCAGCAAGGCGCAGCGATGGGGCGGTGGGCGTGGTGCGCGGACGGTCTGGACTTCGACAACGATGGAACGCCTGAGATCTTCATCACCACTGGAATGCTGACCAACTCCTCGGAGAAAGACGTCAATAGCTTCTTCTGGCGGCAGGTAGTGGCTAAATCTCCGGTGACCGAGGCCCCAGCTCCGGAGTATGAAGACGGCTGGAACGCGATCAATCAGCTCATCCGCCAGGAGTACAGTTGGTGCGGCCATGAGCCCAACGTTTTCTACAAGCGCGTGACACCCGCGGACGGCGGCGCGGCGAAATTCTATGATTTTTCGGGTGTCAGCGGGCTGGACTTTGCCGACGACTCCCGCGCGTTCGCCGCAACCGATATCGATGGCGATGGCAACGTGGATATCGTGCTGAAGAGCCGCCTGGGGCCGCAGATCCGTGTGCTGCGCAACAACTGCGGCGTGGGCCGGCGGTCGATTGCGCTGCGATTGCGCGGGACGAAATCCAATCGCGACGGAATCGGCGCGCGCGTTGACGTCAACGGGCGAGTGCAATACTTAAACGCGGGAAGCGGATATCTGTCGCAGCACTCCAAACAAATGCATTTCGGATTGGGACAAGCCGGGGAAGCAGCGGTTAAAATCACGTGGCCGTCAGGTGTGAAGCAGGAGTTCGGCCGGCTGCGGGCGGGCTTCCGGTACGAGATCGAGGAGGGATCGCAGGAGGTGAAAGCGACGCCGTTTCGCGCACGCCTCAATATGCCATCCGCGGCGGCGAAGCCCGTGAATCAGCCGGATTTCGCGGCGACCTGGCTGTTCGATCCGGTGCCGCTGCCGGAGTCGCGCAAGGGGCCGGGATTTCTGCTGCTGACGGCCGGGGCTGGTCCGGAAATGCCGGGATCTCTGCCGTGTGAAGTGGTGGATATCACGCGCGCCCCGCAGGATCTGGCGGCGCAATATTCGGTTTTCCGCAGGTACCTGTTCGAGCTGCGCACGGATTTGGAGCTGCCGCTGCTTTTGCTGATTGATGACCGGAGCCGCGCGCACAAGATTTATGCCGAGGCGCCGGCGGCGGAAGTGCTGGAGGCGGATTTGCAAACTCTGCGCGCGGGGCGTAGCGCGGAGCTGGCCTTGCCGTTTCCCGGGCGATACTACACGCGGCCGCACCGGAACTACTTCAAGCTGGGCTCGGCTTTTTATTGGGCTGGATATCCGGACCAGGCGATTCCATATCTGGACGAAACCGTGCGGACGTCGCCCGACAACTGGAAGGCGCTGCTGGCGCTGGCGCGGATTCACTACGACGGCGAGCGGTGGAAGCCGGCGCGTGAAAATTTCGAGCGGGTGCTGGAGATTCGTCCGGGCCATGTGGACGCTCTTCTCGGTGCGGGCGAAGCGTCGCTGAAGTTGAATGACTTGCCCGGCGCGGAGAAATTCCTGCGGACGGCGATCGAGGCCGGTCCCAAGAACGCGGATGCAGCCAATCAACTGGGCCTGGTTTGCGCGAGGCAAAATCGAAACGCGGAAGCGAAGGAGTGGTTCGAGAAGGCGATAGCAATCCGCCGCGACCACGCGGGAGCTATCAACAATCTGGGAGTGCTGTACGCGGAGCTTGGGCAGCCGAACGATGCGCTTGCCGCTTTTCGGTACGGCATTGAGGTTGCGCCCGAGGACGATGAACTTTACCTGAACCTGGGGCGGCTCTACGTGCGGATGGGCGACCGGGAAAAAGCTCGGGACCTCATGCGGCAACTGCTGGCGAAGAAGCCTGGTGATCCGGTGGCGACGCGGGCGCTTCGGGAATTGGACTTGCGGTGATGTTCGCGGTGTGGCTGCTGCTGCTGTTGGCGCAATCGCCGACGTATGACGCGGCGCTGCGGGCGGGTCTGGAGGCGCTCGAGCATAGCGATCTCGCGGGCGCGCGCGTTTCGCTCGAAGCAGCGGCGAAGATGCGACCGGATCAGCCGCAGGCATGGCTGGGGCTGGCGCAGACGTACTGGAAGCTTCACAACGCGGAACTGGCTGGAAGGGCCGCGGAGAAGGCAGAGCATCTGGCACCGGGTGATCCCATGGTTCTCCAGGCCCTCAGCCTTTTTTATTCCGAGAGCGGCAAGTTCGCGAAGGCGGCGGAGTGTGCAGCCGGGTATGCATCGAAGACGAACGCCGCTCCGGGCGCGTATGCGCGCGCCATCCAGCTTTACTTGCAGGCAGGGAGACCCAAACCGGCGATTGATCTGGCGCGAAGCGCGTTGGTCGCCGAGAACCGCGCCGAGGTTCGGTATCTGCTGGGGAAGGCGTACGCGATGGACGGCCAGCCGGTGGAATCCGTCCGCGAGATGCGTGCGGCCATCCAGCTGAATCCTTACGAAGAGTCTTACTATTTCGAGCTGGCGCGCGATCTACTGAAACACAACCGAGCGCAGGAGGCGATCCAGGTTCTGGAAGACGGCAAGAAGGTTTTCGCCCGGAGTGAGCAGATAGAACTGACGCTGGGCGTGGCCTACTACAGCATGCGGCGTTTTCCGGATGCGGTGGAGGCTTTCCTGCGCGTCATCCGCATCGATCCGGGAGTGGAGCAGCCTTACGTATTCCTGGGCCGCATGCTCGATCAGACCGCGAGCCAGTTACCCGATGTCACAGCAATATTTGCCGCGCTCGCCAAGGCGAATCCGGAGAACTCCACGGCCGATTTCCTGTACGGAAAGGCGCTGGCATTCGGCGGGAAGCGGGACGAAGCGGAAGCGCTGTTGCGGAAGTCGATTGGAGAGAATGGGGAATTCTGGGAGTCGCACTTCGAGTTGGGCGCAGTGCTGGAAGGCAAGCGAGATTTCGCCGGAGCGGCGAAGGAGTTCGGGAGGGCGACGGAACTGAACCCGAAAAATCCCGGCGCTCATTACCGGCTGGCGAGGGTTTACGACCGGCTGGGCAAGGCCGATGAGGCAAAGGCCGAGCACGCGCTGCACGAACGGCTTACGCAGGAGGAGAACGCGTACATCCGTCGGCAGGCGGGCGGGATGGAGAGGCTGGAGGGGGAGTTGAGGTGAGGCTCTCCGCCTGTAACCAACGTCGCAGCCTGTTCGCCATCTGTAAATGGGCTTCTGGCGGCTCCCGCGGTGAACTGTGATTAAATGCCTAGGCGCTGGGCTGCTCTGCATGATCTTGAATGCGCACATGTCTGCGCCGGGGACGCCCGCAGCTTCTCAGGACCAGCAACCGGGAAGCGCACAGGTTCCGGTGACAGCGCCAGCGGCCGACGCCACGCCCAATCTCCAGGTCCCCGGATCGCCGCCAGCTTCTTCCGATGCCACGCAATTCCCTGACAGCTCGGAGGGCCGGCAAACGAAGCGAATTCTGGGGATCATGCCGAATTTTCAGGCTGTGAGCGCCAACACCCATCTTCCTCCGCTGACTATCAAGCAAAAGTTCTGGCTTGCCACCGAGGGCACATTCGATTATTCGTCGTTCATCTCTGTCGGAATGCAAGCGGCTATCGAGCAGGCGACGAATACGTACCCGGAATTTCATCAGGGAGCGGCAGCCTATGGCCGGTACTACTGGCACACTTTCGCCGACTCGGGTGTTGAGAACTATCTTGTAGCAGCTATCTTTCCGGCCGTCACGCACGAAGACCCGCGTTACTACACCCTTTTTCGCGGAGGGTTCTTCCATCGGACACGCTATGCCATAAGCCGCCTGTGGATCACCAAGACGGACGCTGGCGCCGCAACGTTCAATTTCTCGGAAATTCTTGGCAGCAGTTTGGCGATGGAAGTTTCCAGTCGTTATTACCCGCGCCAGGAACGTGCCGCGCGCGAAGTTCTTGGGCGATGGGTGAGCCTGTTGCTGAACGATGGCGTGGGCAATGTGGTCCAGGAATTCTGGCCGGACATCAATCACAAGTTCTTTCACCGGCGCTAGCCGCCTGAGCAACGCTAGCGACGAGTAACTTCTACGGATTCCAGCACAGCCAATTTAGAGTTTGGCGACATTCCGAAAGGCGCGTTTCTTCCAGATTTCACCTATCAAACGTCCACATGAGACCAGTTATACAATTGCAGACGACTCACCAATGGCCCCTGAGCACGGGCGGCAGACCGAGGCACTTTACGAAAAAGCGCGCGCGGGTGTGCTGGCGGCGGCCCGGATCTGCGGCGCGCGATCGAGGCTCTGCGCGCACAGGAGGAGACTGCGGCCATGCAAACGATTTTGGCCGACGTGGGAGCTGGCGCCTTGATGCAGCTTGGACCGTACAAGATCGACGCCAAGCTCGGTGAGGGTGGCATGGGCGAAGTGTTCAGGGCCACGGATACGCGGCTGCATCGGACGGTCGCGATTAAGATGCTGCGCGGCCAGGGTTCAACGGATCCGTCGGCGCGAGAGAGATTTCAGCGGGAGGCCCGCGCGGCTTCGGCGCTGAATCATCCCAACATTTGCACGGTACACGACATCGGCGAGGCCAATGGACAGCCGTACCTGGTGATGGAATGCCTGGAAGGGGAAACGCTTCGGGAGAGGCTGCGGCGTGAAAAGCTCCCGCTTCCAGAGCTGCTGGATCTTGCTGTGCAGGTGGCGGACGCGCTCGAGGCGGCGAATACGCATGGCATCGTTCACCGGGACATCAAGCCCGCGAATATCTTCATCACCCAGCGCGGCCAGGCAAAGGTCATGGATTTCGGCCTTGCAAAGGTGAACCGGGCGATCGGTGACGAGGAGGAGACTGCACCGATGGTAACGGAGTTGGGTGTCGCCATGGGCACGGTGGCTTACATGTCGCCCGAGCAGGCTCGAGGCGAGCCCTTGGATGCGCGGACGGACTTGTTTTCGTTTGGTGGGATGCTCTACGAGATGGCGGCAGGGGTGCGGCCTTTCCGGGGCGCCTCGACGGCACTGGTGTTTGAGGCGATCCTGAATCGCGATCCGGTGGCAGTCACGGAGTTGCGGCCCGAGTTGCCCGGCAAACTGGACGAGATCATCCGGCGGCTGCTGGTGAAGGACCGTGATCTGCGGATGCAGACTGCGGCGGAGCTGCTTGCCCAACTAAAGGGATTAAAGACTGAAACGGCCTCGGCTGTTCAAGTGCCCGCTGCGGCACGGCCTTCACGAAGGCGCCTGGTGGCGGGCGTCGCGGCGGTGGCTGTGGCCGCCGTTGGTGGAGTGGCGGCCTATCGAACCATGGGCCTGTTCGGGACGCCGATCCGTTCGATGGCCGTGCTGCCGTTCGAGAACCGTTCTGGCGATTCCGCACAGGACTACTTCGCAGATGGGTTCACCGGCGCGCTGACAACGGAATTCGGCCGCATTCAGGACTTGCGGGTAGTCTCGCAGAGCACGGCAGCCAAATACCGGAGCACGAAGAAGTCGTCTGCGGAGATCGCGAGCGACCTCAAGGCGGATGCGGTGCTCGAAGGCTCAGTCGCGCGAACCGGTGACCGTGTTCACGTCGCTGCGGAACTGGTTCGAGCTTCAAACGGCCGTCACATCTGGGCGGAAACCTACGAGCGCGGCTCGAGCGAGCTGTTTGCGATCGAGCAAGAGGTTACGCGCGCGGTGTCCGCCGCGATCCACGTGCCCCTTGGTCAGCCAGAAAAACAACGCCTGGCGCAAACACGTAGCGTGAACCCGGAAGCTTACGATCTGTACCTGCGCGGCCTCTCTCACGCCGTGCGCGGTGACGAGAAGGATACCGATCAAGCCATCGGGCTGCTCGAGCAATCGGCCGCGCTGGACCCATCCTTCCTACCGACTCAGACCAATCTGGCCCTCGTATATGGAAACAAGTCATTGTATTTCCGCGCGAACGATCCGCAGTGGGAGGAGAAGGGCTTCGCCGCCGTCCGGAAAGCGCTGGCACTCGACCGGAATGCTGCCGAAGCCCACTACGCTCAGGCGGTGATGCTCTGGCGGCCATCCCACGCGTTCCCCCACCGCGAGGCGCTCGCCGAACTCCGAAAGGCGCTGGCGAGCCAGCCCAACTTTGACGAGGCTTGGCATTATCACGGTCTCATCCTGTTTCACGTGGGGCATCTGGAGGGCGGATTACATGACACCCAAAAAGCGCTCGATATCAATCCTGGCAACACGACTGCCCGATTCCGTTTCGGTCCGATATACGTCTATCAACAGAAGTACGAAGACGCCGTTGCCGCACTAAAGCGAGTGCCGAGAGAGGTGTCCCCGCCCAACTGGACTTACCAGATGGCTTGGGCGCTTATTTCGCTCGGCCGTCTGGAAGAAGCACAGCGGCATGTAGACGCTGCGCTGGCGGAGAATCGCACCGATCAGGGCGGAATAGTCCACGCGGCGCGGGCGATGCTGCGCGCCAAACGAGGCGACCGGAACGGGGCCGAGGCAGACATCGCCGAGGCGATTCGCGTGGGGAAGGGCTTCGGACATTTTCATCACACGGCGTATTCGATCGGCGCGATCTATTCGATCCTCGGCGACTTCGACAAGGCCGAGGAGTGGATCGAGAACGCGGCCAACGATGGATTTCCGAACTATTCTATGTTCCAAACGGACCCACATCTGGTTCGCCTGCGCGCGACGCCGCGTTTCCAGACGTTCCTGGCGAAACTAAAGCAGGAGTGGGAGCATATTCCAGGCGAGTTCGAGTAGGCTGCCGTTAGTAGCGTGGAGTGGTGGTTGCGCAACGGGCGGGAGATGTTCTTTCGCGCCCAGGACCAATGGTGATGATGGCGACCCAATTGGCAAAGCGCAGTTATGAACCTAGCGGAGATCATCGGACAGTTCCTATCTCATCCGACAGCACGGCCCGCGGGCTATCATGAGACTGGAGTCTGCCATGCCGACTACGGAACTCCTCACACCGACGGAAATTCGCGCGCCGCGCGGGACGACGCTTCGCTGCAAGGGCTGGAAGCAGGAAGCAGCCATGCGGATGCTGATGAACAATCTGGATCCGGAAGTGGCGGAGCGGCCGCAGGACCTGGTGGTTTATGGCGGATCGGGGAAAGCCGCGCGCGATTGGGCGGCGTATCACGCCATCGTGCGCGAACTGGAAGCGCTGGGAAACGACGAGACGCTGCTGGTGCAATCGGGCAAGCCGGTGGGCGTATTTCGCACGCATGGAGAAGCGCCGCGCGTGCTCATCGCCAATGCGAACCTGGTGGGGCACTGGTCGAACTGGGATGAGTTCCGAAAGCTGGAACAGCTCGGGCTGATCATGTACGGCCAGATGACGGCGGGAAGCTGGATTTATATCGGCTCGCAAGGAATCCTGCAAGGCACGTATGAAACCTTCGCGTCGGCGGCGCGGAAGCATTTCACTGCATCGCTTGCAGGGAAACTGGTGGTCACCGGCGGGATGGGCGGCATGGGCGGCGCGCAGCCTCTCGCGGCGACCATGAACGGCGCGGCGTTTCTGTGCGTGGAGGTGGACGCGAAGCGTATCGAGCGGCGGATCGAATCGGGCTACTGCGACCGGATGACGCGCGACCTGGATGAGGCTCTGAGCATCTTGCGCGAAGCGATGGCTCGGAAGCGCGCTCTCTCGGTGGGACTGGTGGGCAACTGTGCCGAGGTTCTGCCGGAACTGGTGCGCCGCGGGATCATTCCGGATTTGCTGACGGATCAGACCAGCGCGCACGATCCACTGAACGGCTACATTCCGGCGGGGTTCTCGGTGGAAGAGGCCGCCAGGCTCCGTGCTTCGGATCCGAAGCAATATATCGGCCGCGCGCTCGATTCGATGGCCACGCATGTGCGCGCCATGCTGGAATTGCAGCGGCGCGGCGCCGTCACATTTGACTACGGCAACAACATCCGGCGGATGGCCGCGGACCGGGGCGTGAGCGACGCGTTCCGGATTCCCGGCTTTGTGCCGGAGTACATCCGGCCACTGTTTGCCGAAGGCCGCGGGCCGTTTCGCTGGGTGGCGCTCTCGGGCGATCCCGCCGATATCACCGCGACCGACGAACTGGTGTGCCGGCTGTTCTCAGATAATCCCAGCCTGACGCGCTGGATTTCGCTGGCCCGGGAGCGTGTACACTTCCAAGGCCTGCCTTCGCGCATCTGTTGGCTGGGTTACGGAGAGCGGGCGCGCTTCGCGCTCGAAATGAATCGCATGGTGGCTGACGGACGGTTGAAAGCTCCCATCGTCATCGGGCGCGATCATCTGGATTGCGGCTCGGTGGCGTCGCCCTACCGGGAAACCGAAGCCATGCCGGACGGCAGCGACGCGATTGCCGATTGGCCGATCCTCAACGCGCTGCTGAATACGGCGGCGGGCGCGAGCTGGGTTTCCGTGCATAACGGCGGCGGCGTGGGCATAGGATATTCGCTGCACGCCGGGCAGGTCACCGTGGCGGATGGCACAGCAAGCGGCGCGCGCTGTCTGGAACGGGTGCTTACGTGTGACCCGGGGATCGGCGTGCTGCGTCATGCTGACGCGGGTTACGAGCCGGCCACACGATTCGCTGAGAGCGCCGGACTTCGGGTACCGATCCAACAAGCCCCCACCACATGAGCGAATCTCTGTTGATCCGGCGCGCGGGTCAGCTCTTGACCCTGCGCGGCCCAGAAGGCGCCCGGCGCGGCGCGGCTCTGAACGATATCGGCGTCGTTCCTGACGGAGCCGTTCTGATCACGGACGGCGTGATTGAAGCCGCAGGTGCTGCCGGGGATGTCGAAGGGCTCGCCGCCGGCGCGGACAACGTAATCGAGTTGGATGCCGGCGGGCGCGTGGTGATGCCCGGTTTTGTGGACAGCCACACGCACCTGGTTTTCAGCCAGCCCAGGCTGCTGGACTACGAGATGCGCATTCGTGGCGCGGACTATCGCCAGATTGCAGAGGCGGGCGGCGGGATTCTCTCCAGCGTCAAGGCGGTGCGCACTGCGGAGCCGGAAGACCTGGAAGCTCAAGCGCGCCGCGCCATTCACAATTTCGCTCGGCACGGCACCACGACGGTGGAAGCGAAATCGGGATACGGTCTCGACGAAACGGGCGAGATGAAGACGCTGGTTGTGCTGGCGGCCATCGACGGCCAACCCCTCGAGATCGTGTCCACGTACTTAGGCGCGCACGTCGTTCCTCCTGAACGTGCGAAGGATCCCGACGATTACATTGACTGGATGGCCAAGGAGATGATGCCCCGCATCCGGCGGCAGAAGCTCGCATCGTTCGCCGATGTTTACTGCGATCAGGGTGCCTTTACCATTGAGCAAGCTCGGCGATATCTCTCGGCCGCCCAGGAAATCGGCTTCCCACTGAAGATTCACGCCGAGCAATTTTCACACACCGGGGCGGCGCGGCTGGCGGTTGAACTGGAGGCTGCCAGTGCTGACCATCTGGAACAGGCCGACCACGAAGATGCCGTTGCCCTGGGGCATTCTTCCACGGTTGCGACGTTGCTGCCCGGATCGGTTTTTCATCTGGGCCTGGATCGTTATGCTCCCGCGCGTTTGTTGATCGAAAATGGCGCGGCTGTGGCGCTGGCGACCGACTTTAATCCCGGAACCAGCCCCACGTGCAGCATGCCCATGGTGCTCTCGCTGGCGTGCACAAAAATGCGCATGTCACCCGCCGAAGCTATTTGTGCCGCCACCCTCAACGGCGCATATGCTCTGCGGCGCGGCCACCTGATGGGCTCGCTCGACCCCGGGAAGCAAGGCGATGTGATTCTGCTGAATGCCACGGACTATCGCGAAATTCCGTACTATTTCGGCGTCAACCTGGTAGCCACGACCATCAAGCGCGGAGTTGTGATCTACCAGCAGGGCCAAGTTTCGGGCGGTAAGGAAAAGGAGAGCGCCGCTGATGCCCGATGACCCCAGCTGGCCGAGAGCCAGCGCGTGGCTGAGTGGCGAGCATGCCGCCGACCCGGTGTGCCGTCTGGCCGTACTGGGCGCGCCTCTGCATCTTGGCTCCATCAGTCCGGGGCGAGCCGACCTGGCGCCCGAGGCAGTGCGAGCCGTGCTGAGACGGTTGAGTACGTACGATCTCGAATTCGACCGCGACCTGGGCCGGGTCGCAGTCACCGATCTCGGCGATCTGCCCGTTGCGGATATGCTGCCCGACGCCGCGCTGGGGCTGCTCTCGACCGCAGTACGGAGTGCGCTTTCCACATCGGATTCCGTGGTGCTGCTCGGCGGGGACAACAGCATTACGCGGCCGGGTTGCCATGGGTGCTCGACGGGCCTCGAACGTCTGGGATTGTTGACGCTCGATGCGCACCTGGACCTTCGCGATGTGAATCCGGAGCTTAGCAACGGTAATCCAGTCCGCGCGCTGCTGGCGGACGGCCTGCCTGGGGAGCAGATCGTGCAGGTGGGCATCCAGCCGTTTGCCAACTCGCGCGCCTATTCTCAGGTGGCCCGTGACGCAGGGATCCGAGTGATTCCGGTGGCGGAGGTGCGAGCCCGGGGAATCGAGCAAGCCGTGGGCGAGGCTCTGGGCGATCTGGACCAGTTGGTGGACGCCATCTATGTGGACCTCGATCTCGATGTGCTGGACCGGGTGTTTGCACCTGCTACGCCGGGCTCGCGGCCAGGAGGACTGACTCCGGCAGAGTTACGAAGCGCTGCCCGGTTATGCGGGGCTCATCCGAAAGTGCGGGTGATGGACCTGGTGGAGATCGATCCGACGAAAGACGTGTCAGACGTTACGGCGTTTGCGGCGGGTCTTTGCCTGCTCTCATTCGCTTCGGGCCTGCTCGGCAGGTTTGCGCGGTGAGCGGCGACCTATTTGCCGTGGATCACGTTGTCGACCGAGGGCAGCGTCGATGCATCCCAGCCGCCCCCCAAGGCCTCGACCAAGGCCACGCTGGCCACCATGCGGCGGGTCAGAATATCGACGGCGGTTCTTTCATCCTGGAGCGCGATGGCCTGCGAGGTGATCACCTGCAGATAGCTGACGGTTCCGGCTTTGTATTGATAGGTAGAGATCTTCAGCGCGTCTTCGGCCGCCTGCACAGCGGCTTGTTCGGCGCGCGCTTCTTCAGCAAGAACCCGCAACGCCGCCAGGTTGTCCTCCACCTGCTGAAAGCCGGTCAGGACCGTCTGCCGGTAGTTGGCGACCGTTACGTCGAACGCCGCCTCGGCCTGAGCGCTCTGCGCGCGGCGCCGGCCCGCGTCGAAGAGAGTTTCCGCCATCTGAGGGCCCACCGACCATAAGCGGCTGGGCCATGTGAACCAGTTGACGAAGCTGGAACTTTCCAGTCCCGCGGTTGCGCTGAGCGTCAAGGCCGGAAAGAAAGCGGCTTTGGCAATTCCGATCTGCTCATTGGCGGCCGCCATTTGGCGCTCGGCTGCAGCAATGTCCGGGCGCCGTTCCAGCAGCGCGGACGGCACTCCAATCGGAACGACGGGCGGCTCTGATTTGAGGGGAGCGCGCGCGACAGACACTTCAGAGGGCGGCTTTCCCACCAGAATGGCGATGGCGTGTTCGAACTGGGCGCGCGCCACACCGAGGTCGATCAACTGGGCCCTGGTGGTCTCCAGTTGCGTCTGCGCCTGCGCTACATCCGAACCTGACGCGACGCCGGCCTTGACACGGTTTTGCGTCAGCTCCAGATACTCCTGATAGGACTTGGCCGTAGTTTCGAGCAGGTCTTGGGCGCTGTCGGTGCCCCGCAACTGGAAGTAGTCGAGCGCCAACTCCGCGTGAAAGCTGAGGCGGGCGTTTTCCAGCTGCGCGGCGGTCACCTGGGCTGCTTCGGCGCTTTGTCTCACCGTGCGCCGGATGCTTCCCCAGATATCGGCTTGGTAGGACAGGCTCAACGGCAAGCTGTATTGAGTGAGGACACCAGGGGAGAACGCGGCCACTCTGTTGTTCACGATAGTGCCC
>Ga0335077_10005851_pt1 | contig 15141 bp, 13 predicted proteins | sample Lox_Sample_31_FD_207151 | JGI IMG/M metagenome (GOLD analysis project Ga0335077, IMG submission 207151) | Soil microbial communities from Loxahatchee National Wildlife Refuge, Florida, United States - Lox_Sample_3.1 | ecosystem: Environmental > Terrestrial > Soil > Wetlands | place: USA... | reverse complement strand
CAGATTTTGAAGAACATCAAAAAGGGCGCCACCATCGAGATGGCGCTGCGATTCACGGAGAACTGCAAGAAGCTGGGGCTGACCATCCACGGCGATTTCATCATCGGGCTTCCCGGTGAAACGCCTGCCACCATCCGCAAGACCATTGACTTTGCCAAACGCGTGGATGCCGAGACCATTCAGGTGTCGATTGCGCACGCATTCCCCGGGACGGAACTTTACGAACACGGCAAGCAAAACGGCCTGATCAACATATCGATGGCCGACGAAGCCGGGCATCAGCTTCCGAACATTACCTACGGCCTGGATAATGCCGCGCTGGTGGAAGCGGTGGAGCAGTTCTACGGCGAATATTATTTTCGGCCGCGCGTGATCTGGCGCGTGGTCCGGAAAGCGATTTTCGATTCGCACGAGCGCAAGCGCCTGACGAAGGAAGCGCGCGAGTACATGGCACTGCGTTCCAAGCGCAAGCGCTACGTCAACGACCAGCGGGAGGCGGCGACCGCGGCCGGCGCGGGCGACTAGCCGATTTTCCAACATGACCTCCCCCGTGAAAGCGCTTCAGTTAAAAACGCGCATTTTCACCGCTATCGTCGTTCTGACCAACGTCCTGGGGAATTCCTTTCTGAGCCGCGGCATGCAGGGCGTGGGGGAATTGCTCTCGTTTTCGCCGCTTCCCTACATTCGAGCCTTGTTCAACCCCTGGGTGGCAGTGGGTGTGTCTTTGCTCATCGTTTGGCTGCTCTCGCACATGGCCCTGCTGAGCTGGGCCGATCTCAGTTATGTGCTGCCGATGACTTCGATTGCCTATGTCCTGGTGGCACTGGTGGGCCGGTTTCTGCTGCATGAACACGTTTCTCCGGCGCGATGGCTCGGCGTGACGCTTATCATGGCGGGAGTGACGCTGGTGGGCCATACGGCTCCGCGCACGCACGCGGCCCATAAGCGGGGGGCTGCGGCATGAAGTGGATTCTGATCAGCATTATTGTGCTGGCGACCACCGCGGGCGAAGTGCTTCAGGCCGTGGGGATGAGGCACCACGGCGAGATTCATGACTTCCGTCCGGGTGCGCTGGGGCGCGTGGCTTCGGCGCTGGCGCAGTCGTGGCACATCATGGCGTCGATTGGCGCGATGGCGGTTTCCTTCTTCGCGTTCATGTCGCTGATCTCGATTGCCGATCTGAGTTTTGCCGTGCCGGCCACCGCGGCCAGCTATATCCTGGAAACCATCTTCGCCAAATACCTGCTGAAAGAGCACATCGGCTGGAAGCGCTGGATCGGTACGCTGCTGGTGGCCGGCGGCGTCGTGCTCCTCGCGCTCGAGTGATCGCGCTGGCGGCGCCCGCGATTCTGGCGGCGCTTTACCACCTGATGGCGCTGATCGCGGCGCTGCGTTTCAAGAACACATGGCCAAAACCGGAATACGATTTCCCCCCGGTCTCCATCCTGAAACCTGTGCACGGGCGCGACCCGGATTTTTACGAAGCGATCCGCTCGCACGCGCTGCTGGACTATCCCGAGTTCGAAATCCTGTTCGGACTGAACGACCCGGACGATCCCGCGCGCGCAGACATCGCCCGGCTGGCCGCGGAGTTCCCCCAGCGCGTTATCCGAATGGTGGCTTGCCCGCAGGACCTGCCAAACGCGAAGGTGGCGGTGCTGGCGGAACTCGAACGTCACGCGCAATACCCGCTGCTGGTGGTGAACGACAGCGACATCACCGTGGAGCGCGCGTATCTGCGCGCGGTAATTGCGCCGCTGGAAGATGCGGGCACGGGCCTGGTGACCTGTCTTTACCGGGCACGCGGCGCAAGCTGGCCGTCGCGCTGGGAGGCGCTGGGCATTGCCACGGATTTTGTTCCGAGCGTTTTGGTGGCCCGCGCCGCCGGCGTGGCGGAGTTTGCATTGGGCTCGACCATGGCCTTCCGCGCGGCTGAGCTGAAGCGCATCGGCGGTTTCCAGGCCATAGGTGATTACATTGCGGATGACTACCAACTGGGGCGGCGCATCCGGGAACTGGGTTACAAGATCGTGCTGGCCTCGACGGTGGTGGAGACCCGGCTGTCCGACGAAACCTGGCGGCAAGTGTGGCGGCACCAACTGCGCTGGTCGCGCACGATTCGCGTTTCCCGCACGACGGGTTACGTTGGATACGTCATCACCAATGCCAGTGTGTGGGCGATTTTGGCGGTTTTTTCAGGCTGGTGGCCGGTGGCTTTGGCGTGCCTGGCCATCCGCATGCTGGCCGGCGCGGTTACGTGCACGCTGGTGTTAGGGGACCGGGCGAGCACACGCTTGTGGTTCCTGATGCCTTTGCGCGATCTCTGGGGTTTCGCCGTCTGGGCGGGTGGCGTGGCCGGGTCGACGGTTGAATGGCGCGGGAAGAGGCTGCGGCTCGACCGCGAAGGGCGGATTCGCCGTTCTTAGCCGGTACATCGGGCCCGGCTGTTCCCAAACTTGCGGGAAGGCTTCCGCATCGCTAGAATCAATGAGTTCGCACACATCCAGGAGGAATCATGGCAGTTGAGCAGAAGGTCAAGCAGATTATTGTGGAACAGCTAGGCGTGGACGAGAGCCAGGTGGATAATAACGCATCGTTCGTGGAAGATCTCGGCGCCGATTCGCTTGACATTGTGGAGCTGGTAATGGCCTTCGAAGAAGCTTTTGAGATTGAAATCCCCGACGAAGACGCGGAAAAGATCGCCACCGTCAAAGACGCCATCGACTACATCGAGGGCCGGACGGCCAAGAAGTAATTTCCTGCACAGATCCTGGAGAATGACTTGTCGCGGAGAGTAGTAGTAACCGGTGTGGGCTTGGTGTCGCCCTTGGGGATCGGCGCCGAGGACACGTGGCAGGCCGTGCGAAGCGGCAAGAGCGGCATCGGCCCAATCACCGCTTTCGACGCCAAAGATTTCGCCTGCCGCATCGCGGGAGAAGTCAAGGGTTTCGATCCTTTCCAATACGTCGAGAAAAAAGAAGTCAAGAAGATGGGGCGATTCATCCAGTTCGCCATCGCGGCGTCGGACTTCGCCATTTCGTGTTCCGGTCTTAAAGTGGATGCCGAGAACGAGGAACGGGTGGGAGTGTACATCGGCAGCGGCATCGGTGGATTCGAGGTCATCGAGCGCGAGCATAAGGCGCTGCTGGAGCACGGCCCGCGGCGCATCTCGCCCTTCTTCATTGTGGCCACCATCGTCAACCTGGCCTCGGGACAGGTTTCCATCCGCAGCGGCGCCAAAGGTCCGAATTCGGCGACGGCCACGGCCTGCACCACCAGCGCCCACTCGATTGGCGATTCGTTTCGCATCATCCAGCACGGGGATGCCGACGTCATGATCTGCGGCGGCACGGAAGCCTGCATTACGCCGATGGGTATTGGCGGGTTCGCGGCCGCGCGTTCTCTGTCCACCCGCAACCACGAGCCGGAACGCGCTTCCCGCCCGTGGGACAAGGACCGCGACGGCTTCGTAGTGGGAGAAGGCGCAGGCATTCTGATTCTGGAAGAGTTGGAGACCGCCAAACGGCGGGGCGCGCGGATTCTGGCCGAGATCGTAGGCTACGGCATGAGCGCGGACGCTCATCATGTGACCGCGCCACCCGAAAACGGCGATGGAGCGTATCGCGTGATGCGTAACGCGCTGCGCGATGCGGGACTGGAGCCCACGCAGATCGACTACATCAACGCGCACGGCACTTCGACCGAATTGGGCGACCGCATCGAGACCATGGCCATCAAACGCTGCTTTGGCGAGCATGCGCGGAAAGTAGCGGTGAGCTCCACGAAATCCATGACGGGCCACTTGCTGGGGGGCGCGGGCGGCCTGGAAGCCGGCATCACGGTGATGGCCATTCGCGATCAAATCGCGCCGCCGACCATCAATTACGAAACGCCCGATCCCGAATGCGATCTGGACTACGTGCCGAACCACGCACGGCCCATGCACATCGAGCTGGCTCTTTCCAATTCGTTCGGGTTCGGCGGCACGAACGGCGCACTGATCTTCAAACGTTATACGGAGTAATTCCCAGTGAAAATTGTCGTTTGCATCAAACAGGTTCCGGCGCGCGATTCTCTGCTGCGTGTGGATCCATCCACCGCGTGGATTCAGGAAGACGATCTAGCTCACGAGATCAACGAGCCGGATGCCTACGCGCTGGAAGAAGGCCTGCAACTGAAGGAGAAGCACGGCGGCGAGGTGGTGGTGTTGTGCGCGGGCCCCGCGGCAGCGGCGCAGACGATTCGCGAAGCGCTGGCCAAGGGCGCGGACCGCGCCATCCACGTCGAAGAAGAAAAACTAGGAGGGTTCGATCCGCTGGCGCTGTCGCGACTGATGGCAGCCGCGCTGCAAACGGAAAAGCCCGATCTGGTGCTGACGGGACTGCAATCCGACGACCTGGGCTACGGTCAGACGGGTGTGATTCTGGCGGAAGTGCTGGGCTTGCCGCACGCCACCATCATCATGCAAGTGGAAAAGCAGGACAGCGGGATTCGGGTGAAGCGCGAATTGGAAGACGGCTGGTTTCAGCACGTGGATATGCCGCTGCCGGCGCTGCTGACGATCCAATCCGGCATCAACAAGCTTCGCTACGCCACGCTAATGGGGATCAAGAAGGCCAAGAGCAAGGAAGTGAAGCGGCTCACGGCGGCGGAATTGGGCATCGCGCAGCGGGCGTGCATCCGGATCGAGCGAATGTACCCGCCGGAGAAGAGCAAGCATACGCAGATGCTGGACGGCTCGCCGAAGGAAGCTGCGGCGAAACTCGTGGAGAAACTGAAGTTCGAGGTACGCGTCATATGAGCATCCTGGCGATCTTAGAGCAACGTGCCGGTGTTTGGCATCGCATGTCGTGGGAGACGCTGGCGGCGGCGCAGCAGTTGGGGGCGGAGCTGGGGCAGCCGGTGAGTGCGGCGGTGATTGGCTCGGATGTGTCGGCGCTCGGCGGCGAACTGGCAGCCAAGCGACTCGAGCGCGTTTACGCGGTAGAGCACGAGCTGCTGAAGGATTACACGCCGGATGGATACACGGCGGCGCTGGGGCAACTGATCGCAGCGGCCAAACCACGGCTGGTCTTATTCCCGCATACGTACCAGGTGCGCGACTTTGCGCCGAAGCTTGCCACCTCGCGCGAGCGTGTGATGGTGAGTGATGTGGTGTCGCATCGCGTGGAGGGCGGGGAGCTGGTACTGGTGCGGCAGCTTTTTCAGGGAAAGATGAACGTGGATGTGCACTTCCAAGGGGACCCGCCATACTTCGCCTCTGTGCAAGCCGGCGCATATCGCGCGGACAAAGTGGCAGCGGGGTCGGCGGCGATGGAGAAATTTGCGCCGGAGCTTTCCGCTTCAGCCATCCGTACCAAACCGCAGGAGCTGTTCCGCGAATCGCAACGCGCCGTTGACCTGACCGCCGCCGAGATTATCGTTTCGGTGGGACGGGGCATCAAAGAGGCGGAGAATATTCCGGTGGTCCAGAAGCTGGCGGACGTGCTGGGTGCGGAGCTGGCGGCATCGCGGCCGATCTGCGACAACGGCTGGCTTCCCATGGAGCGGCAGGTGGGCAGCTCGGGCCAAACGGTTTCGCCCAAACTTTATCTGGCGGTGGGCATCTCCGGCGCCATCCAGCACCTGGTTGGCATGAAAGGCGCGAAGACTATCGTTGCCATCAACAAGGACCCCGAAGCGCCCATTTTCGAAGTCGCCGATTACGGCATCGTCGGCGATTTGTTCCAGGTGGTGCCGGCGCTGGTGGAGGAGATTCAGAAGGCCAAGGGGTAGTCTCTCTCGCCGACCTCAGTTTGCTTCTTCCTTGCCTGTGTACAGTTCTTCGATGTGCTCTTTGAAGTTTTCGAGCACGCGCATGCGGCGCACTTTCATGGTGGCCGTCAGCTCGCCTTCCTCGATCGAAAAGTCGCGCGCCAGCACGCGGAATTTGCGGACCTGCTCGAAGGGCGCGAGTTGCTTGTTCACCTTGCGCACGATCTTCTGCAACTCGGCGTGCACGGGTGGCGCATCGGCGATTTCAGCGGGGGATCGGCCATGAAAGTCTTTCATGCCGTCCAGCAATTCGGCGGTTGCCGTGTTGATGGTGAAGAGCGCCATCAAGTAGGGCAGCCGGTCGCCGATGAGGAGCACCTGGCTGATGAGGGGCTCGAACTTGAACAGGCCCTCGACGTGAGAAGGATAGATCTTTTTGCCGGTGGAGGAGACGATCATCTCCTTTTTGCGGCCGGTGATGAACACGTAGCCGTCGCTGTCGATCGACCCGATATCGCCGGTGTGCAGCCAACCGTCGCGCAGCACTTCGGCGGTCGCCTCGGGATCTTTGTAATAACGCGAAAACACAGACGGGCTCTTGACCAGCAGTTCGCCGTCTTCAGCGATGCGCACTTCAATGCCGGGCAGCGGCTTCCCGATGCTGCCGGGTTTGGGCTTGCCAATGGGGTTGAACGAGACCACGCCACCTTCGGTCAGCCCGTAACCCTCGACCAGCGGCATGCCGATAGCTTCGTAAAACTCGGCTAGCTCGGTGCCGAGCGGAGCGGCGCCCGAGGCTGCCACGCGCATCTTGCCGCCAAAACGATCCCGCACTTTTGCGAAGGCCAAGCGGTCGATGATAGCGAGCGGCAAGCGAATCCTCGCCGGCACGCGCTGATTCTTGTGGCGATACCGCGCCGCCGCGAGTCCCAACCCGAGTCCCGCGTAGAACAACTTCTGCGCTGCAGCGGGGCGCTTCTTCAATTCCGTGCAGACGGTGGAATAAATGCGCTCCCACAGGCGCGGAGGCGCGAGGAAGATGGTGGGGCGCACTTCTTTGATGTCTTGAGGAAGCTTCAGCAGGCTCTCCGCAAAGGTTACCGGCGCGCCGCCGCGCATGGGGAGCAGTTCCATCACCACGCGCTGGGCGATGTGCGCCGAGGGAAGGAAAGCCACGGTACGGTCTTCGGGACCCATGGGAAACGCAATGGGGCCGGTATCGATATTGGCGACTAGCGCGCTGTGGCTGACCATCACCATTTTGGGCTGGCCGGTTGCTCCTGAAGTCAGATAGAGAATCGCGTCGTCGGAGGGGTTGACCTCGCTGAGAATCCGAGAGAGCAGGCCGGGGTCGCGCTCCAGCGCTTCACGTCCGCACTTGCGCAACTGATCGAGCGTGATGGCGCCGGGCGCTTCCCCAGTGAGCAGGATCCAAGTGGCTACGGGAGCTTCCTTCAGTTTCTCGAAGGTCTGCGGATCTTCGGCCATCACCGCTTTGGCACCGCACGCCTGGATGGTGCGGACCAGTTCCTGAGGGGGATAGTTCGGATAGACTGCCGCCGCGATCGATCCATTGGCCATGATGCCGAGATCGGCCAGGTAAAATTCCATCCGTGTCTCGGAGTCGAGCGCGACGATATCGCCCTTGCCAATACCCAGCGTGCGCAGTCCGGCGGCGATCTCTTCGGCGGCGGTACGATACTCGATCCAGCTCAACGTGCGCACTTTGCGCTGGCCGTTTTCGGTGTAGGGCTGAATAAGCCCCGGTGCGTTTCCGTACAATTCGGCGGTTTCCTGGAGGACTCGAAAGACGGTGCGGTCGGGCATCGACCATGATGCTATCACGAGGCCTCGGAGCCGGGTATCGCGCGGCGGGGCAGGGCTTCCAGTTCCTCCAGCGTGCGCGGCCAATCTTCGCGGAGGAGGCGGGACAATGCGCGGTCGGCCAGCAGGCGGCCCCCAGTCTGGCATCGGGCGCAGTAGTTGGTTTCATTCGCGGCGTAGCGGATACGCTGCACTTTGGCGCCGCACGTTGGGCATGGTTTTCCGTAGCGGCCGTGTACAGCCATGCCTTCACGAAACGCGGTTACCTTTTCTGGAAATTCGCCTTTTGCCTCGGCGCGCAGCCGGTCAATCCAGTCGAGGAGTGTGGCCTTGGTTGCGTCGTAGAGGCGCTGGATGTCTTCTTGTGACAGTTTTTGCGTAAGAGCGATCGGAGAGAGCTGTGCGCGGTGGAGGATCTCATCCGAATAGGCATTTCCGATGCCGCTGAACGTGCGGGGATCGGTGAGCGCGCGCTTCAAGGTGTGATTGGCCGCCGTGAGCGCCGCGGAAAAACCGGCGAGTCCGGCTTCGAAGATGTCGATGCCGCCGGGATCGAGTGCGCACAGGCTATCTTCGCCGGACACCACGTGCAGCGAAGCTCTTTTCTGCGACCCGGCTTCGGTAAGAACCAGCGAGCCGCTGGAAAAATCGAAAGCTGCTGGCGTGTTCTTGCGCGCGAGTTTTGCGCCTCGCTCGCGCCAGTGCAAGCGTCCGGCAATCATCAAGTGCAATACGAGCCAGAGGTCATCTTCCAGGCCGATGGCGATGCGTTTGCCGACGCGGCGCAACGCCCGGACTTTCTTTCCCTGGGCGGCTGAGAGGGGCGGGTCGATGGTGCGCAGCAGAAACGGGCTCGCCAGGCGCACCTGCTCGAGCGTCTGGCCCAGAATGCGAGCCTCCAGGGCCTCGATGTAGACTGTGATGTCGGGAAGCTCAGGCATCGAAAACCTGCCGATTCTAACACGCGTTTGCAGCTTCGGATGAAGCGGGCCGGATCTGCCGAGCATCTACTGCTCATGGATCTTCAACTCAAAGGCAAAGTAGCGCTTGTCACCGGATCGACGGCCGGCATCGGCCTGGCCATCGCAAAAGTGCTTGCGGGCGAAGGCGCGCGGGTCATCGTGAACGGCCGGAGCGAGTCTCGCGTGCAGGCGGCTGCGGACGAGATCCAGCGCGCCCACCCATCCGCGCACGTGGAACCATTCGCCGCCAATCTGGCTGAGGCTGGCGCATCGGCCAGCGCACTTTCGCGATTCCCGGCCATTGACATCCTGGTGAACAATCTCGGCATCTATCAGCCCAAGTCTTTCGAGAAGATTACGGATGCCGATTGGAACACGATGATCGAAACCAATTTCATGAGCGGCGTTCGTTTGAGCCGGGGCTGGCTGCCGAGGATGAAGGCCGCCGGATGGGGCCGCATCATTTTCATCTCGAGCGAATCGGCGGTGAACATTCCACCGGAAATGATTCACTACGGCGTCACCAAGACCATGCAGATTGCGCTGGCGCGCGGGTTGGCGGAAACCACGGCTGGCACAGGTGTGACGGTGAACTCCGTGCTGGCGGGACCGACGCGATCGGAGGGCGTGGAAACGTTCGTTGGAGATATGGCGCGCACCAAGGGAGTCAGCGAGGCCGAGATTGAAAGGGAATTCTTCCGGAGCATACGGCCCAGTTCGCTGCTACAACGTTTCGCTTCCGTCGACGAGGTCGCAGCCATGGTGGCGTTTGTCGCCAGCCCGTTGTCCTCCGCGACCAACGGAGCCGCGCTTCGCGCGGACGGCGGCGTGGTGCGCTCAATTCTGTAATGCGCCTGCCCTAGACGAGTGTGAATTCCTCCGAGAGTTTTCCGACGCTCGCACGAAACTTGCCAGGCTCGGTAATCCAGCGATTATTGAGGCCCACAAATGCCAGGTCCGCGGGCTTGAGCGTGAACGAAACCGTTTGGCTCTCGCCCGGTTTCAGCTCGACCTTCCTGAACCCCTTCAATTCGCGGTTGGGCGGTGTGAGACTGCGATAGAGGTCCGACACATAGAGCTGAACCACTTCTTTCCCGGCCCTGGCGCCCGTATTTTTCACATCCACGCTCGCCGTCAATTCGCCATCGCGGCCGAGCGTCGCGCTGCTCAGCTTCAGGCCTGAGTAAGCGAAAGTCGTATAGCTCAGGCCATATCCGAACTCGAATTCCGGATCGATGTGATTGCCCTCCAGGGTCTCATTCACCTTGTAGTCGTAGGTAGTGAGCGCGTTGGGATATCGCGGATACGTGAAGCACAATTTTCCGCTGGGATTGACGTCGCCGAATAGGATGTCGGCCACCGCGCGGCCTCCCTCGAGTCCCGGCAGATAGGCCATAACGATGGCGCGCGACAGCGGAACAATGGAGTGAATGACGCGCGGCCTGCCTTGGGCAAGAACGGTCACGATCGGTTTTCCGGTCTTGGCCAGTTCCGTGACCAGCCGCAACTGCGCGGCGTCGAGCGTCAGGTCGTCGATATTGCCAGGAGTCTCGCAATAGGAGTGCTCGCCCAGGCAGGCGACGATCACATCCGCACTCGCCGCGCCCGAAACTGCCGCGGCAATGTCGATCTCTTTGTCGAAGCTAGTTCCGGGAACGTAGGTCACGTTCTCTTTTCCGGCAGCGGTCATAATCCCGTCCAGAAGCGTTGGCTTGTTTTTTGGAAAGAGCTCTTCTTCCTCGCCTAGCCAGCTCCTGCTCCAACCGCTGTTTAGAACCGTGTGCAGATGGGCGGTGGGGCCGGTCACCAGGACTTTGCGCCCGCGGGCGAGTGGAAGAACGTGATTCTCGTTCTTCAGCAGCGTGATGGACTCACGGGCCGCCGCCAGGCTCGCTTCCGCGAACGCCGGCTGATCGAAGCGCGCTTTCATCCCTGGGTCAGGCCGCGGGTTCTCGAAAATGCCCGTCATGAACTTGACGCGCAGAATCCGCCGCACCGCGTCATCGATGCGCGGCATGGGCACCGACCCGTCGTCAACGCACTGCATCAGGAGGTCGAAGAAGCTGAAGTCAAAGGGGACCATGCTCATGTCGATGCCGGCCATCACGGCCATGCGCACGGCTTCTTTCGGCGAGTCTGCCACGCGATCGCGCGTGTACAAACGTTCGACATCCTGCCAATCGGAAACCACAAAGCCGCGGAAGCCCCACTCGTTTTTCAGAATCTCTGTCAGCAGATGATAGTTGGCGTGGCCCGGAATGCCGTCGATCTCTCCGGAATTGACCATCACGGTCGGCACGCCGGCCTTCACTCCGGCTTCGAACGTGGGAAGAAAATATTGACGCATCATGCGCTCGCTGATATGCGCCTGCGTACGATCCTTGCCGTTGAAGGGAAGGCTGTAACCCGCATAGTGTTTCAGGCACGCAGCGACCTTTTCCTTCGCGCCGACGTCCGCGCCTTGCAGGCCGCGTATGTACGCGCTCCCCATCGCTTTGGCCAGCAACACGTCTTCGCCGTACGTTTCCCAGAACCGCGGCCACAGCGGCTGTCGCCCGATATCGAGAACCGGATAGAAGTTCCACGGAATTCCCGCGGCACGGGTTTGGAAGGCGGAGACCTCGCCGGCGCGCTCAGCCAGCGCAGGGTTCCAGGTGGCGGCTAGCCCGAACGCCTGCGGAAACAACGTGGAACCCATCACGTAATTCGCACCGTGTATCGAATCGAGGCCGTAGAGCACGGGAATCTTCAAACGGGTTTTCGCGGCGGCGTCCTGAATTTGGTTGATGATCTCGTGCCAGTGATCCACCGTATATGCGTGACCCATCACGTTGAGGATGGACCCGACTTTGTAGTGGTCGACCGCGGTTTGGACCTTCAGCGGATCCAACTGGTGGGGTTCGCCATCGCGCGACACGACGTCGATGGTGACCTGCGTCATCTGGCCGACTTTTTCCTCGGCCGTCATTTGCTTCAAGAGCGCGTCGGCCCGGTCATCGACGGGCTCATTGCGGCTCTGCGCACCGAGTGCGGCTGCGCCAGCCGGAGCGATCGCGACGAAGGTTCTTCTGGAGATGGAGGGACCTGCCATGGTGCCATCATATGCCCTTTCCCGGCTTACTTCACGACTACGGTTACTCCACCAGCACTGCGACTTTGTGCGGCTGGACGCGCTTCATCAGGAAAACCAGCGGAATCATGGCCAGGAAAACGAGGGCAAGCATCCAGAACACGTCCACGAACGCTTTCATCATGGCTTGTTGCTGCACCATGCCGTATAGCATGCCCTGCGCCTGACTGGCTGCTTGTGCCGCGTCGGCGCCGCGCGAAGTGAGCGCCTGCGTGAGACCTTGCAGGGACGTTTGGTAATTGGGGTCGAGCGGGGTCAGATGCGACACCAGATTTTGCTGGTGGAACTGGCTGCGCCGCGCCAGCATGGTAGTCGCCAGAGCGATGCCCGAGCTGCCGCCGATATTGCGCGCGAGATTCACCAGGCCGGTGGCGAAGTTGGTCTTCTCTTTCGGCACGAAGGCGAACGCCGTCACGTTGATGGGAATGAATAAGAATGCCAGGCCGACGCTTTGCACGATGCGTGCGATCACCGCCGTGCGGAAATCGATATACAGATTGAACCCCGACATTTGGATGAGTCCAATCGAGGAAACCGTGAGCCCGAAGATCACCAGCCAACGTGGATCGACTTTGCTTACCAGTCTCCCCACAATCGGCATCATCAGGATGATGGCGATACCGCCGGGTGAGATGACTTGGCCGCTTTGGGTGGCGCTGTAACCCATCAACGTCTGCAAATAAATAGGCAACAGCGCCGTGCTGCTGTAGAGCACGAAACCCAGCAGAAACATCGAGGAGGTGGCGATGGCGAAGTTCCGGTTCTTCAGCATGCGGAAATCCACCACCGGTTCTTTTTGGCGCAACTCCCACAGGACCACAGCGATCAAGCCGCATGCGGCCAGCACCGCGGCCGTTACGATCATGTGCGACGAAAACCAGTCTTCTTTCTGCCCTTCGTCCAGCATCAGCTCGAGCGAGGCCAGGCCAAGCGCCAGCAGGCCGATGCCGGTGTAATCGATCCGGATGCCACCCTTCCGGCGCTCGGTGAGATAAGGGGGATCGTGCACCATCAGGTAAGTCATCACCAGCGAGAGCACGCCGACCGGGATGTTGATGAAGAAGATCCATCGCCAACTGTAGTTGTCGGTGATCCAGCCGCCGAGCGTAGGCCCGATGACCGGCGCCACCACCACGCCCATCCCGTAGACCGCCTGCGCCATGCCTTGCTTCTCTCGCGGGAAACTTTCCACCAGGATGGCCTGCGAGATGGGTTGCAGCGCGCCGCCACCCACTCCCTGCAGGATGCGGAACAGCACCAGCAGGGGAAGGCTAGGCGCCAGGCCGCACGCCATCGAACTCAAGGTGAAGATCAAGACGCAGGTCATGTAGAAGCGCTTGCGTCCGAACAGAATCGAGAGGAAGCCGCTCATTGGTAGAACGACGCCATTAGCTACCAGATAGGACGTGAGCACCCAGGTGGCTTCGTCGACGCTGGAGGATAGATTGCCGGCAATGTGCGGCAGCGAGACATTGGCCACGCTCGTGTCGAGCACTTCCATGAACGTCGCGAGCATGACCGTACCCGCGATCATCCATGGATTGATGTCGGTTCTTTGCCTCGCGACAGCGGGGGTCATTGCGTTGTTACCGCGTGAAGATGGTGGCGTCCACGTTCATGCCCGGGCGCAGCACAAAGCCCTGCGGTAATGGGTCAAGCGTAATCTTCACGGGAATTCGCTGCACCACTTTGACGTAATTCCCTGTGGCGTTCTCCGGCGGCAGAAGGCTGAGGCGCGTTCCGGTCGCACCCGCGATGGAATCCACGCGCCCCGGGAAGTTCCGGCCATACATGTCGACATGAACCTCTGCTCGCTGGCCCACGCGAACGTTCTTCAGCTCCGTCTCTTTGAAATTGGCCGTCACCCAGACATCCTGGAGGGGGACCAGCGTCATCAAGGACTGCCCCGGTTGCAGAATTTGCCCGAGCTGCACGGTCTTCTTCGTGACAACTCCCGAGACCGGCGCCGCCAGCGTTGCATAACTCAACAGCAGCTGAGCCGTTTCCAGATTTGCTCGGGCTTGCTGAACCGATGCGGCGGCCGATGCGGATTGGGCAGTGCTGATGTCCACCTGCTTACGGTTCGCCTGCGCTTGCGCCAGAGCTGCGCGAGATTGTTCCAGCCGTGCTTGCGCCGCGTTGACCTTGTCCTCATTGCTCTGCGCCTGGTCACGCGCGGAAAGCAGTTTTTGCTGCGCAGCTTCCAACTGGCCTTGCGCCACGCGCGCTGCCGCCACGTAAGAATCATACTGTTGCTGCGAAATCTCCGCCTTGGCAACCAACGGCTTCATGCGTTCGAGGTCCGCCCTGGCCTTGTCGTCGTTCGCCTGAGCGGATTTCACGTTCGCCTGTGCATAGGCCAGGTCAGCATTCGCAGCCTGCTGGGCGTCCACGCGGGCTCGGCTCAATTCAGCTTGGGCTGTGGCCACTTGCGCTTCAGCCGACGACATGCCAGACGACATGACGGCCGACGTCCACGGAACTCCCACTTGCGCTCCCCGCGCCTGTGCTTCGGCAATGGCCAACGCTGCCCGAGCCTGATCCAAGCGGGCCTGGTAGTCGCGCGGGTCGATGCGCACGAGCACGTCCCCGGCTTTCACTTGCTGGTTGTCATCCACCAGCACCTGCTCTACGCTGCCCGAGATCTTCGCGGCGATCGGCACGATATGTCCGTCTACTTGCGCATCGTCGGTCGAGACACGATTGCGCGAGTGCAGGTAGAATCCCAGTGCCACCGCCGCCACCACCGCCAGCCCGCCAATTAGCAGCAGGTGACGGCGCGGCTTCGGGGATGTGGCGTTCGCGGGGCCCCCAATCTCTGGCATTTGAACCGCGTCTTCTCTTTCGATTTCGCTTGTGTAGGTTGCCATGTTCTTGATCACCGTGAATATAAGTTCTGCATTTGCCCGGTTGCCCGCGCCAGATCCGCGCGCGACTGGTTGTACCGGTAGAGCGCCTGAATCTGGTTGTCATTCGCCCGGGCCAACGCATCCTGGGCCTGAATCACTTCGATATTGTTGGCCACGCCCGCGGCAAAACGATCGCGCGCCTGGCTGACTTCCTCGCGAGCCAGGTCGACTCCCAGGTTGGCCACGTTCACCTCGTTGCGCGCCGACTCCAGTTGAGCAGCGGCGGTCTTGACAGCGAGCGTGATCTGGTTAGCCTGTTCCTGGGTCTGCTGATCGAGCTTCCTCGATTCGAGCTCGGCGTGCGCGATTTGTGCGCGAATCCGCCCGCCGGTGAACAGCGGGAAATCTACCTCTCCGCTGTAGACGTACGTGGGAATCGAAGCCGCCGGCGTGAGCAAGCCCTGATAGGCCCAGTTGCCGCCGAAACTCAAGGTGGGCAAGCGTTGGGCACGCGCTGCCTCTTCCTCTCGTCGCAAAGCTTCCCGCTGCGCGGTCAGCGCCTTCATTTCGGGCCGGTTCGCCAGCGCGGATTGTACGCTCTGATCGATGTTGAGGGCGGGCG
>Ga0335077_10005850_pt1 | contig 15142 bp, 9 predicted proteins | sample Lox_Sample_31_FD_207151 | JGI IMG/M metagenome (GOLD analysis project Ga0335077, IMG submission 207151) | Soil microbial communities from Loxahatchee National Wildlife Refuge, Florida, United States - Lox_Sample_3.1 | ecosystem: Environmental > Terrestrial > Soil > Wetlands | place: USA: Florida... | reverse complement strand
CGATACCATCCAGGTCCCGCTCCATGCTTCCCAAGTGCACTCCCACCATGCGCAGCTCAGGATTTTGCGCCAGAATGTGGTCACGCGCCGCGAGAATAGTGCTCTTTGCCGGGAAACCCTTGCGGCGGTATAGAAACCATTGTGGATTCTCCTTGTAATACGGCCAGGATGGGTCTTGGGGATCGGGCGGGCCCCAGGCGACGTCCGGCTCGGCCACGTGCGACATCAGCGTCTTGCCGCGTTTGGCGAGGTCGGCGTAAATAGGAGCAAATTTAGGATCGTCGGGCATGATGAACTTGCCCTCGCGGTCCTTGATTTCCATGCCGATGTTCTTCCAGATCTTCACTGCAATCGCGCCATCCTGGAGGTCGCGGTCAATCTGGCGCACTGCTCCTTCAGCGAATTGCGGGTCGTTGAACTTGTAGGGATCAAACGTGGTGCAAAGCGAAATATGGCCGCTGCTGGAGCGCACCAGCTTGAAACCATCGTCAATCTGCGGCTGAAGCTCCTTGCGATAGGCGAGTGTGTCATCCATGACCAGGATATCGACCAGCTTGAGATTCAGCCGCTCCAGCATGGCCTGGAAGGCAGGATCGCTCTTGAAGACATGCACGTGCACATCCACCGGCCGCATCGCCGCCAACGCCTTCAGAGCCTGTTGGTCGCTGGTTTGCGGTGCAGGGGTATCGGCAGCAAGGACGCCGCTGGATGAAATCCAGACCCCAAGCATCATGCTGAGAGCCAGAAGACTCAGAAGTAAGGTGTATTTCCGTCGCATCACGGCATTTCCTCCTTGCTACAGAAGAATCGGTTTGATCCCAGTCAGTTCGCAGAAATCGGCCAGGGCCGGATAGAGATCAGTTCCGTACCCGAGGCAGGCATATTCGTTCGTCCAATGCTGGAGTAGTTGCTCCATGTCGCAATGTGCGGTCACAAAACCGTGCGGCCAGAAAGGAATGCCGCACTCATTCAGGCGCCGCGTGATCTGGTCCGAGGGAGGCTCGAATACAGTGGCCCGTGCCAGAGCCATCTGGAACTCGCCGTTCACCCGGCCGAGTCTCGCCAGCACTCCCTCCCCGACTTTGCAGATCAGTTTCACTGAAAGTCCGCCGGCTTCCCCTTCGGTGGGAATGCCGTGCTCGGCAAAGCCGGCCGGGCCTAACTTGCCCGCCAGGGATGGCGGACAGGCCCCGTCGCCGATGATCTTGATCTCCTTGCTGGCAAAGTCCAGGTGCTGCAGATCCCCGTAGTACACACTTTCCTGGCTCAGTTTGCTCAGCAGCAGCACCGTCAGGGCGGTGTTGAAGTCCCCCAGGGTTGAGGTGCCATAGCCATCCTCGAGCATCATGCTCTGCGCAAAACAGGTCGCAGTGTAGTCATCACCCAGTCCGGGAAATGACTGAATGGTGTAGAAATCAAACTTTTCCTCCTGCACCACGTGCTTCAGCGCCAGATAAAGGCGGATCGAGCGCTCGTTCACTACCGTGGGATCGGGAATTGTTCCGAATAGTGTTTTCAGGCGAGGCCCAAGTTCATCGATCTGCTGGCGCGGGATCCTCTCCGCGGCGCGAATCACTGCCGTGGTATCGCGCGAATCGATGTCGATGCCGAACATGCGCATCCATTGCGACGGATCGGCCGCACCACAGGTCTGGCCCATGCCGCGTCCGCCGAAAGTCCCCAGGGTGGAGAGATTCAACCAGTTTTTCAGATGCGCGGCGCGCGCATAACTGGCGATTTTCCCGACCGTGGCGGGGTCGTCGGCAGCGCCGTACACAAATTTGTGCGGGACGCCGATCTCGAGCAATCCGCCGTGCATGACCAGGCCGCCCACCGGGCGCCAGCCCTGAGAACCGGGATGGGTCCACAACAGCAATCCTTTTCCGGTTGCCGCATAATCCCGGATGGCGCCCGCCAGATGCGCCGCCCACACCCAAGTGCCGGAGAAAAGCACAACCGCATCAATTCCCGGATCATGCTTCATCCGCCGCAGGGCCGTGATCGCCTCTTCTTTCGATGCAATGACCACTTCGTGACTGAGTAACTTCAGCCCTGCCTGGGTCAGAGCCTGTTGCGAGCGGGTGGCGAGTGCCGGATCGATGAAAGGCACTCCCATCGGATCTTTGAGTCCATCTTTATGAACGCCGTAAACAATGAAGCCGATTCTTGGTTCGATCATGGCTCCCCCTGTAACGCGCTTGTGGCAGGAATTTTCCGCAGGGGTGCGAGGCTCGAGTACAGCAACCGGTAGTTACGCAATTGCCCGGCGTAGCCTTCAGCCATGCCGGCGTCCGGCTCCACGCTGCCGGCCACGCGGACAGCCTGCGCAATTGCTTCCCTGTAACTGCTGTACTTGCCCGCGCCCATACCGGCGAGAATTGCCGTTCCCAGGCACACCGCCTCTGGCGAGCGCACACGATGGAGCCGGCAACCGCTGATCGCCGCCCGCAAGTCGAGGCCTAGCTGGGAACGGCTGCCCCCGCCGGTGATGTAGACATCGCGGAATTGGCCGCTTACCCGCTGCAACAGCTCCGCCATAATCGCGAACTCACACGCAATGCCTTCCAGAATGCCTTTGTAAATGTGCGCCGCGCCGCTGGCGGGACGAAGGCCGCTGATCACCCCGGTGGCGTTGGGATCAAAGTCCGGATTGCAGGTCCCGAGCAAGTGTGGAGTGATGAGCAGACCGGTGGGCCCGGGCGGCGCACATGCCTCCAGTTTCGCGCACACGCTTTGGACCGCAAACTCGTCCTCGTGGCGGTCCCCCTGTAAGAGGCGCAGAAACCAGTCGATCATGATGCCGGAAGGAAAATAGGCAAGCGTCACATAGCGGTCCGGCACCACGTGACAATACGTGTTGAGACTTGCCTCATACGCAGACTCTTGTGTGGCTGGAGCCTCGGCGGCCGTGAGCAGGCATTCGTACGTCCCCAAGGAGGCGGAAACGCGCCCCACATCTACCACCCCCATACCTAACGCTGCACAAGGCTGATCGTGACCACCCATGACGACGGGAATCCCCCGCGGCAAGCCCAGCGCGACGGCGACCTCGGATGACAGATATCCGGCAACCGTCCCAGCCGGAACCGGCTCGGGAAAGCGATCAGAATCCAGATCGCAGACGGAAAGGATCTCGTTCGCCCAACGTTTAGTGCGGATATCAAATGCAAGGAATCTCGAGGCCAGTGAATAATCCACCAACGCCCGGACTCCCAGCCGGGTCAACAGATAACTGGGTACGGCGAGAAAACGTGTGGCCGCGCGGAACACGTCCGGCTGGTGAGTGCGCATCCAGAGAAGTTTCGGGACGGGATACATGGGGTGAATCGCAAGGCCGGTGATCTCGAACACGCGCTTCGGATCCAGCGCGGACCGCAACCAGTTCGCTTCCGCGGTGGCGCGGTTGTCGATGTTCAGGAGGGCAGGCGCGACGGCGCGGCCCTGATCGTCGACGGGAATGAAAGTCTCAGCATGCGAACTGATGGCAAGCGCATCAACAGGATCGGTTTCCGCCTTCCGCGCCAGAGTGCCGGCCACCGCGCAAAACGCCGTCCAGAACTTCTCCGGCGGCATTTCCGCCCAGCAAGGTTTGGAAATATCCGGGGAGTAGGATTGCTGGGCTTCGGCGAGCGCCTGCCCGTCCAAGGCGAACAGTACGCCCTTGCAACTGCTGGAACCCATGTCAATGGCAAGCAGGCTCATTGCTCACCTTCGCTGCGGTTCAGCCTCGGCGCGCAGCACCGCATGCAGACGCCGCATGAGCTGCGGCATGTCAGCGGCCTGAAAGACGTTCCTGCCGAAAAACACCCCCGCCGCGCCCGACCGCATGATGTCCCGCGTAATCGCGAGAATGTCCTCGTCGGAGCCACTGCGGCTGCCACCCAGCACCAGGATGGGAACGGGGCAAGCGGTCACCACTTCACGCATCGTAGTCCAATCACCCGAGTATTCGGTCTTGATAACGTCGGCCCCGAGTTCTGCCGCCATGCGCGAGTGAAGCATCAGCCACTGCGGATCTCGTGGATTCTCCAGGCTCTGGCCACGGGCAACGGATTCCACGATCAGCGGCATGCCTATGCGCTCGCACTGTCTCGCAACCGCAGCCACGCGCTCGATTTCATTTTTTTCGAACTCCGTGTCGCCGCTGCCGATCACCAGAAAGACGATTACCGCGTCAGCCCCGGCCCGCATGGCGTCTTCGGGAGTGCCCACCAGGCCACTGCGAAATCCCGCGATTGGGTTTCCGGTTGCCGTACCCAGGGCGGTAGTCCAATCCAGGCGGGCAATGAGACCTGGCAAGGCTGCGCTGGCCGCCTCGGGGACCAGACGGAAATTGCCGAGGTTGAGGAGCACGGCGTCCGCCTCGCCCTGAATAAATTGGCTGATCTGTCTGACCGGGTCCCTGGTACCGTGAATTGTGCCGAGGACCAGCGGGTGATCGAATGCCACCACCAGGGTCCCGCGGCCAGAGCGCAAGATTCTTCGCAGGCGAATATCTTTTCCGTATTGACTCACAGGGCCTTTAGTGAAACGATACACCAGCCGAAAATGTAACCGTCTTCGCCTCGGTTGTCAAACCGGTTCTTGCTCCCGGCGGACCTGGTCCCGGCGGGACCTGGGAAAATAGGGGTCGGCGCCGATCGCATTTTTGGTAGCATCCGGCTCGGACGGGCCGCTCAACATAATATGACCTATCTTTCCAGGTATGACCTCTTGGAATGGTGCAGGATTCCGGCGGAAGAACTGGCGAACCATGCTCAACTGAGAGTCCGATTCCGCATGGTGCCCGACTCCGCCGCCATGGGCCAGTTGATGGCGCGCGAATTGGTGGAAGTCATCGAAAGCAACAATCAGAGAAATGCGCCCACCCGGGCCATCATCCCGTGTGGGCCGAAATGCTGGTATGAGCCGTTCCGTGAGCTGGTGAATTCGCGCCGTGTGTCGCTGCGTAAACTGTACGTGTTCCACATGGATGAGTGCCTCGATTGGCAGGCTCGCCCGTTGCCCGGAAATCATCCCTACAATTTTCGCACGTTCATGGAGAAGCACTTCTACGGCGGCATCGAGCCTGAGCTGGAAGTCCCCCAGGGCCAGCGCTTCTGGCTGCTGCCCTCCACCGCCGACCAGGTGCGGGCCGCGATTGAGGCTGCTCCCATCGACATCACGGTGGGTGGATGGGGGCAGGATGGGCACATCGCCTACAACCAGGCGCGGCGTCAGCCGTACAGTCAGATCAGTCTGGAGGATCTGGCCGCTTCCACCATCCGCATCCAGGAGAACAACACCGATACAGTGCTTGCCCTGGCTCAGCGCTCCTTCGGGGGCGCGTACCAGTTTGTGCCCCCTATGTCGATCACGCTTGGGGTGCGGGAGTGCTTGTCTGCAAAGAAGGTGCGCGTCTACAGCGATACCGGATCGTGGAAGCAGACCGCCCTGCGGGTGGCGCTGTTTTGCCCTCCTACGGCGGAATATCCCATGACCCTGCTGCAGCGTCATCCTGACGCGCTGATAACCGCGACCCGGGAAACTGCCAGCCACCCCATCAGTGAGAACCCCGACTGGGAGTTGCTCTAGGAGGAGGCCGATGAGCGTGTTGCGAGTCCACGAGCATTCGCCCTATCGCCAGCTCGTCGGAGTCGGGGGGCTGGGCACAGGCATTTTCTTCGCCCTCGAGGGCAATCACACGCTGGGGCGCAATGAAAGCCGCTCCGGGCGCCTTTTGGACGTTCGCGACTATTGCAAGCTGCACATCGTGATGCACTACGTCGCGAAGCTGCTGGGTGCGGGCAGAGGAAGTTTTCAAGTGCTGCCGCTGGGCAAGGTCGGCAGCGATGCCGCGGGTGAACTGGTGCTTGGCGAAATGCGCGCGGCAGGCATCGACACGCGCTACGTGGAGGTGGTTGCCGGAAAACCGACCCTCTTCAGCGTCTGCTTCCAGTATGGCGATGGTTGCGGCGGGAACATCACCACGAGTAACTCCGCCGCCGCCGAACTCTCAACCGAGGACATCAGCCGGGTCTCCCCTTTGCTCCGTGCAGCCGGGCCGCGGACGATTGCCCTGCTCGTACCGGAAGTTTCGCTCGAGGTGCGCCGGCACTTTCTGGAAAGGGCCACGCAGGCAGGAGCGTTTCGTGCGGCTTCGTTCACTTCGGCGGAGATTGAGCCGGCGAGACAGCAGGGAATGTTCGAGCAACTGGACCTCGTTTCACTGAACGAGGAGGAAACCGCCCAACTTGCCGGCGAACCTTTTTCTGAGAGCCAGCCCGAGCTGTTTCTGAACCACTGCGTCGACCTGCTTTGCGGCAGCTTCCCCGAGCTTCAAGTAGTGATGAGCGCGGGCCGACGTGGCGCCTATGCAATCACACGGAATGGCTGGAGCCATTCTCCTGCTCCAAGGGTGAAGGTGGCATCCACCGCCGGTGCCGGCGATTGCCTGCTGGGCGGAATCCTGGCAGCTCTGGTCGCCGGTATTCCCCTGTGTTCACCGGGGTCAGGGACGATGTCGCCGGCCGCCGCAATCGAGGATGCGCTGGGGTTCGGGGTGCTGCTGGCCAGCTACAAAGTAACCTCGCCTCACACGATTCATCCCGGCGCTTCGCTTGCGGCCCTCCTGGACTTTGCCGGGGCGGCGGGAATCCGCATCGGCTCATCCATCCGGGAACAGGTGACGCAAGCCGAGCCTGCTACGGTAGCGGAACCGGCGAGAACGGGTATGCGGACGTAACTCCCGGTCCTGCGCACGATTTCCCAAATCTGCATTCGCCCAGCCCGAGAGGTTTGTCTTGACAACAGCCGCGAGCGGGGTATATCAAGGTTGGTCAGTGAAACGTTACACTTCAGGTGCCTGCTTCCCTCACCAAAGTCTGGAGGCTTGCCATGTTCCCGGCTTTCCGCCGAACCCGTACTCTTAAAGGTCCCTGCCTCATATCTTTGCTGCTGGCTTGCGTGGCGCTGGCCAGCTGCGTCCGCAGGACATCGCCCGCGAATGGCGGGTCCAGCTCGGCTCTTCAGATCACGACCAGCGCCGCCGGCCCGCTCGTAATCAGGACAGCCGCGGCTGAATTTCGCCTGTACTCCGCGGGATCCTTGCACGGCAGTCTGTTGCGCGGAGGAGAGCCTCTTACCCTTGATGACGAGCAATCCGGCGACAGCGTTTCCGATCCTTCTATGACGGCGGGGGGAAAAGAAATATCCGATTTTTCCCTTGATCTCGCAGGTGCAAAGATCGGCGACGCATCGGGGCGGCTGGGTGGGCGTGGGAAAAAGATCGAGATTTCCGGCAAAAGCACCTCGGCTCCTGCAATTCAAAGCGCCGTATTGATCGAGGTGTACGACGACTTCCCCGGCGTCCTCCTGAGCAGCATTTCTTTCAAGAATACAGGAACCTCCGACCTCTCCATCGACAAGATCGTCACCCAGCGACATGTCCTGAGCGCGGCCCTAAGCGATCGCAATTCCGCTCCCTATTCCATGTGGTCATTCCACGGATCGAGCGAAGCTTGGGGAAAGGACGATGTGGTCCTGCTGAACGCAAAGTACAGCCGCGACAATCCCATGCAGACCATGCTGCACAACGACGAAAACCAGACCGGCGGGGGAATTCCAGTGGTCGCGTTCTGGACGAGTTCCGTGGGCGAAGCCATCGGACACGCTGAGCCGGTGCCGCTGAAGCTCAGCATGCCGGTAAAGACGCAAGCCGACGGCCGGGTAAGCGCCTCGATTACCCTGGACGGTCCGATGGCGCTGCATCCCGGTGAGGTGTACAGCACGCCGCTCACCTTTCTTGCTGTGTTTCATGGTGATTTTTACGAGCCGCTTAGTACTTATTCGAAGATGCTGCAAAAACGCGGCCTGAGTCTTGCCCATCCCACCGACGCCGACTACCAGGCGAATTGGTGCGGCTGGGGCTATGAGATGGACTTCACCCCCAAGCAGATGCTGGGTACTATCGCCAAGCTGAAGCAGCTCGGGCTGAAGTGGGCGACGCTGGATGCAGGATGGTTTGGCGCGCGCGGCGACTGGGAGCCCCGCAGGGATACCTTTCCCGATGATTCTCTGCAGAAAGTAGTTAAGGCTTATCACGATAACGGAATCAAGATCACGCTCTGGTGGATTCCTCTCGTCGTGGAAGACGGCCGGGGGAAAGACATTCTGAATCACCGCCCCTATCAGCTCTCCACAGTGGCGAAAGAACATCCGGACTGGCTGATCCTCGATAAAGACGGCAAGCCCGCCCGCGCCACGGCAGACCTGGCGGCCCTGTGTCCAGCCGTTCCTGAGGTGCGCCAGTACTATAAGCAGCTCACCGAGCGCTTCATTCGCGACTGGGACTTTGACGGCCACAAGCTCGATTTTTCGTACACGGTTCCGGCCTGTTACAACCCGAAACATCACCACAAATCACCGAATGACTCGATCGAGGCGGTGGGAGAGGTTTACAAAGTCATTCTCGATACAACCCGCGCCCTCAAACCCGAGAGCGTCACGCAGGCGTGTCCCTGCGGCACGCCGCCAAGTCTCGCCTGGCTGCCGTACATTGACCAGGGAGTAACTGCCGATCCCGTGGGAGCCCGGCAAGTGCGGCTTCGCACCAAAATGTACAAGGCGCTGCTGGGGCCAGAGGCCGCGGTGTATGGCGACCACGTTGAACTCACCGAAATGGAATTCAGCAACACCCTCCACGAGGTGGATAAAGGGCAGGACTTCGCCTCCGAGGTCGGGGTGGGCGCCGTGATCGGGACCAAGTTCACCTGGCCGGATTACGGGCCGAAATTCAAGACGGTTGAGCTCACCCCGGAAAAAGAACAGCACTGGAAGAAGTGGATCGACATCTACAACTCGAAAATGCTTTCGCGGGGGGAGTTCCTCGACCTTTATACCTATGGTTACGACGCGCCCGAAGCGTACGCCATTCGCAAGGACGGCCGCATGTACTACGCCTTCTACGCTCCCGGCAAACAAAAATCCTGGTCGGGAGAAATCCAGTTCCGCGGTCTGCAGCCCGGACGCTATTCGCTGCTGGACTACGAAAATAACCGGCAACTGGGAGTGGTTGATTCCCAGGATGCCCGCCTAAACGTCTCGTTTGCCGAACACTTGCTGGTGGAAGCCGCGCCGCAATAGCCGGATTGAGCGCAAGCCCGAGTATTTCGCGCCCTACGGACTCAGGTCCGGCAGGCCGCCATTACTAAGGAGGTCTTATGTCGCGTCGATCTCGAATTCCAGGTTTTGCCCTCACCGTCTTTCTTGCCGCGGTCAGCTTGAGCTGGGCACAAAAAGATACTGGCAGCATCGCAGGGTCGGTGCACGATTCGACAGGCGCGGCGGTGGCGGGCGCGAAAGTGACCGTCCTCGATGCCGACCGTGGCACTTCGTTCAGCACCACCACGGGCACGAGTGGGGAGTACGTCGCGGGCCCGCTCAAGATCGGGCGGTATCGCGTGTCGGCGGAGAAAACAGGGTTCAAGACCACCATCGTTGGTCCCATCGAGCTGAACGTCCAGGAACGGCCTTCGGTGGACATCATCCTGACCATCGGGCAAGTGCAGGAACAGGTCACGGTGACGTCGCGGGGTCCGCAGCTCGAGACCGAGAATTCCGATCTCGGGCAGGTCGTGACCAGCGAGCGAATTTCCAGCTTGCCGTTGAATGGGCGCAACTACGCGCAACTGGCGCAGCTCAGTGCCGGAGTGGTTCCCGCCGAGCCCGGCTCGCGCGCGGAGAAGACTTTCGGATTCAGCGCCAATGGAGCACGCGCACTGCAGAATAACTTCCTGCTCGACGGCATCGACAACAACGCGAATCTCGGCGACGTGTTGAACGAAACCACTTACGTGATCCAGCCCCCGGTGGATGCGATCGCCGAGTTCAAGGTGCAGACCAACGCCTACAGCGCGGAATTTGGCCGCGGCAACGGCGCGGTCATGAACGCGGTGATCAAGTCCGGCACCAACCAGCTCCACGGCGATGTGTTCGAGTTCTTTCGCAACGAGAAACTCGACGCGCGCAACGCCTTTGACCAATTCGGCCGCCAACCTTACAAGCAGAACCAGTTCGGCTTTACCCTCGGGGGCCCAATCGTCAAAAATCGCACTTTCTTCTTCTTCGACTACGAAGCTCTGCGGCTGCGACAGGCCGTTCCTATTCTGCAAACGATTCCCACACCCGATATGGTGGCGGGCAATTTCAGCGAATTGCTTTCCAGCCAGTTGGCGCCACAAGCGGATCCAGATACGGGATCCCCGCTGGACGGCACCGTGGCGCTGGACTGCAGCGGGAACAGCACTTATGTCGGGGAGATCTTCAACACCCGCCTTACACAGAGCAATCGCTTCGATCTCAATCCCAACGGCTTTTGCGGGGTCCCGATTTCATCCGGCGGCAATCTCAATGTTTTTCCCAGCGGGCTTATAGACCCGCTGGCATCTAGGCTGGCGGCGCTTTACCCTGCACCGAACACCACCCTGGGGGGCGCGAACTTCCTGGTCAATCCGGTGCGGAAAGAAACTCGCAACAACTTCGACATCCGCGTGGACCACAAGTTTACCGGGGCCGACGATTCCTTCGCCCGTTTCAGCTACGAGGACCAACCCAGCGAAATTCCTGCTCCCTTCAATAACGTGCTCGATGGCGGCGGCTTCTTCGACGGAATCGAGGACAATTCTTATCGCAGCCTGGCGCTCAGCGAAGTTCACATCTTTACGCCGAATTTCATCAACGAATTCCGCCTGGGCTATAACCGTATCAACTCCCACCGCTTCCAGTTGAATTACAACAAGGATGTGGCCGGTGACCCTTCATTCGGAATCGACTACCCGGGAATTCCCTTCAACCCGATCAATGGAGGACTGCCGGAAATTGATTTTGGCGATGGCAGCGCCACCATCGGCAGCTCGACCTTCCTTCCCTCGGTTGAGAAGCAGAATAGCTACGTACTCACTGACAACGTGACCTGGATTCACGGCCGCCACTCGCTGAAGTTCGGCACCGAGATTCGCCGCGAGCAGTTCACGATTTTCCAACCCGAAGCATCCCGCGGGAATCTGGGTTTCGGCAGCGAATTCACCGATAACCCCGCCGGCCCAAGCACTGGCGGCTCAGCATTTGCCTCCTTCATGCTGGGCATCCCCGACTCTGGACTAATCACCAGCATGCACAACGTGGACTATCGCCGCCAGATTTACGCCGGCTATCTGCAGGACGATTTCAGGGTCACTCCCAGAGTCACCCTCAACCTCGGCCTGCGCTACGAATATTTCAGCCCCATTAAAGAGGCGAACGATGAAGCCGCAACGTTTGATTTCGCTTCGCAATCGCTGATCGTGCCCAAAGGGCAGACCATGGAGCTTACCCCCATCTTGGCTGCGAGTATCCCGATCCAGCGGACCGGAGTCCGCGGATTGGTGCCGCCCGACCGCAACAATTTTGCTCCGCGCGTCGGCCTGGCTTACCAGCTCAGCAACAAACTGGTGCTGCGTAGTGGCTACGGCATCTTCTACGGGGGACAGGAGAACGGCCCATTCTCCAACCCCAGTACCGGCTTCAATCCGCCATTTTTCTCGATTGAGTCGTTCAACACGAATTGCGGCGCATCCTCCGCCAACCCGGGCGCCAACCAGATCGACTGTTCCATTCCCGGCTTCAACGTCATGGCGGATGGGTTCCCGCTTGACTCGTTGTCCGATCCCAACACCCCGCTGCTGTTCTCCATCGACCCAAAGTTGCGGACGCCCTACAACCAGCAATGGCACCTGGGACTGCAGTACCAGCTGCCCGCGCAGACGGTGTTTGAAGTTTCCTACGCCGGCTCGCGCGGCCTGAAATTATTTGCCTTCTACAACGGCAACCAGGCGGTTCCGACTGCCGACCAGACCGCCGCTTTCGCGCCCCGCCGGCCCGTGCACAAATCTCTGCCCGGTGCAGGTCCCTGCGATGTTGATAATCCCGACAATTGCGATCCCGCATTCGATACCAGCATTGCCACCTTCCGCTCCAACGCTTTTTCCAACTACCACTCGCTGCAGGCGCGCATCGAGAAGCGCCCGACCCATGGCCTACAATTTCAGGCGTCTTACACCTACAGCCATGCCTTAGACACCGCGTCCAGCGCCAATCTCGGTTCCTTCGCCACCGGCGACTTCCGCGACCAGCGCTTCCCCAATCTCGAATACGGTAATGCCGATTTCGATATCCGGCACCGGCTCGTCGTGAGCTATTCTTACGAACTCCCGTTCGGAAAGGGCAAAACCTTTGCCGGAAGTGCGGGCGGAGCGCTCGACAGAATCATCGGCGGCTGGGAAATCGAAGGGATCACCTCCGCCTCAACGGGGAATTACTTCACCCCGACTGACATTGCCACCAACCTTTCCAATTCCGATGGCGGCGGCAACGTGGCAAGTGCGGCCCGCCCCAACCGGATCGGCGATCCCAACAGCAAGCCTTGCATTCCGGGCACGCGGTTCAACACCTGCGCGTTTGCCACCAACACGGTGCTGGGTACGTTCGGTAACGCGGGACGCAACATCATTCGCGGACCCGGCTTCCAGAACTGGGACCTCTCAATCTTCAAGAACATTCCGATCAACGAGAGGTACCGCTTTGAGTTCCGCGCCGAGCTGTTCAACATCTGGAACCATGTCAACCCGGAACTGAACCCCTCGAAGTTCCTGTTCGACAATCCGGCTACCGACCACTCGATTGATCTTCCGGCTGGTGAGAGCGGATGCCCGGTGGACAATCTCAACGCAAATTGCTCCTGGGGATTCGCCCAGTCGGCGCGAGATCCCAGACTGGTGCAGCTCGCATTGAAGTTCTTCTTCTAGCACCCGCCGAAAGGCGGGGACGAATGTAACCCCGGGTGACCCGCGCATGCCGTCTGCCACTTCCGCCGCCATCGACCCCAACGCTCCGAGCCTGCGGCGGGCGCTTGGCCTCTGGGATCTGATTCTCTATGGCATGATCGTAATTCAGCCCACCGCGCCCATGCCGGTTTACGGGGTGATGAGCCAGCGCGCCCATGGACACGCGGTTACGACCGTTCTCATCGCCATGGTTGCCATGCTGTTTACCGCCATCAGCTATGGGCGCATGGCGCGGGCTTATCCCAGTGCCGGCTCGGCCTTCACCTACGTCGGTTCGGAGATTCATCCCGCGCTGGGATACATAACCGGATGGAGCATGGCGATGGACTACATGCTCAATCCCATCGTGTGCACCATCCTGTGCAGCAAGTTTGCCCTCAACTTTTTTCCGGAAATTCCCTATCCCGTGTTTGTGATTGCCTTTATTGCGCTGTTCACCGGACTCAATCTGTTTGGAATCCGTACCTCCGCTCGTATCAATGAGACCCTGGCTGCCGGCATGGGCGTGGTGATTCTGGTCTTCCTGGCCGCCGCGGCCCGCTATGTGTTGCGCATTCCCCACGACGGGGTGGCGTTCTTTACGCGTCCCTTTTACGATCCCCAGACTTTCACCACTTCGGCGGTTTTGGGCGGAACCTCTCTGGCGGTTCTCACTTACATCGGCTTTGACGGCATCTCCACTTTGTCCGAAGAAGCGGAGAATCCCCGGCGCAACATTCTGCTGGCGACCGTCCTGGTCTGCCTGATCACCGGCCTGCTGGCCTCGGTGGAAGTCTATGCCGCTCAGTTGGTATGGCCCGGCGCTCAGCCCTTTCCGGATGTCGATACCGCATTCGTGCACGTAGCCGGGCGGGCGGCAGGTGCCTGGTTGTTTCTGCTGATCAACATTACCTTGCTGGTGGCGACGGTTGGCTCCGGGATGGGCTCGCAACTGGGGGCGGCCCGCCTGCTCTTCGGCATGGGCAGGAGCAATGCCCTTCCCAAACGGTTTTTCGGGGCAATCGAGCCTAAGCGGCGTATTCCTCAGAATAACGTGATGTTCGTCGGTGCTCTGGCGCTTGCGGGAACGGCAGTGCTGAATTTTGAGCGTGCAGCCGAATTACTGAACTTTGGCGCATTGCTCGCCTTTATGGGAGTCAACGCCGCATCGTTCACCCGTTACTACTGGCGGGAGCGCCACCGGACGTTGGGCAATTTTCTTCCGCCCCTTCTCGGTTTCACAATCTGTCTTCTGCTTTGGCTGAATCTCAGCCGTCCGGCCAAAATTGCCGGCACCGTCTGGATGTTGCTGGGTATCGCCTATGGCGCCTACCGCACCCGCGGCTTCCGCTCAGAACTGGTTTCATTTGATGTGCCTGACGATGCCAGCGGCAGTCCGGAAGCAGCCGGCTGAAGAGGAAAAATTCCAGGAGGAACGTGTGGCCATCATTCTGCGTCTGGTGCAGCAGTTTCAACATGCAAAGAAAGACGAATTCATAGCGCTCGAGAAGGAATTTGCTCAACTCGAACACAGGGGGATTCTGCCGCGAGGAGAACGCCTGATGCCGATTTCAGGCCGTGACCCGGGCAATACCATCATCTGGCAACGGCGCTTCGAAAACCTCGCGGCCGCCGAAGCGGCGCTCAAGCTGTTTGAAACGAATTCGGAACACACCGAACTCGCGAACAAACAGAAGCACTTTTTCGAAGCCGCTTGGGTCGAGTTCTATGAGGTGTTGGACTGGTAAGCGGCGGGTGAAGCTGTGACTTGCCATGCAGCGTGTCCTGCCGTTGCCGGGAGCCCTGGGGTCCTTCGGTCCGCTTCAAAGTCGCAACCTGCCGCACGGACAACGCGTGCGCATGGACAGGTGACTTTACGGCCTCACCGCTGGACACGTGGAGTCGCGCACCACCAGCTTCGGCGCCACTTTGCGGTGTTTAGGCGGCATTGTGCGCTTCTCCACCGCCGCCCGGATCAAGTCTTCGATAATTTCCGCTCCGAGTGATCCCTGCATTTCGAGTTGCTGGTGGACCGTGGTCAACGGCGGATTGTAGAAAGCAGCGCTGGGGATGTCGTCGAAGCCGACGACTGAGCAGTCTTCCGGAACCCGCCGGCCGGCCTTCGTCAGCGCCCGGATGGCGGCACAGGCGGTAAGGTCGTCGAACGCAACCAGAGCCGTGAAGTTGGACCTGCGCCGCAGCAGTTCTTCGGTAAGCTCATATGCCTCCCGGAAGGTAGAGTTGCGCCCTTTAATTTCCAGAATCAGCCGCGGGTCGAGATGCAATCCGACTTCCTGGGCAAA
>Ga0335077_10005846_pt1 | contig 15146 bp, 5 predicted proteins | sample Lox_Sample_31_FD_207151 | JGI IMG/M metagenome (GOLD analysis project Ga0335077, IMG submission 207151) | Soil microbial communities from Loxahatchee National Wildlife Refuge, Florida, United States - Lox_Sample_3.1 | ecosystem: Environmental > Terrestrial > Soil > Wetlands | place: USA: Florida... | reverse complement strand
TGCAGTGGTTCGTGGCAGCTCCCCCGAATGCTTATGCCAGCCACTGACTAGATAAGTTGTGGGGATCAATAACAAAGCATTTTTGAACGGTAAGTAGAGCTGGATGCGCAGGCCTAGCCAGATTGCACCGAGCTATCGCCGCATCTCTGTGTCCGCAGCTGACCAGCTCGCGGCAGGTAGGAACGAGAGCGGCACTTGCCATTCCGGGCGCCGCGGTGCCCGCAAGGAAGTCAGGAGGCTACAACGGTCATGAGGAAGATGTCACTGCTGTGTTTCTCCCTTGTTCTGGTCGTCGTCATGACGGTCGCTGCCAGTGGTCAGTCGTTCCAGGTGCAATGCCCGGACCACACCATCACGCACCCGAATGCGGCCGACAACAATTCGGAACCTGCTTACCCCAGTCTTAACGGTGTGAACGGCGCAATAAAGTGCCAGCAGATTTCCGGCGGCGATGGGTTCGCCACCATGGCTGATGGTACTCAGACCTATCTGTTCGCCTTCGGTCCACTATCCGGACTGGCTGATATGGCGAATGGCCAGCCGGGCACGCAGTTCCCAAACATCTTCAATGCGGGTATTCCGACCACCGTGATGCCCGGCGATCCTGCCACGGCCGATGGTGTAGTGGCGGACAGCTGGCCTTTGGGCTTTCCGGGAAATCCCCTTCCGACTTCGGCCTTTACCCACAACGGCGCCGTGGGACTCGCTAACACTTTTGCGAATATCGTCAGCATCTTCGATATCAGCGAGGTCGGGCAGGTAGTAACAGTTGTCACCAGCGCCCCATCGGGTTTCAAGGTCGGGGACCAGGTAGTCATTTCGGGGGCGTCAGTTAGTGGCTATACCGGCACCTTCACAGTGACCGCTGTCAATGTCCCTAACTCCTTTTATCCGTCAAACCATGCTTTCACTTACACCAGCACGACCACCGGTCTGGCTGAGGTGAACGAGCCGGCTAATGCATCTGCGTCGTCCCCCGCAAGTAGCGACGGGCACGTCGACGTCCGCCAGATCATGGATGTCGGCGTCCTCAATGGCAACATGCCGGCACCCCTGATGGCGATTGATGAAGATGACGAGTTCTTTCTCACTCTGACCAACGTGGGCCAAGTAATGCGCCCCGACCTGTTCGAACAGCATACCGTTCACTTCCATGGTTATCCGAACGCTTCCGCCTTCTATGACGGCGTGCCGGATGCATCGGTGGCAATTAACATCGGCGGCAGCTTCACTTATTACTATCTCGCACCCGAGGCCGGAACGTACTTCTGGCATTGCCACATCACCCCTCCCGAACACTTGCAGATGGGCATGGTCGGACAGATCTATGTACGGCCGCGGCAGAATCGAGTCACGGTTGGCACCAGCTTGTATACGGCGCGCGCAGCGCAGGACACCGACCTTCGCACAGCGTGTGTTTCGGTTAACGATATTCTGTGCAGTAATCCACTGCCCAGAGTCAATACCAACCTCTCTCAAGGTTTCATGGCGAATGGCCATACCTATACGAAGTACGCGTATAACGATGGCGACGGCTCCACTGCTTACGACGTCGAGTATCCCCTGCAGATTCACGGCTTCGACCCCAACTTCCACTTCGTCGGCATGACCTTCAACCCGGAAGGCTTCACCGAGATGAAGGACAAGTATTTTCTGCTCAACGGCCGCAGCTATCCCGACACCGTCACTCCTGGGCCTCTGGCGACGCAAACCACCGATGGCACCATGCACTTCTCGCAACCGCTGCCCTCGATCATCAACATTCCTGCAGGTGGACGGGCACTCTTGCGCATTGCGGATTTGGACGTCACGGAATATCAGACGCTCGCCTCTCTTGGCATTCCAATGCAGGTTATCGGGCTCAATGCCAAGCTGCTGCGCGACCAGGCGGGAAACAATCTCTACTACAAGACCAACTCCATCACGCTCGCAGGTGGCGAATCACTCGACGTAATTCTGGACGCCAGCGACACTACTAAGTATCCCGCCGGTAGCGTGTTTTATCTGTACACCCCCAATCTTGACCACCTGTCGAACGATGCTGAGAACTTCGGTGGGCTCATGACCGAGGTTCGGATTACTGCTAACTAGGAGCGCAGCAATGAGGGCGATGAACATGAAAAAAGAGGTCTCGAACACACAACTGTTTCTCGCGATGGCGGTAACGGTGGCGTTGTTGCTGGCGCCGGCCGCTTTCGCTGCGGCTCCGGGCATCACAGGTGGTACCGGAGGAACTGCCACCTTCCACTTGACGGCACGGCCAGCTTTCCTCAGCCAGCCCGACGGACAGTCCGTTTATTCGTGGGGTTACGGATGTGCCAGCGCTCCGAGCGGGTTTGCCCCCTCCCTGCCCGGTCAGACCTGCCCAACTATGCAAGTTCCCGGGCCAACGTTGATCGTCACGCAAGGACAGACAGTCACCGTAACGCTGACGAATAACCTGCCGCCCTCAGCCGGGAACACGTCCATTCTGTTCCCGGGCTTTGACGTGACGACGGGCCCGTTGGGTGTCAACGGCCTGCTTACGAAGGAGGCGGGGCATGCGACGACCAACAATACAGTGACTTACACGTTTATTGCTTCCACCCCGGGAACGCGCGCCTACTACAGCGGCACGCAGGGCGACCTGCAGATCGAGATGGGGCTGTATGGCGCAATCATTGTCCTGCCCTCCACGATTCCATCCGCCTGCGACTCGGGTGTGCACGCTTCCAACGCGACGGCACGGGGCTTCTGGGGTGAAACAGATTTCCGGCTAGCGCACGCAGCTTACAACCACCCCGGCGCCTGCTACGACCGGGAATATCTATTCCAGTTTTCTGAGATAGATCCCAGAATTCACCACCAGGCGGAAGAGCAGGCTGGCAGGACATGCCCGGCTGGCGCTGCCAATACGGGCTGCATGGAAGTCGCGACCGAGCCGTATCTTCCGGCTTACTTCATGGTCAACGGACGCTCCATGCCCGACCTGATGGACCCCAATTACGCCCCGGAATATCCACACCAGCCCTACAACGGCAATCCGCACATGCATCCGGGAGAGTTGACCCTGCTGCGCATTGTCGGCACAGGACGCTGGCAACACCCCTTCCACGAGCATGGCAACCACGTACGCATTTTGGCGCGCGACGGCAATTTGATTCTCAGTGCAAACGATCCCAACAGTCTTGCCGGGCCGCTGCTCTTCACCACGACCACCACCCCCGGCTTGGCAATGGATGGAATTTACTATTGGACCGGCAAGGGTCTGAACTGGGATCCGTACGCTCACAATCCAACGTCGAGTGACCCGGGCGCTACCTTGCCGTGTACGCCCGATGTCAACGGCTACAACACGGGCGCGCCCACCGCAATCAATTACTTCGAGTGGTGCCAGGATCACAATAAGCCGCTGCAGGCTTTCCCATTCGGAGATGTCGCCGGTGGCGGCCCGGCAACTCTGCCCGATCCCAACATCTTCGCGAACGGCCCCTGGTATGGCGGCAGTCCTTATCTTGGACCGAACGCGACCGTACGCGCAGTCGGCAACACCGGGACTACGCCGCCCTCCGGGACGGTCGGGAATCCACCCGATTCCGAAGCCGGCTTTGCTTTCATGTGGCACTCGCACAACGAGCGCGAAATCACCACCAACAATATTTTCCCGGGCGGCATGCTGATGATGATGCTGGTTGATTCCCGCGAATTCCAAATCGACGAGTCGAAATAACTGAGGAGAGAGCAATGCGATTTCACCACTTGAAGTCCACCTTGAAGACGGCGGTTTTAGTAGCAACTGTCCTCCTCCTCGGAGCGGGTCTTGCAGTCTCCCAGGTGACAGTAAACCTGACGGCAGGGCCGAGCAGTGCGACGCTGCCCGACGGCTCTGTGGTCCCGATGTGGGGCTACAGCTGCGACGGCGGCCCGACCGCGAACTGCCGCGCGTTGAATGGCTCGACCTCGTCCGGCGTCTGGTCGCCAGTGGTGATTACGGTTCCTACGGGACAGAACCTGACCATCAACCTGACTAATAATCTGACGTTCCAACCTGCCACCCCGGCTGGCGCGGCGCCGAACCTTATACCCACTTCGCTGACGATCGTGGGTCAGCTGGGTGGCGGTCTGGGGTCCGGCAGAACAACCACCCCGGCTGTGGTTCACGAGAACATGGGAACCACGTGGCCGGTCCAAAACGGGGGGCCGGTGTTCGTGCCTCCGCCGCAAGGAGCGCGTGTGCAGTCGTTCGCGACGGAAGTCGTGGTGGGAGCCGGACAGATCGCTCTAACCTGGACTGCGCCCAATCCCGGTACGTATCTGCTGGAGTCAGGGACCCATCCTTCGATTCAGGGCCCGATGGGCTTGTTCGGAATGGTGGTCGTGACCCAGGCGCCTTCGGGCGCCACAGCGGGCGTAGCCTACGGCGCGGGAACCACCGCAGTGACCTACAATGCGGAGATCCCACTGTTGTTCAGTGAAATTGATCCTGCCCAAAACTTGGCGGTCGACGCCGCAGTCCGCACTGCCGGCTTCAGTGAGTCGGCGGTTCACGGCCCGTACTCGGCCCAACCGCTCGGTTCCATTAACCTGATCAACCCGGGCTCCGGCTATACTTCTGCCCCGACAGTTACCTTCACCGGCGGCGGCGGTAGCGGGGCAATCGCAGTCGCGGTGGTGGACACCGACCCCACCAGCTCAACCAATGGTCAAGTAACTGAAATCGATATCACCAATGGCGGAAGTGGGTATACTTCCGCTCCGACCGTGACGATCACCGGTGGGGGTGGCAGCGGTGCCAGAGCCAACGCCGCGCTGAACCTGGCAAACAACACGCTTGCGATCTGTAAAGACAGCACTGGGCTGAGAGCGGCCTGCTATCCCCCGGTGGTGAACTATACGCCGTTGTATTACCTCATCAACGGAGTCGCGTTCGATAAGACCAACAGCTCGAAGTCCCTGTTCGCCTCGACGCCAGCTACAAGCGTCACCGGATCAGTGCTGGTGCGGATGGTGAATGCTGGTCTGCGGATGCACATCCCATCGATTGTGGGCGCACAAACCGGGTCGGCAGTGTCGGGCTTCGGGCTGATTGCGGAGGACGGTAATCCACTTCCCGGCCTCACCCGAGTGCAGAGCGAAGTGTTCATGGCCCCAGGCAAGACCTACGATGTGATGATCAATGCGGTCCATGTGCCCGCCACCACGACCGCCCTCCCCATCTTCGACCGCGAGGGCAGCCTGTCGGGCAACGCGATGAATCGCGACGCCGGGATGCTGGCTTACCTCAGCATCAATGGCGCGGTGCTTTCAACGACTCCCGCGATGGCAGCAGCAGTAGCCAATCCAGATACCTACAACTCTATCGTTTCTGGCCAGACGCTTAGTGTGTTGGATCTAGCCAAAGGCGTGATCGCCAATGACGTGAATGTGTACGGTGTAAAGGTTCAGGGCACCGTGGCAGGGCTCACACTCCATACGGATGGAACGTTCACTTACACGGGTGCTCCCACTAGCTTCACCTATTGCGGTAACGGTGCCACTTCCGGGCCCGCTTGTGCAACGGTGACGCTGGGTGCAATAGACAGCACTGGCGTCGCCATCACTTGTACCAGTTCCTCTTTCACTTCCAGCACGGCCACATACTTGAGCATCAAGACCCCTGGCGTTCTCGCGTCTTGCAGGGACTCGGCCGGCTATCCCCTCACGGTTGATGCCACTTCAGCGCCGACTCTTACTGGCGGCGGAAGTGTTGTCATGGATGTTAACGGCGGGTTCGCCGCCTCGGTTGGCGGCGCGGGCAGCTACAGCCTATCCTTCAAGGTCAAGAACTCCGTCGGTACGAGTGTTAATGCGAGCGCAACGCTGATTTTCCCGTCCCCGAACGGTCCATCGGTAACGCTCATCGATGGTCTCACGAAAACTGCGCTCGATCAGCAAGACTTCCGCTGGATCATTGAGGAAGACCGCACATTCTATGTCGACCCCAATTGTCAAACCAACCCGCTGCCGACGACCTGCCCGGTAGCCACTACCCAAGGGACCCCAGCGATCTTTGGGACGAACTTCCACACCAGTTACATGCCAGTCGTAGCGGAGGGCTGCACGGGCACGAATTCGTGCGAAACTGGTCAGTCCCTGGGTGGTATTCCGGCGGCCTGTGATATTGGCAACGGCGTTTGCCGTACCGGCCCATCTATGAAGACTCCGGTGGATCCCAGCCAGGTTGTTCTGGATCCGGCCAAACACTACTACATCTCAGTCCTGCCGGGGGACGCGATGGATCCAGGGCACGCGATGGGCGGTGCTCAGATTCCCCCCGCTTGCATCCCGGCCCCGCCAGCAACCACGTGCACTGGTTCTTTCGCACCTGTATCGGTGATAGTCGAACCTGAGAACCAGCCACCGGCTAAAGTCTCGGTGTTTGTGTTCCAAGACGATCATCCACTCAACGGCGAGCATGATGCCAGCGGCGGAGTCGACACTCTGTCCCCCAACGAGCCCGGTCTGGGTGGGTTCAACATCACCATCATGGACTTGGTTGGCGGCTCGGGAGACTCGGCCGGTCAGATGACCTACGATGAGTTCAACCAGCCTCTGTCGAACGCCTTGGCCGGAACCATAGATCCCGTTACGCATCTGGACGCATGCCCGATCACCGCACGTCCGAACACAGGATTTGATGGCACCACGAGCGATGCGGGCATCACGGGCGTCATACCGGTCTGCCCGAACTTCGAGGCGGACGGCACGACTCTCTCCCCGCTCGCGGGCCAAGCCATTGTTGCGAACATGCCTCCCGGAAGGTACGGCATCGTAGCTACGCCTGCGGCCGACCGCATTGCGCGGGGTGAGGAGTGGCTGCAAACCAACACGCTCGATGGCGGCAAGGACCACGAAGCTTTCATCAAGATCAACGAACCAGCCTATTTCCAGGAGTTTGGTCCAGGCTCGTTCCACGTCTCGATCGGCTTTGCCAACCCGAAGTGGATCAATGACATCGGAACCGCACTGTGTAACGACCCAGGCCATCCCGCGTGTAACCAAACCGTGACCGGAGTAGTCACGGGCGCACGCATGAGTCGGCCATCGGATGAGCGGTTATACGGTTCTGGCACGCGTGATGAGTTTAGTTACACCCAGTGCTATGCCAGCTTGGGAAGTCCGGATGGCGGTGACTTCGCCTTCGCCAAGTGCGATGGCGACGGAAACTTCACTCTGTCAAGTATTCCCGCTGGCGATTGGAGAATCACCATCTTCGATCAGTGGAACGATCAGATCGTCGATGGAATTTCGACCCCCGTCCGCGTGGGTCCCGACAACGTCACGTTGTGCCATGGAACAGGTTCCAGTGCTTCGACCTGCGACATGGGAGAAATCGGGGTTCACGGCTGGAAAAACAACCTCTACACCCGCACCTTCTTTGACACCAACGGAAACGGCGTTTCGGATCCCGGGGAACAGGGCCTCACGTTCGTACCGACCAACATCCGGTACCGCGACGGCAGTATCTCCAATCTGAACAGTACCGACTTGGAGGGTTTCGCTGGCTTTAACGAAGTCTTCCCGATCTTCAACTGGTACGTGATGGAAACGGACTCGAACCGCTATAAGGGCACGGGGACGCATGTGATCAACGACGCGGGTGGGCCGGTCGACACCTCCAAGGGTCCCTATGGATGTGGCCAAAACGGCTTCCCGTCTTGCGGATCGTCTGACCCAGCGCTGATGGGGAACCTGGCTAGGACCGCCGAGGATTTCTCTGTCGATCCAACTTTGCGGATTCCTGGTGCGGTCTATTGCAGTAACGCGGACTGCACAGGCTTCTCGATTGCAACTCCACCTGTCGGCGGCGGACCGGGCGGCTCCACTGGCCGCATCGATCCCCCAGTCGCCAGTTACGGCTGGCAGAGCTTTATGGGACAGAACCAGCTCCTGGAATTCGGCAAGAAGCCCTTCGCCGCGGGCGAGAACGGCGGCATCCGCGGCCATGTCGTGTATGCCTCGACTCGTCCCTTTGACGACCCCGCACTGTTGCTCCAGCTCACGTGGGAGCCACAGGTTCCGCATGTCAAAATCAACCTGTACAAGGAGGGTTTCGCGGCGGACGGAGTAACACCCACTCTCACGTTGGTTGACACCACCGAAACCACCAGTTGGGACGATTGGGCCCAGGGCTTCTATCCCGGCACTAACAAGCCCTACATGAGCTGCCCGGGCCAGAATCCAGCCGACCCGTTCTATTACACCGTGCTAGGCCAGCCGAACTACTTGGATTGGTACAAGGCTCAGCACGGAGGGCCCGCCGTGACTCCGCTGCCGTTCAACGCCCAGTACAAGTGCTATGACGGCATGCACAACTGGAACCAGTTGCTGCCGGCTCCTTACGATGGCATGTACCAATTCCCCAGCGTCACCGGTATTAATCCGACGACCGGAAAACCGACCGGCACCAACTGCACTATCTGCAGCGCGAACACCGCGGCAGCCGCAACCGACTGGAACCGCGGGCTGCCCATGCTGCCCGCGGGCAAGTACGTAGTCGAAATGGTTGTTCCCCCGGGCTACGAACTGGTGAAGGAAGAAGACAAGAACATCCTGCTCGGCGACACCTACGAGGCACCGGTCACTTCGCAGTTCGCTGGTTTCGGCAACATCTTCATCATGCCGGACCAGGCCTCCGTCGCTGCCTACTACAACTCCAGCAATCCTCTGATTCCATCAACGAATGAGGGTGTTACACCACGGCACGAGGGCGACACTGGAAGCGTCGAAACCTTCTGGCCGTGCGTGGGCACAGCCCGCATCGTTCCCGACTACATGAGTCTGTTCCCGCTCTCGGGCCAGAACGCGCCCTTTGCGGGAGCAACCCGGAATCTCTGCGATCGCAAAGAAGTGACTCTGGAAGACCAGATGTCGGTGCTGGCGAAGTTCTATGTCTTCACCTCCACCCACGTCGCGGCCCACTTTACGGGCATCATCTCCGACGATTTCACTTCGGAATTCGATCCCTTCTCGCCGGCTTTCGGCGAGAAATTCTCCCCCCCCAACTTGCCGGTTGGAATCAAGGACTGGGCCGGAAACGAAGTCGCCCGCGTCTATTCCGACCAGCATGGTATTTACAACGGTCTGAATTTTTCCACCTTCTCTGTGAACCCGCCCGACCCGAGCGGCTACATACCCAACATGATGGTCATGTGTATGAACGATCGTGGCAACGGCGCAACTCCGGATCGCTTCTACCAGTCGGCCTACAGCCAGTTCTGCTATGAGTGGTCCTTCATGCCTGGCCAGACCGGGTACCTGGATACTCCGGTGATCCCGACGGCAGCTTTTGCAGCGGGATACAATCATCCGGACTGCGCTTACCCGGCTGCCACTCCGGCGATTCTAAGCGTCATCGGCAACGATACGACTGGCGCCACGTCCGCCAGCGGCAAGGGACCGTGGGTGAGCGGATCCGGCGCCGGCCACACCCTCACGATCACTGCTTTAGGTGACGTGCAGGTAGACAACTACGCCTACTCTGGGCCAAGTCTCACAACGCCTCCTTACAATCAGAAGAAGGTCACGCGGCACTATGGCTTTGGAACCGCCACCGGTACCGTCGCTCTGGTCGGCAGCGATGGCGTTTCTCATCCATTGACCGACGTTAGCTGGGGTGACCTGACTGTCACGGGCACAGTTCCCAACAACGTTCCAGCTTGCAGCATCCAGCAGCAGCGGCAATACGGAGGTCCGAACAACGCCAATTCCGAGCGCTGCGGTGAATTGGTCATCAAGACCGCCGATGGCAAAACGTCGGTCGACACCGTGACCGTCACCATCGGAAACAGTCAGACCTCAGTCCCGCGCGTCCTGGCGGCTGGGCAGACGATTCAGTCGGCGATTGATGCCGCCAACCCCGGCGACATGATCATTGTGCCTGCCGGTACCTACCATGAACTGTTGCTGATGTGGAAGCCGGTCCGGCTGCAAGGTGTCGGAGCTGCCTCCAGCATCATTGACGCCAATATGCATCCGTCCGGTCTTCTGTTGAATGACTGGCGCCTGCGAGTGGTTTGTCTGTTCGGACTCGCGCCCAACGGCATCCATGACGGGTGGAGTCCGAACTGCACGAACGGCTGGGCTGCACACAACGGATTCAACGCAACCACCAGCAATCCACAAGTGGATCGCTTACCGCTGGAGGCTACTGTAGGCTGGGATGCCACGCTTAACGGCAACCTAGCAGAGCAACTGCAGGAACCAACCCTCCTGGGAGCATATGAAGGAGCGGGCATCACTATACTGTCGAAGGGAGTTGCATTCCCTGCCGGATCAGATCCGTTCGCGGCCGACACCTTCCCGGCCGGGACTACGCTTCTGACCTCCGGTACGACTGGTAACAGCGACTGCGGGGCCAACCTTGTGGGCTCCCATAATCCGTTCCCCAGCAGTTTCCAATGCAACCCGTCACGCATCGACGGCCTGTCGGTCACCAATAGCTCCCAGGGCGGAGGCGGTATCTTCGTTCACGGATGGGCCCATAGCCTGGAAATCTCGAACAATCGCGTCTACAACAACCAGGGAACATTGGCGGGCGGCATCTCGATCGGGCAAGGGGAACATCCTGACGCCTACCTCGCAGGAACTGTCAATGCAGATCCAGGTTCCTGCGTGAGCGACGCTGGTCTTCCCGTGAATACTCAGCTGCCGTACTGCTTCAACCGCTCTGTGAACGTTCACCACAATGCGGTCACGGCCAACTCGTCCGAGGGAGATGAACTGTTCTCGGCGACTCCCTCCGGCTCGGGTGGCATCGCTTTCTGTACTGGCGCTGACAACTATCTGTTTAACTATAACTGGGTGTGCGGCAACTTGAGCACCGGCGACGGTGCTGGAGTATCCCATCTTGGCTTCATCTGGGACGGCCAAATCCAGCACAACACGATTCTGTTCAACCAAGCGACTAACCCAACCACGCCCAGTAACGGAGGTGGCCTGCTCGTCATGAGCGCGCCGGATTCGGATCCTACCTGTCCTGGGGAACCGGACACGGATTGCAACCATTCGTTTGGTACGGTAGGGGATGGCATCGGTCGCAACTTGCTGGTCAATGCCAACCTGATTATGGGCAACGCTGCGGAAGCTGGCGCAGGCGGCGGCGTCCGCTTCCAAGGGGTCAACGGCGTGGAAGTGAGCACGTTCCCGAATCTGCCAACTCCCTGTAATAGTACGGGGAATTCCGGCAATTGCCCCGGTGGCAGCCCGGGCTGGTACACCGTTACCGTTACCAACAACATCATCGCCAACAACGTAGCCGGTTGGGACGGTGGTGGCGTGTCGTTGCAGGACTCGATCGGCGTGAACCTGATCAACAACACGATCATCTCGAACGATTCCACGGCATCGTCAGGGACGCTGTTCGGGGCTTTCTTCGCTGACCAAGCCAGTGCTCCGACACCCTGCGGCCCGGACGGCACCACTCGCTGCACGGTGTTGTCGGCTCCTCAGCCCGCCGGGCTTTCGAGCGCCGGACACACGGCGGAGTTCCTGGCATCGCTCCCGACGAACATCACCTGTCCTCCGGGCCATCCCATCAACTTCGCCGCCCCAGCTAATGGGGTGGTGAATGGAGCTTGCCGCTCGGTCTCGTACCCGGTTCTGTACAACGATGTGTTGTGGCAAAACCGTGCCTTCCACATCGACGTGACACAGCCGACGTCGGGAAACCAGCAGGCTTCAGTTGTCTTGGCTCCGACACCTGGAGCGACTGAAATCACAACCACCGGTCAGTGTATGAGTGAAGCGTCCTATTGGGACCTCGGTTTGCGCGGCGACACCGGACCGGCCGACCATACCTCCGGAGTCACGTTCACACCCGAGGCCTCGATTTTGACGAGCACCGCTGGTGGCTATACCGGCGGCTCGGGCACAAACTTCCGGGCTAACCTGGCATCGAACCCGAATGTCACCCACCAGTACTGCAACGGCTCGAAAATTCCACCAGAGGCAGGAGCCGGGGCTTGGTACCAAGTGCCCCCGGGGACGAACGAATCCAACGTGCCGATCCCGGTCTTCAGCATGACCGCAGGTGCGACGGTGGACGAAGGAAACAACTGGATCAATATCAGTTGGGGCCCGTTGTCCCTGACAAGCCCGTCGACTGGTGCGGTGCTGGGCGACTACTCGCTGCAACCGGGCTCGCCGGCCACCAACTACATCACGGCGGGTAACTCCAGCCGGACTTACGCGGTGGCGCCGAACGACGATTTCTTCGGCACTCAGCGCAAGACCAACAATGCGGTGGACGCAGGTGCGGTCGAATTCGCCGGTGCAGCTGTTGCCGCGCCGACGCTGTCACAGATCAGCCCCAGTTCGGGTCGGCGTAACAGCGTGGTCAACGTGACCCTCACTGGCACGAACCTGACTGGCGCCACGGCGGTAATTGTGTCTGGAACCGGTGTAAATACCATCGGGGTCTCCAATTTGAACGTAGTGAACGCCACTACGGTCGCGGCGACCCTTACCATCGGAGCGAGCGCTGCCGTAACGGGAGCGAACGCTACTCACAACGTCACCGTCTCGACTCCGGGAGGAACCAGCAACGCAGTTACCTTCACGGTGGTAGCGCCATCGCTGGCTTCGGTTACTCCCAACACGGCCGCACGTAACAGTGGCCCTGTGAGCGTGAGCCTCGTGGGTGTCGGCTTCACAGGAGCAACTGCCGTCAATGTGTCGGGCGGCATCACTGCCACCTTTACTGTGGTGAATGACTCCAGTATCACAGCGACTTTCCAAATCGGAAATGTTAGCCTCGGGACTCACAACGTAAGCGTGGTTACCCCGGGCGGAACCACCGGCACCGTGCCGTTTACGGTCCTGGGCGGAACCGTCACCTTCACCGGACCTGTTCCCGTGCTGACTTCGACTCCGGCCACCACCGGCCTGAAGAGCGGCGTGATCACGGTCCATAACAACTTCGCGGGCACGGGTGCGGGCCCGATCACGCTGACCGCGAATCCGAGCATCGTTCCGGTAGGTGGCCTTAGCAACGGAACGTTCTCGATCACCGGCGGAACGTGTGTCTCGGGCTTACAGATTAGCTCCGGTGGCGGTACTTGCACGATCAATGTGCAATATCAACCAAACAACACCACCAATGCGACAGCCCATGTAACTCTTAACGATACCGGGGCCACCACCACAACCCAGAGCAGCGCCAACTTCACTGGGAACTAAACAACCATGCAGGCCGGACATTCGAATCTGGATGTCCGGTCTCGCATAACCCGAAGACAAGGCACCTTAGGAAAAGCGTTGCCAAAGCGAAACGTATAAGCTACCCTCAACGGGAGAATAGTGAAGTACCAAGGGTGATGTCGAACAAGTTAATACTAAACACAAAGATCCTGCTGACAGCCATTCTCGCAAGCGTTATCTGGTTTCCCCCCGCTCAAGCACAATCGGTTCCTGCCAGCGAAAAACCTGCGGTTCCGTCCGGGAAGTCATCTGCGGCCGCGGTTCCTCGGCGCCTTTCGCAGAATCAGATGGCTGCCCAAGCACTCCGATACTACGCAGTCATCTGGGGTGTTGATTCTCTTTCGGCCAAGTCGGCGGAGTCGGGAGAGATCATCCGGTTTACCTACCGCGTGCTCGATCCGCAGAAGGCCCAGGCCCTCAATGACAAAAAGAACGAGCCTTCTTTGATCGATCCGGGAGCTGGCGTTAAGCTGGTGGTCCCGTCGATGGAGAAGGTCGGAAAGTTACGTCAAACCGCGAAGCCCGAGGCGGGCAAGGTGTACTGGATGGCCTTCTCGAATAAGGGCCGCTATGTGAAGCCGGGGCACCGGGTCAATGTCGAAATCGGACAGTTTCGAGCCGAGGGCCTCGTCGTCCAGTAGAACAATTTCCTCCCCCATAACTAATGCCGACAATCAGGAGCGATTATTCATGTCCCGGACAATAGTATTCGTTGGCGGCTTCCTAGCTTTGGCAGCATCCCTCGCTATGGGTGCGGATGCGTCGTCTTCAGCGGCCAAGCTGACGGCAGAGCAGGTGATCGACAAGAATGTAGCGGCACGGGGTGGGCTGCAGGCGTGGAGGGCGGTAAAGACCCTGTCTATGAGCGGCAAGTTGGATGCCGGTGGGAACGAGAGCCCAACCCGTGCAGTGCAAGGAGTAAAGACAGAGGGAGTTCAACTACCTAAGCGCCCAACTGAGCAGGCGCAGTTACCCTTTCGTATGGAATTGAAGCGCCCACGGAAGTCCCGGTTGGAACTCGACTTTCGCGGTCAGACCGCGGTCCAGGTCTACGACGGAATCAACGGCTGGAAGCTACGTCCCTTCCTTAATCGGCACGAAGTAGAGCCGTACACACCGGAGGAGATGAAGGCGGTCGCACTGCAGGCTGACTTGGACGGTCCGCTGGTAGATTACGCCGCGAAAGGGACCAAGATCCAGTTGGAAGGCACCGAGAAGGTCGAGGGCAACGACACTTATAAACTGAAGTTGACCTTCCAGGGCGGACAAACTCAGCATCTGTGGGTAAATGCGACAACCTTCCTCGAGACCAAGATCGAAGGCGCGGCCCGCAAATTGGACGGCAAGTACCACCCGGTCGAGGTCTATTATCGTGACTACAGGCGGATAGATGGTTTGATGATCCCGTATGTCCTCGAGACCAAGGTACAGGGAGTTACGCAGACCGAGAAGATCGAGATTGAAAAGGTGGATGTCAACCCGCCTGTGGAGGATGCCCGCTTTGCCAAACTGCAATAAGATCTCAGCCACAAAGTTCTTGCGTGTGGCTCTTCTGTTGCCGACCCTCATGCCGGGCAAACCGGTGGGTGCGCAGGCGACCAGCGTCGCTCCTCCGCCACGCCAGTCATACCGCATTCACCAACGTGCGACGATCGATGATCGGGTGAAGGCGTTCGCCCGGACACTGGACTTGAATCAGGCGCAGCAGGCTGAGGTGAAAACAATTCTGCAGCAGCGGCAGCAAGAGACCCTGCGCATCCGCATGGACTCCTCAATTTCGGGAGCCACTCGAATCGAGCGTTTTCGGGCCCTTCAAGACCAGACAGTCGAGCGAATTCGCGCAGTCCTCAACGATGACCAGAAGAAAAAATACAATCCGTTAGCCGTAAGAGAGATAAAACCAGCTCCAGACCAGAAGAGTGTGGAAG
>Ga0335077_10005845_pt1 | contig 15147 bp, 12 predicted proteins | sample Lox_Sample_31_FD_207151 | JGI IMG/M metagenome (GOLD analysis project Ga0335077, IMG submission 207151) | Soil microbial communities from Loxahatchee National Wildlife Refuge, Florida, United States - Lox_Sample_3.1 | ecosystem: Environmental > Terrestrial > Soil > Wetlands | place: USA... | reverse complement strand
CGCATCCTGCGGCCGTCGAGCTGGCCGGCAGGTTGGCGGAGATTGCGCCCGGCTCGCTCAATCACGCGTTCTTCACAAGTGGTGGGTCGGAGTCCGTGGAGGCCGCCTGGAAGCTCGTCCGCCAGTACCACATCGCGAACGATGAGCCGCAGCGCACCAAGGCGATCGCGCGCGATCGCGCGTATCACGGCGTGACGCTCGGGGCGTTGGCGTTGACGGGCGTCCCTGGCTTCAAGGAGCCGTTCGGCCCGCCCGCGATCGAGACCTTCCACGTCTCGAACACGAACGAGTTCCGAAGGCCGGAGTCCGGGCCGGAGCTCACATCGCTGCTGCTCGACGAGGTCGAAGCAGTCATCGACCGCGAGGGGGCCGAGACGATCGCGATGATCATCGCCGAGCCCGTGCAGAATGCCGGTGGTTGCCTGCAGCCACCGGACGGCTACTGGGCGGGACTGCGCGAGATCTGTGACCGCCACGGCATCCTGCTCGTAGCCGATGAGGTGATAACCGGGTTCGGCCGGCTGGGCGAGTGGTTCGGGATGAGCCGGTTCGGGACCGTGCCCGATCTGATCACGACGGCCAAGGGACTCACCTCGGCATACGCGCCGATGGGAGCCGTGCTTGTGTCCGACCGGGTCGCCGCCCCGCTCTACGACTCCGGCCGTACGCTGCTCCATGGGATCACGTTCGGTGGTCATCCGCTGTCGGCTGCGATCGCGCTCAAGAACCTCGAGTTGTTCGAGCGCGAACAGGTGCTCGACAACGTTCGGGAGCACGAGCCCTACCTGGCGAAGCTGCTCGAGTCGCTCCGCTCGCTACCGATCGTCGGCGACGTCCGCGGGAGCGGCTACTTCTGGGCGGTGGAGCTCGTGCCGGACGGTCCCGCCAGCCGTTTCGATGCCGAACAGCGAGAGGAGCTGCTCCGGAAGTGCCTACCGGGCGCGCTGATCCGGGCGCAGCTGATCGCACGCGGCGACGACCGCGGCGACACGGTGATTCAGATCGCGCCGCCGCTGATCTGCGACCGACGGCTGTTGGACGATCTCGTCGGTCGGCTCGGCGATGTCCTGGCCATGCTCTCGGAGCACATGGGGATCCCGAGGCAATGACCGCCGCGCTCAGCGCCAAACCGACGACAGGAAGCGAGCCATGAACCACACCACCCTGATCGCCAACGGGACGGTCGTGACGGCCGACGGCGAGTTCGACGGCGACGTCCTGATCGAAGGAGAGAAGATTGCTGCCGTCGGTCGTGTCGTCGCTCCCGAGGGAACCGACGTCGTGGATGCCACAGGGTGCTTTGTGCTGCCCGGCTTGATCGACAATCACACGCACCTGTCGATGCCGTTCATGGGCACGATGTCCTCCGACGACTACAACACCGGGACGCAGGCGGCAGCCGCGGGCGGAGTGACGTGCCTCGTCGACTTCGCGATCCAGCAGCACCCCGACGACCTCCAGTCCACCCTCGACGAGTGGCTCGGTCGCGCCGACGGAGCAGCACACGTGGACTACGGCTTCCACATGGCGATCACGAACGCCAGCGACCCGGTCATCGAGGAGATGGCTGCGATGTCGGAGGCCGGTGTCTGCTCGTTCAAGCTGTTCATGGCCTACAAGGGCGCGTTGATGGTTCGGGACGACGAGCTCGCGGCGTGTATGGAGCGCGCTCGAGACCTCGATGCGCTGACGATGGTCCACGCCGAGAACGGCGACATCGTCGACCTGCTGGTCAAGCGGGCGCTCGCCCGGGGCGACACCTCGGCGATCCACCACGCGCTCACCCGCCCCGAGTACGTCGAGGCGGAAGCCACCGGACGCGCTGCCACCATCGCCGAGCACGTCGGCGCTTCCTTGTTCGTCGTGCACGTCACCTGCGCCGCCGCGGCCGCTGAGATCGAGGCCGCGCAGCAGCGCGGTGCCGCCGTCACCGGCGAGACCTGCTTCCAGTACCTGACCAACGACATCGACGACCTTCGGCGGCCCGGCGTCGAGGGCTGCCGCTACATCTGCTCGCCGCCGCTCCGTGACGCTTCGAACCACGAACCGCTGTGGGGCTACATAAAGCGCGGAGTCCTCGAGAGCATCTCAACCGACCACTGCCCGTTCAACGACGAGCAGAAGTCCCGCGGCCTCGACGACTTCAGCCTCGTGCCGAACGGCCTCGCGCTGATCCAGCACCGCCTGTCGAAGCTCTGGGACGAGGGCGTCGTCTCGGGTCGGATCACCCGCTCCCAGCTTGTCGACCGGACGAGCACGACGATCGCCCGGCGCTTCGGTCTGCACGAGAAAGGCTCCGTGGCCCCGGGGAAGGACGCCGACATCGTCGTGCTCGACCCCGCGGCGCCTCGGCCGTACACGTCGCTCATGAACGTCGACTACGACCTCTACGAAGGCGAGACCTCGAGCGCGAGCGTGCGGCACACTTTCTCGCGCGGGACGCTCGTCTACGACCGGGGCGAGATCAAGACCGAGCCCGGCCACGGTCGCTTCGTCCCGCGGACGCTCGGGGCATCCGTCCAGGTCGTCGCGTGACCGAGCTACGGCTCGACCCGCAGGCGGTCATCGCCGACCTCGACGAGCTTGCGAACAAGAGCGGCGGGCGGTTCGCCGGAGCGAAGCGGCTTGCTTGGACCCCGCAATGGATGGAGGCGCGGTCGTGGCTTACCGCGAAGCTCGTCGACCTCGGGCTCGAACCGGAGCGCGACCAGGCCGGCAACCTGTGGGCGCGCATCGACGGCCCCGACGAGCGCTTCATGATCGTCGGGTCGCATATCGACGCGGTACCCGACGGTGGCTGGCTTGACGGCGCGCTTGGGGCGATGACCGCGCTCGAGACGATTCGGCAGCTCGCCCGCGCCGGCACGACGCCGCCGATCGGCGTGCGGTTCGTCGACTGGGCCGACGAGGAAGGCGCGCGGTTCAGCCGCAGTCTGCTCGGGTCCTCAGCATGCGCCGGGACGCTCGACCCGTACGAGGTGCGCGACCTCCGCGACGCCGACGGTGTCGCGTTGGCCGACGCGCTCACGGCTTGCGGAGTCGATCTTGACGAAGCCACCGCCGCCGCCGAACGGCTGAGGGGAGCCGTCGCATACCTCGAGCTCCACATCGAGCAGGGGCCGGTACTGCTCGACGGCGGCCGGCTGGCCTGCGCCGTGAGCGGGACGGTCGGGGTCGAGCGGCACTTGATGACTTTCTCGGGTCAGGCGGCCCACGCCGGATCGACTCCGATGCGGTTGCGCCAGGACTCGCTCGCGGCCGCGGCGCGTGCGGCACTCGCGATCCGCGACAGCGCGATCAACCACGGCGGCGTCGCAACCGTTGGACGGATGCACGCGACCCCGGGTGTGATCACCGCCGTTGCCGGCAGCACCGAGATGCAGCTCGATCAGCGCCATCTCGACCCGGACGCGCTCGCCGCGATGTTCGCTGAGGCGCAGCAGGCGTGCCGCGAGGCGGCCGACGAGTTCAACTGCACCGTCGAACAGCGCGACGTGTTTCGCGCGACCCCGACTCCATTCAACGCAGCACTGGTCGAGCTCGTCCGCACGAGCGTCCAGGAGGCGGGCGGCGACGCAGGCGAGCCGATCCCGAGCGGCCCGTTGCACGACGCGACCGAGATCGGCAGGGTCGTGCCGACGGCGATGATCTTCGTCCAATCGGACCCGCCGATCTCGCACGCGGCGATCGAGGATTCACCCGAGAGCGCGCTCCGTGTCGCGATCGACGCCTACGGGAGGACCGTGAGCTCGGTGCTTGCCAGAGCCGCCGAAATGACGTCAAAGGGAGCTGTGTAGATCATGAACTTCGGAGTCGTCCTCCAAACCAATCCGCCGGCGGCGCGCGTGATCGAGCTCGCCCGAAGGGCGGAGACGTACGGCTTCAGCAACGTCTGGGCGTTCGACTCGCACCTGCTGTGGGAAGAGCCGTTCGTGATCTTCAGTCGGATCCTCGACTCGACGCACAAGCTGATCGTCGGGCCGATGGTGACGAATCCGGCAACGCGGGACTGGACCGTCACGGCGTCTATGTTCGCGACGCTGAACGAGATGTACGGGAACCGCACCGTGTGCGGCATCGGCCGCGGCGACTCGGCGGTGCGGACAATCAACGGCAGGCCGGTGAACCTCGCCGACCTGCGCGCGTGCGTCGAGGTGATTCGCGGCCTCGCCAACGGAGGAGCGGTGCAGTACAAGGGCAGCACCCTGCGCTTTCCGTGGAACCCGACCAGCCGATTGCCGATCTGGGTGGCCGCCTATGGACCGAAGGCGCTGAAGGTCGCGGGAGAGGTCGGCGACGGTTACATACTGCAGCTCGCCGATCCCGCTATCGCGGCGTGGAGCATCCAGGCCGTTCGGGACGCCGCGGCGGCCGCCGGCCGCGACCCGGAGGCCCTGACCATGTGCGTCGCGGCGCCCGCTTATGTCACCGATGGCAGCGACGCGTCACGCGCACATGCACTCGATCAATGCCGCTGGTTCGGCGGGATGGTGGGAAACCACGTCGCAGACCTGGTGGCCCGCTACGGGAGCGAGGGCGCCGCGGTGCCGAGGAGCCTGACCGACTACATCGCCGGACGCCAGGGCTACGACTACAACGAGCACGGACGTGCCGGCAATCCCGACACCGAGTTCGTACCCGACGAGATCGTCGAACGGTTCTGCATCATCGGGCCGCCCGAGACCCATGTCGCGCGACTGAGAGAGCTCGCGGGCCTCGGTGTCGGCCACTTCGGCCTTTACCTACAACACGACGCTCAGGACTCGACCCTGGCGGCGTACGGCAATGAGGTGATCCCGCTCGTCAGCGAGCATCTGCTCGCGCGGACCTGAGCCGAGGCTCACGATTGCGCGTCGCTTGGCGATCGCTGGACGGTCCCCTCGATCAACCCGTACGGCTCGTCGGTGGCCTGGAAGATCTCGTTCTCATTCTTGAGACCGAAGCGAGCCAGGTCGTAAAGCAGGTGGTGCTTGTTGGGCAGGGAGAAGCTGATCCGCTCGACCTCCGAGCGAGCATCGAGAACGGCCTTGCCCATGTGGTGGAGCGTGAACTGGACCGACGGGCTGTAGTGGTCGGAGAACGCCTCGAGGATTGTCTGGCGCACCCCGCACCAGGCCGCTCCGAAGTCGATGCCGCGTTCGCGGTATGACCAGCGTGCGGTGATGATCGTCGCCAGAATCCTGTCGGACGTCTCCGCGAGCGACGTGTAGCGATCGCGCAGGAACCCCTCCCAGCCCGAGCCCGTTGTCTTCAGGACGAGCAGGTCGTCGATGCCGGCTTCGATCTGCGGTTCGTCGCCGTCGCCGACCACGGTCGCGACCCGGTTGCCGCCGCTGCCGCGCTCGAAGGCGTGCTCGTGAGGACGGCCGCCGACCTCGAGCCGCGCCCAGGGGTGCTCGACGATGTGCACGCGCGCGCGTGTAACTCCTGGACCGGCCGCGAGGAAATGGTCGACGAGCCGGCGACCGAACGACTCGATGGGGTCGATCGAGTTCTCCTGGGCGAGCGCATAGACGGTGTTGCGCATGGTGTCGGTGGCGAGCAGACCTGTGTTGTCCCCGGCGATGTACGAGGCGTCGAATTCGCCCTCGAGGCCGATATCGACCGTGAGGTCGCGCAGGTCGTGCCGGTCGGGGCGACGCGTGACCTTGACCAGACGGATCTCTGACTTTCCGTATCCGGAGTGACTCAGAACGATCGACATTCGTCAGCTCCCTCGATATGTGCTGTATCCAAACGGGCTGAGCAACAACGGCACGTGGTAATGGTCCTGTCCCCCCGCGACGACGAAGGTCACCGACACCTCGGGGTAGAACCCGGCCTCGCCAACCGAGCGGAAGTAAGCGCCGGTGTCGAAGGTCAGCCGGTAACGCCCATCCCCCGGGGCCGATGCGAGCAGGTCGCGCACACGGCCGTCCGCGTCGCTCGTGCCATGACCGACGCGCTGCCAGCCGGAATCCAGGGCACGCTCGAGGACCACGGGCACACCCACCGCCGGACACCCCCGGGCGGTGTCGAGCACGTGCGTTGTGATTCCGCTCAAGCAGCCTCCTCGAGCAGATCAGCAAGCCGCAGCCGTGCGATCTTCGTGATCTCGCCGAGCGCGATGTCGATCTCCTGTTCGCGTGAGTGCTCGAGTCGGGCATTGCCCCACGTGATGATCGAATCCTTCGTGTGCTCGCGCACGCAGACGATCAGCGGGAATCCGAATCGCTCCCGGTAGGAACGATTCAGACGCCGAAGTGCGTCGAGTTCCTCGGCGGTGAGGTGACCCAGTCCGGCCGAGGCCTGCTCGGACGATGACTCAGGCGTGAGCTCGCCCTCCTCGGCTTCACGCCCGGCCAGCTCGGGATGGGCCCGGATCAACTCGAGCTGTCGCTCGCGGGGCGCCTCTCGCATCGCCGCCTCAAGCGCGGCTTGCAGGTCGGTGACACTGCCGAACGGCCGCCGTCGCCACGCCGCCTCAGCGACCCATGGCGAGTGCTCGTACAGCGTGCCGAGGTCAGCCAATGAGATGGACAGTTCCGCGGAGTCGAGGCCGACAATGTGCTCCGGACGGACAGGGACCCGCGTCAGCGGGCGACCGCTGGCGGCGCGCAGCGCCGCGACGACCGCGGGCGGCGTCGAGATGTGAGGAGGCTCCCCCACGCCCTTGAGTCCGTACGGTGCCTCCGGGTCGGGGTGCTCGAGGATCTCGATCCGCATCGGCGGCATGTCGAGGATCGTCGGCAGCAGGTAGTCGGTGAACGACGCGTTCAGCACCCTGCCGTCCTTGATCTGGATCTCCTCAAACAACGCCAGGCCGAGGCCCTGGGCTGTTCCGCCCTGGATCTGGCCCTCGAGCGCCTGGGGGTTCATCGCCTTGCCGACCTCCTGCGCGGTCGCGAGCTCGACGACGCGAACGAGTCCCAGCTCGACGTCGACGTCGACGACAGCCCTGTGGGCTGAGAACGCGAACTGGAGGTGCGCGTCTCCCTGGCCGTTCTCGTCGAGGGGATACGTCTCGCGGTGACGCCACTCGACCGTCTCCTCGATGACGTCCTCGCCGAGCAGCTCTCTGAGCTCGTCCGCCGTGAGGGTCCGCGGGTCGGCGCCGAGGCGGTCACGGATCGCCTCGCATGCCGCCTTGACCGCGCCGCCGGTCACGTATGTCTGGCGCGATGCCGAGCTCGATCCGGCCGAGCCGACCCGAGTGTCCGCCGTGAGCACGGCGACGCGCTCGACGCCCAACTCGGTCCGCGCGATCTGCGCCTGCACGGTAACCAGGCCCTGTCCGACCTCGACTGCCGCGGTGTGCACCTCGACCAACGGTGCGCCCCCGTCAGTACATAGCCGGACACGAGCGGTGGAGTAGTCGTCGAATCCCTCGGAGAAGCCGACGTTCTTGATGCCGACCGCGTAGCCAACGCCGCGACGCACGCCCTCGCCGTGGGTCGTGTTGGAGACGCCGCCCGGGAGCTCGCGCAGATCACGCCCGCCGTCGGCCGAGACGGGCGGCAGCGGCATCGCGCGCACGCGCTCGAGTAGCTCGGCGACGGGCGCCGGCTCGCGGACGACCTGACCGGTCGGCATGCGCGTCCCGGGCCGCATCGCGTTGGCGATCCTCAGATCCACCGGGTCGATGCCCAGCACTCCGGCGAGCCTGTCCATCTGCGCCTCGTGCGCGACCGCGACCTGGACGGCGCCAAACCCACGCATCGCGCCGCAGGGCGGGTTGTTGGTGTAGGTCACGTACGAGTCGATGCGTGCGTTGGGCACCTCGTACGGCCCGGCGGCGAAGCACGCTGCGTTCGAACACACGGCCGTCGAGCTCGACGCATACGCGCCGCCGTCCAAGACGATCCGCGCGCGGACGAACACGAGCCGGCCGTCGGTGGTCGCGCCGTGCTCGTAGCGCATCCTGCACGGGTGGCGGTGAACGTGGCCGAAGAACGACTCCTCGCGGTTATAGACCATCCTGACCGGCCGCCCGGTATGGAGGGCGAGCATGCAGGCATGGATCTGCATCGACAGATCCTCGCGGCCACCGAACGCCCCGCCGACGCCGCTCATCGTCAGGCGCACCTTCTCGGGCGGGAGGTCCAGACTCAGCGCGAGCTGGTCTCGATCGACATGCAGCCACTGCGTGGCGACATAGAGATCGACGCCGCCCTCCCCGTCCGGGACCGCGAGGCCGGACTCGGGGCCGAGGAAGGCCTGGTCCTGCATACCGACCTCGTACTCACCGGTGACGACTACGTCGGCGTCCGTGTCGGGGTCGCCGTGAACGATCCGGACGTGGCGCAGCACGTTGCCCGGCAGGTGGAGCTGCGGAGCCTCCGCGGCCATCGCCCGTTCCGGGTCGGTCAGCGGCTCCAGGACGTCGTAGTCGACGTCGATCGCGCTGATCGCGCGGCGCGCCGTCTCGGGATGATCGGCTGCGACGATCGCGATCGGCTCACCCTGGTAGCGAACGTGCTGCCAGGCCAGGACCGGCTGGTCGGCGCGCTCCATCCCGTAAAGCTTGCGGCCGGGGACGTCCTCGTGGGTGAGGATCGCGCGCACACCCGGAATCGCGAGCGCGCGTGACACGTCGACCGACCAGATGTCCGCGCGCGGGTGTGCGCTGCGCAACGTTGCGCCCCACAGCATCCCATCGATCCGCATGTCCGAGGAGTACTCGAACTCGCCCTTGACCTTCGAGACGCCGTCCACCCGGACGGTGGTCGCGCCGACGACGCCCGGGCGCTGGACTTCAGCGGGGCTCCGCTCCGTCGTGGGATCAGCGGGAACGGTGCTCATACCCGAGCCTCCGCCCTGGCGGCGAGCCGGCGGCTCTCCCGCGCGATCTCGACCGACACTTGTGCCTCGTCGACGGTGCGCAGCTCGCCTTCCTCAACGATTTCGCGTCCGCCGACGAACAGCAGCTCGACCGCCTGCGTCGCGCCGAAGACGAGCGCCGCGACCGGATCCTCGATCCCCGCACCGTGCAGCCCGTCGAGTCGCCAGAGCGCGACGTCGGCCAATTTCCCGACCTCGAGCGAGCCGAGCTCCTCGTCGCGGCCGAGGCAGCGGGCGCCGTCGATCGTGGCGCGCGCGAGCGCCTGGCGCGCGGTCATCGCCTGAGGGCCGCCGGCGAGCCGGGCAAACTGGAGTGCCGCGCGCATCTCGGAGGCGAGCCCGCCGTCCTCGTTCGAGGCGGCGCCGTCGACGCCGAGGCCGACGGCGACGCCGGCGCCGATGAGGTCGGCGATCGGCGCGATCCCCGCGCCCAGGCGCGCGTTCGAGTTCGGGCAGTGGGCGACCCCGGTTCCGGTGAGGCCGAAGCGGGCGATCTCGGCATCGTCGACGTGCACGCAGTGGGCGAGCCACACGTCGTCGCCGAGCCACCCGAGCTCGTCGAGGTAGTCGACGGGGCGCACGCCGAACCGCTCACGACAGAAGCGCTCCTCGTCGAGCGTCTCGGCCAGATGCGTGTGCAGGCGCACGCCACGACGTCGCGCCAGCTCGGCGGCGTCGGTCATCAGGCCGCGTGTCACCGAGAACGGAGAGCACGGCGCCAGCGCGATTCGCACCATCGCCTCCGGCGCTGGGTCATGGAAGCGATTGATCGCGGCCTCGCTCGCGGCCAGGATCGCATCGCGGTCCTCGACGACCTCGTCCGGCGGAAGGCCGCCATCGGAGCGCCCGAGATCCATCGAGCCGCGGCAGGGGTGAAACCGCAGCCCGACCGATGCGGCGGCGCCGATCTCGACCTCGAGCAGATCTCCGGCGTCGCGCGGGAACACGTAGTGGTGGTCGGTCGATGCCGTACAGCCCGACCGTGCGAGCGAGGCCAGGCCGGCGCGAGCGGCCGCCCAGCAGGTGTCGTCATCGATCAGCGCCCAGACCGGGTATAGCTCGACCAGCCACTCGAACAGCGTCGCCTGCTGAGCGAGTCCGCGGGTCGCCCACTGATAGAGGTGGTGATGGCAGTTGACGAGACCGGGCGTCGCCAGGTGGCCGCCGGCGTCGATACGGCGGTGTTCGGGGCGACCCGCCCTGTCCGGCGCGAGCCCCTCGCCGACCGCGACGATCCGGTCTCCCTCGATCACGATGTGACCGTCGCGATACTCGGTCCCGCTCGCATCGACGGTCGCGATCGCGCAGCCTTCAATCACGGTGCGCAAGGTCACAGCTCCGAGGCAATCCGCTCGCCCGCCAGCCGGACGGCGTCGAGGATCTTCTCGTACCCCGTGCACCGGCACAGGTTGCCCGCCAGCGCCTCGCGGATCTCGGCGTCGGTCGGGCGCGGATTGCGCCGGAGCAGGTCGTGACTCGCCACGATCAACCCCGGCGTGCAGAACCCGCACTGCACGCCACCCGCCTCGACGAACGCACGCTGCACCTCGTGGAGGCTGTCCCCGTTGGCGATCCCCTCGACGGTCACGATGTTGCGGTCCTGCGCCTGTGCGGCGAGCACCAGGCAGGAGCAGACGAGCTCGCCGTCGAGGTACACCGAGCAGGATCCGCACTCGCCCTGCTCACACGCATTCTTCGAACCTGGAAGGCCGAGATGCTCGCGCAGGGCGTAGAGCAGGCTCTGCCCCTCCCACAGCCCGTCCGCCTCGCGGTGCTCGCCGTTGACCGTCAGTGTCAGGCGCATCGATACGCCTCCCAGGCCCACGTGAGCGTCCGCCGTGCGAGGACGCCGAGCGCGTGGTGTCGGTAGCGGGCCGTCCCGCGCACGTCGTCGATCGGGCGCGCGGCCTTTTCTACAAGCTCGCTGAAGTTGGCCAGTGCCGTTTCGGGAATCGATGTGCGCTTGGACCACCTGTCGCGCTCGTCGAGCACGCCCGCAATGAAGCGCTCGGCCTCGGTCGCCCGGATCGGCGTCGGTCCCGCCGAACCGATGCACGCGGCCACAACTCCGCGCTCCGGCCAGATCGACAGCGCGACCGAACAGACCGCGATCACCATCGCGTTGCGGGTCCCGATCTTCGCGAACTGCTGCGGGCCGCCCGCGGGCGGGACGTGGAAGGCCGCGATCAGTTCGTCATCCGCGAGGCAGTTCCGCTTCGGTCCGGTAATGAACTCGCCGACCGGGATCAGCCGGGTGCCGGCGCGCGACGCGAGCTCGACCTCGGCATCGGAGGCGAACAGTGGGGGCAGCGCGTCCCCGGCCGGAGATGACGTACCGAGGTTGCCGCCTACCGTTGCGCGGTTCCGGATCTGGGGCGACCCCACCGTGCGCGACGCGATCGCCAATCCGGGCAGGCGGTCGCCGAGGTCCGCGATCAGCCGCGCGTACGTGACGCCGGCCCCGATGCGAAGGTGACCGTTCTGAGGCCCCCATTCGGTCAGCTCTCCGATTCGCGTGAGGTCGAGCATCTCCCGCGGGCGGATGCGGTCGAAGTTGAGCTCGACCATCAGATCCGTACCGCCGGCGATCGGAACCGCTTCCGGATGTGCCGCCTTCAGCTCGAGGGCCTCGTGCCAGCTGTCGGTTTGCAGGACTTCCATGACGCGAGCAATTAGTCTCGCTCACCGGCCCCTCCCCCGGCAACATCAGATGACCGACTCCCTTAACTACGCCGCGACTGTCCTCCGCCGCTGCGACGAGCTCGCCGCGTTCAGCGAGGAAGAAGGCCGGCTCACGCGGCGCTTCGCGACGCCCGAGCTCCGCCAGGCCGGCGAGAGGGTGCGCGAGTGGATGGAGGCTGCGGGCATGGCCGTGCGGCGCGACGCGATCGGGAACCTCATCGGCCGCCTCGGCGACGCCGATCGGCAGACGTTGCTGATCGGCTCTCACCTCGACACGGTCCGCGACGCGGGCCGCTACGACGGGACCCTCGGTGTCGTGATCGGAATCGCCTGCGCGGAGCTCATGCGCGATCGCGGCGCCGTGCTGCCGTACGCGATCGAGGTGGTCGGGTTCGCCGACGAGGAGGGAACGCGCTACGGGACGAGCTATCTGGGGAGCCGGGCATTCGTCGGATGCTTCGACGACGGATGGCTGGAGCGCCGCGATGCCGACGGCGTGACGATGCGGGCGGCGCTGGGTCCATTCGGCGGATCGCCGGACGGCATCGCCCAGTGCCGCCGCGATCCGGCGGACCTGATCGGCTATTACGAGGTGCACATCGAACAGGGTCCGACGCTCGAGTCCGAGGGCCTTCCGCTCGGCGTGGTGACGGCGATCGCGGGCCAGACAGGGGCGACGGTCACGTTCTCGGGGGTGGCGGGCCACGCCGGCACGGTGGCGATGTCGCTGCGACGGGACGCGCTGACGGCGGCGGCCGAGTGGATTCTTGCTACCGAAACGCTCGCGCGCGAGACGGATGGGCTCGTCGCGACCGTCGGCCGGCTCGCGCTCGATCCCGGAGTGGGCAACGTCATCCCGGGACGGGCGACCGTGACCTTGGATCTACGTCACCCCGAGGATCCTGTGCGGATTGCGGTCGGCGCCGAGCTCCGGCGACGCGCCGAGGCAATCGCCGCCGCTCGGGGGCTGGCGGTCCAGTGGTGCTCGCACGAAACCGCGGCCGTGAGCCTCGCGCCGCAGCTCATCGAGCCGCTGGCCGAGGCCGTCGCAGCCGCTGGTCAGCCGGTGCTGCGGCTACCGAGCGGTGCCGGCCATGACGCCGCGATCGTCTCGACGATCGCCCCGGCCGCGATGCTGTTCGTCCGCTGCGCCGGCGGCGTCAGCCACAACCCGGCCGAGTCGGTGACGGTCGAGGATGTCGCGGCGGCGATCGAGGCGACGACGCGGTTCCTCGAGCTCCTCGCATGAGCTTCGACTTGGTCATCCGCGGTGCGGTCGTGGTCGGTGCCGGGGGGCAACGCCGGTTCGACGTGGGCGTCACCGACGGACTGATTGCCGACGTCGGTCCAGATCTCGTGGGGGCCGCGAGCGAGGAGGTCGACGCTACCGGCCTGCATCTCCTGCCCGGGGTCATCGACGCCCACGTGCACATGAACGAGCCCGGCCGCGCCGACTGGGAGGGCTTTGACACGGGCACGCGGGCGCTCGCCGCCGGCGGTGCCACGGCGGCGATCGACATGCCTCTGAACGCCCATCCGCCGACGGTGACCGGCGCGGCGTTCGACGAGAAGCGCCGCTGCGTCGAGCGGAGTGCGCTCGTCGATATCGCGCTGTGGGGCGGCCTCGTCCCTGGCGGCGTCGAGGATATGGACGAGCTTGCCGCGCGCGGGGTCGTCGGCTTCAAGGCGTTCATGTGCTCAAGCGGGATCGACGACTTCCCCCGAGTCGACGATCTCACCCTGTACGAGGGGATGTGCCGCGCCGCGTCGCTCGGGCTGCCCGTCGCCGTGCACGCCGAGAGCGAGGAGATCACCGCCGGCCTCGCGCAGCGTGCGCGTGCCGCGGGGCGTACCGCAATGCGCGACTTCCTGGCGTCGCGCCCGGCGATCGCCGAACTCCAGGCGATCGCGCGCGCGATCACGCTCGCCAAGGAGAGCGGCTGCTCGGTGCACGTGGTTCACGTTTCGACCGGCCGCGGCGTGGCGTTTGTGGCCGACGCGCGCGCCCGCGGAATCGACGTCAGCTGTGAGACGTGCCCGCACTACCTGGTTCTGACGGAGGAGGACGCGGAGGTTCTCGGCAACGTCGCGAAATGCGCGCCGCCGTTGCGGCCGCGCGAGGAGTGCGAGGCGCTTTGGCACGCGCTCGTCGACGGCACGTTGCCGATGGTGGCATCCGACCACTCGCCGGCACCCTGGGGCCTGAAAAGCGGCGATGACGCGTTCGACGCGTGGGGCGGCATCTCCGGTTGCCAGACGATGCTCCCGCTGCTGCTCAGCGAGGGGTCCGGCGCGCGCGGGCTGTCGCTCGAGCTGATCGCCGCCGTGACGTCGGGCTACGTTGCGCGCAGATTCCGCCTCCCCGGCAAGGGGCGCGTTGAGCCGGGCGCCGACGCGGACCTCGTGCTCGTCGACCTGACCGGCTCCGCTTCGCAAGCGCTATCGGCCGAGGACCTGCGGTATCGCCATCGCCACAGCCCCTTCCTTGGACGGACCGTAGGAGCCCGTGTCGCGCGAACGCTCGTACGCGGCCGGACGGTGTTCGCCGACGGTCGGATCGTCGGTCCGCCCGCGGGCCGCCTGCTTGTTCCCACAACCGAAACGGAGAGCCAATGACGACGCTGTCGATCACCGCCGGCCCTTACACCTTCCGCGCCCGCCTCGAGGAGGAGCGTGCGCCCAAGACGTGCGAGGCGTTCTCGAAGCTGCTGCCGTTCGAGCAGAGGGTCATCCATGTCCGCTGGAGCGGCGAGTCGACATGGATCCCACTCGGTGACTTCGAGGTTGGTGTTGGCTTCGAGAACCACACCAGCCACCCTGCGCCCGGCGAGATCCTCCTCTATCCAGGCGGCTTCAGCGAGACCGAGATCCTCCTGCCCTACGGCGGCTGTATGTTCTCGAGCATTGTCGGCCAGCTGGCGGGCAACCACTTCCTGACCGTGTTCGAGGGCAACGAGAACCTCCGACCGCTGGGCGAGATGACCCTCTGGCAGGGAGCTCAGGACATCGTCTTTGCGCTCGAGTGAGCGTCGAGCTCGGCTAGGTACCGCGCTCGTGTGGCTTCGTCCAGGAACGCCGCTTCGAAGCTGTTGCGTGCGAGCCGGATAAGCGCCTCGTCCTCGAGCTGCAAGGCCTCCGCCACGCCGGCGAGGTTGTCGCCGACATAGCCGCCGAAGTACGCCGGATCGTCGGAGTTCACAGTGGCGCACAGCCCGTGCTCGAGCATCATCGCCAGCGGGTGCTGCTCCAGCTTGTCAACGACCCGTAGCTTGACGTTCGAGAACGGGCACACGGTCAGCGGAACCCGATCGGCTTCGAGGCGCTGAACGAGGCGACGCTCTTCCAGGCAGCGCACACCGTGATCGATCCGCTCCGCGCCGAGCACGTCGAGCGCTTGCCAGATGTACTCGGGCGGTCCCTCTTCTCCGGCATGCGCCACGGCGCGGAACCCGGCGCTGATCGCCCTCTCGAAGACGCCGCGGAACTTCTCAGGTGGGTGCCCCACCTCCGCGGAATCGAGCCCGACGCCGAAGATCACTTCCCTGTGTGCGAGCGCCTCCTCCAACGTCGCCATTGCGTCGTCGGCCGGCAGATCGCGCAGGAAGCACATGATCAGCTGCGGCGTGATCCCGCTCTGCCGCGCCT
>Ga0335077_10005844_pt1 | contig 15148 bp, 10 predicted proteins | sample Lox_Sample_31_FD_207151 | JGI IMG/M metagenome (GOLD analysis project Ga0335077, IMG submission 207151) | Soil microbial communities from Loxahatchee National Wildlife Refuge, Florida, United States - Lox_Sample_3.1 | ecosystem: Environmental > Terrestrial > Soil > Wetlands | place: USA... | reverse complement strand
CGAGGAGGGCTCCCGGGTGCGGCCCAGGCGCTCGCCCCTCGATGCGCCGCGCGGATCGAATCAGGAGTCGCGGCATTCGACCCCCGCCAAACCGCGAAGGTGCCTCGTCACCACTTCGAGCCCGTCTGGGCGAGTGTAGATGTCGGAGCGGCCGGCCGAGAGGCCGTCGGCGATGACCCGGGCGACCTCTTCGACCGGCTGCGCGCCCGGGAGGAAGCGAGAGTCCGGCCCTCCGCCGAGGGAGTTGGTCCCGAAGTCGGTCGCCACGACTCCGGGCAACACCAGCACCACCCGAATGCCGGGGTAGTCCCGGGCGAGGTCGAACCTCAGGGTCTCGGTGAGCGAGTTCAGCGCCGCCTTGGAGGCGCTGTAGGCCGACCGAATGGTGGCGAAGGGTACGCGGCCCAACATGGACGACACGTTGACGATGACGCCCCGCCCCCTCTGCCGGAAGTGGGGCAGGACCGCCTGCATGCCGTAGAGCGCCGACTTGAGGTTGTCGCGCACCATCGCGTCGACGTCCTCGTCGCTCAACTGCGCGACCGGGCGAGAGATGCCGCGGCCGGCGTTGTTCACCCAGATGTCGACGCCACCGAAGCGCGCGACGGCAGCGGCGAGCAGGGCTTCCACGTCCGCCCGCCTCGTCACGTCGGCGACCTTCACCTCTGCCTCGCCCAGGCGGCGCGCCACCGCCTCGAGGGCGTCGCGGCGGCGCGCCGCCAGCACGACCCGCGCGCCTCGCCGGGACAGCTCCTCGCACAGGGCCGCGCCGATCCCGGCGCTTGCCCCCGTGACCACTACCACCCGCTCCGCGAAGTCCTGCGCCATGCCCGATCTCCCGCGCTCCGCCCGCCGCCGCCCCGGCCGACCGCCACCGCCGGCGCCGTTGGCCCTCGCGAGCGCCGCCGAACCGGGCGAGCAGCATGCTCCCTCGGCGGCGCTCGTACAAGGCAGCGATCTCCGGCTCGTTAGCGCGCCACGCCCCCGAGCCTCGAGAGCAGCACTTCGCTGGCGGAGCCCGTTGGCCAAGCGGGCGACGAGGAGCGGGCCCCGGCGAGCCGGCCTGCCGGCGCCGCGATGCCGGCAAGGAAGTAGCCCCAAAGGAGAGCCCAGGCCGCGAAGGCGGCGACGCCGCCCAGGCGGCAGGGGCGCGCACCGCGGCGGGGCACCCGCGGAAGTGTTACAAGAAGAGAGGTAACGGGCTCGCTCTTCATCGTCTGCTCCTCCTCCGGCTTCTCGCCGGGTCTCTCACGACGAGGAATGTGCGCTTGAGGAAGGCTCCGGAAAAGGCGAAGGGAGGCGCCACCCCCGCGCAAGAACGCGCGGGGCACCTGGAATGGGGCCACCTCCGGTACTTCCTCGAGCTCGTGCGAGCGGGGAGCCTGGGCCGGGCCGCCCGGCGGATCGGGGTGGACCGGAACACGGTGGCTCGGCGCGTGGCCGCGCTCGAGGAGGAGCTCGGCCTCTCCCTCTTCGAGCGTGGGCCGCAGGGCTGGACCCGGACGCCGGCGGGAGACGACCTCTCCGACCTGGCCTCGCGAGTGGAGGAGGACGTGCTCCGGCTGGCCCGCCACGCCGACTCCCGGGACCGGGCGCTCGCCGGATCGGTGCGCCTCACCACCGCGTCGCACCTCGCTGCTCACCTCCTGGCGCCAGCCCTTCCCGATCTGCGAGCCCTCCATCCCGAGCTGGTGCTGGAGATCGCTGCCGACCAGCGAACGTTCGATCTCACCCGCCGCGAGGCCGACCTGGCGTTGCGGATGGGACGCCCACGCGACGCCGGGCTCGTCACCCGGAAGCTGTCCGACGTGGCCTACGGCCTCTACGCCTCGGTGGACTACGCCGCGGGGCGGAGGGGGCCGGTGAGCTTCGAGGAGGATCGGTTCATCGGCCTCGACGACTCCCTCGCCAGCTCGCCGCAGGAGCGCTGGATCGCCCGCCAGGGCCCGGAGCGGCGGGTGGTGTTCAAGAGCAACGCCACCGCGGTGCTCCAGGCCGCCGCCCGGATGGGCCTGGGGGTGGCGGTCCTCCCACGCTTCGCCGCCGACCGGGACAAGGCCCTGGTGCAGCTCGACGGCCCGGAACCGGCACCTCACGAGCTGTGGTTGCTCGTGCACGGGGAGCTGCGACACGTACCCAGGGTGCAAGCGGTTATCGAGTGGGTGGACGGCCTGGTGGAGCGGGCGAGGCCGGCGCTGTCCGGCCGGGCACAGCCCCCTCCTCGGGGACGGGCCGTCCCAGAGCGGATCGAGGGATAGACCGGATCAGGCCCTGACGCGGAGGTAGAGGGCCCGCGACTCCGCAGGGCCTCACGGCGGGCGATGCCGGCGGGGAGCCCACGGGGAGGGCGCGAGGCCGAGTTCCTCGAGGCCCTTCACGGGTAGGCGCCCGCCGAGCCCGCTCGCGCAGCGGCGGCCGCTCGGTCGGGCCCCTCTGCGGTACGGCGCGGATCACTGGGGCGCGGACGCCGGCAGGGGCTCGGGCGGCAGCCCCCGGCGATAGCGCTCGAGCAGCGTCTGGGCCTCGCCGACGCGCGCGCGGTCGCCAGCGACGAGAGCCAGGCGGAGCGCCCGGCGCTCGGCGTCGGCCGCCTCGTCGAATCGGCCCGCGGCCGCATAGGAGGCGGCGAGGATCTCGAGCAGGGAGGGATCGCTTGGATCCTGTTCAGTGGCGCGACGCGCCATGCGGATCGCCTCGGGCGGCCTTCGCAGGCCCGCGTCGGGGGTGGCAGCGAGCAGGAGAGCGACGCGACCCATGGCCGCCGGCCAGTTTGGACGGATGAGGAGCGCCGCCTGGAACTCGGCCAGGGCGTCCCTGCCAGCGCCCGTCCCCACGAGCGCGACGCCGAGGTCCCCGTGGGCCTCGGCGTCGGCCGGAGCCAGACGCGACGCCCGGCGCAGGTGCGGGAGGGCCCCGGTCAGGTCCCCGGAGGCGGTCAGGATCTGCCCCAGCAAGCGGTGCGCCGATCCCGAGAGAGGATTTGACGCGAGAGCGCTCTCCAGGTGGCCTCGGGCCTCGTCGAGCCGCCCGCGGCCCGCGGCGATCCGCGCGGAGTTCACGTGTGCCTCCACGAAGCCCGGCCAGGCCCAGAGCGCCTCCTGGTACCAGGCGAGCGCGTCGTCCGGGCGCCCGCCAAGGTCGAGGGCTCGCCCGACCTCGCCGAAGGTCTCTGCCACCACGTGCCGGACGATGCCTCCCGGGGGCGCCCCCTCGGCGGCCCGCCTCAGCTGGAATCCCGCCTGGGGGGCATCCACCTTCAAGGCGACGAGCCCCTCGAGGAGCGCGCCCACCGAGGACCGCGCCCGCTCCAGGTCTTCCTCCCGGGCGCCGGCGATGTCCACGTCGGAGAGCCCCCGGGCGCGCACGCCGGCCAGCGCCTTCAGGTTCGCAGCGACGCGACTGCGCTCGCCGTCCGCGTTCCCGAGGAGCGAGAAGAACTCGAGGAGCGGCCTCTCGAGCGAGTTCACCTCCTCCTCGCCGGCGATCCACGCGGCCACCGACGACCGGTCGCCGATGAGCATGGCCGCGGCCTCCTCCGCCTGGCTCCACCCGTAGCGCGCCAGGTCGGCAGCCGCCGACTGGCGCAGCGCCTGGCGGACCCGCCCCACGTCGAGGCGGAGTGGAACGGCCCTGCCGACGAGGAAGCAGGACTCCTGCCCCAGCCATACGTAGAGGTGGGGGAAGGAGCGGGCGAAGGTGCGCACGATGATCCGGAGTTCCTCCGGCGCCACGTCGAGCGGGATCCACTGGACGAAGGTCCCCTCCGGAGCCATGTGATCGATCGCGGCCCGGTAGAAGTCCTCCGAGTAGAAGACCGCGTTTCCAGCGTGGCCCGAGCGCGACTTCCCGTCGGCGACGATGGCGTCGTAGCGGCCGCCCGAGCGACGAAGGTAGAGGACCCCGTCATCCGGGATCACGCGGATGCCAGGGTGGTCCGGAACGCCCCCGTTGTACTGCCCGAAGAAGCGTGAACCCTCGACCACGGACGGGGAGATCTCCACCACCTCGACCCGCTGCACGTCGCGGTGCTTCGCCGCCTCGGCGACGAGAATTCCGGTCCCGAGCCCGATCGAGAGGACGTCCCGCACCGATCCCTCCGGAGCGAGCAGGAACGGCAGGTGGGCGAGCACCTGCTGCTTCTTGTCCACGCCGGCCGAGCTCTGTCCGATGGTGATCCCGTCGACCGCCATCACCCTCTGGCTCCCGTCGCTCGCCTTCTGGAAGACCTTCACCGTCGAGACCAGCCCCTCGTCGTAGTAGAGGACCGAGTCGACGGGCGCCCCGCCGGTGGAGGGGAGTGGGGTGGGGCGCCAGGCGACGAGGAGGAGCGCCCCGGCCGCGACTGCCGAGAGCGCCCCCGCCGTCCGCAGCGCGCCTCCGGCCCCGCTCCGTCGCGCCGGCAACAGTCCCCAGGCCGCGGCAACCAGGTAGACGAACGCCACCGCGACAACGCCCCGCTGCATTCCGATGGTCGGGAGGAGGACGAAGCCGCCTACCAGGGCCCCGAGGATGTTGCCCGCGGTGTTCGCGGCATACACCTCGCCGACGCGACCGCCGAGCGACCCGACCCGAGTCGCCCAGATCCGCGTCGCCAGGGGGAAGCTCGCCCCGATGAGGCAGGTGGGCACGATCATCACCATGAAGGCGGTGCCGAATCGAACCGAGGCGAGCCCGAACCAGTTCGCCTCGACCTCGAACCAGGTCGATCCGTGCAGGAGCACCGTGCGCACCAGCGGAATGGTGGCCAGCGTCGCCGCCGCAACGGCTGCCTGCAGGAGTCCGAACGCGAGGCGCGGGCGGCGCAAGCGGTCGATCCGGGCGCGGGCGGCGAAGCTGCCCAGGGCAATCCCTGATAGAAACGTCGCCAACATGGTGACGAAGGAGTAGGTCGAGGTGCCGAGGACGAGGAGCAACATCCGCGTCCAGACGACCTCGAGAGACAGCGAGGCAAAGCCGGACAGTCCCACCGCCACGAGCAGTCCCCATCGCGTGCCGGCCTCGGAATCGGGGCGGTCGACCGACTCCGCGCGCTCGCCCGCCTCGTCGGAAACCGGAGGCGGGGCGCGCCGCGCCAAGAGCAGGGCCGCCGCGCCGATGAAGACATTGACCGCCACCGAGAGCCAGAGGGTTCCGTGGATCCCGGCTGCACGGATGAGCACGAACCCGGCGAGGAGGGCGCCGAGCACGGCTCCGGCGGTGTTGATCGCGTACAGGCCTCCCAGGCCGCGCCCGAGCCGCCCGATCCTCGCCACGAAGACCTTCGTCATTACGGGGAGCGTGGCGCCCATGAGGGCGGTCGCGGGCAGCACCACCACGGCGGCGAGGAGGGCGCGGATCGCGAGCAAGGAAGGCGAGCTCGGTGAGAGCAAGGAGGCAGCGCGGAGGTGCAGCCCGTCGAGCCATCCGGCCGCGTAGGTCCCGGTCGAGGCGGCGAGAGCGATCCCGAGCTCGAGGACCCCGTAGAGGCGAAGCGGCACAGCAGCGCGATCGGCCCACCGGCCGAGGAGCCAGGCTCCGAGCGCGAGCCCCCCAAGGTAGGTCGCGAGCACGGCGGTGACCGCGTAGGCAGAGATGCCGAAGACCTCGTTGAGAACGCGCGACCAGACGACCTGGTAGATGAGTCCGGTCGCTCCCGAAGCGAAGAAGAGGAGCGATGCGATTCGAAGGTGGCGAGGTGGCATGAGGAGGAGGCGCGATCCCGTGGTTGGGCCGTCCGCGGCCTCGCGAACCGGCGGAGCGCTACCCGCCCCGGCGGCCCGTCAAGCGCGGCGGCCACTGGTCAGAGATTCCCGCTGCAGCGGTGCACGTGCATGAGGGCTCTTGAGAGGGCGTACCCTCTGCAATCCCGGGTCCAACCCCGGCCCTTGCAGACCCTTGCCGGTCTCGACGGTTAAACGCTCCCGGGTCGATCGCGAGCCGCCTTCCGGACCCGGGACGAGCAAGGGCGGGGTCGCTTCCCGGCCCCCCGGTGACAAACGACAGGCGGAACGGACCCTTAGTGCGTTCCGGACTCCCGCCCCGCGGGCGCGCTCCCTCCAAATCCAAACCGCATCCCCTGCCCTCACGGCTCCGGAACGCGAACCCCTCCCAGCGCAAGACATGCGCGGCGCGCAAAAAGAAACGAATGTTCTCCGCAGGTTTCGCTAGGGCGGCGTGGCCCCCGGGACGGGCTCACCACACCCGACAGACGTGCTCGCGCACCATCGGCTGACCGACCTTGCACCCGAACGCGCGGGCGAACTCCGCCATGTTCGCAACGAGCCCATTCACGCGCCATCGAGGCGGGGAATGGGGATCGGTGAGGGCTCGCAATCGGGCGTCCTCCGGCCTTTCGTTGGCGCAGGCCCACTGGGCGTTGCCCACGAAGAAGCGCTGCTCCGGGGTCAGGCCGTCGCGGGGCTCGAGCTTCTCTCCCGCGGTCGCAGCCTTCCAGGCTTCCCAGGCGAGCACCAGGCCGGCCAGGTCGGCGATGTCCTCCCCGAGGGTGAGCTTCGAGTTGATCCGGACGTCGTCGATCACGGTGTAGTGGGAGTACTGTTCGACGACGCAACTCGCCCGCTTCTCGAACTCGCGCGCGTCGGCCTCGGTCCACCAGTCGCGCAGGTCCCCCTTGGCGTCGAACTGCCGGCCCTCGTCGTCGAAGCCGTGAACGAGCTCGTGCCCCACGGTTCCGCCGGTGTTCCCGTACCCGGGAGCGAGGTCGAGTCGCGGGTCCCAAAGCGGCGGCAACAGCACACCCGCAGGGAAGTTCATGTCGTTCATGGAGGGGTTGTAGTACGCGTTCACCGTCGGCGGCGTCATGGTCCACTCGCCCCGGTCGACCGGCTTTCCGATCTTGCCGATCTCGCGCCGAGCCTCGAAGGCGACGGCCCGCTCCACGTTGCCGGCAAAGTCTCCGCGGACGACCTCGAGGCTCGAGTAGTCGCGCCACTTGTCGGGGTAACCGATCTTGTTCCGCATGGCGGCGAGCTTGGCCTGGGCCGCCCGCTTCGTCGCGGGTGCCATCCACTCCAGCCCGGAGATGCGGGCCGCCATGGCGGCCTCCACCCGCCCTACCATCTTCTCCGCGTCGGCCTTCACCGCCGCCGGGAAGACCCGGGCGACGAAGATCCGGCCGAGCGCCTCTCCGAGGTCCCGGTCGGTCCAACGCACGCACCTCTTCCAGCGCGGCTGGATCTCCTTCACCCCGCGCAGGTGCGCCTCGTAGAAGGCGAAGTGCTCGCGCTGGAACGGGAGGGAGAGGTAGGGGGAGCGGGAATGGGCGAGGTGCCAGCGCAGGTAGGCCTTCCACTCGGAGAGCGGCCGCGAGGCCAGTTGGTGCTCGAGTTCCGCCAGGAAGGCTGGCTCGGTCACGTTCAGCCACGGGCCCGCCTTGGCTCCGGTCGCGGCGAAGTAGTCGCCCCAGTCGAACGCCGGGGTTGCGGCGGCGAGTTCCTCCCGGCTCGTCCGGTGCCAGACCTTCTTCGGGTCCCTCTTGTCCACGCGCGAGAGGGAAGCCCGGGCCAGCGCGGTCTCGATTCGCATGACTGCAGCCGCGTCCGCCCCGGCCTGGCGGGCGGGCAGCCCGCTGAGCCGAAGCGTCTTCTCGACATGCGCCACGTAGGCACGGCGCGTGGCCTCGGCGCGCGCGCCTTGTTCCAGGTACTGGTCGCGGTCCGGGAGGCCGAGCCCCCCAGCCGAGACCCAGGCAACCACCTCGTCCGAGTTCTCGAACGACTGCTCGCTTCCGAACTCGAAGACGGCGCCCTCGAAGGTGCCGAGATGCAGGCGCCCAACGAGTCGCGCCAACTCGGCTTTGGTCTTCAGGCCGTCGATGGCGGCGAGGTCGTCCCGGAGCGGCCCGGCCCCGGCCTTCTCCACGGCCTGCTCGTCCATGCAGGCAGCGAAGTACTCGCCGACCTTCCTCTCCTCCGGCGCCCGTTCCTGGTCCGGCTTCGCGGCCGCCTCCTCGAGCAACCCCCAGAGGAACTGGCGATTCTCGGTGGCCATCTTCGCGTACACGCTCCAGTTGGCCTGATCGGCGGGGATGGGGTTTCGCCTCTGCCAGCCCCCGCACGAGTACGCGTAGAAGTCGACGCACGGATCCACCGCTTGGTCCATCGCCGCCGGGTCCAGCCCCGGCGTGTAGGGGAGCTCGCGCAACGGGCGATCGGCCGCCCCGGCAGGCGAGGCGAGGAGGAGAGCGGCGGCGGGCCCGAGAAGGCAGTGGCGGTGACGGTGTCCGATCATGACCATCGCTTGTAGCCGAACGAGGGGCGCATGCAAGCACCAGCATGGACCGCAACCGGGGCTTCCTGCGCCCGCGCCCATGGGCGGGCGGGCGCCTCGCTCCCGCCTTAAGTGTCGAGGTGGAGCCGCGCCGAGCACGCGGATGGACGACCGGTATGGCAAGACTCCTCGTGAACATCGACATCGACGACCTCGACCGGGCGGTCAGCTTCTACACGCGCGCGTTCGGCCTTCGCGTCGGGAGGCGCTTCGGCTCCTCGGGGGTGGAGCTGACGGGCGCCGAGGCCCCTCTCTACCTCCTCGTCGCGCCCGCCGGGACCCCGCCCCATCCCTCGTCCCCTGCGGCGCGGGACTACGGCCGCCACTGGACGCCGGTGCATCTCGACTTCGAGGTCGAGGACCTGGACACTGCCCTCCGGCGCGCGGTCGAGGCCGGCGCCCGGGTCGAGATCCCGGTAGCGGAGAGGCGCTGGGGGAGGATCGCCGTGCTCTCCGACCCGTTCGGCCACGGCTTCTGCCTGCTCGAGTTCCGAGGCCGTGGCTACGACGAGATCGCGACCGCCCACGGGTAGGCGACGCGCGAGGCCGTCGGCAGGCGCTCGACCGGCTCTCAGCGCTCCTTCGCCTTCTCCTCCTCCGCCCGGTGGATGAAGTAACGAGCCATCTCCATGTCCGTGCGGGAGACGTGCTCGGTGATCCAGTCGCTGAGCCAGGCGCCGACGCGTTCCGGGTCGACGCCGGAGCCCCCCCGTTTCTCCTGCTCCTTCGAGAGCGTGAGCAGGTCGCGGAGGAACCGATCGTGCTGGGCCTTGTGTCGCTCGTACCCCGGGTAGCTCGACGTCCGCATGGCCTCCTCTTCCTCCCCGAAGTGGCCCACCGCGTAGGTTCGCAGGTACGACAGGAGGGTCCCGACGTCCTGGCGCGAGCGACCCGTCAGCCCGTCGAGGAAGCCCGCCGCGCGCCGGAGGAGCTCCTTGTGCTGCTCGTCGAGGCTCTCGATCCCGACGGACAGGGACGTCTTCCAGCGGATGGCCATCACGTCCTCCCGGTAGGCGGAATCTGGAAGCCTGCACCGTCGGGGACGGTCCCTGCGTTGACGAGCGTCATTCCGAGGTTCGTGGGGCCGATGACCGCCTCCCCGGCCCTGGCAGGCAGGGGCTCTGGCCGCCCCGGGACCACCCCAGGGACCGTGCGGCGGCGCGTCCGCTCCTCGCCTACTCATCCCTTCCTCAAGGGACAGAATCGGCGCCTGGGACACCCGCCGGGGATACGTTAACCAAGAGTCATCTCCGGTACAGTTCCAGCCCGGGGGAAGGAGACGGACGTTGAACCGCTGCCGGGCTTGCCACCAGGTCTCCGAGGGCCTCATCCCTTGCGAGGGCAACTCGTACCTCTGCGAGCCCTGCGCCGCCGCCGCGCTCGATCTCCTGCCGCCGGACGCCGAGCAGAGAAGCGCCGCGCCCGCGGCGGATCCGATCCGCCCCTTCGAAGATCCCGCGGTCGACCGCTGAAGCGCTCGGCTGGAGCCCGACGGTGCCCGCAGGGTTCCCCAAGGAACCGGCTCGCGCGCATAATGCGCGAGCCGGATGGCTCGCTGTCGCCGGCCGAAGCGTTCCCTCGCGGAGCACGAACCGGAGGCTGCCATGAGCACCGAAGCCGAGATGAAGGCGGAGCTGGAGCGCCTGAAGGCGGAGAACGAGGCTCTCAAGGCTCGGAGTTCCAAGGGAGTGTCGATGAAGGTGAGCGAGAAGGGGGGCGTATCGGTGTACGGGCTCGGTCGCTTCCCTGTCACTCTCTACCAGGAGCAGTGGCTCAAGCTGCTCGACATGGCCGAGGACATCCGCGCCTTCATCCGAGAGCACCAGGGTGAGCTGAAGAGGAAGGAGTAGGCAGCCCGCCAGGGGCGGGCGGCTCTCGCCGACCGCCATCGGCGGCGCGCGTCCGGCGGCTCACTGCGACGCTGGCGGTGCGAGGCACCTGCCCGTACCATGCGCGGGTGGGCACCTCCTCGCCGGGCGGCCGCGACCTCGAGAGCGGCGCTTCTGCGCCCGGGGTGTTGCGCCTGCTCGCCCGGGTCCCGGAGGGGCGCGCGCTCGCCCTCCTGCTCGCCGCGAACCTGGGCCTCACCATCGCCGCCGCGGTGAGCAGCGATAGCGTGTTCCAGGTGGACGAGTACTTCCAAGTCGTCGAGTTCGCGAGCCACAAGCTGGGCCTCACCCCGGCCCAGGATTTGCCCTGGGAGTTCCGGGCTCGCATCCGTCCCTGGCTGCAGCCGGCCGCTTACTCGCTGCTCGCTCGCCCGGCGCTCGCGGCCGGCATCCACGATCCCTTCGCCCTCTTGCGCATCTACCGGCTCGCGAGCGGCCTCCTTTCCTGGCTGGCCCTCTTCGCTCTGCTGGCGGCGCTGCGCCACTGGTTCGCCGAGGCCCTGGGCCGGCGGGCCGCGTACCTGTCTCTCACCCTGCTCTACTTCCTCCCCTACTTAGCGGCACGGACGTCTTCGGAGAGCCTCTCGACCACGTTCCTCCTCTTGGGCCTGGCACTCCTCGTCCGGGGCGGCACCGGCGATGCGGGGGACGCCGGCTTGCCTCCCCTGCGCGGCATCGCTGCCGGGATCGCCCTCGGGCTCGCCGTCGAGTGCCGCTACCAGGTCGCCATGTCGGTGGCGGGGGTTCTCCTCTGGACGCTCGCCCTGGGGCGCGACCGCGTGAAGGTGCTCGGCTCGATCGGCCTCGGCATCGCCCTGTCGCTCGCTGCCGGCTTTCTCGTCGATGCCTGGGGCTACGGGGAGCCCGTCCTCGTTCCCTGGAACTACTTCCGCGTCAACGTACTCGAAGGCAAGGCCGCCACCTTCGGGGTGCTTCCGATCTTCGCCTATCCGTTCGTTCTCCTCCTCACCTTCCCGCCGTACGGGGCGATCATCTTCGCTGGACTGGCCTCGTTCTGGTGGCGCTTCCCGCGCCATCTCCTGACCTGGTTCACGCTCCCCTTCTTCCTCGGGCACAGCCTCATTGCTCACAAGGAGTTCCGCTTCCTGTTCCCCCTGCTCGTGCCGGGCACGCTTTGCTTGCTTCTCCTCTGGGCCCGGTCGGCCTCCCTGCCCGAACGCCTCGGCGCCGTCCTCGGCACCCTGCAGGCGGTGTGGTTCAGTCGAGTCACCTGGGCATTCAACACTCTCGCCCTCGCCGTCCTGTGCTTCCTTCCCAGCTCCGACAACTTCGGGCTACAGCGCTACTTCTACGAGCACGCCCGGGACCCGGTGCGCTGGGTCGGGTTCTCCGATCCCTCTCGCCCGCACGGCATCAAAGCACCGTTCCTCGCACCCAGGCCCGCACCGCGCTACGAGCCACTGGCCACCCTCGAGGATCTGGCTCGGGAAGTCTCGCACAGCCCGGTCCCGGTCATGGTGACCGCGAAGTATCCGATGCCGAAAGGCGTGGAGGAGTTCCTCGCGCACCACGGGAAGCGCGTGTTCGCCTCTCTGCCGCCGATCCTTGCCACCGCCAACCTCTTCCGGTGGGTGGAGCGAGCCGACCTGAACTACGTGTACCTGATCGAGCCCCCGTCGCGCACGGCAGCGGAGCGCTAACCTCGTCTTTTCTTCTCTCGGTGCCGGGGCGCGCCCCGCCGGAGCTCCCACACCGCCCCACCCCGCCGATGGGCAACCCAACTTTCGGCGGCAGGCCCCCTTCGCACGGGCTATCCGCAGGGCGACATGGGAAGTCCCGAGCGTCGACGCCTCGCCGTCTTCATCGCCCTGGTCCTCGGGAGCTCCTGCACCCTGAGGCGCGCCACGCCGGGTGAAAGCACGGACGGTGGTGCTCCGGACGGTGGTGCTCCGGACGGTGGTGCTCCGGACGGCGGGGCGCCCGCGGCCTCGGTGCTCGAGTATCACAACGGCCCCGGCCGAAACGGCGTCTACATCGACGCCGGGCTGACGAAGACCAGCGCGGCGACGTTCCACGTGGACCCCTCGTTCCATGCCACCGTCAGCGGAAATATCTACGCCCAGCCGCTCTTCTTCGCGAGCGGCCCCGGTGGCAAGGCGCTCGTGCTAGTGGCCACCGAGCTGAACACGGTCTACGCGCTCGACGCCTCGAGCGGGTCTGCGGTCTGGACGCGGCCCCTCGGGCCCTCCGTTCCCGGCTCCCAGCTCCCCTGCGGGAACATCGACCCGCTTGGCGTCACGGGAACTCCGGTGATCGACCCCGCCGGCCGAACACTCTTCGTGGCGGCGCTCACCACTCCCGACGGGGGCGTGACCAAGAAGCACCTCATCTACGCGATCTCCCTCGATGACGGCTCGGTGCGCCCGGGCTGGCCGGTCGACGTCTCGGCGAGCGCCTCCACCGGCTCACTCGCCTTCGACTCGAGCCTCGAAAACCAGCGAGGCGCCCTGGGCCTCGTCGGCGGCCGGCTCTACGTGCCGTACGGAGGCCACTACGGGGACTGCGGGGCGTACCACGGATGGCTCATCGGCGTCGCCATCGCGAACCCCGCCGACGTCAAGGCCTGGGCAACCGGCCTCGCCGGGGGCGGCGCGTGGGCGGTGGGCGGCGTCGCCTCCGACGGCTCGAGCCTCTATCTCGCAACCGGCAACACCCAGAGCTCGCCTTCGAGCTCCTGGGGCGGCGGCGATGCCCTGCTACGATTCTCGACCGGCCCCTCCTTCAGCGGCTCGCCCGTGGACTACTTCGCCCCGAGCGACTGGCAGACCCTCGACGCCGGCGACCTAGATCTGGGCGGCACCGGACCGTTGGTCGTGGACGTCCCGGGCGCGACCCCGGCCCAGGTCCTCGTGGGGCTCGGCAAGGACGGCAAGGTGTACCTCGCCAACCGGACGAACCTGGGTGGAGTGGGCGGGACCCCTGGCATCGCGGTCGCGAGCGGCGAGATCATCGGCGCCGCGGCCGCGTACGCGACCTCGAACGGGACCTATGTCGTCTTCTGGGGGTCGGGACTCTCGTGTCCCTCGGGCCAGAGCGGTGACCTGACGGCGCTCCGCATCTATCCGGGAGCCCAGCCTCCGGTGTCTACCGCCTGGTGCGCGCTCCAGAACGGGGGAGGATCGCCCATGGTGACGACCACCGACGGCCGCTCCGAGGCAATCGTCTGGTCGGTGGGAGCGGAAGGGGACGAGCGCCTGCACGGCTTCGACGGCGACACCGGCGCGGTCGTCTTCGGCGGAGGCGGGCCCGGGGACGCCATGGGAAAGGTCCAGCACTTCCAGACGCCCATTCTCGCGGGTGGGCGCATCTTCGTGGCCGCGGACGGCGCGGTGGTGGCCTTCGTCCGCTGAGGCTAGTCCGGAGGGGCGGCGCGTCCCCCTTCCGGGATTGGGCGGCTGGCCGGAGCGGCGGGCGGCGCCAATCCTTCTCTTCCCCTCGACGCCCGGTCGACCCGGCCGGGGTCCGCGGCAGCATGACGCAGCGCCCTATCCGGCACCTGTCTGGGACGGCCACCGGGCGTTGAAAGTGACCGCGCCCCATCTAAACAGCGTCACTGAGCGCGAACCTCGAGGGGGGAAAGGGGAATTCCATGACGATGCGGGCGATGGCAAGGGTTTCGATCGTGCTGGGGGCGGCGGCCATCTGGGGCTGCGGCCCCGGGGCGAGGCAGTCGCTCCCTGCAGCGGCACCGGCCTCGAGCGCCGGACATGCCACTGGTGAAGGCAGCGGGCCGCGGGTCCTGCGGGTCGGAAGCTACCGGGGCATCGCCGGCGGCTTCTCCGCCATCCAGGACGCGGTGAACGTGGCGAAGCCCGGCGACTGGGTCCTCGTCGGCCCGGGCGTCTACCACGAGGCCGGATCGCCGCAGGCAGGCGTCCTCGTGACCACGCCGAACGTCCACCTGCGAGGCATGGACCGAAACGGCGTGGTAGTGGACGGCGCTGCAAGCAAGTCGACCCCTTGCTCTCCCCAGGCGGCCGATCAGGACCCCGGGCCGCTCGACGCGGGGGGAAGCCCGGTGGGGCGGAACGGGATCGAGGTACTCAAGGCGGACGGCGTGTCGGTGGAGAACCTCACCGTCTGCAACTTCCTGGCGGGTTCCGCCGGCAATGGCAACGCGATCTGGTTCAACGGCGGCGACGACAGCGGGCAGATCGGGTTGGGCGCGTTCCGGGGCGCCTTCCTCACCGCCAGTTCCACCTTCTTCGACCCCGCCAACCCGGCAATGTCCGCCCAGTACGGGATCTTCGCCAGCAACTCTCGGGGCCCGGGGGTGATCGAGGACTCGTACGCGAGCAACATGGCCGACTCTTCCATCTACGTCGGTGCCTGTCCCGACTGCAACACGGTGGTCCGCCGCATTCACGCCGAGAACAGCGCGGTCGGCTATTCGGGGTCGAACTCCGGCGGCCACCTCGTCCTCGAGGATTCAGAGTGGAACGACAACCGCTCCGGGATGGTCCCGAACTCGCTCGCGAATGACGACCCGCCGTCCCCACAGGACGGGGCCTGCCCGGACCACCCGACCAAGTCCTGCACGCTCATCCAGGGCAACTGGGTCCACGACAACAACAACCCGAACACCCCGGCGGTCGGCCTCACCGCCGGGGCGCCGGTGGGCACCGGCATCGAGATCTCCGGAGGGCGGAACAACACCGTCCGGCACAACCTCGTCTCGAACCACGGCTCCTGGGGCATCCTGGTCCACGACTACCCTGACACCTCCCCGGCGTCGGTGCCGACCTACTGCGCCGGCGGCATCCCCGATCTCTCCACCGCCCTCGGCCCCGCCTGCTACTTCATCGCCTACGGGAACCGGGTGATCGCGAACCGGCTCGAGTACAACGGGTTCTTCGGCAATCCCACGAACGGGGACCTCGGGGACGCCACCATCCCCGTGCCGCCCCCCCCGACCCCCCCCCCCGGGCACAGCGTAGGGGGCGAATGCGGTCGGCGCGGGGGCGGGCCCG